>Ga0209381_1002154_pt1 | contig 26239 bp, 16 predicted proteins | sample DewCreD2012metaG_FD_184111 | JGI IMG/M metagenome (GOLD analysis project Ga0209381, IMG submission 184111) | Hot spring sediment bacterial and archeal communities from British Columbia, Canada, to study Microbial Dark Matter (Phase II) - Dewar... ...
CGGCCGCCGTCGGGCGTCACCATGCCCACGATCATGTAGAACGTGGTCGTCTTGCCCGCGCCGTTCGGACCCAGCAGGCCGACGACTTCGCCGGTGGCCACGCTGACGCTGATGTTGTCCACCACGCGCCGCTTGCGGTAGGTCTTGCTGACCTCTTCCGTCCGCAGAACCCGCCTGCCGTTTTCGGAAACTCCGGTCACCGTCTCCCATTATCCGGCTGCGCCGCCCTTGCCGGCAGCCCGCCGGATCCGCCTTCAGCTGCCTTTCTGCTTGATCCGGCTCACTGCCGGGCCGGCGCCCTCGTTGTCCACGATCATCCGGTCCTGCCGGCCGAACCAGGTAATCACCGCGCCGCGCGTGACGCCCTTTTCAGCGTCCTCGACGCTCGGACTTCCGCCGCTGATCACAATCCGATCTTCCTCGAGGAAATAGTCGGCGTGCTCGCCCCGTCCCGTGCGCCGCCGCCCGCGGGCGTCCGACCGGATGACGACGCCGCCCATCGCTTCAAGACGATCCAGCCTTGTCTCCTTCTTGCCCGCCGTAGTCTCTTCCTGGAAGTAGCCCGCCAGCTCGCGCGACTCGACCACCAGAGAAGGCCGGTCCAGCCGGGCCCCGCCGGTGAACAGGGCGCGCCGCGCCTTGCCGTCGTACACCATGGCCGGCGCGCGAACCACCGAGACGCGCTGCGCCGCTGCGCCCTTCGCGCCGCCGCGGGCGTCCGGGATCTCCGCCACGACGTTCCTTTCCGCCTCCAGCCGCTCCTCCTTGCGGAAGATCCGCACGCGCTGCGCCCGCAGCCGCATCTCGCCCTGCCAGAGCACGGCGTTGCCCTCGAACAGAATCCGGTTGTTCGAATCCTCCACGCGCATCCGCTCGGCCGTGGCGCGCAGGGGGTCTCCCTTCTCGATCAGGCCTCCGCTTGCCTGCGATTGCATCACCGTGCTCACGCCCCCCGCGGCCGTCATGACATCCTGCTTCTGATCGATCAGAATCTCTGGCGCCGCCGTCACGCCGCTCTCGTCCCAGACGCGCGCCGAGCCGCGCAGTTCGATCCGCTCGGTGCTGCCCTCGAACCGCGCGCGTTCCGCCTGCGCTCTCCGGGCGCCTTCTTCGTACGAAAAGGCGCCCCACTGCTCCAGCTGGTCGAGTTGCCCCGATGCCGGATCGAACTTCGCCATCAGCTCGCTGCTCTGCGTTCGCGTCTCCACCGGCTTGCCATCCCGGCCGCGTTTGACGGTCCGGGTTTCCGCCTTCACCGCGCGGAACGATTCGAGAGCATTGTCCGGAGCATAGTCCAGAGCGAGCGGATCGCCTTTCACTTCCCGGTACGGATCCTCGGGTCTTGCGGGGCGGAACTCGACCCGGCCGGGACCGTCCGTCGACACGCGCTCCATCTCCTCGCCGCCGCGCCGCATGGCCATGTGGATCGTCTCGCCCTCGAGAATGCGTACCGGCTGAGGCGGCTGTCCCTTGCGCTGCGCGGGGCGGTTCTCGACGCGTCCCCGCCCCATGGCGAGCGCATGATGCAGCTCCGCCCCCGAAGGACCGCCGAGAAAGTCCAGATACAGCCGCTCGGCCGTCACCACATTCACGCCTGCGGCTGCCGTCGAGATCAGCTTCGCCTGCTGCGTCGCCTCGATCCGGCGCACTTCCATCTTCTCGCCGAAGTGAACCACCAGTCCGCCGGCCTCGTAGTCGAGGCGCCGCCCCGGCATCCGGTCCGTTCCCGCTGCGCCGGTGGTCTCGACCCGGTCGATCTCGCCCTGATCATTCAGTTTCACGAAGGCGTCCTGGCCGCGGAGCTCGAAGCCGCCCCGCACCAGCCGGGAAGGCGCCGTCAACATGACCTCCGAGGCCAGCTCGCGGTACAGCACCCGGCTGGCCCAAACCTGCAGCGGGGGCTTCCCCGGAGAACCCGTCCACTCGAGTTCCGCTTGCGATTCCATGACAATTTCCCGCGAGCCGGGGTCGTACAGGGCGCCCACGCAGCGGCCGCGGGCCGCGCCGAACTCGAACTCGGCTTCCTTCTCCGTCCACGCCCGGTTGGACTCCACCTCCAGCCGCACGCCGGACGTGCGGATTCGCATGATCCGCCCCGCCGGCTCGGCCGCATCCCGCGTCAGACCCAGCGTGATCTCGACGGCGCCTTCCGCCGTCAGCAGTCCCTCCTTCTGGCTGAAGGTACCCCGCGGACTGCGCACCAGATCATAGCGCCCGCCTTCCGCCTGGCGGATCTCCATCTCCAGCCCCTCCAGATGGATGAGGGGGGGCTCTTTGGACTGCTCGAACCGGGAGGCGCGGATGAAGATGCGCGATTGCGCCCCCGACTTGATCTCATACTCCCACTGCGCCGCTACCGCGGAGGTGTTCTCGGGCAAAGGGGGTGGTGCCGGCTGCTGCGAAACTCTCCGCGATTCGCGCTCCCGCCAGTAGACCCAGCCGACTCCTGCCGCGACCACGGCCATGGCCAACAGCAGCATCCAGCGGACGCGCCGCAGCATAGTGTCAGCATACCACCCGCGCCGCTAGGGGGCGGGATCGACGGGGAAAGGCCGCGTCTGGGCGTTGAGTGTTCCGTGCTAAGATTTTCTCTCATCGATGCGTATGTCAATGCCGAAATGCTCGAACCGGCATGAATGTCAAGTAGAATAAATACATAGTTTATCAATCATTTACAGATTCATCTTGTCACTCCTCGCCGGAGTGTGCTAATAATGGAAAGCGGTGCGAGGAACCGCTCAGGTTCCAGATCGATTTCCACGCGCCGAAGCGAGAATCGACAGTTCAATCGTGGAGGTGAAGCAAAGCGATGCAGATTCGTCCGCTGTATGACAGGCTCGTCGTGCGCCGGATCGAGCCGCAGGAAACCGTGCAGAACGGCATCATCATCCCGGACACGGCAAAGGAGAAGCCCCAGGAAGGCGAGGTCGTGGCCGCCGGCCGCGGCAAGAGGCTGGAAGACGGCACGGTGGTGCCCCTCGACGTGAAGGTGGGCGACCGGATCCTGTTCGGGAAGTACTCCGGCAGCGACATCAAGATCGATGGCGAGGAGTTCCTCATCCTGCGCGAGGACGAAGTCCTCGGTGTCCTGGAGAAGTAAGGTTCTGATCGAGATTCGAGACGAGGAGAGAACAGACTATGGCAGCCAAGCAGATTGTTTACAGCGAGAGCTCGCGCCAGGCGATCCTGCGCGGCGTGAACCAGCTTGCTGATGCGGTGAAGGTCACGCTGGGCCCCAAGGGCCGCAATGTCGTCATCGAGAAGAAGTTCGGCGGGCCGACGATCACCAAGGACGGCGTCACCGTCGCCAAGGAGATCGAGCTGAAGGATCCGCTCGAGAACATGGGCGCGCAGATGGTGCGCGAGGTGGCGTCGAAGACCTCTGACGTGGCGGGCGACGGCACGACGACGGCCACCATCCTGGCCCAGGCCATCTATCGCGAAGGCGTGAAGTCCGTCGCGGCCGGCGCCAACCCCATGGCCCTGAAGCGCGGCATCGAGCGCGCCGTCGAGGCGGTGGTCGAGGAAATCAAGAAGATGTCGAAGCCGATCAGCGGCGAGATGATCGCCCAGGTCGGCACGATTTCCGCCAACGGCGATACCGAGATCGGCAACAAGATCTCGGAGGCCATGCAGAAGGTCGGCAAGGACGGCGTGATTACGGTGGAAGAGTCCAAGACGATGCACACCGAGCTGATCACCGTCGACGGCATGCAGTTCGACCGCGGCTACCTCTCGCCCTACTTCATCACCGACCCGGACCGGATGGAGGCGGTGCTTGAGGAGCCCTTCATCCTGATCCACGAGAAGAAGATCAGCAACATGAAGGACCTGCTGCCGCTGCTCGAGCAGATCGCGCGCTCGGGCCGTCCGCTGCTGGTCATCGCTGAGGAAGTGGAAGGCGAGGCGCTCGCCACCCTGGTCGTGAACAAGCTGCGCGGCACCCTCAGCGTCTGCGCCGTCAAGGCCCCCGGCTTCGGCGACCGCCGCAAAGCCATGCTCGAGGACATCGCCATCCTCACCGGCGGCAAGGCCATCATGGAAGAGACCGGCATCAAGCTGGAAGGCGTCCGCCTCGATGACCTCGGCCGCGCCAAGCGCGTCGTCGTCGACAAGGACAACACCACCATCGTCGACGGCGCCGGCGATCCGAAGGCGATCGAGGGCCGCATCAAGCAGATCCGCACCCAGATCGAGGAGACCACCTCGGACTACGACCGCGAGAAGCTGCAGGAGCGGCTGGCCAAGCTCGCCGGCGGCGTCGCGGTGATCAAGGTCGGCGCTGCCACCGAGACCGAGATGAAGGAGAAGAAGGCCCGCGTCGAGGACGCCCTGCATGCCACCCGCGCAGCTGTCGAAGAGGGCATCGTGCCCGGCGGCGGCGTGGCTCTGCTGCGCGCTTCCCGCGTGCTCGATGGCATCAAAGGCGAGAACGACGAGCAGATCGGCATCAACATCGTGAAGCGCGCCTGCGAGGAGCCGGTGCGCCAGATCGCGGCCAACGCCGGTTTCGAGGGCGCCATCGTCGTCGGCAAGATCCTCGCCAACTCCGACCTCAACTACGGCTTCAACGCCCAGAAGGGCGAGTACGAGAACCTGGTCGAGGCCGGCGTCATCGACCCGACCAAGGTGACCCGCACGGCTCTGCAGAACGCGGCCTCCATCGCCGGCCTGATGATCACCACCGAGGCGATGGTGTGCGAAATCCCGGAGAAGAAGCCCGCTCCGGCCGCCGGCGGCCACGGTCCTGACATGGACTACTGATTCCGCATCGACTCGTCACCACCTCCAGCCCGCGGCCCCGCCTCAGAGCGGGGCCGCGGGCTTCCTGTTTTCCGCCCGCAGCATCCGTCGAAATCCCCGCAGAAGCAAAGCAGGCTCTGAGATGCAAGAGCGGGCGGTTCCCAGCCGTGCCCCCGCGCCCTCCCCCCGGGTTTCCCGCCGCCCTCGGGCGGCTGCATTTCAACCGCCTTATCTCCGCAGCCGGTCAGCGCAGGCCACGGGCGCGCAGGTGATCGATCAACCCTTTGGGATCGTCCGTGATGATGGCGTCGACTCCGGCGGCGATCAGCCTGTCCCACACGTCCGCCGTGTTCGCCGTCCACGGCACCACCTGCAGCCCCGCCTCGTGCGCCTGCTTCACCCGCTCCGGCGTCACCAGCGAGTAGTGCGGGCTCACGATCGGCGTGTTGCCCGCTTCGCGCGAGAGTTCCGGAAGCTCGCGCGGCAACCCCGCGTACAGCGCGGCGCGCCGCAGCTCCGGCGCCACGCCGTGCAATGCCCGCATCAGGGCGAAATCGAACGATTGCACGATCACGCGGTTTTCCAGCCTGTGCCTGCGCACGGCCGCCGCCACCAGCTTCGCGTACTCCTCCGCCGGCGGCTGCAGTTCGGGCCTCGCCGGTTGGCTCTTCATCTCGATGTTGAACCAGAACGGGCCGCGCGGCGCGAGCGCGAGCACTTCATCCAGCGTGGGGATGCGCGTGCCCGGCCTCGGCTCCTGGCGCGGAAAATCGGGGTTCGTCTTCGCACCGCAGTCCCACTGCTTCACCTGTTCGAGAGTCAGCTTGCGGATCGTGCGCTCGCCCCCCGGTCCCTCGCAGATCGCCGTGTTGATCAGCGGGTCGTGATGCACCACGAGCACGTTGTCCGCCGTCACCCACAGGTCCAGCTCCAGCACGTCGGCGCCCTCGCGGATCGCGTATTCAAACGCGGGCAGCGTATTCTCCGGCAGCACGGTGCGGGCGCCGCGGTGGCCATGAACGAGAATCCGTGGAGCAGCACCAGTGGTCATGACAGTGCAAAGAAGAAAGGCCAGAGTCCTTGCCAGGGACATGCCCACAAGATAGCATCAAAGCGTTTCGAAACCGTTTCAACGGAGAAGCCAACCATCATGTCATCCGACCGCAGGCACTTCACGCGCTCCGCTCTGGCAGCCACGGCGCTCAGCTACGCGCGCATCCTCGGCGCGAACGACCGCATCGGCGTCGGCTACATCGGACTGGGCAACCGCGGCGACCAGGTGCACGAAGCCTTTCTCGAGCACGGCGACCAGTTCACCGCCGCCGTGTGCGATTTGAAGGAAGACTACATGGACCTGGCGGTGAAGAAGTCCCGCTCGAACCCCCGCAAGTACAAAGACTACCGCCGCCTGCTCGAAGACAAAGACGTAGACGCCGTGGTCATTGCGACGCCCGACCACTGGCACGCCCTCATGTTCATCGACTCGTGCCGCGCCGGCAAGGACGTCTATGTCGAAAAGCCCCTCTCGCTCACCGTGCGCGAAGGACGGCGCATGGTCGAGGTCGCCGCGGAAACGAAGCGCGTCACGCAGGTGGGCATCCAGCGCCGCAGCGTCCAGGCGCTGCGCGAGGCTGCCGAATTCGTGCGCAGCGGCGGCATCGGCCAGGTCACCGTCGCCAAGGGTTACCACGTGCAGAACGAGTGGCCCACGGGCATCGGCGCGCCTCCCGACGGTCCTCCGCCGAGCGAAGAAGAATGGGAAGCCTGGCTTGGTCCCGCGCCGAAGCGCCCTTACAACCGCAACCGCATGTATTACAACTTCCGCTGGTTCTACGATTATTCCGGCGGCCAGATCACCAACTTCGGCGTCCACTACATGGACATGATCCGCATGTGCCTCGGCAAAGATGCGCCGCTCGCCGTCACCGCCATGGGCGGCAAGTACGCCGTGCGCGACAACCGCGAGATCCCCGACACGTGCGAGGTGCTGTGGGACATGGGCGGCACGCTCGTCGTGTTCACGCAATACAACGCCAACGGCGCCCCCGGCAATGCGCGCGGCACGGAGCTCGAGCTGCGCGGCACCAAAGGCACCATGTACCTGCAGAGCGGACGATGGGAGGTCGTGCCCGAGAAAGTCACGGAACTCGAACTCGGCCTGCGCACGCCCGTCGACCGCTCCATCGAGCGCGCCTGGGGCCCGTCGCGCAAGCCCGCCATGGAGCCGCGCAGCGGCGGCAGCGGCGCCGCCGAGACATACCCCCATACGCGCAACTTCCTCGACTGCATCAGGTCGCGCCAGAAATGCCGCTGCGACGTGCTCGAAGGGCATCTTTCCACCGCCGCCTGCATCATCGGCCACATTGCGCTGCGCACGAAGAGCTATCTCGAGTGGGATGCCCGCGCAGAGCGCTTTACGAACAACGACGCGGCGAACCGCTACCTCCATTACGAGTACCGCAAGCCGTACCGCCTGGGTTGAGGTTATGGATCGCAGAACATTTCTTTCCGCTCTCGTTTCGGCGCCCGCCGCCGCGCAGGCGCCGCGCCCGCGGCCCGTGCTCTGCATCTTCTCCAAGCACATGGCGCAGTTCGGCTGGGATGAGCTCGGGGCGCAGGCCAGACGGCTTGGATTCGGCGGCGTGGACCTCACGGTGCGCCCGAAAGGCCACGTGCTGCCGGAGCGCGTCACGGACGACCTGCCGCGCGCGGTGGACGCGATCCGCAAACACGGCCTCGAAGTTCCCATGATCACCACGGATCTCAAGGACGCCTCCGACCCTGCGGCGCGCCCCACATTCGCTGCCATGCAGAAGCTGGGAATCCGGCTCTGCAAGCCCGGCTACTGGCGCTATGAGCGCGGTGTGCCGGCGGAGCAGACGCTCCGCGAGTGCCGCCGGAAGCTGGAAGGGCTGCTCGCGCTCGGCCGCGAATACGGCGTGACCGCGGGTCTGCACAATCACTCCGGCTCGTATGTCGGCTGCGCCGTGTGGGACTACAGGGAGCTGCTCGCCCAGGTGAAGCCCGAAGAGGCGGGCTTCTATTTCGACCCCGGCCACGCCGTGATCGAGGGCGGGCTGTACAACTGGCGCGTCTCGCTCGACGTCGTTCTGCCGCGCATGAAGATGGCCGCGATCAAGGATTTCGAATGGGAGAAGCGCGGCGGGCGTTGGCAGGTGGCCTGGAAGCCGCTCGGCGAAGGCATGGTCCCCTGGCGGGACGTCTTCCGCGGCTTCGCTCAGGCGGGATTCGCCGGTCCGCTCTCGCTGCATACGGAATATCCGGGCGGAGACGAGCTGCCGTCCATCGCGAAAGATCTCGAATTCATGCGCCGACAGGTGGAAGCCGCGTACGGCGCCTGATTCAGGGAGCATCCGATCCGCTTCTGTCCTGTCTTCGAAGCCCGGCTGTTAAGATAGACGTTTCACCATGAGCCTGCGATCCTACACCATCACCCAGGGGCGCGACCGTGCGCCCGCGCGCGCCCAGCTCAAAGGCATGGGCTTCACCGACGAGGATCTCAAGAAACCGATCATCGGCATCGCCAACACGTGGATCGGCACCATGCCGTGCAACTTCCTGCTGCGCGATCTGGCTGTCGATGTGGCGCGCGGCATCCGCGAAGCCGGCGGCACGCCCATGGAGTTCAACACCATCGCCATCAGCGACGGGATCACCATGGGCACGCAGGGCATGAAGACGTCCCTGATTTCGCGCGAAGTCATCGCGGATTCCATCGAGCTGGTGACGCGCGGCCACATGTTCGACGGGCTCGTGTGCCTGGTGGCCTGCGACAAGACCATTCCCGGCGCTGCCATGGCGCTGCTCCGGCTCAATATTCCCGGCCTCGTCCTCTACGGCGGCTCCATTCTGCCCGGCAAGTACAAGGGCAAAGACATCACCATCCAGGAAGTCTTTGAAGCCGTCGGCGCGTGCGCCTCAGGAAAGATCACTGAAGACGAGCTGCGCGAGATTGAAGAGTGCGCTTCGCCGGGCTACGGCGCCTGCGGCGGCCAGTTTACCGCCAACACCATGGCCACGGTGATGGAGATGATCGGGCTCTCGCCGATGAACACCGCCATGGTGCCGCAGATGGACCCGCGCAAGCACGACGTCGCCGCCTACTGCGGCAGGGTGATCCTCGACGCCGTCAAGCAGAACCGCCTGCCGCGGCAGATCTGCACGCGTAAGGCGTTCGAAAACGCCATCGCCTCCGTGGCCGCTTCCGGCGGCTCCACCAACGCCGTGCTCCACCTGCTCGCCATGGCGCGCGAGGCTGGCGTCGAGCTCGACATCACGGAATTCAACACCATCAGCGACCGTACGCCGCTCCTGATGAGCCTGAAACCCGCGGGGATCCATGTGGCCGCGGATGTCGACAGGGCAGGCGGCATCGGCGTGCTGGCCAAACGCCTCGTGGAAGGCGGTTACGCCCACGGGGACGCGGTCACGGTCACAGGCAGGACCCTCGCAGAAGAAGCCGCGGAAGCCCGGGAAACACCCGGCCAGGAAGTCGTGCGCCCGCTGTCGAACCCCGTGAAGAAAACCGGCGGCCTCGTCATTCTCAAAGGCTCGCTCGCGCCCCACGGCTGCGTCATCAAGGTGACCGGCCTGGAGCGCACCATGCATCGCGGCCCGGCACGCGTCTTCAATTGCGAAGAAGAGGCCATGGCCGCCGTGACGCAGGGAAAGATTCAGCCGGGCGACGTCGTCGTCATCCGCTACGAAGGCCCCAAGGGCGGCCCCGGCATGCGCGAGATGCTGGGCGTTACCAGCGCCATCGTCGGCGCAGGCCTCGGCGAGAGCGTGGCCCTCATCACCGACGGCCGCTTCTCCGGCGCCACCCGCGGCTACATGGTGGGCCATGTGGCCCCCGAAGCTGCCGACGGCGGCCCCATCTCCCTCGTCGAAGACGGCGACACGATCACCATCGACATCGCGCAAAAAACAATTTCGCTCGACGTTGATCCCGCCGTCCTCGAGCAGCGCCGCGCCCGCTGGCAGGCGCCTCCCCCGCCGTTCACCATCGGCGTCATGGCCAAGTACATCAGGCTCGTCCGCTCCGCCTCCGAAGGCGCCATCACCTCGAAAGTCTTCGAGCCCTGAAAACCCGGGGGAAGGCCGGATCCTCCGCCGCCGGCCTTCCCTCAAGCCTCCCTGCGGCCAGACCGCCCGGCTGCGGGCGATGCCCCGCCGATCTCAGCCCGTGATGAACGCTTCCGCCTCGATCTCCACCCGCAGCCGTGCGTCCACAAGTCCGGCGATCTGAATCATCGTCGCCGCCGGGCGGATCTCCCTGAACACTTCCGCATGCGCCCGCCCCACCGCTTCCTCGTCCTCCAGCGACACCAGATACATCCTCGTCCGCACCACGTCCCGCAGTTCCGCCCCCGCCTCCCGCAGCGCCTTCTCGATCTTCCGCAGGATGAACGCCGCCTGCGCATACGCATCGTCCTCCCCAACCACCCGGCCCTCTGCGTCCACGGCTGTCGTTCCGGCGACCCAGACATGCGGCCCGACGCGCACCGCCCGGGAATAGCCCGCTGCCGCTTCCCAACGTGTTCCCGAAGAAATGTTTTTTCTCACCGCGCCGCCTCCTGCGCCAGCATCAGCGCGCCGCTCAGTCCCGGGTGCTCGAGCGCCGGCCGCTCGATCCGCGGCAGCGGAAAATAGCCGTTGGCATACTCGGTTGCGCGCGCCCGGATCATCTCCAGCAGGTGCGTCTGCTCCATCACGCCTCCGCCCAGCACCACCACCCTCGGCGAAAGCACGCACGCCACGTTGATGCACGCCTGCGCGAGATAGTCCGCCTCCAGCCGCCATGCCGGATGGTGCGCGTCCAGCGCTTCCGCCCTGTGCCCCCAGCGCGCCTCGATCGCCGGTCCGCTCGCCATGCCCTCCAGGCAGTCCCCGTGATACGGACAGACGCCCGCGAACTCGGCCAGCTCCTCTGGCGCGCGCCGCACCAGCAGATGCCCCATTTCGGAATGCATCAGCCCGTGTACCAGCCGTCCGCCCGTGATCGCTCCTCCGCCAATCCCCGTCCCCACGGTGAAATACACCAGATCCTCCACGCCCCGCCCCGCGCCGCAGCGCGCCTCCGCCAGCGCCGCGCCGTTCACGTCCGTGTCGAATCCGACCCGCACGCCCAGCTCCCGTTCGAGAACCTCCCTCAGCGGATAGTTCCGCCAGGAAAGCTTCGGCGTCGTCGTAATGCGTCCGCTGGCGAAATCCACCGGTCCGAACGTCGCCACCCCCAGCGCGTCCAGCGGCCCTGTGCGGCGGAAATAATCGATCACCCCAGCCATCGTCTCCGCCGGTTCCAGCGACGTCTCGATCCGCGTCACCTGTTCCAGCCGCAGCGGATCTTCTCCCACCGCCACCAGAAACTTCGTCCCGCCCGCTTCGATTGCGCCGTACCGAGCCATGCCGTCCCTCACCGTCCCACGCGCTTCATCACCTGCCGCACCGCATCATGGATCCGCGCCTCCACTTCCTCGGTGAACGGTCCCGGCTGCCCGTAATAGATCATCGAGTCCACCGCTTCGTACCCTCCTTCCCGCAACACCCGCGCGCTCGGGATGTAGCACGGTACATCGTTCGAATACCCTGCTACGATCAGCCGCTCCCGCGGCCAGGTATTGTACGCCCACAGCGCGTAGTCCACCACCACCTCGCCGCCCAGAGCGATTAGCGTGAACCCTGGATCCACGCGGATGGCCTGAACCGGATAGCGCAGCAGCCGAGGCTCGCGCCGCTCGTCATAGAGCTTCAGCATCAGCGCAGCCCTTCGCTGCCGGAACACATTCTCATCTTTCTGTTCTCTCTCGAACTGCTCCCGCGTGTGCGGCGCAAACGGCAGGGCGGCCAGCTGATACGCAGCGCGGACGCGCCCCCCCGCCGGCTCCATCTTCCCCCGCGCCACCCGCGCCACTTCAGCCGCCAGTGTCCGCCCGTGCTGTTCGGCGTGTTCCAGCCTGCTGCGCGGGTTCGGGTTCTGGTCCCCGCCGCACAACTGCAGAAACAGCGCCGCCGCGCCCGGAAACTCTCTCTCGATCTCCGCCTGCGCATAGCCCGCGTAGTCGCCGCTCAGCTCGTAAAACTCCGCTGTCAGCGTCGTGTTGTGGCATGCATAGCCGAACAGGATCGCCCGCACCTTCCCCGCCGGAGACGTCACCCGCAGGACAGGAACGCGCGGGTCCGTGGGACCGTCCGGATTCACGCCAATGATCACCCCCTTCGGAGTGAACTGCCTCCGGTTCACCCCGAAGCGCGCTTCGCCAGATCCGAACGCCAGCTCCGCCGGCGCCAGGTCCGCCAGCGCCGCTCCGATCACGGCCAGCAGGCTCTGTTGCAGCTTCTGCCGGTACGCCGCCACTGCCTCCCGATGCGGCGGTTGCTGCGCCTCCAGCACCGAAAGATTGCCCCGCACCACCGGTCCGGTATGCGTGTGCGAGGAGTTGAACACCAGACCTTCCCGCTCCAGCCTGTATTTCTCCATCGCCTGCGCCGCCACGACGTCGGTCAGGTCCATCGGCAGGCCGATCAGGTCGGTCGTCACGATCACGGCGCGGTTCCCCCGCGAGTCCTCCAGCGCCAGCGCCTTTGCCCACAGCGGGGTCAGCACCCCCTCGCTCGGCCTGTTCCGCGCCGCATAGCCCGCCATCCAGATCGGCCCTTCGGGCGTGATGTCGATCTTCGCCGCGCCTGCTTTCATCGCCGGGGCTGCCGCTGCCGGCAGGGCCAACGCCATCAAAAGCGGAGCAAAAAGTACTGGTTGTTGCATGACCCGATCCTGTTACAATCCGGAAAGTGCTCTCTTTTCACCGTCTTGAGCGCATCTGGGGAGTTGAGCAATGAAGCCGATGACGATCCTTGCCATCGCGGCCCTCGCGTGTCTTCCAGCATATCCGCAAGCGCAAAGCAACGCCGGAGAAATCCGCGGCGCGGTCACCGATGCCAGCGGCTCTGCCATCCGCGGTGCCCGCCTGCAGGCCGCCGCTCCTGACCGCGGCATTCAACGAACCGTTCAGAGCGACGAAGGCGGCGAATTCGTCTTCCCTCTCCTGCCTCCCGGCGTCTACCGTGTCCGGGTTGAGGCTCAAGGCTTCGCCCCGCAGGTCTTCGAACAGGTCGAAGTCCGCGTCGGAGACACCTTCACGCTTCCCGTCCGCCTCGAAGTCGGCGAGCTCCAGCAGGTGATCGAGGTGCAGGCCGAGGCCCCTGTCATCGACAGCGAACGCGCCCAGCAGGCCACCACGATCGACCTCGCCCGCATTGCGCAGTTGCCCATCAACCGCCGCAATTACCTCGATTTCGCCCTTCTGTCTCCGGCCACCGCCTCGACGCAGGATCTTGTCGATGGCACCGATTACCGCGTCGCCCAGACGCCGCAGTCGGGCATCAGCTTCGGCGGCGGCAACGGACGCGGCAACGGCTTCTTCGTCGACGGAGTCGAAAACTACATCAACTCCGGCGGCGTCCGCCTGAGCGTCAGCCAGGAAGCCGTGCAGGAGTTCCAGATCAACCGCAACACCGCATCGGCCGAGTTCGGCTGGTCCAGCGGCGGGACCGTCAACATCGTCACCCGCAGCGGCAGCAACCAGTTCCACGGCAACTTCTTCGGCTTCCTCCGCCACCGCGACATCCAGGCCCGCAATTACTTCGACCCTCAGAAATCTGCCTACACGCGCTCCCAGGCGGGCGCCACCGTCGGCGGCCCCTTGCGCCGCGACCGCACGTTCTTCTTCTCGGCCTATGAGCGGCTCGACCGCCACGAGTCCACTTTCGTCCCCATCCTGCAGGACCGCAGCGCCTTCAACGCCCCCACCGCTTCCCAACAGGCCCTGCTCAACGCCCTGCGCACCAGCGGCATCCCGCAGCTGGCCGGCCTCGCCCAGGCCCTCGGTTCCTCTCTCACGCCCGCAACGAACCCCTTCGTCACCGGCATCTTCCAGGCCAACAGCGGCGTCTTCCCCTTCAGCGAGGCCAGCAACCTCTTCTCCACCCGCATCGACCACCGCTTCAGCGACCGCCACAACCTCTACTGGCGCGGCAGCCTCGGCACGCTTGACAACGAAAACAACCAGTTCGGCGCCCTCGTCGCCTACAACCGCGGCCGCAACTTCGACGTCTGGGACGGCACTTCCATGCTCAGCGACTCGATCATCCTCAACTCATCCTGGGTGGTCGAAACGCGCCTCATGTTCAACTACAACCGCATCGCCGTCCGCACCGTCGATCCCTACGGCCCCGAACTGAACGTCACCGGCTTCGGCTTCTTCGGCCGCGAGATCTTCCTGCCCTCGCGCACGGAAGAGCGCCACTACCAGATCCTCCAGAACTGGAACCGGCATTCCTCCTCGCACGACCTCAAGTTCGGCTTCGACCTCAACCCCGTGCGCGACTTCGCCAACACCGAGACCTTCTTCAGCGGCCGCTTCGCCTTCGGCGAGGCCGTCCCGCTGCAGAACGTCATCGCCGGCGCCGCCGGCGCCGCCGCCGTCCAGCAGATCAGCCAGTACCTGCAGGCCACCGGACAGACGTCGCTGCTGCCCGTGCTCTCGCAGCCCATCAGCGCGCTCCAGGCCTTCGCCCTTGGCCTGCCCACCTTCTACCAGCAGGGCTTCGGCGATCCCCGCTGGACCGGCTGGTCCAGGCGCTTCGGCCTCTACGTCCAGGACGCCTGGCGCGCCCGCCGCAATCTCACTCTCCACTTCGGCCTGCGCTACGACCTCGAAGGCAATGAAGCCGTGCTTGGCACGGACAAGAACAACCTCGGCCCCCGCTTCGCTTTCTCCTGGTCTCCGGGCAAAGAAGGCAGAAGCGTCATCCGCGGCGGCTACGGCATCTTCTTCGCTCCCACGAACCTCCAGATCGCCAACGTCGCTGACGCTCTGAGCGGCCGCTACATCAACCAGGTCTTCGTCCCGCTCACCGGCATCCCCATCATTGTCAACCCGGCCACCGGCCGCCCCACGACTTCGGCGGACATCTATCAGGGTCTCCTTCGCCAGGGCGTCATCGGCCGCCGCTCCATCACGCCCGGGGACCTGCGCCAGTTCGGCGTGCCCGTTGGTCCGGGGCTGCCCCTCCGCGTCGAGTTCGGATCCGATCCGCTCCGCCAGGGCTACGCGCAGCAGGCCAGCTTCGAGATTGAGCGCGCTTTCGGCGAGTGGGCCGTCTCCGCAGGCTGGAACTACAACCGCGGTCTCGGCTTCGCCCGCATCGCCGGCCGCAATCTCTTCTATACCGGACGCACCAACCCCAACGGCACGCCCGAATATGGCCGCATCGATCCCACCCTGCTGCAGAAGAACATCTTCACCTACGACGGCAACACCCTCTATCACGCCGGCATCCTCCAGGTGCAGCGCCGCTTCCGCCGCAGCTTCGCCCTCGCCGGCCACTACACCTGGTCGAAAGCCATCGACGACTTCACCGACTTCAACTCGGACTTCTCTCCGATGGACCAGCTCTGCAAGCGCTGCGAGCGGTCGCTCTCGGCTTTCCATCACGCCCACCGCGCCGTCATTCATGCGCTGTATCAGTCCACCGCCCAGAACACGCTGCTGCGCGGCTGGAACATCGCCCCCATTTTCATGGCCAACTCCTGGCGCCCGTTCAACGTGCTCGCCGGACTTGACGTCAACGGCGACAACTACACCACCAACGACCGCCCCTTCCCCGCCGGCCGCAACATCGGCCGCGGCCCCAGCTTCTTCACGTTTGACATGCGCCTCTCGCGCCGCTTCCGCCTCGCCAGCGAGAGCACGGCGCTTGAAGTCATCGCCGAAGGCTTCAACCTCGCCAACCGGACGAACTTCCGCACCGTGAACAACACCGTGGGCGCCGTGCCCCTCAGCGCTCTGCCCGCGCGCATTCAGGGCATCGCCGGCGCTTCGCCCACCACCCCGCTGGCCTTTACCTCCGCCCACGACGCGCGTCAGTTCCAGTTTGCGTTGAAACTTTTCTGGTAGCGCCGGCGCGGCGCCGTGCCTCTCAGGCCGCCGCGCCGCTCACCACAGCAGTTTCAGCCCCATCTGGATCTGGCGCGGCGTCCGCGCCTGCGTCACCTGGCCGAAATTGGCATCGCCCGCCATGCCGTTCACCGCGCTGAACTGCGTGTGGTTGAATGCGTTGAACATCTCCACCCGCAGCACCGCCTGCACGCTCTCCGAAACGCGGGTCCGCTTCTGCAGCGCCAGGTCCCAGTTGGCAATGCCCGGCCCTGGAAGAATGTACACGCCTGCGTTGCCGAAATACCCCGCCTTCGGCACGGCGAAGCAGGAAGGCGCCAGCCAGTACAGCCCGTTCGTCCGCGGGTTGCGGTCCGCCAGCTCCCGCCTGCCGTCGCACAGCCGGTCGGCCCGGAAGTTCGTCAGCGACGAGGGCGTGTTGTTCGGCGCCGTCACCATCACGGGCGTTCCCGACGACAGGATCGAAATCGTGCTCAGCGACCACCCCCCAGCCACCGCCTGCAGCGCAGGCCCCGCGGAGGACAGATACTTGCGGCCGCGCCCGACCGGCAACTCCCACACGAATGCCGAGGCCAGCCGGTGCGGAATGTTGAACCCCGTCGGCCCTTTGTCGCAATCCAGGCAGACGCCCCTCTGGTTCAGCGGCGGGTTCGCCCCGCCCTGCTGCGTGTTCGACAGCGCCTTCGCCCACGTGTAATTCGAGAGAAAATTCCAGCCGCGCGAAAATTCCTTCTGGAATTTCAGGTTCAGCGCGTGGTACGTCGCATGGCCCGCGTGCGCCGCAAAGTAGACGTACGGATAGCGGGACCACCGGATGTTGGACGGATCGCATTGCAGGCCCGACACCGTCGAGCAGTCGTTCGCGTTCCAACGGATCGGCAGCTTGTTCGTCGACGACCCGATGTAGGTAGCCTCCGCCACCGCCGCCCGCCCCACCGGCACCTGCAGGCTGAAGTTCCACTGCGAAGAGTACGTCGAGCGCAGCCCCCGGTCCAGCGCGAACACGGCGCCGGAGACGCTGTCGGCGAATTCGCGCGTCACCGTGCCGGTCTTCATCGGCGGGAACACGTTCAGCCCCAGCTGGTAGAACGGCGACGGCGATGCCGGATCATTCGCGATGGCCTGCACGATCGACACGCCCGGCGCCGTGATCCCGAACAGCAGATACAGCGCCCGCTGCGACGGATAGTAAATGCCGCCCCCTGCCCGGATCACCGCGCCGGGCAGAAACCGCGGCTGCCACGCCAGTCCGGCGCGCGGCGAGAAATTGTTCCGGTCCATCGAAAAAATCTGAGGCCGGATGTCTCCCAGCGCCGCATACAGAATGCGGCCGCTTTCAAAATCAAAGGCGTGCGGATAGGCCCGGTCAGCCCCGGAGGGATTCGGAGGCGTCGTCCCATACCAGCTCAGCCCCAGGTTCAGCGTCAGCCCGGGCCGGATCCGCCACGTGTCCTGAATGAACGGGTGCATCTCCGTCCACCGGTAGTGCGTCCGCGGCATCGACGTCACCGTGCCGTTCACCGGGAAGCCGAGCAGAAAATCGGCGAACGCACTGCCGGTCCCGCTCACCGCCGTCACCCGGCCCCCGGCCACGGGCGCCGTCTGCGCCGTGAACGCGCCGCTGAACAGCAGCGTTCCGCGCGCGTTCCAGTTCGCGCTCTCCTGCACCGTGCGGATGTAGCGCATCATGAACCCCATGGCGATCTCGTGCCGCCCCCGCACCAGCGTCAGCGTGTCCTGCAGCTGATAGCTGTTGTCGATGTTGCCGATCACGCTCTGGGGCGCTCCGAAGCCGCTGAAGCCCGTCAGCGAAACGCTCGGAACCCCGTTGCGGTCCGCCGTGCCCGTCAGCCCGAGCCGGTCCTGCAAGCCAGGCTCCCCGATGCCGCCATAGAACAGATATGGCCTCGTGAAACCGGCCTGCGCCACGTTCACCGTGCCCGGGCCCATGTTGGCGGTCCATTGCAGCCCGCTCATGTGCATGCGGAGGTCGTAATAGACGCCCGTCAGCGGATAGACGCCCGGCACCGTGACGCGCGAGGACTCCTCCATGTACTGGCCTGACAGCAATCCCGCCGGACCCAGCGGCACATCCACCTTGATACCGCCCTGGTTCGCCGTCTGCGTCTGCTTCGGCTGGCGGATCACGTTCAGCGGCCGCTGGTTCAGATCCGACCCCGGCAGATAGTACTCCAGCAGCTTCCGCGCCATCGGATTCTGCCGCGTCTCCGGAATGCGGTTGCCCGCAAAGGGCTGCCGCGTCCCCGTGGCTGCGTTGAAGGTCAGCGGGTCGTGAACCGCCGCCGAGAGAGCGCTGAAATCTCCACGGAACATCCCTGCGGTGGGCGAGTATCCGCCCTGCGGCGCCGAAAGCCGTTGGCGGTACCCTTCATAGTTCGCGAAAAAGAACGCCTTGCCCGGCCACAGCGGGCCGCTTGCCGCGCCCCCAAACTGGTTGCGCAGGAACGGTCCCGGCTGCCGCCGCGTTTCGAAAAACTCGCGCGCGTCCAGCGCGCTGTTGCGGTGGAACCAGAACGCCTCCCCGTGGAACGCGCTGCCGCCGGATCGCGTGGCCAGATTCACCACCCCCGGGTCCGGCCCCAGCGAAGGCAGCACGAAACCCTGCACCACCTTGAACTGGTCCACCGCCGTCACCGAGACGTTCAGGCCCAGTTGTCCGATTCGGGTGCCGGCGACAGACACGCCGTTCACCAGATACCCCGTCATGTCCTGCTGGATGCCTGCCACGGCGATCGTCCGGTCGGCATGCCCGGTCTGCGTCGCCGTGAAATTGGAGGGGTTCGAACCCGCCTCCTGCGCAGCCCCGGACAGATACCCCAGCTGGAGATAATTGCGCCCGTTCAGCGGCAGCTGCTGCACGCTCACCGGCTCGATCACCGTCCCAAGCTGATTGGACGTCGTCTCCCGGAGAGAACCCTCGCTTTCCGTGACCGTGATGCTCTCCGAGATCGCTCCCAGCTCCAGCTTGATCACCTGCGACAGGCGCTGCCCGACCAGTACGCGGATCTCGCTGATCTCGCTGTCCCGGAAGCCCGCCTTCGTCACCCGCAGATCGTAGGCGCCCACCGGGACCGCGGGGAAGACGAACCGTCCGCGCTCATCGGTCTCCACCCGCTGCTCGTGCCCCGTGATTCGGTTCGCAAGCACAACGCCGGCGCCCGGCACCGGGCTGTCGCTCGGATCGATGATCCATCCTTCGATTGCGCCCTGCCCTCCCTGTCCCGCCGCGGACAGGACCAGCGCTGCAGAAAACACAATTATGGAGAATAGACTCTTTTGGTCAACCCCTGGCACTCTTCAAATCTAGCTCCAACCGGCCTGTTTTTCAATTCCATATAGGATAGCTTTAATGAAGTAATAGGAATTGATTATGCGCTGCATGGCGCCGGCGCCGCCCGCTCCCCGGCGGGTTCGCCCTGAACGGCGCGCCGCCGTAACAACACTGTCGCCGCTCAGCAAGGCCGGGCCTGCCCTGATCGGATTTTCGCGCGACCAGCAGAAGCGCTCTGCGCAGCCTGGCGCCGGGCGCCCGGTCCTCGCCCCCTCTCAAAATGAAGCTCTCGCGCGGCCAGAAACAAAATGGCAATTCCGCCATCAACGGAAAATAATCCGCCCAACGTCAAAATGAAAATCCCCGCGGGTTCAGAGCGGGTTCCTGGCCGCGAGCGAAGCGGCCCCGGGCCGCGGGAGAGAGCGGTGCCCCAACCGTGCTCTCTGCACCGTCCCACGATGGGTTTCACGCCGCCCTCCCCCCAACGGGTTTCCCCTCGGCCTTGGCCGAGGGCTGCATCCTGACCGTGCTTGCCCAGGCTGGGAGAGCCGGCAGTCCTAACCTGGCCTCCGCAAGGCCGGCGATTTCCGAATCGGCCATCAACGGCGTGGCGGCCACCTCAGACACGCCCGCTCCGCAGCGCGTTCCGGGGCGGCTCGAAGCTCCGCCCTCATGCGTTTACCATCGCCGCAAAAGTAGGCCCCCGTATGCACCGGCAGGGCGGCCGCCCGGTTCCAGACCGACCGTCAGATCCAGACCTTTTCCGGCGGGCCCATTTCTTTCGCTTTTTCCTGGGCCGCGTCGGAATCCCAGAAATACAGGGCGTCCAGTTCCGCCAGGTAATAGAAGGGCAGATTTTCGAACTTCGGCGTCTCCGGATTCGGCTGGTACACGACCACTGCCAGCGCAACAACCTCGGCGCCTTTCTCTTCGATGAGCCGCCGCAATTCGGTCAGCTTCCGGCCCGTGCGCAACACGTCGTCCACCAGCAGCACTTTTTCGCCCGGCTCCGGCTCCAGATAAGGCCGGAACCGCAGCGGGCCGCCTTCCTCGCCCCGCTCCGCCCAATACACCTGTTTCGCGCGCAGCGCTTCGCACACGCCATACGCCACCGGCAGCCCGCCCGTCGCCGGCGTCACAATCGAAAGCTCCGGAATGATCGCGCGAATCTCCGGATGCGCTCTCAGCTTGCGGCTCAGCGCCACGCTCAGCAGCTTCGCCGTCTGATAGTGCCGCATCGCAATCGGGACCTGCAGGTACATGTCCGAGTGCAGGCCGTTCGGATACTGAAAATGTCCATGGCGCAATGCGCCGGTTTGCCGCAACAGGGCGACGACTTCTTCCTGGGTCGGAATCAATTCCATAAGTCCAAACTCCTTCTTCAGAAGCGGGCCTCCGGCGGAAACGGGGCCGGAGCCGACGCCCCCATTGTGCCATCCCGGACGCGCCGCGGGAAGGGGCCTCTCCGGCCCTGCCGCCTGCATCCCCAGCCCCGCCTGTCCATCACTCGCGGCGCTTCACCAGCCGGTAGCTGACGAACGCAAACCGCGTCGAATCCGGCGACCAGTTCGGCACGTTCATGGTCCCCTGTCCGCCGAAAAGCGTCACCAGCACGCGCGGATTCGCGCCGCTCGCTTCCGCCAGCCGGATCACGACATCCTTGTTTGGCGGATGCCCTTGTACGCTGCTGTCATAAGACAGATACGCAATCCACTTCCCGTCGGGAGAAAAATGCGCAAACCAGTCGGCCGAGGGCGGCCCCTGCGAGATCATCCTCTGCCCCGTGCCGTCCGCGTTCATGCCCCAGATGCGCATCAGCCCCGTGCGGTCGGAATTGAAATAAATCCGACGGCCGTCCGGCGAATATTCCGGCCCGTCATCGAGCCCCCGCGCATCGGTCAGCCGCCTCTCCACGCCGCCTTCCGCCGCAATCTCGTAAATGTCGTACTCGCCGTCCCGTTGCGCGCAATACACCAGCTTCTTCCTGTCGGGCGACCAGCCGTGCAGATACGACGGCCCTTTCTCCGTCACCAGCCGCGGCGTGCCGCCCGTGACCGGCACGATGTAGATCTTCGATGGATCGCGCCCCACGCTGCCGCTGATGGCCAGCCACTTGCCGTCCGCTGACAGCACGTGATCGTTGTTGCAACGGACATCGCCTGTCGGGATCAGCTCCGGCGCTCCGCCTTCCACCGCGATCCTCCAGATCCGTCCGCCGCCGTTGTAGATCAGCCATCGCCCGTCCGGCGTCCAGTTGGGCGCCTCGAAGTGTTCCAGCGCGCGCCGCACAACTCGCCGCTCGCCCGTGCGGATGTCGACGATCTCCAGCGTCGACTCCACCGCGCGCTCCTTGTCATCAACCACCCCCTCTTCGATCAGCTCGACCCCCGCGAACACGGCGGTTTCCTGCCGCGCCGTGTCGTGCGAACACACGGCCAGCCCCGCATGCACGCTCTCCGGCAGCTCCACCGTCAGCGCTCCCCCCGGCTGAAACGGCCCGCCCGCCCGCGCCACTTCGAACGAAACAACCTGCCCGTGCCGCGCCAGCCGCACGCGCGCCGGCGCCTTCAGCGGAGACCGGATCTCTTCCGTCGTTCCGCCTTTCGTGCGCCGGAACTGCAGGGCGATCAGCCCGTCCGCGTGCACCATCACGCTCGCGTGCGGCGAGTCCGGATCCAGCGACGCGCGCAGCATCGGCCCCGCCTTCTTGTGGGCATGGCCTTCCGTGTCCGGCCACTGCACCTCAGCCGTGATCACCGCATCGCCCGCCACCCGCTTCCAGGCGAAGTGAAAGCTGTCCTCCGCGCCCCAGACGTTGGCGCCCGCGCCCGTGATCCGGTAGCTCCCTGCCGCCGCATCGAACACGGCTCGCCCCGCCAGACCCGTGCTGCCAACATCCCGGCTCTCCGGAAACGGACCCGTCTGCGCCCCGAGCCCCAGGGCCAGGATCACGCCAATGCTCCAGCGTCTCATGCGCCCATCCTATGGCAAAAAGGGCTCGGGAACACAATCCCCCTTTTTCCGCGCGTCCCGTTCATTACGCTCGCTCGCGGCCCGGCGCGCCTCGCCGGACACGAACCTCCCGCCTGCCCCGCACGCCGTGCTCGCACATCCGCCCCGGGCCCTCGTCCTCCATGCGGCGGGCGCCAGAGCGGTAAGCTGGCAGAACAAAGGAGATCTGGATCGGAATAATGAATTGGAGCTCTTTGACGCTCCGCTGCCTCCCCATGCCGCTCAGGCTTGCGCTGAGCTGCTTTCTTCTGACACTCGGGCTCGGTTACCTCGTGGCGGGCGTGAATCTTTATCTCACCTGCCATCCGACCGACGGCGAGCCGGGGCTCGGCATCGGGGACCTGCGGCGGGCATTCTACGGCAACCGCGAGAACACCAAACTGGCCAGCAAGATCGATGGAGGCAGCATGCAGCAGTTCCTGCCACGCGCGGGAGATATGGAAAAGATCCTCTCCTGGATTCAGGACGGCGCCAGTGAAGCGGGCTACAACTCCACCGTCAGGCCCATCCTTCAGCAGAACTGCGTCCGCTGCCACAATCCCGGCGGTCTGCAGCGCTTCACGCCGCTGACTTCCTATGAGGAAGTCATGGCTGTCACCCAGATCGACCGCGGCGAGCCGCCCCGGCTGTGGGCGCGCGTCGCGCACACCCATATCCAGTCGATCGGCCTCGTCTTCCTCGTGCTGGCTGGCGTCTTCTCCCTGACCCAGGTTCCGCAGAAACTGAAAGCCGCCGTCATCGTGCTCCCCTTCCTCGCTCTGCTCGCCGATTTCGGCCTCCGCTATCTCATCAAATTCGCTCCCGCCCTCGTCTACGGCATGGCCGCATCCGGCGCGCTGATGGGTCTGCTGTTCGCGGTCCTGATCCTCGTCCCGCTCTACGAATTGTGGCTCCGCATTCCTGACCGGCGGCAACGCTGACTGCGCCTGCTGTCCGCCGCGGCCCGCCGCGCTTACACTGAAAGCGTGAGGGCGGATCGCCTCCTCCTGCTCCTGCCGGCGCTCCTCTGGCCGGCGGCGTCCGGCCAGACAGCCGCATCTCTTGCCGAACAGCTGCGCCGCCTCGAACTCGACCCCGACCACTGCTACCGCGTTCGCGACCTCGAGCTGCACCGCGAGGACATCCGAATCTTCCTCAACGACGGCGTCCTCATCTTCTCCCAGCCGTTGCACGGACGCAGGGTTGTCGCCGTCTTCCGCGCCACCGAGCCCGGCGATGACGCGGAGATCCTCCTCCGGCCCCCGGACCGCGGAGAGCGCACCTCGCTCGCCCGCGCCACCGGCTCGGCCAACCTCAACGAGCACTTCAAGACCGCCCTCTTCGTCTTTGGCGACGGCGGCGGCGAAGAGCTCCTCGAAGCCATCCGCAGCGGTGCGCCGAAGCCTCTTCCCGAGGAAGGCCTCCTGCTCGCCAGCCGGCATGCTGACGCCGTCCGCAATTTCGCCCAGAGCTTCCAGGTCCGCCTGCTCCGCGACGTCCTCTCCGGCGACCGCGCCAACGGCCTCTTTTACGCCGCCATCTCCGGCTCCTCGCGCGGCAATTTCGACGTTCTCCACGAGCCTACTCTCCCCGAGCAGATCATCATCGGCGAAGTGCCTGCCGGCTCGCCCGGCCGCTTCAACGTCTGGGCCAGCTTTCCCAGCCGCAGCCGCCGCCAGCAGGCTCAGGAGCCGCCCGAAGAGCTCCTCGTCGAGGACTACCGCATCGAGGCTTCCGTCGCTCCTGATCTCCGCCTCGACGCGCGTGTCGAAGCCGCCCTCAAACCGCAGCGGCTCCTGCAGGGCGCCGTCCTGTTCGAGCTCGCGCCCGAAATGGAGGTCAGGTCCGCGCGCCTCGACGGCCAGCCCGTCGAAATCTTCCGCCGCGAAAGCCTCCGCGCCAACCTCATCGGCGGACTCGCCAACGAACCGTTTCTCCTTGTGCTCCCGCAGCCGCTTCAGCCCGGCGCGGCGCACAGGATCGAGTTCGAGCTCAGCGGCAACGTCATCCGCCGTGCCGGCAATGGCGTCTTCTACGTCGGTGCGCGCACCAACTGGTATCCCAGCCGCGGCTTCCACTTCACCCGCTTCGATTTGACCTTCCGCGTCCCCAAAGACCTTCGCGTCGCGGCCACCGGTGATCAGGAGGAAGAAGCCGTCGAAGGCGACACCCGCATCGTCCGCTTCCGCACCTCCGCCCCCGTCCGCCTCGCCGGCTTCAACATCGGCAACTTCGAGTCCGCCTCGGCGGAAACCAAAGGCCTCCGCGTCCGCGTCTATGCCAACCGCACCGTCGAGCCCTCCCTCCTCCCTCCGCCCCGCCAGATCCTCATGCCTCAGGGAACCACGCCCCGCTCCCTCGGCCGCGGTCCCACGCAGGTCATCACTCTCACTCCCTCGCCCCCCAACCCCCAGGCGCGCATGAAAGAACTCGCCGGCGAGCTCGCCTCCGCCATGGAGTGGATGGCCTCCCAGTTCGGTCCGCCGGCGCTTCCTGTCGTCACGGTGTCTCCGATTCCCGGCAACTTCGGCCAGGGCTTCCCCGGCCTCGTCTATCTCTCCACCATCAGCTACCTCCCGGAGCGGGATCGTCCGGCGGCCATTCAGACGTCGAAGCTCAACGTCTTCTATTCCGACCTCCTCCTGGCCCATGAAGCCGCCCACCAGTGGTGGGGCAACCTCGTCACTTCCGCCTCCTACCGCGACGAGTGGCTCCAGGAAGCTCTCGCCAATTACACCGCCCTCATGCTCATCGAGCGCAAGCGCGGACCCCGCGCCCTCGAATCCATCCTCGACGAGTACCGCGCAGACCTCCTGCGCGAAATCGGCGAGCCGCGTCAGCCCGTCGAATCCTACGGCCCCATCACCTGGGGCGCCCGCCTCCGCGGAGCCGACGGCGTCGATCCCTGGCGCATCATCACTTACCACAAGGGCTCCTGGATTCTCCATATGCTGCGCCGCCGCCTCGGCGACGCTTCCTTCCTCTCGATGCTCGGCGAACTCCGCCGCCAACACGAGTACGACACACTCACCACCGAGCAGTTCCGCCTGCTCGCCGCCCGTTACACGGCCAAAGAAGATCCGGACCGGACCCTCGAAGGATTCTTCGATACCTGGGTCTACGGCACCGGCATCCCGGTCCTCGAAACCACCATCCGTTTGACCGGCAAACCCCCTGCCGTCGACATCGCCGTCACGGTGAAGCAGAGCGGCGTTCCCGACGACTTCGTCGTCGAACTCCCCGTCGCCGTCACTCCCGTCAAAGGCGCGAAGCCCCTCATCAAATGGCTCCGCACGGGCGACGAGGCCACCGTCCGCTTCCGCCTCCAGACGCCTCCCCTGCGCGTGGAAGTCGCCCCCGGCGCAGGCGTCCTCGCCATCCGCAGAGAGCGCCGCAGCGGTCTTGCCGCCCCAGCCGAACCGCCCGTCGACTAGCCCGGATCCCTCCCCGACGGGTTTCCCCCCGGCCTTGGCCGAGGGCTGCATCCCAACTGCGCTCGCCTGCGCCGCGAGAGCCGGCGATTCCCCAAACCATGCTCCCCGCCGCCCTCTCCAACGGGTTTCCCGCAGCTCCCGGGCGGCGGCTGCATCCCGCCTGTGCCCTCAGTCTGCCTCTTTGCCCGCAGCCTCATCCCGGCGCGCAAGCCGCGCTGCGATCCCGAGCCCTGTTCAGCCTCCGCCTCCGGGATCACCCGCGCTTGATGTCGTCCCGCGCGAAGTCCCACTCCACCATCCGCCGCGTCTTCACGCTCTCGTTCACCAGGTGCGCGCACGCAGCCGCGTGATGCCCCGCCACTTCGTTCTGCCAGTACGGCTTCCGCGAGCGGATCGAGTTCAGGAAGTGCCAGAAATGAATCGTCGTCGCATCCTGGCCCTCCTCGCGCCACACATTGCCTCCGTCCACCAGCCGCGGCTTGTTCAGGTGCCGCAGCTCTTCCTGCTGCACCTTCGGATCCTTCCAGTACGCTTCTTCCAGCCTCCGCGGCCAGCTCTCCACGATCCAGCGGTTGTCTTCGCGCACGTTCTCCGGCCAGTAGCGGAGCTCGCCCCAGCCGACGGAGATCGTTCCTTCCGTCCCCAGAAACGTGAAGCTCGCCTCCGACGACGATTGGTTGTTGAACGTCGAAGACAGGTTCACCGTGAACCCCTCCGGATACTCGAGCACCGCATTCAGCGTGTCCGGCACCTCGCGCGATTCCTTCCACCGGTACAGCTCTCCCATCGCCATCACCCGC
>Ga0209381_1002161_pt1 | contig 26183 bp, 15 predicted proteins | sample DewCreD2012metaG_FD_184111 | JGI IMG/M metagenome (GOLD analysis project Ga0209381, IMG submission 184111) | Hot spring sediment bacterial and archeal communities from British Columbia, Canada, to study Microbial Dark Matter (Phase II) - Dewar... ...
CGGGATCAATGGCGCGGTGCTGGCGCTGGCCCTCGATGGCGACGGCAACCTATACGCTGGCGGGGAGTTCACCCTGGCCGGCGGCGTGCCCGCGGTCCGCGCGGCCAGGTGGGATGGTATCCAGTGGTCGGCGGTCGCCGCGGGTACTTTTGACAACTCGGTCCGGGCGTTCGCCTTTGACGCCGCCTCGGACAGCTTCTACGCTGGCGGGGACTTCACCGGCCGGATCGCCAGGCTGGCAGAAGACAACACACCACCCACCAACCCGACGGCCACGACGGCCGGCGCCACCAGCGGCGCCTGGACCAAGCAGGGCAATCCGCTATTTGCCCTGTCTGGCGCCGCCGACGCAGGTTCCGGGGTGGCCGGCTACTACTGGTATTTCGGCCCGGACAGCGCGGGTGAGCCGGGCACCTGGACGCCGTCCACGAGTATTGACCCGGCCCCGGTCGCCGACGGCACCTACTACCTGCGCGTGAAGACCCAGGATGCCGTGGGCCACGTCTCAGCCGCTGAGACGGTCTTCGTGTATCGCTACGATGGCGTCGCCCCGTCCAGCCCCACGATCACGGAGATCCACGACCTCGTGTCCGGTGCATGGCACAACCACTGGTGGGAAGCCCCGGCCTTCACCTTCAGCGGGGCGTCGGACTCACTTTCGGGCCTGGCCGGGTATGCCGTGTGCTGGGATGCGGCCGAGGGCTGCGCGCCAACGGGTTTCCAGGCCGGGACTACGTATTCGCCGGGGTCCCAGATGGATGGCCGTTACACCCTGCGCGTGGTCGCCCGCGACCAGGCCGGGAATGAGTCGCCGGCCACGGAGTTCGTGTATGCCCTGGATGCTACGCCGCCGGCCAACCCGGCTGCGGCGATGGATGGCGTGACCAGCGGCGAGTGGACCAGCAACGCAGACCCGCTGTTCACCCTGTCCGGGGCCATTGATAGTCATTCCGGCGTCATCGGCTACAAGTGGTATTTCGGCACGTTCGACGACCACGCGCCTGACGCCTGGACGGACACGCCAACAATTGACCCAGAGGCGCTCATGGCCTGGACCGGCACCTATTATCTCCGGGTCGCGGCGGTGGATGCTGCGGGCAATGAAGCCTATCCCGAGACCGTCTTCGTCTACCGGTACGACAACGACCCGCCCTGGCCATCCGGCCCCGTGACGGATGCCGCCGGCTCAGCCCATGACACCTGGCAGGGCACGGTGGACGATCCCGCCTTCACCTGGCCGGCCTGGGCCGACGTCTCCGGCATCGCCGGGTACGCCGTCTATTTCGGCCCCGAGGAATGGGGTGCGCCGGAGATCACGACGACGGCACCTGTGTTCGATCCGGCTGGCCCGCTTGAGGAAGGGACCTACTACCTGAATGTGATCGCCGTCGACAACGTCGGCCGGAGCAGCCTCGAGACCTGGTGGGAGCACTACGTCTTCCGCTATGACACGACCGCGCCCGGTGAGCCGGGAGCCGCGGCGGAGACGCACGGCGCGCAGTCTGGCGCCTGGCAGAGTGTGGTCAGCGCGCCATCCTTTACCTGGGCCGAGGCCGCCGATGCGGTGTCTGCGGTCTCGTATGACATCTATTTCGGGCCGGACCCGGAGGGCGTTATCCCGGTCACGACCACGGCCTCGCCGGCATACTCGGCGGTGTCCCAGGCGACCGGCATCGCTTATCTTCGAGTCCGGGCCAGGGATGGGGCCGGCAACACATCCGAGTGGGTGGACGCGTTCACGTTCCAATACGACGACGGAGCGCCAACTGCGCCTACGGGGGCTGTAGAACTGGGAGGTGCTGTTTCGGGCGCCTGGGAGCGTGAGGTCTGCCAGCCGGAGTTCACCTGGGACGACGTGGCCGACGCCGACTCTGGCCTGGCCGGGTACGAGGTGTACTTCGGCCTGGACGAGAATGGCACAGCCGTGGTGGCCACAACGGCGAGCGCCGCCTTTGCGCCTGGCGACCTCTGCAACAGCGACGGCACGTACTATCTTCGCGCCCGTGCGCTGGACGTGGGGGGCAATCGCTCGGACTGGACGACCCTGTTCACGTTCCGCTATGACGGCATGGCCCCGAACCAACCGACCGCTTCGGTCGCAGGCGTGACGAGCGGGCAGTGGCAGAATACCGTCAACAACCCGGTTTTCGCACTTGACGCCAACGACTGGCAGTCGGGCATCGCCGGGTACAAGGTGTGTTGGAGCACAACCCTGGGCTGCTCGCCAACAACCCTAATTACCAGCACCACCTTCTCGCCTGGCCCGGTGGAGACCGGCCAGTACTTCCTGACGGTCGTAGCGGTGGATAGCGTCGGGCACGAGTCCACCCCGTGGAGCTATCTGTTCTTCTATGATGACACGGCACCGGTTGTCCCAACTGAGGCAACCGACTTGAATGGCTCGGCCTCGGACGTCTGGCAGAATGAAGTGGAAGCCCCCAGGTTCCGGTGGGCGGATGGGGAGGAGCTTGACTCCGGCCTGACAGGCTACGACGTCTACTTCGGCCCAGACCCTGATGGGACAAGCGCGGATCACTTTAACGGCCTGGTTTATTCCCCAGGTCCCCAGGCCGACGGCACGGCTTACCTGCGCGTCCGGGCGAAGGACTTGGCCGGCAACGCTTCGCCCTGGACCACGCTCTATGTCTTCCGGTACGACTCGACCCCACCGGGCCAGCCCGGAAGCGCCACCGACGCGCAGGGGAGCCTTTCCGGGGTATGGCAGGATACCGTGAGCGCGCCAGAATTCACGTGGACTGAGGCCAGCGACGCCCCCTCGGGCGTTGCCGGATACCAGGTGTACTGGGGTCGCGATCCCGAGGGCACGACGGTCGTCACGACCACGGCAAGTGCCGTATTTGCACCTGGTAGTCAAGCTGAAGGCATCTACTATCTGCGCGTGAGGTCCGTGGACATGGCTGGAAATGCTGGTGCATGGGGCACGCTCCTCACCTTCCAATATGACGCGAATGCGCCAGAGTTCGCGCCCGGCTATACGGCCATGGCCGACTCCGGGGTGATTTCCGGCACTTGGAGCACGAAATCCAGTCTCAACTTCACCTGGGCCGCAACCGACGCAGGCCAGGGCGTGGATCACTATGAAGTGTATTTTGGCCTGGACCCTGCCGGAACAACGGCCGTGACCATCCCTGAGCACGAGGGCGTCTACACCGCGCACATGGCCGACCAGGGGTTGCACTACTTGCGCCTTCGGGCGGTGGATGGGATGGGGCATCAATCGGAGTGGATCACTGCATTTATCGTGGGGTATGACACAGAGGCGCCCAGCGCACCGACGAGTGTCACCGCCCCGACTGGAGTCGAGGATGGTGTTCCACAGTCAGCAGTGAACGCGCCGACGTTCACCTGGAGCGGAGCGAGTGACGCGGGCAGCGGGATTGCGGGGTATCTCGTGTATTTCGGGCCAGACCCGAATGGCACACCGACGATCGGAGTCGCTGCGCCTAGTTTTACCTCGGGAGTTGTGGAGAGCGGGGCTTACAGCCTGCGTGTCGTAGCTTTTGATGGCGCCGGCAATGATGCTGCTCCAGTAACGTTGCTTACCTTTGTATATTCGGCCACGCCACATATTCCGGCATGGACGGTTCATTTGCCACTGGTCGTACGATGACGCCTGATTAATACATTGCTTCCACTGTCGGCAAGGAGTTGTCTGGATTTGCCCTGGAAAAAGCACGAAGTCAGTACAGGAAAACTTTAAGACGGGCCTATTGCCTGGGCTTCCGAACTTTGCTAGACTCCACCACAATCAAATAAAGCACATATGTGGCGTCCTTCACAAGGGAGCCGCCATATATTGGAGGTGGAGCCTAGAAAATATAAGCCAAACATATGCTCGAATTTCGCCGAAGCGCGTGGAATCCGTGCCGGTAGAGTGTAGTGGGGCGGTAACGAACGACAGGAGTCCCTTTGACTACAAACGGGTGCATTGCATGAAGTCCACAGTGGACCAGAGACCCGGTTAGGTCAAGTTCGACCAGTCCAGTCGCATCTAAAACAAGGCCGACCCGCCCCATTGGGGGTGGAGTCGGCCTTGTTCATTATTTAGGAAGGAGGTGATGCATATGATCGTGCGTGGGCCGCCACAAAACCAACGGTGAATGAGGGCTCCTGCAAAGCTACTCATCCACCGCTGGGTCGCCGGAAAGAATCCAGCTCTTTGGGTCCGCTCGAATTACCCTGAGCGGACATCCTGTAGGCCGGTGACTATACCCAGTCACCTGGCATTCGTCAACTCAGCTAGGAGAAGCTGGGGGGACATGGAGTCAGAAATGGCCAAGAAGAATCAACACGTTGTCCCCCGTCCTGACGGTTGGGCGGTACGCGGCGAGGGCAATACCAAGGACACGGTCAAGACCGAAACCAAGCAGGAGGCTATCGACGCGGCTCGCGAGATCGCCAAGAACAATGGCGTCGAGGTGGTCATCCACGGTAAGGATGGCAAGATTCAGGACAAGGACAGCTACGGGCGCGATCCGAACCCGCCCAAGGATCGCAAACCGTGACCCATGCTTGACCAATGAACCGTTCTACAGCCCTGACCCAAGCAGCCGAGTCGGGGCTGTAGACGAAGTCTATCCACCCGCTACCACTCGGAAGGGTAACAACATGACTGCTTATCGTATTGTCTGCACCGTCCAGGAGCCGGTTACACAACCTACCACTCATGCGCACATCGTGGCCGTGGGAACCGGAACGAACCCGCAAACCTACTCGCAGCGCTGGACCCTGGCGCAAGTCATCGCGGCCATGGACAGGGGCGATACCTTCTACACCCAAGGCGTCACGAGTGGGAAGACGGCCAGGGTCGAGAAGTACACATGCCCGAAGTGCCGCGGCACGCACATCAGGTCAGCGAGTGACGCGGTACAAGACAACAACCTGGACAATCTCCCCCGGTGCGGCTCCTAGCGAGCGTACTTTGGGCCGCCGACTCTGAATCGGCGGCACAAAGTCATAGCATTGAGTAGCGCCAAACAACTGTGGCTCCAACGAACCATCCACCGATTTGCTTGCATTCCCGTTACTCCCGTCTAGAATCCAAGCACATGGCTACTCGACTCTCTCTCGTCAACAACGCCCAGGCAATTGGCCAATGGGACATCAAGCAAAATCGGGCCCGGCGCCGGGAACCTACATGCTGGATCTATATCGCTCTCGGTGCTAGCCAGTTTCAGGGGCCGTTGGACGTAGCCGACACGGGGCTCGGATTTCCGAGGAGTGAGATAGCCTATTGAGATCCGTATCTCCAGGGGACCTAACCTCAATGTCACAAGACCAACACAATCCGAAGCCAGCGACGTGCCGGACAATCTTGCTAACCGATGATCCGGCTGCTAATGACAATTTTGGTGGTGCACACCAGCGTCTGGCTGATGCTTTGACAGAGCTAGTTTGGAATGAACCAGGCGGCCGAACAATAGGCCTTGAGGGAGACTGGGGCTCTGGCAAATCGACTGTCGTCAAGCTGCTGCAACGAAAAGCGGAGGAAACCCGTTCGACTGATTGCTCAGTTGTTATCTTCGACGCTTGGGCTCATCAAGGAGATCCGCTCCGCCGAACTTTCCTGGAACATTTGATGATCCACTTCCAGGCATTGAAATGGCTCAATCCAAAGCTGTGGACGACGAGGCGAGAGGAACTAGCTCGACGACGCAGGGTCATCGAAAGGACCACTACGCCCCGCCTTGGACGGTTTGGGAAAATACTTGCACTAACACTGGCGCTGACACCTGCGGGATTGGCGCTGCTTGAAGCTGGGTTACTGCAAGGCGTCTCGTTTGCACTGTTTAGCAGCTTACCACCCAACATTCTTTTTATTGTGGGTCTTGTTTTGTGTCTCCTGCCATTTGTCCTGTTGATCGCTAATTTTCGCAACCCGGAAGGCTGGTCGCTTCTTGTTCAGAAGGAAGAGCTAGACGCCACAACTGAAGTTGTCGAGACACCTGAGCCGACTTCGGTCGAATTTGCCACCTCGTTTCATCAGCTATTCGACGAAGCTCTCGAACCAATCTCGCGCCGAGTCTTGATTGTCCTGGACAATCTGGATAGGGTTCCCGTGGGCGATGCAAGCTCCATGCTCTCAACACTGCAAACGTTTCTAGAGTATGGCCAATACGCTCAAGTCAATTGGTTGAGCAGAGTATGGGTTCTGATTCCCTATGATCGGGATGGGCTGGCCCGACTGTGGTCAACAGCAGTTAATAAAGCGGCTGCCGGTGATATGACATCAGAACCATCCGAGGCAGTGTCGGACGCCTTTTTCGCGAAACGATTCCAGATACTGTTTCACGTTTCGCCCCTGATTCGCTCGGATTGGCACGGATATTTCTTGCGACTACTACGTGAGGCATTTCCAGATCATGACGAGACGGATTTTCATGCAGTTTATAGGATTTTTGATACGCTTCGCGACATCAGCGACGAATCACCCACACCACGCAACATTAAAGCGTTTGTGAATCAAATCGGCGCAATTCACCGACAATGGGGGGACACCTTTCCGCTCTCTCACATAGCCTATTTCGTGATTACGCCCAATGGCCGGTCAGCCGCCTTTGCTGAGGGTCTTCGAAATGGGCAACACCCAGACCAACGCGTGGCCGGCTTGCTAGGCGAGAATGCTCGTGACAACCTGGCGGCCATGATGTTTAACGTTGAGGTCCAACTGGCTCGTCAACTACTCCTCCGTGATCCCGTTTTAGCCGCACTAAGCGAGGGCAATGCCGAAGCACTCTCCGAACTTGCCAAGAACAATGCTACCGGCTTCTGGGAGGTTCTAGAAAAAACACCATTTCTGATGTGGGCAGATGGGCAGGAGAAGTCCATCGCCTGTGCTGCTACTGCATTGAGTAAATCCGGCCTCCTTAGCACTGCATCACCATACTTTTCGCGCCAGGTGCGCCATGATATTTGTCAAGCCACGTTGAGAGTGAAACGATGGCCCATAGAGGATGCTCAAGTTGCGACAGGAGTCGCAGATCTATTGTCAATCAGCGATGGTAACCGTGGAGTTGCACCACGGATCTTGATTGCTATAAGCGAAGCAGTGCCCTCAGGAGGCCGACTCGAAGGATCTACCCTATCAATGTGGACTGCTGGCTTACTGACAGTGCTGCAAGGCTATAAAGAGCATGGGCTCAACAGCCTCTTCGAGAGTAGCGGTGTCCCAGTTCATGCCAAGGCAGAAGGTTTCCTAGATGCCTGCATTCACATGGCGAGGCAAGACCCGGATGGAGTCTACTGGTCCACACTTCGCCCTAGAGTGGAATTGCCCGAGCTTGACACGGTTGTCAACGGATGGGTGATCAACGGTAGCTTTGGCCAGGATCAATTGCGTGCTATCCGTGTTGTGAGGGCTGCGATACCAAACTGGGATTGGCAAAATTTCATTGCGAACGTTTCGGCGCGACTTAATGCGACCAACAATCTGCCGCCAACAGAAACGGTATCTCTACTGGAGGCGCTTTGGATCCTCAGAAGCTCAGATCCACGAGCAGATGCAACCATGCGTAAATTGGCGCAACAAGAGGGCCATATCGCTCATCAACTGTGGTTCGCTCAGCAGAGTAATCATGAGGAAGGCGTGGCATGGTGCAGCCTTGTACTGCTCTACTGTGATCCAGCCATAGCGAGCGCGGTGGATAGTGGCAATTCAAGTGTAGGCCGAAGTTATCTTTCGCAACGTCTGACACAGTCTGATACCCAGCAAGCGGATTTTGTGAGAAGCACGGCAGACATCTTGCGCAGAGTCAACCAACTAGACCTGGTGGCTCAGGTGCTAGAAGCCAACCGCTCGGCACACAATTGGGTAGTGGGAATCATTCGCTATCTGCGACCACTCGGCGAGGTGTCAAGGATCCTTCAACCCTCAGTGATATGTCAGCATTGGATCATACTCCGACAACTTCTCGGGGAAGACTACTTATCTATTCTTGAGGAATTACTGGTCCAAACGGACCTAGTCCAAGTGATATGCACGCGCGATTTTGAGGCGCAAGACGCTGGCTTGTACCTCGATCTTGCTGGCGCCGGTGCATTGCACAATTCGAATTTTGCGAAGTGGTCGATTGGTGGCCTTAGAAAATTAGAGGAGGCTAATTGGGTAGCTGCATGTGAAGCAGAGTCTGATTTGTTGAACTTTGTTGTCGCTCTCAGGAAAGCTGAGTTTGATATAGGCTTAGGGCAACCGTTTGCTGATGCTCTGCACGCCCATGCTAAGCGACTAGCCACTGGCTCGATTACTCTTTCGAAACTACAGGGTGAGTGGGACCACGTGGTTGGGGCTCTTAGTGATCAAACTCGACGCGTTTTTCGGCGCAGTCTATACTATGTTGCCGAAGACACCGACGGCCAATTGTCAAGCCAATTCTTGGATCTCTATGGAGGCGAACTCGCTGATAAGGAGATTCTTCAGGAGGAAAACCGCTTTGTTATTCAGCTACTGGTCCCCATTCTGAAGACTCGCAACGCGAGGGGATTGCGGTGGACTGCGGAACTTGTCGAGAAACATCCGGACATTCTTTCTACCCAGCCGATGGATATTGTCGCTGACTTTCGGCAACGTATCGGCTCTATGCTGCAAGGAGAAGAAGCTGAAGAAGTAAAAACTTTGGTCAGCCGATTGGCCACAGCGCTGAATATCAAGATCGACAGCGGCTACCAAAGGACGGAGGACGAAGCCGAAAGCACCGTTTGATAACGGCAATCATTACATTGATTGTACTCATGGTTTGTGCTCTTTACTCGTCTTATCCAGAATGACTGGTCATGGCTACCCAACTTCCTCTTGTCCCCAACTCCCAGGCGAATGGCCGGCTCGACATCAAGCAGCTTGAGTCCTGGCTGTGGGACGCCGCCTGCTCCATCCGCGGCGCCCTGGACGCGCCCAAGTTCAAGGACTACATCCTGCCCCTGATCTTCGTCAAGCGCCTCTCGGACGTCTTTGACGACGAGATCGCGCGCCTAATGGAGGAGTTCGGCAGCGAGAAGACGGCGCGCTCGCTTGTGAAGAAGGACCACTCCCTGGTCCGCTTCTACATTCCCCCCGCCGGCACCTGGGCCGCCATCCGCCAGTCCGCCACCGGCGTGGGCCAGCGGGTCACCGACGCCCTGCGCGCCATCACCCGCGAGAACCCGTCGCTCCAGGGTGTGATCGACATCGTGGACTTCAACGCCACGGTCAGCGGCCAGCGCATCCTGGACGACGGCAAGCTGTGGTCCCTGATCGAGATTATCAGCCGGCACCGGCTGGGCCTGAACGACGCCGAGCCCGACATCCTGGGCCGGGCCTACGAGTACCTGCTGCGCAAGTTCGCGGAGGGCCAGGGCCAGAGCGCGGGTGAGTTCTACACCCCGGAGGGCGCCGGCTGGCTGGTGGCGCGTCTTCTCAACCCTAAGCCAGGCCAAGTCGTGGACGACCCAACATGTGGGTCGGCGGGCCTCCTGGTGAAGGCTCAATTGGTGGCGCGCGAACACGATGGGCACGACGCCCAGCCGCTCCGGCTGTACGGCCAGGAGCTGAACCACGTCACCTACGCCATCGCCAAGATGAACATGATCATCCACGACATGGAGGGGGAGATCGTCATCGGCGATACGCTGCGCAGCCCGAAGCTGCTGGAGGGCAGCCGGCTCAAGCGCTTCGACCTGGTGGCCGCCAATCCGATGTGGAACCAGGACGGCTATGGCACGGCCTTCTACGAGAACGATCCCTTCGAGCGCTTCACGCACGTGCCGCCGGCCAGCTCCGCCGACTGGGGCTGGGTCCAGCACATGGCGGCCTCGCTCAATGACGCCGGCCGGGCCGCCATTATCCTGGACACCGGCGCGGTCTCGCGCGGTAGCGGCGGCCAGAGTGGCAACAAGGAGAAGGACGCGCGCCGGGCCCTGGCCCAGCGCGATTGGATCGAAGGCGTGGTGCTGCTGCCCGAGAACCTGTTCTACAACACGACCGCGCCGGGCATCATCCTGGTGCTCAACAAGGCCAAACCGGCCAGACGGCGCGGCCAGATCATGCTCATCAACGCGTCGCGGGAGTTCGAGAAGGGCCGGCCTAAAAATTTCATTCCGGAGGCCGGCATCCGCAAGATCGCGGACGCCTACCATGCCTGGAAGCCGGCCGAGAAGTTCGCACGTATCATCACTTTGGCCGAGGCCGAGCAGAACGACTGGAACCTGAGCCCGTCGCGCTACGTGGACACGGGTGAGGCCGAGCAGCACCGCGACGTGCAGGGCATCATCGACGATCTGGCGACTCTGGAAGTCGAGGCTGCCGCGCTGGATACCGAACTGAACGGGATTTTGAAGGGACTGGGTTATCAGCCCTATGCCTAGGCCAAAGAAGGTGCAACAGCCTGCAAAGGATGTACCTTCAGATGCTTCCGCGGTAGCGATAGCGCAGTTTCCTGTTGAGTGGCCTCTGTCCACTCTCGGTGAGCTGTTCGAAATTCAACAGGGCAAGGCCTTGTCGCCAGAAAGCCGAAATGGCAAGGCATCCAGGCCCTTCTTGCGGACCGCGAACGTCTTCTGGGGAAAACTGGATCTGACAACAGTTGACCAAATGGACTTTACGGACCAGGAGGCAGCACGCCTCAATCTACAAGCTGGTGATCTTCTGGTCTGTGAGGGTGGCGATATTGGCCGTACTGCCCTGTGGCATGGGGAGATCGAGGGTTGCAGTTATCAGAACCACATCCATCGATTGCGTTCAAAACGAGAATACATTCAGCCGTCGTTCTACATGTACTGGATGCAGGCGGCTATGCAACTCTTCCGGCTATATGAAGGAACGGCTAACCGGACGACCATTCCCAATCTTTCCAAGGCACGCCTGAGCGCTTTTCAAGTACCGGTTCCGCCCCTCCGCGAGCAGCGCGCCATCGCCCACGTGCTCTCCCGGATTCAGGCCGCCGCCCAGACCCAGGCCGCCATCGCGGAGCGGGCGCGCGAATTGAAGCGCGCGCTCATGGCCAGGCTCTTCACGGAGGGCCTGCGCGGCGAGCCGTTGAAGGAGACTGAGATCGGGCCGATGCCGGAGAGTTGGGAGATTGCCGAGTTGGGTCAACTCGCCGACATCGTCTATGGTGCTCAGGCCGCTGTGGCCCATGCAACCGACCCATCCATCGGCACGCCAATCTTTACGAATGTGAATATCACGAATGATGGCCAGTTGGACTTGCAGCTCCTTCGATTCTATAAGATTCCGAAGGACAGGAGAGACAGATTGATCCTTCAAAAGGGCGACATCTTGTTCAACTGGCGGAGCGGCAGCCAGGACCATGTGGGCAAAACGGCCCTCTTCGATCTCGACGGTGAATACACCTTCTCGTCGTTCATTCTTCGATTCAGAAAGTTTGGACCAGTAAGCAACGATTTCTTGTATCGTCAACTTCAACATTTGAAGTCGCAAGGCTTCTTTGCGCGCAATCGCCAACAATCGTCAGTGAACTCAGTGTTCAATTCGAGCGTCGCCGCGAAAATCCCGATTGCCGTTCCATCAGATATGGAGCAGCGTGAGATCACTCGTGCTCTTCAAGCTATAGACGCCAAAATCATCTCTGCGGACCGCAAACAGGGACGGCTGGAGGAGTTGTTCCGGGCCATGCTGGGGCAGTTGATGACGGGTAGAATAAGGGCTAGGGAGTAACTTTTGTGACGACGCCCACCCCCCGCGAGATGTTCGAAGCGCCTGACTTGACATTTTTTCAGAGTGCAAAGTTCGAACGCCAGCGATTTGAGCGCAAAGAAGCGCCCACAATGGAACAGGCCCGCCTGGACAAGCCCGCGAATCCAGCCGGAGCCTTCAAGCACAAACTCCAGGCACTGCGCGAAGACCTTCAACGTGTGCTGTGCAGCTTTGCCATCACAAACCCGGATGGCGGGTTATTTGTGCTAGGAATAGACAATGATGGGGCTGTGCGTGGCCTCAACCATCTCAAAGACAATGAACTTGCCCTGCTTGTCAATGCTCACGAGTGGTTAGAGCATGTTTCCGTACAAGCCCGTCAGCACGAATGCCTAGACGCCCAAGGCCAACCCAATTTCATCTACTTGTTCTATGTGCCCGGGACCAGGTTTGCCTGCTCGCCCATGGGTCAAGTTTGGTGGCGCAATGGCGAGCACACTAGGGAATTGACTTCGGATGAAATCTGGCAACTCAAGGCTGATCGCCAAATCGTTGAGTTCGAAGTTCAATTGTTCGGGGTCTATAGTCCTGATGAGTTGGACAAAGAGGTATCTCAACGCTTCCATGCAGCCATCATCGAACAAAAGCGGCTGCCAATAGATACCAGCATGGAGAGTGTCCTCGCGGGCGAGGGGGTCATCGTTCATCAAAGCGGGCAATATTATTGGACTCGCGCCGGCTACCTGTTCCTTTCTCTTAACCCGCGTCGGCGTATTCCTGGAGCATATGTGCGCGCGCTGAAATTCGAAGAGCGCCGTGCGACGGCTGATCAACGATTCAACCCCTCGTATGATCAAGACTTCGACGGACCGTTGCCGCGCCAAATCGACAAACTGCGCGCGTTCTTCAAGCAAGGGGCCTATTTCCGCACGTTCACGTACCGTGCCCAGGGGGCATTGGTCGACGAGTTGGAATTGCCGTCAGAAGCGGTCGATGAGGCTCTGGTGAATGCCATTGTGCATCGGAGCTATGCCATACTCAATCAACCCATACTTATCAAGAAGTACGCGGATCAGTTGGTCGTAGATAGCCCTGGACGCTTCGTCCAGAATCTCGGCAAACTGGAGTTTGGCGTATCGGAGGTGCCAGCTGGCCGTAGCGAACCACGCAATCCAATTCTGATGGGGTGGTTTCGTCTTTTGACCGATGACCGCGGTGAAAAATACGTCAAGCAATTTAGGGAAGGCACCCGGACCATTGCTCGCTCGATGCAATTGGCTGGCAAACCAGAGCCAATATATCGAACTAATGGGCAGGTTAGCCTCACATTAGAAAACAGTCTGACAGAGTTGGAAACTCGCACTGCAGCTGCTGAAATCCCAAGCCAGGAGCGCTTTACCAATCTGTTTCCAATAGCGCTTCTGCGGCAGGGCTTTCCCTTTTCGCCTGCCCGAGGTGATTTATTCGATCTATCGCGCCGTATTACTACTGCCCTCCGCGATGCGCTGCAAAACCTGGGCTGGTTTATCGACTCCGATTACCGAGGCGAGTTAGTCGCACATCGACGGCAATCCGAATTTGACCTTCCCGCAATTGCGAAGTATATGCGCCTATATCCGGCCTATCGCTTTGACGTACGAGACTATGGCGGGACGCTATTTCTCTGTATTGATTATGCTGTGCGAGAACGCAATGTCCGAACCCTGGCGGAGGTCTTGCGCGATCTACCAAGGGAAGAGCTGCTCAACCGGCGGGCTACTTACCGGCAGAACCAGAGCTGGCAGACTGGCCTGTGTTTCATTCGGTCGATTGATGACGAGTACTCCGACTTGGAGCTAAGTGAAAGCCGCCAGACGATTACCGTCGCGAATACTGATGTGCTGCCGGATTTGTCTGTTGAAAAGCTGGTGCGCATCCTGCGCAAACATGATGTGCGCTTTGACCTACACCGTGAGATCAAGCAGCGTGCATTGGCGTTAATGGTGGGTGCAGCCCGAGAGCGCGCTGAGAAATCCTTGCAAACGGCAGCAAATCTGGCGAACCAGATGTTTCCATTGAGCTGGAACGGCATTCGCGCGTTGCTCAACCCAAGCCCAGCTCGCCTTGAAGCGCCGGTATTCGATGTGCGGGAAAATCTAGAGGAGCCTGAAGTGGAGTTTGCCCAACGACGTCAGACCGATGACATCGTCGATGGTTTGACTCGCTACGGTGCATTTCGGCCCGTGCGCGACACAATCAACTTGGTATTGGTCTGCACTTCCAGGGTATCTCAGCGCATGGAGAGTCTTGTTGGGCAACTCCAGCGCGGTAGTCGAAAGTACCGAGGCGCTAGCCAAACGTTTGCGGCTCAATTCGAAATTGGCCCACGCGTCGTCGTCCCGCGTCCGGAAGACTATCTGGGCGCCTGTCGATCCGTAATTGGCCAACTAGACCGGGGAAAACATTGGTTGTTCCTGGTATATGCGCCGGAGAACTTGTATTCGCGCGCCGAGTATCAGGCGCCCTACTATCGCGTCAAACGCTTTCTCTTGGAAGAAGGCTTCCCTTCGCAGATGGTCGATGACCCTACTTTGCAGGACCCGAATTGGAAAGACCTAAATCTGGCACTCAATATCGTTGCCAAATGCGGATTTGAGCCCTGGGTGCTGACAAAGCCGTTAGCAGAGGCTGATTGCTTCATCGGCTTGTCATTCTCGCGCATTCCTACAAAGAAAGGGGTGAAGCGATTCTTTGGCTACGCTAATGTCTTCAACAACTTGGGACAATGGAAATTCTACAAGGGAAGTTCTCAAGCATCGACTTTAGACAATCGCGAAGCTGACACCGCTGGACTGGTTCGGCAAACCCTGGAAGAGTTCCAGCGTACGGTGTCGGTCCAACACCTACACATTCACTGGTCAGAAAAGTTTAGCCGCCAGATGCGGCAGGTTGTTGCCCAAGCTGCCCAAGAGGTTCAACCAGGCATCACGGTGCATTTTGTGCATGTGAATACCGGTCATCCAGTACGCTTCTATGATCCTAACCCTCAAGGCGACGGGAGCTTGCCAAGGGGAATCTATGTAGTAACCAATCCGCATCGGCAATTCTACATCTCAACCACAGGTTACAACCTGAAACAGAAAGCCATGGGCACGCCTGTCACGTTGGAGGTAAATGTTCATAGCGTGGCGAACAATCAACTCATTCACTCTGATTTGGCTTGTGTTGCACAACACATCCTTAGCTTGACCAAGCTTAACTGGGCGTCGACACGGCCCTTCTCGCGCGAACCTATTACACTCAAGTATGCAGGGAATATTGCCTATCTAATGAATGCCTTTCTTGCTGAGGGTGGAGAGCAGGTATTTCGGCTTAATCCCCTCTTGGAGAAAACGCCCTGGTTTTTGTAGATTATGTCCGAGCATCGGGAAGCCCAGGACCCTCTCATCCCCATTGTCGTCGAGGCAAGCTGCGCTTATCTCTCAACTGACAACGCCTTGCCCATGCACTGCGGCAGGAGTGGAAAGGCTGTTCCGAGTGATGTGGCGCAGTTGATGACAGGGCGGGTGAAGGTGACAGGGCTGTTGGATACCTCGTTGCAAAGATAGAAATAGTGTAGAAACTAAGTTTATGATGGAATTACTACATCTATGATATAATCATGCCTGTCGGTTATGTTACGCAAGCCCTCCGATGAATACGACAAGCGCTCTGGCAGGCATTTCTGAGACCAACCGCCGCCACCTCTCCCAGTTGCACCGCCATACCCAGGGGTTGGTGGACGTGGAGGAATCGGCGCGGGTGCTGGGCCTGGACCGGACTGAGGCCGCGAAACTGCTGGCGCAGTTGGCGGCCCAGGGGTGGGTCCGCCGTCTGCGGCGCGGTCTCTATCTTCTCATCCCGCTCGAGGCCACCTCCCCTGAAGACTGGAGCGAGGACGCCTGGATCGTGGCCGAGCGCGTCTTTCGGCCGTGCTACATCGCCGGGTGGAGCGCCTGTGAGCACTGGGGCTTTACCGAGCAGATCTTTCGCGATGTGGCAGTCTTCACGGCTGCGTCCATCCGTGAGCGCCGTCTGACCATTGACCCGGCCGTTTTTGTACTGCGCAAGGTTTCTAAGCGGCTATTGTTCGGCACGCGGACCGTCTGGCGCAAGGCGACGCGAGTTCCGGTCTCCGACCCCACACGCACGGTCGCCGATATCCTCGAGGCTCCAAAATGGGGGGGCGGCATCCGCCACGTAGCCCAGATCGTGGAAGCTTACCTGGCCTCCGACCATCGCGACGAGATGCTCTTGCTCGACTACATCGAGCGCATCGGTAACACTGCGGCGGCCAAGCGCCTGGGCTACCTCCTGGAGGCGCGCGGGCTGAGCGCCCCTATATTGATTGAACGATTGCCAACGTCGGTCACGACGGGCTACGCCCTACTCGATCCGACTGTCCCTGCCCGTGGGCCGCTGGTGGCCAGGTGGAAGGTACGGGTAAACGTCGATGTAGCCGTGCGAGCGAGGGATATGGGCGAATGATCCCGCGCATCGAGATCAACGAAGCCGTGCGCGCCTGGGGCCTGCGGCACGACGTCGTCGAGAAGGACTATGTGCTCGGCTGGCTGTTGATGGGCATTGGTGCCGACCCGCGGCTGCAGACGCAGTGGATTTTCAAAGGCGGCACGTGCATCAAGAAGTGCTATATCGAGACCTATCGCTTCTCCGAGGATCTGGATTTCACCCTGACCGCGACGGCCAGCCGTGATCCGGCGGAGATCGCGCAGATGGTCAGGGCCGTCTGCGCGCGAGTGAGCGAGGCCAGCGGGATCGAGTTCCCGCCTGAGCTGACCGAGTTCCGGGCCACCCCCAATCCTCGCGGCGGCGTCACCCTGCGCGGCAAGGTGGGCTATCGCGGGCCGCTTCAGCCGCCGACCCTGCCCAAGCTTCAATTTGACCTGACCACGGACGAGATCATCATCCGGCCCCCGGTGCTCCGCCCCGTCTACCACTCCTACTCGGATCGGCCCGCCCAGCCAGCCCGCATCCACTGTTACCCGATTGAGGAGGTATTGGCCGAGAAGACCCGGGCGATGGGAGAACGCGGCCGGCCGCGCGATCTCTACGACATCATCCGGCTCTCGCGCGGCGGACGCCGGGTCTTGCAGTTGGACGCGGCGGGCGTGCGCGAGATCCTGGAGCGGAAGTGCGCGCATCGGGGACTGCCCATACCGACGTTGGCGGCGCTGGAGGCCTCGCCCAACTGGGTGGAACTGGAGTCGGAGTGGGCGAACATGCTGGGCCACCAGCTGCCAGCCCTGCCCCCGCTCGAAACCTTCCTGGCTGACCTGGCCACCTTCTTCGATTGGCTGAACGGCGCGCCCGTGGTGGACCTGCCGGCTATCACCGAAGAGGAGGCCAGCGATCCCGCCTGGCAGCCGCCGGCGGCAGTCGCTTTACCTTCGGAATGGGGCGTGGCCGCGCCCCTGGAGGGGATCCGGTTTGCCGGTGCCAATCGCCTGCTCCTGGAATTGAACTATCGGCCACAAAAAGGCCAACCAGGCGTGCGGCTCGTGGAGCCGTACTCGTTCCGGTACAGCCGCAAAGGGTACCTGCTGTTCTACGGCCGCAACGTGGAGCGTCCGCGCATCAGCGCCTACCGGGCCGACCGCATCCTGGGCGCAAAGGTGACGACCCAGCCGTTCACGCCTATCTGGCGGGTGGAGTTTTAGGGGGCCTCATGTCCGAGCGCCGCGAAGTTCAGGACCCGCTCATCCGCTACGCCGTCGAGGTCGGCTGGACCTACCTCTCCGCCGACGATGCTCTGATCCTGCGCGGCGGGGAGATGGACCTGTTCTTCGCCGAGGTACTGGCTGGACAGCTCCGTAAGCTGAGCCCTGACATCGCCTTTGATGTCCAGGCCGTCCTGCGCCAGCTTGAGAACGCCCGGCCAGGCATCGAGGGCAACTACGAAATTCTGCTCCACCTGCGCGGCGAGAAATCGGTCTACGACCCTGGCCAGAAGCGCGAGCTCAACCTCAGGCTGGTGGACTTCGACGAGGCCGAGAACAATGTCTACCACGTCACCGACGAGTGGACCTACACCAACGGCCGGCACACCAACCGCGCCGACGTGATGTTCCTGATCAACGGTATCCCCGTGGTGATGGTGGAGACCAAGGGCGCCGGCCACGCGGACGGCATCGAGCGCGGCCTGACCCAGGTGCGCCGCTACCACCGCGAGACCCCGGAGCTGGTCACGCCGCCCCAGGTCTGGAACGTCACCCACTTCCACGACTTCTACTACGGCGTCACCTGGGCCCTGGACCGCAAGCAGGTGTTCAACTGGAAGGAAGAAGCGCCCGGAGACTTCGAGCGCAAGGTCCGGGCCTTCTTCGACCGGCCGCGCCTGCTGCGTGTCCTGCGCGACTACATCCTCTTCACGCGCAAGGACGACGAGCTGCATAAGTTCATCCTGCGCCAGCACCAGACCCGGGCCGCGGAGAAGGTCGTCGCCCGCGCCCAGGACCCGGCCCGGCGCTCCGGCCTGGTCTGGCACACGCAGGGTTCCGGTAAGACCTTCACCATGATCGTGGCCGCCGAGCAATTGCTGGAACGGCCGCACCCGGCGCTCGGCAAGAACACGGTGCTCATGATCGTCGACCGCAATGAGCTGGAGACCCAGCTCTTCGGCCACCTGAGCGCTTACGGCTTCAAGGCGGTCGAGATCGCCACCAGCAAGGCCCGCCTGCGCGAGCTGCTGGTCACGGACTACCGCGGCCTGATCGTCTCGATGATCCACAAGTTCGACGACATCCCGGCCAACCTGAACTCCCGCGCCAACATCTACGTGCTGGTGGACGAGGCCCACCGCACCACTGGCGGCGACCTGGGCAACTACCTGATGGGCGCGCTGCCCAACGCGACCTACCTGGGCTTCACGGGCACCCCCATAGACAAGACCGCCCACGGCGAAGGCACGTTCAAGACCTTCGGCCGGGACGACCCGCAGGGCTATCTGGACAAGTACGCCATCGGCGAGTCCATCGCGGACGGCACGACGGTCCCCCTGCACTACAGCCTGGCTCCCAATGACATCCGCGTGCCGCGTGAGACCCTGGAGCGCGAGTTCCTGACGCTGGCCGAGGCCGCCGGCGTCAGCGACATCGACGAGCTGAACAAGATCCTAGACAAGGCCGTCACGCTCAAGGCCCTCTTGAAGTCCACCGACCGTGTAGACAAAGTAGCGCGCTTTGTGGCTGAGCACTACCGGGCCAACGTCGAGCCGCTGGGCTATAAGGCCTTCCTGGTCGGCGTAGACCGCGAGGCCTGCGCGCTGTATAAGCAGGCGCTGGATCAGTATCTGCCGCCCGAGTACTCGGTCGTGGTCTACACCGCCGCCCACAACGACGCTGAGCTGCTCCAACGCTACTATGTCCGCCGCCAGTACCCGCCAAGCGCGGCCGAGGGCCCCCAGGCGATCACCAACGAGGAGGCCGAGAAGAAGCTGCGCAAGGCCTTTATCAAGCCAGAGACGGTGCCCAAGATCCTGATTGTCACCGACAAGCTCCTGACCGGCTTCGACGCCCCGGTCCTGTACTGCCTGTACCTCGACAAACCGATGCGCGACCACACGCTCCTACAGGCCATCGCGCGCGTCAACCGGCCGTACGAAACCGACGCCGGCGAGAAGAAGCCGTCTGGCTTCGTGTTGGACTTCGTCGGCATCTTCGAGAAACTCGAGCGGGCGCTGGCCTTCGACTCGGACGAGGTCGAGGCTGTCATCACCAATCTGGACCTGCTCAAGACCACGTTCGCGTCCCTGATGCTGACGCAGGCGCCGGCCTACCTGCCCTTCGCCAACCCCTATGGCGACGACCGAGACCTCTCGGCTGCCATCGCCCACTTCACGGACAAGGAGCGCCGGCAGGCTTTCTTTGCCTTCTTCAAGCAGCTGCAGTCGCTGTACGAGATCATCTCGCCCGACGCATTCCTGCGCGAATATGTGCCGGCCTACGCTCGCCTGGCGGACCTGTTCGCTAAGGTCCGCATCGCCTTTGCGCCCCGCGTCCTGGCCGACCCCGACCTGCGCGCCAAGACGGCGGCCCTGGTCCAGGAACACGTCACTTCGGCCGGCATCCAGGCGCCGTCGCCTACCTACAAGATTAACGCCCAGACCCTGCAAGCGCTCAAAGAGAGCCAGGACCCGGACCCGGCCAAGGTCTTCAACCTGGTCAAGGGTCTGGTGGCGGCCGTGGACGAGAACGCTGAGACCCAGCCGTACCTGATCCCCATCGGCGATAGGGCTGAAGCCTTGCACGCTGCCTATGACGACCGGCAGGTCACGACCCAGGATGCCCTGGCCGAGGCGGCGCGGCTGGTGGAGGAGTACAACCGTATCCAGGCCGAGCGCTCTGCGCTCAACCTGGACGAAGCCACTTTCGGCGTCTACGTGACGCTCCAGCGGCACGGGGTGGGAGACGCACGCGAGCCGGCGGTGGAGATCAAGGCGTTGTTCGACGCCTACCCCCACTGGCGAGCTAACGCGGGCGCGCAGCGCGCTTTGCGAGCCAAAACTTACAAGGCCGTGATGGCGCTGGTGAACGGCGATGAGGATGCCGCGCAGGGCCTGGTGGACGACCTGATTCGGCCGGCACGGCGATGACCATCGAGAAAGATACTATCAAGAAGGCGCGCTCAATGCGACGTCAGGCCTGGTCTGAAGCTGCCTTCCGGTCTCGTGTGACAGAATGGGCAATCAAGATCGGCGTGGAGCCAACGGAGGTTCACCTGCGGTCGATGCGGCGCAAGTGGGCATCGTGCTCGTCGCGCGGCCGGCTGACGTTCGATACCAGCCTGCTCCGCCAGCCGCGCGACTTCGCGGACTACGTCATCGTCCATGAGTTGCTGCACTTGCGCGTTCCCAACCACGGCAAGCTCTTTAAGAGCCTGTTGTCCGCGCTTCTGCCTGGCCGGGAGCGGCATGGAAATTCCAGTAACGCGACTCCATCACGGTCCGGGAAGACGCGGACCCAGACACAACAACCTGACAGGTGATGCATGGAGCCCAAAGCCATCATCCATAACCATCTTGCCCACATTCAATTCAACTGCCGGAGTTGCCAGAGGGAGTTATTGGCTGCCTTCCATGATATCGGCGGTCGGTTCACATGTCCCGGCTGCCGTCAAGAGCACTCGATCCCCACGCTTCCCTGCCACTACAGTGCGGGATGCGACGGAGTCTATGCCCGTTGCGAGGGCAAACTCATCACTTCCCAGGTTGGGGGAAGTGTGGTGGAAAGCCCCGATTGGGAAACCCGGTGCGAGCGGTGTGGTGATGTATTGTATTACCGGGAAAAAGCGGCGCGCTGTTCCCGTGTGGTCTGCAATCGCTGTTTACGGCCCTATCCCGGCTAGGCGTCTGCCAGTGACCAAATCCAAAAGTCTCTAGCCCACGAAGGCGAGGGGATCACATGAAACGTGCCCGAACTCACTCTGTGACCTGGCTTCTCTCCACCTTGCTGGTAGCGACAGGATGCAGTCAGCCCTCCACGCCGCCCCCACCCACTCTTGACGGCCGGTTGATCGTCCTTGCGGATTACAACTTGTATGTCTTGTCCGATCAGTCCACGCCGGAGACTCCCGTCGACAAGCTACACCTGGCTGGCCCGTATGTCTACCGGCCCGTCGTCTCACGGGACGGCCGCTACTTGGTCTACGAGCTGGGGGTGGACCAGGGCCAGGGCGGCGGTGGCGAGGTCCGGCTGCACGATCTGGAGACGGGCGAAACCCGGACGCTGCTGTCCGTCACTTCCATCCCGGAATGTCTGAGCTGGGGCTGGACCAGCGACAAACTTGGCATCGTCAATGGGCCGGAGTTTTCGGTGATCGACCCGTTGAGCGGCTCCGCGCAACTGGTCTACACGGCGCCCTCGGCCGGCTACACCGCCGATCCTCTTGTGGCCCAGGCCGGCCAGGGCTCCGCCATCCACGGGAAGGTGACATGCGGCCATTGGGTAGGGCCAGACCAGATCCTCTTTACGCGTTTCGCCGGCCCCCTGCCGGGCCGGGTGACCAGCTCGGATGACCCCAAATTGGCGCCGAACCGGCTGACCCTGGCGGCCCTGGGCGATCCAGTGACGCTGGAGGATTATCCGGGGGGTTTTAGCCTTCTCGACGTGTCCTCCGACGGCGCCTATTTCCTGGTCTCGCCACTGCCGGACCTCAAAGCCTATGTGATCCGGGCTTTCCCACCACAGGGTGAAGCGCTGGCCCTGGACGCGATCCAGGGGCGGGAACTGGCCGTTCCGCCCGGCGCTCTGATTTTCCAGCTGCGCTTTGCTCCGGGCAGCAATGAGGTCTATTACGTGGGTGAAGGCGGCGTACACTTCATCAACCCGGAGACGCTGGAGGAACGCGTTGGCCCGGAGATGGATATTGACTTCCGAGGCGATTGGACGTGGATCGGCGATCCGGCCCGCAACCTGGTGGCGGCCTCCAGGCCTGTTACTGATAGGTCATACCAGATCGACCTGATGGATTTGAACACGGGCGGCCGGCGGGTGCTGGCCGAGCTGCCGGCCAGCGGAGCGCAGTTCGTCGCTTGGGTGCCCTCTCCATAAGGATCTCTCCTTGCATTGGACACCAGGAAACTGCGGGCTGATACCCTGGCCGAGAAACGCTTTCTTCTGGAAGTCTTCCCAGAACAGAGACCTACAAAAAAGGGCGCCCTGGAGGACGCCCTTTCTTTCAAAACAGACTAAGTTGCGCAGTCGACTGGACCTCAACTCTGCGCCTGCGTCTCGATACCGTTGTCACCGTTCCTTTCCAGGTCTCCAGCATCGGGCTGATCGCCGTCGGCGAGCCATAGGGCGCCTCGGTCACCAGCATGTCATTGCCGGAAGAGAAGACGCCTTCAGACCGCCCGACCGTCAACTCGCCCATTGCCTTGCGAACCAGATCATTGAGTAAGTTGCCTTCGTCCCCTTCATCCACCAGCGCACCGCCGACCTCGTCCCCATAAAACACCTGGGCCGCCAGCATCTTCGCGCCGATCAGGTCGAGGGCCGCTTCCTCCAGCGTGCTCTCATACACCGGGAAGTACAGGCGCACCGGCTTCGGCGCACCCGGCCGGTACAGCCGCCTCATCGCCTGCCAGACCACGGCCAGCGACCACTCCATCTCGAAGAAGATGGCGGTCGAGAACATGGTCAGGTTCAGGCCGACCTGGACCAGCCGGGCATTGGTCAGCAGCACGTCGAACTCGTGGACGTGCTGCTTGATCCAACTGGCGCGCCTGGCCGGGGCCAGGCTGGGCTTGAGCACCCCAACCCGTAGCCCATGCGCACGCAGGCACTCCTGCAGGCGTGGCTGGATGTCGCGCTCCCCGGTCTGGCGCACGTACACGAGCGTCTTCCGGCCTTGATGGTACTCCGCCAGGGCGGTGTTCGTTGTCCACTCTTCCTTAGGCAACCACATGGGCGTGGTTGCCTCGCTACCGAGCACGGCCCCGAACTGCCGGACCAGCTCTCGGCGGCGGACCGCCCACTTGCCCCTGCCGGAGAGGCGCCGGTTGAAGAAGACCTGTTCCGGCCGGAACATGGCGTCGGGCCGGTTCAGTGCGGCGTTGAGCCACACGCTGATCGCGCCCTTGCCGGTCTCCTCCTCCATCGTGTCCAGCGCCCAGCGGAACAGGCCCTCGGGGGGCCGGGTCTGGCTGCCGTCCGCGTCTTCATACTGCGCCCGCATCTCGGGCGTCATCGGGATGCGGACCACCTCTTCCGAGTAGGCCGGAAGCGGCAGGCCCACGTCCTTCAGGGACGAGAAGGTGCAGTATTTCAGGCCGAGGCCGGCGATGGCCGGGCTGATGCCGGGCTTCTCGCTCACCGTCTCGAAGAACTTGGTGCCCGTGAAGGCGCCGTCGTCGGGCACGGCGGCATCCGCATCCACGAAGAACGTGCGCTTGAGCAGGCCATACTTCTCCACCCAGCGCTGCTCGTCGTTGAACGCGAACTGCTGCCGGACCTCCGGCACCAGCCGGTACAGCAGCCAGAAGATCGACGTGCTGTACCCGGCGAACAGCGTGCCGGTCAGTCCCAGCACATACCGGGCCGCCCGGGTTAGGTTCATCAGCGAGAAGCCCACCCCCGTGCCTTTAGATTTAGCCTGATGGATCTCGTCCACGAGGCACAGGCCGAAGACGCCGCGGGCCTTCTTCTTGGCATACTCGGCAGCCGGGACACGGCGCAGGGCGCTGTTCTCGAACAGCGGCGCCCCGCACACGAGCCGCCGGCCATCACTGTCCTTGTCCATCTCTTTGTGTCTCCCCGTCTCCGGATCCCAGAACCGGCGCGTGATCGGCGCCTGGCAGAACCGGCGCTTGGTGCCGATGAACTGCTCGGCCTGCGCCGGCGTGACCGGCTCGCGCGGATGGCCGTCATCGTCGTACTTCTCGGCCACGATCCCGCCGCAGTGCGGGCACGCGCAGTAGGTGACCAGGCGGGATTGGACTTGCTCCGTCTCATCTCGCACGTAGACCCGGATCGTCCGCCTGGTCATCGCCGGCACGCGTCCGGAGCCCAGCTTGGCCGTCTCGTAGGAGAGGATGGCGAAGCTCTTCTCCGGCAGCGCCCCGGCCCGGTGGTCGGCGATGAACTGCGCCAGGCTGTACTTGCCGCTCAGGTCGTCCTCAGAGTTCTGGTCGCGGCTCACGCCCAGGCCCAGCCAGGCGTATCCACCGATCCGGCTGTCCAGCAGGTTGGGCTGCCGGGCACCGCGCCGGCGGGGGGGTGGACTTTTCTCGCCACGCTTCAAGGACGCCCTGAGCGCCGTGATGACGGCCTCTCCGAGCGGGACCTTCTGGCGCCTGGCCTGGTGATTGACCGCTGCCAGGCAGTCCTCCGCGCCATGGCCTTCGAGCTGGCCCTCATCCAGGGTCAGGCCCAGCGTATCTCGCAGATAGGCCCCGATCCGGGCCGGCTTCGCGAGCGCCTTCACGCTCACGTCCACGACCCGGCCGAGGGCGCCAGGCGTGACCTCCGGGATCTCCTTGGGCCAGTTCTCCTTGCCAGTGACGACGCCCGGCCCGACGACGAGCGCCGGATAGGGTGTCTGCCGCCTGTCCTTGCGCGCGTCCGCGGCGGCGATGTACTCGGCGATGGAAATGCCAACGGTGGTCTTACCAGCACGATCTCTTTCGTTTCCGAAAGCGCAGACTATGACTTCATCCGGAGCTGGTAATTGGTGAATTGGCAATTGGGTGTGGTCATTTCATCCCAGCACCAATTACCAATCCCCACTTACCGACCCCGGAGTTCGGCGTCTGACGGTGACCGTGGATTTCGCCGGAGCGAGGGGTCACCGTCTCAGGCTCAAGGGCCTTCAGTCGTTACGGGGTGAACGCCGAGGCGGCGCCACTTCCCACGGCGTTACCGTTCGGGCTGGCCCGGGCAGGTTTCGCCGTTATTAGCCGAATGCATGGACCCGCATTGCTGCGGGCCGGGGCCACGCTCGACCCCATCTCCGCGTTGACAAACCCCGCGCCGTGGCGCAGGCACAGACGGCCGAGCGCGATGGCCAGGTGCCGCTGAAAGTCGGTCAGGCCGGTCTCGTGCCGGCCCGGCAGGCGCCGGCCGCGCGAGAGCGGGTCGAAGACCGCCCACTCCCAGGGCTCCGGCTGCATGTCGTACTGAGGCACGTTGCGCGCCTGGACGACCTCCGCCAGCTGGCCCACGTACTTCTCCAGCACGTGCGCGATCCGGGCCGGATCGTCCAGCATGGTCAGCGCGCCGTCAGTCGTGAGCGTGGCCAGGCGGGTCAGGAAGCGTTCCTCCACCTGGACCTTCTTCAGTCCGGGGTCGTCGTCATCACCGCGGCCGTCCAGGAGCACCTCTTCTTCGGTGCCGTCCAGGTGCTTGCGGACCTGAAGCTTGACCACGTTGCCCTTGAGCAGCATGGCGCGTCCGTCCGGGTCGGTGACGCAGTTGGTGCCGAGCAAGCCACCGCTGACCTGCATGGCGATGTGGCCCTTCTTGGGCGTCATCGCCGGCTCGATCACGGGCGGCGCGAGCCGCGGGGCCAGCCCGGCCCAGTCGCGGCTGCCGTCTAGCCTGCGGGCGCACAGCTCGGCCTCGCGCAGCATGTCGTCCTCCGCGACGGCCGTGTACTGGAACCGGAACGGGCGGCCGTTCTTGCCCCGGACCGGGCTGGATGGCACGGTGTACTCGCCATTGCCACTCCCCAGTTCAGGCAGCGGCGCCAGGCTGGGCACCTGAACTTTCTTTGTTTTGCCGGCCGAGTCGACGGTCTCTTCCGTCTTCCAAGCAGTCGCGGAGTGACCGCCCTGCCAGCAGAGGAGCTCGCGCAGCAAGCGGCCCTCAGCGGGCTCGTAGCGCTCGCACTTGCGGGCGAAGATCACGACCTGCTTGAAGACGCCATATTCTTCGGCGGGCAGCTTGAAACAGCGCAGGTCCGTGTACCAGCCCCCGAGGTGTCGCGCGATCCGTTCGTTCAGGCGCTTGTGCGGGATGAGGTAGATCAGCACCCCGCCGGGCACCAGGGCCTCCGTGGTCGG
>Ga0209381_1002178_pt1 | contig 26022 bp, 21 predicted proteins | sample DewCreD2012metaG_FD_184111 | JGI IMG/M metagenome (GOLD analysis project Ga0209381, IMG submission 184111) | Hot spring sediment bacterial and archeal communities from British Columbia, Canada, to study Microbial Dark Matter (Phase II) - Dewar... ...
CTTCGTCCACGCCAACCAACACGCCGACTCAGACTCCCTCCCGCACGCCAACGGCGACCTTCACGCCGACGAAGACCAACACGCCAACACAGACGCCTTCGTCCACGCCAACCAACACGCCGACGCAAACTCCGTCCCGCACGCCAACGGCGACCTTCACCCCTTCCTTCACGCCGACGAAGACTAACACGCCAACACAGACGCCTTCGTCCACGCCAACCAACACGCCGACTCAGACCCCGTCCCGCACACCGACGGCGACCTTCACGCCGACGAAGACTAACACGCCAACACAGACGCCTTCGTCCACGCCAACCAACACACCGACTCAGACCCCGTCCCGCACGCCAACGGCGACCTTCACGCCGACGAAGACTAACACGCCAACACAGACGCCTTCGTCCACGCCAACCAACACACCGACTCAGACCCCGTCCCGTACGCCGACGGCGACCTTCACGCCGACGAAGACCAACACCCCGACGCGAACCCCGACAAGCACGTTCACCTTTACCCCCACGGCAACTTTCACGCCTACGCGTACGCCCACGAACACCCCCTCGCGGACTCCCACCGTAACTCCCTCGCGAACCCCCACGCGAACCCCCCTCCAATCGCCGACGCCCACCCCCAATCGCGGTTGTGACCGTATCGAATTCATCGGCGACCTCACCGTTCCCGATGGTTCCGTGTTTACGCCGGGCAGCTCCTTTACAAAGGTTTGGAGGTTGAAAAATGTGGGGACATGCACCTGGAAGACGACGTATCGCATTGTCTTCGTCAGCGGAAATATCCTGGGCGGCAGAAACCTGATCCCCCTTCCCAGAGAGGTCGCGCCCGGCGAAACGATAGATCTGGCGATGAATCTCACCGCCCCGCTCTTCGAGGGCAAATACCGAAGCAACTGGCAGATCCGCAACGATAAGGGCGAACTCTTTGGCACAAATCCCACTGCCAATCGTCCCTTCTGGGCGGATATCGTTGTCAAGGCGCCTCCTCCGTCCGGGACAGTGTACGACTTCATGGCAAATGCCTGCTCAGCCCAATGGACGAGCGGCGCAGGGACACTGGTCTGCCCCGGCGTCAATCTCGACCCCGCCGGTTTTGTGCTGGTGCAAAACCTTGCGAGACTGGAAGACGGCTCGACGCGGTCGTTGCCCAACCTCTTGACTTTCCCGGAGAACGTGTTCAACGGATACATTCGCGGCGTCTACCCCTCTTTCAAAGTGCAGAACGGCGACCGCTTCCGCTCTGTTGTCAACTGCGAGCGCGGCGCCTCATCCTGCGGAGTCCTCTTCCGCCTGGACTATCAACTTGCCGATGGCATCATTCGCGACTTCTGGGCGTTTGGCGAACAATATGAAGGCAATACCTTTACCGTAGACCTTGACCTCAGCCCGCTTGCAGGCAGGGATGTGCGCTTCGTATTCACAGTGCTTTCACTCGGCTCGCCTGCTGGTGACCGTGCCTTGTGGGTGGAGCCGCGCATCGTAAGGTTGAATCCCGCCGCAACCATCACCCCGGCGCCATGACGCAGACAGACGCCGTATTCGTCCCCATGCGTTCGAAGAACATGCGGATGGATAACCGTCACCTGCTATAATTTCTCCCATGGACATTCGCGCGGGCATCATTGCCGCGATCGTACTATCGCTCACGGGGTCGTTCATTATTTTCCGATCCGGATACCGCGCCTGGTTGTCGGCGAGGAAACTGACCTTTTACAGGATCAGGCGCCGGCGCGAAAGAGGCGGATTGTACACCATGCTGGTTTCGCTGGTTCTGTTCGCATTTGCAGTCCTGTTGTATTTTGCCGGAGAGCCAGTCGCCTATCAATATTTTCCGCCATCGCCCACGATCACCTTGTCTCCCACCATCACGCTGTCGCCCACGATCACCCTTTCTCCCACTGTGACCCTGACCCCAACCATCACCGATACCCCGTCCGTGACCGATACCCCCACCGTCACGCCCACACCGTTCATCCCGCCGGTCATCGAGGCGCTCTTTGTCAGTGAGGTCACGCCCAATCCCGCGGCGGTGTTCAGTCCGTTGCAGTTCACGCGCGATTGTTCCAACTTCAACGATTATACGCCCGCGACAGTCTTTCAAAACCCGATCCGTTATATGTGCGCCGTGTTTACGTACGACCAAATGATCCCCGGTTCCCAATGGACGGCGCTGTGGTATCGCGAGGGAGAGTTGGTGCATTACGAAACGATCCCCTGGGATGGGGAGGTGGGCGGCTACGGCTTTACCGAATGGGAGGCGCCGCCGGAGGAATTCCTGCCCGGCACGTATGAAGTGCAAATCTTCGTGGGACTCGAATGGAAGGTGGTCGGTCAATTCCTCTTGCAGGGAGACGCCCCCACACGCCTCCCCACCCTGACCTCGACTTTGACACCCATCCCCGTCATCACAGCCACCGGAACCCCGCCTCCTCCCTAAGGGATGGCTGATACGTCATTACAAATGGAGCGAAGCAACCCCCGCGAACACACACAAAGGATGATTCATGACCTCACAAAACTCATTCCAGGACCACTACCCCGACGCGCTTGCCCATTGTTACGGGTGCGGACGACTGAACGAACACGGACACCAGATCAAATCCTACTGGGACGGCGATGAATCAGTCTGTTATTTCACCCCCAAGCCGTATCACATCGCCATTCCAGGCTACGTCTACGGCGGACTGCTTGCCTCACTGATAGACTGTCACGGCACAGGGACTGCTTCAGCCGCCTTATACAAGGCCGCCAAAGCGGAAGATCCGAACGCCGAACCCAACACGCGTACTCTCACCGCGTCCCTGCACGTGGACTATCTCAAACCGACCCCCCTCGGCATCCAACTCGAGGTGCGCGGTAAAGTGAAGGAACACAAGGGACGCAAGGTTGTCATCGAAGAATGGATCCTTGCCAACGGCGTCGTTACCGTGCGCGGGGAGGTGGTCGCCGTGCAGGTGCCACAGTCATTGGTGGAGGAGTTGTTGAAAGGCAAAACGGGTTAAACAGAGACTTCCGGATTTTCCGAAAACCCGGAAGTCTATCTGAATGCTATTTCTTCACCGGCTTTGCCATCTCATCCTTCACGGCGTGATACAAGTTTTCCGCTTTCAATTCGCTCAGCGCGTAGCACGGCGCCTTGAGGTGGTTTGCCAATTGCTGGGCGAGTCCCTGGTCGAAGGCGGCGTGTTCCATGTTGATAACCACGCTCTTGATCTTTTCGTGCGCAATCAGATCGGCGAATTTATAGGATTCTTCCTGGGGCGGCAGGGAACCGAGCGAAACGTTGCCTGCCCCGTCCGTCAACACGATGAGAAGCGGTTCGATGTCGGGGTGATGCAGTTTTTCCATTCGCAAAACATCGGCGGCGAGGAACAAACCAGCCGAGAGCGGGGTTTTTCCGCCGACGGGAATGTCCATCAGCGCGCGCTGGGCGAGTTGAACGGAATTGGTCGGCGGTAATACAAGCGTGGCACGATCCTTTTGGAAGACGATCAACCCAACACGATCGCGGCGCTGATAGGCATCGGTGAGCAGAGAGAGAATGGCTCCCTTGGTGGCGTTCATGCGTTCCGCCACTGCCATGGACCATGAAGCGTCCACCAGGAATAGCACCAGATTTGCCACCCGCTTCACCCGGACCTTGCGCTGCAAATCCGATGACTCGATGGCAAACGCCAGCCGTTTGCGTTTTTCGACCCGCTGTTTTTGATAAGGAGCCGCGGCGCGGAAGGTGGCGTCGAAGGCAATATCGTCCTTCTTTTCCCCGGCGGGACGCGCCTTGATATAACGCCCGTGCTTGCGCTCCGTTTTGGTGAGCGAACGTCTGCCCGCATGCTTGCGCGCCAATTTGTCGAGCGGTGTGTTCAGCTTGCGGGGCTGGAATTTCTCGCCCGCCTTTACTTTCTGTCCGCCTTCCCACCAATTCGCCGAAGTGTTCGCAAACACATCCTGCGGCATCGGTTCGGGCTTGCCCTCCTGCGGACCTTCCTCGCGCTCATCTTCGAGTTTTAAGTTTTTTTTTCCTCTGGTTTGCCCTGCTGGGATTCGGACTCGTCCGACTCCGCTTCATTCGGGACCGATTGACCTGCCAACTGTTCGATGCGTTCCTGCAATTGCTCGGTCGTCATTTCCGCCTGCTGGAAGGGCGTCCGCTTGATGCGGTGGGGCAGCGCCAGTTCAGCCGCCAGGGCGATGTCGTGATCGGTGATCTTTGTCCGCCCTTCAAAGGCGGCCTGGGCGCGCGCCGCTTTGAGAATGACCAGGTCCGCGCGGTGACCGTCCACGTTGAGGGAGGAAGTCAATGCGGCAATGGAGAGCAGATCGCGGCTGGTGTGCTTGACCTGCCCGACGAGTTCGCGCGCCTTTTCGATCTGGCGCGAGAGTTCCTCCTCCTTGGGCATCCATTGCTGGCGAAAGGCTTCCGAATCCTGTTCGAAGGCGATGTTGCGTTCCATGATTGTCACGCGTTCGCGTGCCTCGCGGATGCCTACGATGTCCACCGAAAGGGCGAAGCGATCCAGCAATTGCGGCCTGAGTTCCCCCTCTTCTGGATTCATCGTCCCGACGAGAATGAAGCGGGCAGGATGGGAGAAGGAGATCCCCTCGCGTTCGACCATGTTCACGCCCATCGCGGCGGAGTCCAGCAGGACGTCCACCACATGATCATCGAGCAGATTGACCTCGTCAATGTAGAGTAATCCGCGGTTTGCGCTGGCAAGCACGCCCGGCTCGAAGTGCCGCTCGCCCTTTTGGATGGCTTGCTCGATATCGAGCGTTCCCACCACACGGTCCTCGGTGGCGGAGACGGGCAGGTTGACGAACGATGTGGTGCGAACGTGAAATGGAATGTTCTGATGCCCTTCGAAACGTTCCTTGCATTCGGTGCACCAGGTGTTGGGTCTATCGGGGTCGCATCCGAAACGGCAATCGTCAACGACTTTGACCTTTGGCAGCAAAGCCGCCAGTGCGCGCGCGGCTGTAGATTTGGCGGTGCCGCGTTCGCCTCGAATTAACACGCCGCCGATGCGGGTGTCAACTGCGTTTAATATCAGAGCGCGCCGCATGCGCTCCTGTCCTACAATGGCAGTGAATGGAAAAATGGGTGGCATGATCAACTCCGGCTTGTGATTATAACGCGTGAATCGAAATGCCACACAAATCCGCTGAACGGGTATTAAGGGATCGTCTCGAAATGCGGGACCATCTCATTGGAGGGAGCGGAATCGCGTCTCTTTTGTGTTTGGAGGCAGTGCCTTTGCGTTGGAAGCATCTGTGTCAGCGGCGTTAAGATTTTGGCGCTTGACAGCGATAAAGCGCCGAATAAAAACCACCGCCCTGCCAGCATGGGGGGGGCATGCTGTTCAGAGCGATGGCAGGGACACCTCATACCAATAAAAGGGAGGGCAGGTGTCGTACTTCCAATATACTCTTGACCAGTCGGGGAGACATTAAACAATGGTTAGAAATTTGATATAAATTATCCGATTTTATCCCCCGGATTTCCTACCGCTTCTTGCCGCTCCTGAACAACTTCAACCACTCTTCTATCTCCTGAGGCGAGAGTGGTCGGTCGGCGGGAGGTTTGGAGGCAGAGTGACGCGCGGGTTTCAATTGCCTGGCAAAAGACTCGGAGTCCATCACGCCTGCCTGCATTGCCCGCGCCTCTGCCTGTACCTGCCGGTCGGAGGAGACCACCGTCCAGTTTTTAGCGCTTTTGCCCATCTTTTTCAGCCGCCTGCTGATGGCATCATCGGCGGTGGTTCCCAGCGGGACGAAATGTGCGGTGACCAGTCCCAGTTTGCGGGTCCCGGCATGAAGCGCCGGCGCCCCGTCAAAATACACTTCTGCTTGTTTGCGTTCGAGGCGGCAAAATTCTTGCAACAGCACAATCAGTTCCATTTCATCGTCTGGCGAGTCGAGACGCAGTCCCAGTTTGGGAATCAGGTTATGACCGTCAACCAGGTAGGGCATACGTCTATTTTACATGGAAACCCTGCCATGCTCTTTTCGTACATTAAGCAAAGTCTTTTATAATCGTACCGAACAAGGAGATTTACATGGCTGACAAAAAAAACCGCCAACTGACCGTTCCGCAGGGCGGCATGATGCGCGATCTCGTCCTGCGCCTCAAACTCATCGGCAGGTTGATGGGCGATAAGCGCGTCAACTTCTTCCTCAAACTGTTGCCGCTGGCTTCTGTTGCCTACCTCTTCTGGCCCGTAGATGTTGTGCCTGCCGTTGTCTTACCCGTCATCGGCGTGCTGGATGATGCCGCCATATTGTGGATCGGCTCCACGCTCTTTGTGGAACTCTGCCCGCCGGAGGTCGTTCGTGAGCATGTGCAAAGCCTGCGCAGCAATTTAGATGAAGTGAACGATGTGATTGACGCTGACGCTACGGATGTGAATGACTGATGCTGCGACGCCTCCTCGCTTTCCTGCTGATTTCTGCACTGGCGGCTTGCGCTGCCCCGAATCTCCCGCCTCCTCCCCCGCCGACGCCTGACACTCCCCTCCCCACCTCTTCTTCCTCCACAGCGCTTCCTGCCCCCTCTACGCCCACCGACCTTTCCTCACCTGCCACTCCTTCACTTCCGCCCCAGGCGGTCACCTTCCCCAACGCAGATGAATTCGCCTGGCAATTGATCGTCTCCAACCTCGTTCGTCCCGTGGACTTGCAAGCAGATGGTTCAGGGCGATTGTTCGTAGTCGAAAAGGGCGGTCACATTCACATCATCGAAAACGGGCGGCTGCTCGAAGAACCCTTCCTTGACATCGAAGACCGCGTCAATGACAGTTCCAACGAAATGGGACTGTTGGGATTGGCTTTTCATCCGAATTACGCCCAGAACGGATACTTCTTTGTCAATTACACGGGAAGCGGCGGCGATACCTTCATCTCCCGTTTTCGGGTCTCCGATGACCCGAACAAAGCCGACCCCGCCAGTGAACTCAATCTGTTGCAAGTCAAACAGCCTTTTCCCAACCACAACGGCGGCGTGTTGACTTTTGGATCCGACGGCTATCTCTACGCCGGCTTGGGCGATGGCGGCCTGGCAGGCGATCCGTTTGGAAACGCTCAATCGCTGAAAACTTTTCTCGGCAAAATCTTGCGCCTCGACGTGGACTCCGCTGAACCCTATGCCATCCCCCCCGATAACCCCTTCGGCGATGAAATCTGGGCATATGGGCTGCGCAACCCCTGGCGCATGGCGTTCGATCGGCTCACCGGCGACCTGTACATTGCCGATGTGGGACAAAACGCCTGGGAGGAAATCAATTATCTGCCGGCCGGTTCGCCTGGCGGCGTCAACTTCGGCTGGGATTATCGCGAAGGTGCGCATCCTTTTGAGGGGAACGCCCCTGCTGGCTTGACAGACCCCATTGCCGAATACAGTCACAACGAAGGCGGCTGTTCGGTAACCGGTGGCTATGTCTATCGCGGCGCCATGCCCGAATGGAACGGCATCTACCTCTACGGCGATTATTGCACAGGATTCATCTGGGGGTTGATCCAGGTCAATGGGATGTGGCAGGCTCAGGTCCTGTTTGATACGGATGTCAACATCACCTCGTTTGGGCAGGATGAAACGGGCGAGGTCTATCTCGTGGCGGATGGCGGCGGGGTCTATCAACTCGTCCGCAAATAATTTGGTGAAGTCTCATCTACTATGGCGGATTGTCACCCTGATTTGTGACGCCTGTCACTGGCAGGCGTTTTTTAATTGTCATACAATGCAATCGTACACTGGAGGTGTCGTATGGCTCAAAAACAGTGGAAGATCGTCAAGATCCGATACTGTGAGCACGTCGGTCGTGAGGTGGCGCTGGAAGATGAAGTGGTTTACCCTGCCGAGCATCTTCCCGACCAGCCCCCGCGCGTACTCGCAAGCCGTTGCTCCAACGCCCTGGAATGCAACGCTCTGGATAAAATGGTTTGTGCCTGGTGCGGCACCAACCCCGACATCCGCCCCTCGTAAACTAAATGGGCTGTCACACGCTCATTTGGCAAATAACTCTCTCCTCCCTCTGAGTTGGTCACTGGCTGCCCCGCCTGCGATGGCGGGGTATGCCGTTATGCGACATCACGCTTCCCGCCGCCCTGCAATCTGTTTCAACATCCCAAACCGAATCCAAGCCTTGACATCATCCTGTTTTCGCAGATAATAAGCGGTAACAGGCGACCCCATAAAAAGCAATGACAGAGGAAAGTAGGCTGGCGGAAGCCGCCAGAGAGATGGGATGAATACGCTGAAAGTCTCATTCGACCGAAACCAGCCGAAGTTCCCTCTCGAGCTGTTCATGTGAAGGCGTGTCAGACATCAAGTTTCACGTGTCAAGTTCCAAGTGCCATGCTGGTAGTATGAACCGCAGTCCCAGCGTTACAGGGGAGGCTGATGATAGTCAGCGCAAAGTGAGCCTAAACAGGCTAATTTGGGTGGTACCGCGGGAACTCTCCCTCCCGTCCCATGATGGGCGGGAGTTTTTGTTTACATAGGACTTACGCAAAACCTTGCGTAGAGCGCGTTCTCTAACGCGCGGATTGCGTAAGCGACGTTAGAGAACGTGTATTATGCGTAAATCCTATTACAGTCATGTCACTCTGAGCGAAGCGAAGAGTCTCTGGTTATGGGAGATTCTTCGCTCCCTTCAGTCGCTCACATCACTAAATGTTTGGAGGCGTGAATGCTGGAACAATTGAATCAAATCGAAAAGACGGCGCTGGAATCGCTGGCTGCTGTTGACGATCAGCGCGCGCTGGATGCCTGGCGCGTGACGCACATCGGACGCAGTTCGCCGCTCATGCTGGTTTTTGCCGGGCTGGGGAAACTCTCGAAAGAGGAAAGACCCATTGTCGGGGCGGCGGCGAACCGTGTGAAAACGGCATTGGAAGCGGCTTTCGAGGAGAAGGCTCGGGCAATCAAGGAAGCCGCGCTGGCGAAATCCCTTGCCGAAGAAGCGCTGGATGTCACCCTGCCGGGCAGGACGGTGCATGTGGGACGTTTGCATCCGTCCACACAGCAGTTGCGGCGGGTGCTGGCGATCCTCGCCGAGATGGGGTTTCAGGTGTACACCTCGCGCGAGGTGGAAACGGATGAATACAACTTCCAGTTCTTGAACTTTCCGCCGAATCACCCGGCGCGCGACATGCAGGATACGTTCTTTGTGGAAGCAGGCGAGCGCGGGGAAAACCCCATCCTGCTGCGCACGCATACCTCGCCGGGACAAATCCATGCCATGCGCGAGTTTGCAAAAATGAACCCCGATAACCCCCCGCCCATCCGCATTGCTCTGCCGGGCATGTGTTTCCGTTATGAGCAAATTACGGCGCGTTCCGAGATCCAGTTCAACCAGGTGGAGGGGCTGGCAGTAGGCGAGAACATCACTTTTGCCGACTTGAAAGGCACGCTCAATGACTTTGCGCGGCGGATGTTCGGGCAGGGGGCGCGCACACGGTTCCGCGCTTCGTACTTCCCTTTCACTGAGCCTTCCGCCGAGATGGATGTGGAATGCTTTGTCTGCGGCGGGAAGGGCTGCGGCGTGTGCAAGAACTCCGGCTGGCTCGAAATTTTGGGGTGCGGCATGGTGCATCCGGTTGTATTGCAAAACGGCGGCTACGACCCGAAACGCTATTCCGGTTATGCCTGGGGTATGGGGCCGGAACGCCAGTTGATGCTGCGCTACCGGATTGATGACATTCGCTACTTCTGGGGCAACGACCTTCGTTTCCTGGAGCAGTTCTAAAAATTATGTGTAAAGTGTGCTCTCTGGCGTATGTTTCGACGTTAGAGAACGTCTCCTACGCTCATTCACGGAATTCTTAAAACAGCGTTTAACATGCCAGGTTGTCTCGTGTCACGAGACAGGCATCCCATAGGAGTACTTTTATGAAGCTACCCATTTCATGGCTGAAAGAGTATATTGACCTCGACGGTCTCTCTGTGGAAGAAATTGCCCGCAAGTTGACGCTTGCCGGCTTGGAAGTGGATGAAATCAAATATGCCGGTCTGCCGATGCCTGCCAAGCGGGAGGGGCAGCGGCATGAATTCAAGACCAGCGGTCTTGCGTGGGATCGTGACAAAATCGTCGTGGCGGAAATCCGCCAGGTGAATCCGCATCCCAATGCCGACCGTTTGACCCTGCTCGATTTGTTCGACGGCGAACAAGACCAGGTCGTGTTGACCGGCGCGCCGAACATCTTCCATTTGAAGGGCGCTGGCAAACTGCCCAAACCAATCAAAGTGGCATACGCCAAAGAAGGCGCCACCATCTATGACGGTCACGCCGACGGGCTGGCGCTGACAACACTCAAGCGCGCCAAAATCCGCGGCGTGGACTCGTACTCCATGGCATGTTCCGAGAAGGAGCTCGGTATTTCGGAAGACCACGAGGGAATCATCATTCTCGATGACGACGCTCCTGTGGGCATGCCGCTGGTGGATTACATGGGCGATGCCGTTTTGGATATTTCCATCCTGCCCAATATGGCGCGCAATGCCAATGTGCTGGGGGTAGCGCGTGAACTTGCCGCATTAACCGGGCGGGAACTCAAAAAACCCGTCATCGAATATCGAACCACCGGCGAATCGGTCGAACACCTGGTTTCCATCGAAATCACCGAACCCGAACTCAACCCGCGCTTCGTGCTGGGATTGATTCGCAATGTAGAAATCAAACCCAGCCCCTACCAAATTCAGCGGCGGCTGAGGCTGGCGGGCATCCGCCCCATCAACAACATCGTGGATGCCACCAACTACGCCATGCTCGATCAGGGCGAGCCGCTGCACGCCTTCGACTACGATGTTCTCAAAGCCCGCGCCGGCGGGAAAAACGTCAAAATCATCACCCGCCCCGCGGTGGACGGCGAAAAACTCACCACGCTCGATGGCGTGGAACGGACGCTCACCTCCACGAACGTCCTCGTCTGCGATGAAAAAGGTCCGCTTTCGATGGCCGGCGTGATGGGCGGCGCCGAGTCTGAGGTCACGGAAAAGACGCGGAACGTCCTGCTGGAGGGCGCGGCGTGGAACTTCATCAACATCCGCAAAACGGCGAACCAGCACAATCTCCCCTCCGAAGCATCGTTCCGTTTTTCGCGCGGCGTGCATCCCTCGCTGGCAGAGACCGGCGTGCGGCGCGGTTTGCAATTGATGGCGGCATGGTCGGGCGGCGCAATTGCACCCGGGCTGGTGGACTCCTACCCGCTGCCGCCAAACGAATCGAAGGTGACCGTCACTGCAAAAGACGTGAAGCGCCTGCTGGGTATTGACCTTACGCTCGAACAAATTGCCAGCCTCCTCACGCCCCTCGAGTTCAAATGCGAAATTACCGATACTCGGTTGCTGGTGACTTCACCCTCTCACCGTCTCGACATGGGCGAAGGCGTTGTCGGTCTGGCGGATGTGCTCGAAGAGGTTGCCCGCAGTTATGGCTACGACAAACTCCCCGAAACGCACATGGCAGATGCGCTCCCGCCGCAGATTGGCAATCCCATTCACGAGTGGGAGGAGCATGTGCGCGACCTGCTGGTCAACCTTGGTCTGCAGGAGATTGTCAGTTACCGCCTCACCTCGCCCGAACGCGAAAGCCGCGTGACAACCTTCGACGATTATGTCACGCTCGCCAACCCCATTGCACCCGAACGCCGCGTGATGCGGCGAAGCCTTGCCGCCTCCGTGCTGGAGGCGGCGGAAAAGAACGCCCGTGCCGACTCGATCGCCTTGTTCGAAATCGGTCCGGTCTTCGAGCCGCGCCCTGGCGACCTTCCCCGCGAGCCGCGCAAACTTGCCCTGCTGATGACCGGCTTACGGGAAACCCTGGCATGGGATGTGAAGGACTCGCCCACCTTCGACTTCTACGACATGAAAGGACGCATCCAACTCCTTTTGAGCGGACTGCACTACACGGACATCACCTACGCCTCAGCCGCCTCTATCCCTCATCTGCACCCGGGCAAAGCTGCCGAAGTGCGTATCGGGGATGTGCGGGTGGGCGTCTTTGGCGAACTACACCCGCTTGTCAAAGACCGCTACGAACTGGGTGAGGCGCCTGTCCTTCTGGCGGAGTTCGATTTGGATGCCCTGCGTCGAATCCCGCCGGTCTATGGCATCCGTCCGGTGCCGGAAGTGCCGCCCGTTCTGGAAGATATTGCCGTCATTGTGGATGAGACTACTCCGGCGTCGAAGGTCGATGCGTTGATTCGGCAGACCGGCGGCAAAGTGCTGGCACATGTCAGACTGTTCGATGTCTATCGTGGAGAACAGATTGGCGCAGGGAAAAAGTCGCTGGCCTACAGCCTGACGTATCAATCCGACCGTACGATGACCGACGCCGAAGCCGCCGCCATACGCAAAAAAATCATCAAACGGCTGGAGCAGGAGCTTGGTGCAAAGTTGAGAAGTTGACTCCTGCGCAACGTCCCTAAGGTTTGCGAAAAACCTTAGGGACGTTGTGGTGTATACTCCGGTATATCCATTTCAACGAGGAGCACTGTATGAACAGAAATACCGGCATTATTGCCACCATCGCCGCTGTCATCTTGTGCGGTTGCCCGGGTTTGTTCCTGTGTCTATTCGGTGGAATCACCGCAACGGGGAACGGGACCTTCAACGATCAGAACCTGCCACCAACGGTCGGATTTGTCCTTGTGTGCCTGTCTCTGATCTTCATCCTGATTCCCGTTGGCGTGGGTTTCTTCACCCTGCGCAAAAAGCCCGAAACGCCCGCGACGGATGAGAGTCTCCCGCCGGCAGCGTAATGAAAGTCATCACGAACGGCGACTGCCCGAATGAGGACAGCCGCCGTTTATTTTTGGACTTGCGCAAACTCATTCATGCTTCGCTTTTGACCGCTGACGACAATCATGGCGCGGTCGGCGGTCGAATGTTGGGAGTTTTGTGCAGTCCTGTTTTATAAGCGGAAGGCTATTCTTTGACGTTGATGGTCAGACTGACTTTGCAGAATTTTTTTTCACCGATTTTCAGCGCCCAGTGCGTGGTATAAACGCCGGGGTCTTTGGGCGCCAGCATATCCACAACGAATTCCACCGTATCGCCAATCTCGACGGTTTCCTGCAGATCGTATGCAGCGGTTATGTGAAATCGGTCGCCGAAATCGTATACGAAATCCACGCCGATGCCGTCCCATGCCGTTCTGCCAGTATTCCTCAGCCTCCACCTTGCTTTGAATTCGACGCGCGGATTGTAGATCGTACCCTCCGGCGGAGCGTCCAACACCCTGCAGTCGTACTCCTGTCTGCTCGAGGAGGATGCCGGCGTAAGGGAGGGAAGTACAAATGCTGTCGGAGAGTGGTCAAGCGGGCTGAAGGTCTTTGTGAACGTCGGTTTCGGCGTTTGGGTGAGGCGGGCTATGGGTGTGGCTGTTTCGATGGGGAGGGGCGTAGCGATCACCCCGGCGGTCTGTGTGGATGCGGCTTCTGCGGTCTGGGCGACGATCCTGTTAATTTCGACCGGGTCCAACGTGGGAACGGTCGGTGCGGATGAAAATGCCGGTGTGCATGCCATGAGCCAGGTCAGGCAGAGACACAAGAGCAAAAAATCTTTTTTACGATGAAGCATGGATCCCGATTCTCGTCGAAAACAGGCGGATGAAGCACCCGCCTGTTTTCCTGAATGTTCCGCTGTTTTCTTGCGCTAAATTGTATGTTGCCTTGAAACTGCCAGATCAATCTCGCGGATCAAGCAGGTTATTTATACACATTGATGGCGAGGAAGGGAAAACAGATCTGCCCGTCAATGGTCCATGTCATGACATGATAACCTACGGTGGATGGCGTGACCGCATCAAGGATGACCTCGAACTGATCGCCGGGTTTCATGGCGGGCAGTTCCACCCGGGTGGGTGTCGCCATGGATGGTCCGCTGAAGTATTTCAAATCGAGACCGGCGGGCCACGCTTTTGTGCCGGTGTTGACGATGGTCCATTTGAGGTCGAATGCCTTGTTTGGCTTCCAGTAGGTGTAATCTGCCGGAGACTGGTTGATCACCTCGCAGGCATAGTCGCGAACCACCGGCGCCGAAGAAGTATTGCCCCCAACGCTGGGAGTCTGCGTGGAAGGTACGATCACGAACGGAGTTGCCGTCGGCAGTTCAGGAGTTGGGGAGGGGGGAACAGCCTCCGTTTGAGTCGGAAGCGGGGTGTTTGTCGGCGGGGGAATCAAGGCAAGGGCTTGTTCGGTTTGGGCGCTTTGGGCGGCGACGGTCAACGCGACGGCTTCCTTTACCTGCCGCTGAACTTCCGCCGGGTCCACGGTCGGCGCCGGAGCGGGCGCGCAAGCCGCCAGGATGAGCATGACGGCTGTCAGTGTGATCATGTTTTTTTTCATGGGCTTCTCCTTTGGTGCCTAGTTCTCGTGGGGTTTCGACGCGCCTTCTCCAATGCCGAGAGGCTGCCATTTCTTTTCATCCTTCAGGCGGTGCTGAATGCCGTGGCGGTCGTGCGTCTCGTCGAACCCTTCGGGTTTGATGAACATTTGATTGCCTTCCAGCAATCCATGCACCCCTTCCTGCCCGGGTTCGGGGCGCTTTTCGCCTTTGAACTTGGCGGCGTCGCTGGGAAGGTAGTCGGTGGGTTCTTCATAGGTGGTGACATACCCTTCATAGTTGCGCAGGATGACTTTGTGGTCCGACATACTCAGCAAGTAATTGGGCATGACGGGGATTTTACCGCCACCGCCCGGCGCGTCGATGATATATTGCGGGACGGCATATCCCGATGTGTGTCCGCGCAGACCTTCCATGATTTCGATCCCTTTGGCAACCGGTGTGCGGAAGTGCCCGGCGCCCTCGACGAGGTCGCATTGATAGAGATAGTATGGACGCACGCGTATGCGCACCAGGTCGTGCACGAGTTTGCGCTGGATATGGACGTTGTCGTTCACGCCAGCCAGAAGCACGGACTGGTTGCCGAGCGGGATGCCCGCTTTGGTAAGACGGTCACAGGCTTCCTCGAGTTCCTTCGTGATCTCGTTCGAGTGATTGACGTGGATGTTCATCCAGAGCGGATGATACTTTGCCAGCATGTCGCACAGTTCCTGTGTGACGCGCATGGGCATAAAAACCGGCACGCGTGACCCGATACGGACGATTTCGATGTGGGGGATTTCTCGCAGGCGGGAGAGTAATTCTTCGAGAACCTTGGGAGCCAGCACGAGCGGGTCGCCGCCGGAGAGCAGAACATCGCGCACTTGTGGGGTACGCCTCAGGTATTCGATCTGCATTTCGAATTCCTGGCGATTGAACGTTTGACCGGGATCGCCGACGATGCGCGAACGCGTACAATACCGGCAGTACGAGGCGCATTGAGTTGTCACCAGCATGAGAACGCGATCGGGGTAGCGATGGACCAGCCCGGGCACGGGGGAGTGGCGATCCTCGGCGAGGGAGTCTTCCATCATGGCGGTGAAGGCGTTCATCTCCTCGGCACGCGGGATGATTTGTTTTCGGATGGGGTCGTCGGGGTCGTGGGGGTCAATCAAGGAGATGAAATAGGGCGTTACGTCCACGCGGAACAGACCCTGCGTTTGCAACGCCTTGCGTTCCGAGTCTGTCAACGGGACGACTTTCTCGATCTCTTCCACGGTGTTCAGGCGGTGACTCAGCTGCCAGCGCCAATCGTTCCACTTTTCATCGGGAACGTCGGCGTAGAGGGGCGCGCGTTTCGAAACAAATGGTGTGGGCATGGGGTTATCCTCCGGGTTTGAATAAGCGGTTTAAAACATTAATGTGCGCACAGACTCGGCGGTCAGTGGAGGATCGTGGTCGGGTCTGAAAAAGCCTGCGAACCTGCATGTCATGTCAGTATTGTAAGAGCAAACAAAAAGAGGGTCAATGACCACTTGCCCAACCTGCATCGAAGAGGCTCGGATTGTGATCAAGGCTTTTTGTGAAACTTGGTACAATAAAAGCAAGGAGTTCACATGAACAACATTGCCGTCCTGACCGATTCATGCGCCAGCATTCCTGAAGAGTTGTTGGAACGTCTTCACATCCGCACGGTTGCCTATTACATTCACCGCGGACAGGAGATTTTGCGCGACCTTGTCACTGTGCGGCGGGAAGAATTTTTGCAGTGGCTGATGACCGCCCGCTTTTTGCCCACCACTGCCAGCCCCGGTCCGGGGGATTATTTCGAAGCCTATAAACAATTAAAGGAGGAAGGTAGAAGCGAAATCATCAGCATTCACATGACCTCGAAGGGGAGCGGCGCTTATCAGGCGGCGACGGTGGCGCAGTCCATGATGAAGGAAGAATTCCCGCAGGTTCGGATCGAAGTGGTGGATACGCAAAATGTCTCGCTTTGCCAGGGATGGATGGCAATCGAAGCCGCGCGCGCCGCGCAGGCGGGTCTTTCCCTGGACCGGGTCGCCGCCGTCGTCCAAAACATGATTCCCATCACTCGCATGATTCAAACTGCCGATACCTTGAAATACCTTTATCTCGGCGGGCGGATTGGCAAAGCCCAACAACTTGTCGGGAGTATGCTCAATATCAAGCCGTTAATCGGCATGGTGGAAGGCGTTATTGTGCCGCTCGGGAAAACGCACAGCCGCGGACAAGCCTACCGGCAAATGGCGGATATGGTCGCCGAGACCATCGGCAAGGGCAAGGCAAAGATCGCCTACGTCCATGCCGGGGCGCGGCACGAAGCGGAAAAACTCAAGGCACTTGTCGAGGCAAAGGTCGAAGTGGTCGAATCATTCTTTGCGGAACTTTCCCCGGCGCTGGCAGTGCACACGGGTCCCGGCACGGCGGGCTTGTGTTATTACCCTGTCGAAGCGTAGCGCTCGCTGGAATGCGATGCGGCATGCGCTCTCGGAGGTAAAACGGCGTCATAGAACGCCAGTTTTGTAATCCCGTGAGGCGATATGGATCAACCCCGGCGAGCAAGGGGAAACTTTGCCCGACGCCGCTCATCAAGAATTAAAGGATTTCGATTAAAATTTAGCCATTATGAGCAGACTCTCCCGGCGCGACTTTCTTAAACTCGGCGGCTTAAGCCTGGGTTCGCTTGCGTTTACCCCATCCTTAAGCCATTCTCTGGGGTTCGACGACAGTAACCTGGTTCGTGTGGCAACCCAATCGGTCAGCGTCCACAGCCAGCCGAACGACCAGAGCCGTATTGTTTCCACATGGTATCGTGACGAATTGGTGCGGGTATATGGGGAGGTGGTATCGGATACGCCGACCTATAACCCTGTCTGGTATCGTGTTTGGGGGGGGTACATGCATCGCGCCCACCTTCAAAAGGTCAAGATACTGTATAACGATCTCATGCCGCTGCCGGAAGACGAACGCAGGCTGGTGGAAGTGACTGTGCCTTTTACGCAACCCTGGCGCTTCACCAAATTGTACGGTTGGCAACCCTTGGGTTTTCGCTTGTATTATGGTTCCGTTCATTGGGTGGAAGCGGTAGAGGAGGGTCCAAAGGGCGAACCGTGGTATCGCATCTACGATGAATTGATCGGATATCCGTATCATATCGAAGCGCTGCATGTAAAAGCCATCCCGGAGGATGAACTCACACCGATCATGCCGGAGGTGGAGCTTCATAACAAGCGCATTGAAGTCAACCTGACCACCCAGCAATTGATTGCATTCGAATACGACACGCCCGTTTTGACCACGTCCATCTGCTCCGGTTTGTTCTATGGACCCGTCGGCGCGAACGGCATTCCAACCCGAACACCGACAGGCGAATTCCGCATTCGGGACAAAATGCCCTCTAAACACATGGGTGACGGAAACCTGTTTGCAGATGCGGATGATTACGAACTCCCCGGCGTTCCGTGGACATGTTTCTTTACCGAACAGGGACACGCCTTCCACGGCACGTATTGGCACGATAATTTCGGCGTGCCGATGAGCCACGGATGCATCAACATGCGCACCGAGGAAGCCAAATGGCTGTTCCGTTGGGCAATGCCTGTCCATCAGATCGGGAAGCCTTTCAACCGCGGCTTTGGGACGTTGGTACGAATCTACTATTAAAACCGCCATGCCTTCCATTCACTGGACCGGGAAGCGTCTCGCGCCTCTCGAGCCCGCCTCATTGATAACGGACTCGGTCGTTTACCCGAACGGATTTGGCTATCCCCGCCTCAAACCGGTCAATCGCCTGATCCTGGGCGACAACCTGGCTGTCATGGCGGCGTTACTTTCCGAATATGAAGGGAAAATCCAGCTCATTTACGCCGACCCGCCATTTTTTACCAATCGCAAATATAACGCCCGTATCGGTCGCGGGGAAGATTCGCGCAAACCCGACGAGTGGAAACTCGTCAAAGGTTATCATGACTCCTGGATGAATCTGGATGAATATTTGGATTTCATCTATCAACGACTTGCACTGATGTATCGTCTTCTCGCTCCGAATGGGACCTTGTATCTCCACCTCGATTGGCACGCCAACGCTTACGCGCGCCTGATTTTGGATGAATTCTTTGGCGCGGATCATTTGTTGAACGAGATCGTCTGGGCATATCACGGTCCTTCACCGATTCGAAGCGCGTTCAACCGTAAACATGATACGATCCTGTCCTATGTCAAAGGGAAGGACCATACCTTCAATTCGGACGCAGTGCGCGAGCCGTACAACCCAAATACCGTGAATACATTCAAATCTTCATCCAAGGCTGGGTTTGGCAAAGTGCCCGATCTGGCGCGCGGGAAGGTGCCCGAGGATTGGTGGTATTTTCCGGTTGTCGCCCGTTTGCATCGTGAGCGTACGGGATACCCCACGCAGAAGCCCAGCGCATTGCTGGAGCGGATTATTCTGGCTTCGTCGAATCCCGGCGATCTGGTCGCCGATTTTTTTTGCGGGTCAGGGACTACGCCCTACATGGCGGCAAGGCATGGGCGCAGATTCATCGCTTGCGATGACAACTTTCGCGCCATTCATACGTCTCATGCGAGGCTTCTGGCTGCAGGGACTGCGTTTTCCATCGAACGCGATTCTTCTTTGGGATTTCCTCAATCGAAAGCGCCAAAATCAACCGAAATCAGGATCGCCGATAGGACAGTGTCGCTGAGGACCAATCTGGATCTGGAGTATTGGGAGGTGGATCCAAATTGGGACGGTAAAATCTTTCGCAGCGCGGCGCAGGCGAAACGTCCCGCGCGCGGCGGAGAAATTCGCTTGGAGTTAAAGACAAAGCGTATGAGTAATCTGTGCGTTCGGATTGTCACCGCGAGGGGAAGACAATATCAGCTAAACGTCCAAACGATACCCGACGCCGCGAATGGTCTTTAGGAATTTGGGGTTATCGGGGTCAAGTTCAATCGCACGTCTCAACCAGGAAATGTGAACATCCAGAGTGCGTGTATCGCCCGTATAATTCGTTTCCCACACTTTTTTGAAAAGCGACTCGCGTTCGACCACTTCTCCGTGTTTCTCCATAAGGATGTGGAGCAAGGTCATCAATCGAGGGGTAAGTTTCGCGTTTTTGCTCAGGCACCTTACGCGTCTGTGTTCGAGGTCAAGTTGAATTGGACCTGCAGTGACGACATTCTTTCCGTCACTGGGCAACAAAGCCTTAATCCGATTGACGAGTTTCTGAACCGTGAAAGGGAGGGCGAGCACGGATTCCGCCAGTTCCTTGTCAATGACTCTTTCCTTTTCAAGGATCAGGACGATCGGGAGTTTGGGGTCCTTCTTGCGAACAGAAAGACAGATACGGATGCCGGTGCTTCGCAACGAAGCAGCGTTGATCACCACAAGACTTGGATTGATTTGCTTGATCTTTGCAACCGCCTGACTTCCATTTTGAAAGGAACGAATATCAAATCCCTTCTTTTGCAAATCTGTAGCAAAAGAAGGGATTTCGGCATGTCTTCCTTCGATGACGAGGATGGTTGCTTGTTTCATTGGATGAAAATCGGATCGAATAACAACCGAACCGGGTTCTAGCCTGCACTCTCGAATCATTATACCCCAAATCTTAACAAAAGTTATCTTGCAGGGGCATTGAATTTTTTTAAGGTGGCGCTGATTAAACTACAATTTACAAATATTATCAAGGCATCTTGTGATATGAATTTAGTACTATACCCCAGGTTGCTCCTGTGAAATAGAAAGGCTCGAACCGTTTTGAAACTCCGAGCTTCAAGGTCGAGCCACGGCGTCGCGGCGACACTGAAAAAACCAAGTACAAGTCATCTCAAAAACATCACCCTGAGCGTAGCGAAGGGTCTCTACAGCCAAAAACAAGAGACTCTTCGATCGCAATTACCGCTCCCTCAGAGTGACAGGGTGTTTTTGAGACAAGTTCTAAAAACTCCGTGTCTCGGTGGTTCAAAACGATTGGGCGGATGCCTCGGTTTAATTGTTAATCCGCATAGACTTATCCTGCTCCCCGATGACCACCTTCGCGTGCGCACAATTTTTAACCTTTCTTGACATGCCTTGACGGCTATGGTAATATCGGCGGGCTTCGATGCGGGGTGGAGCAGTGGCAGCTCGTCGGGCTCATAACCCGAAGGTCGCAGGTTCAAATCCTGCCCCCGCTACTGATAGAGACCGTGACAATATCACGGTCTCTATATTTTCGACAAAACTGCTGGCGCGCCTGTTGTGTTCATCCGCACGAACTGGAAATCAACAATGGATATGCCGCGATCGTCCGAATGCAATTTACCATTCGCAACCCGGTGCCGTGTTGATGCCGGACGATCTGCCGATATGTTTGTACATGGTGACATTCGTAAAGGGTTCGCCCATCACCCCGTCATGAATTGCCCATGACCTTGCGCGAATACTTCTCCCGGCATGAGGCGGGCGGAACGGCGTGGATCCATCCAGTTTTTGGCTTAATTCGCCTCCCTCCAGAAAACCAAGGTTGATACTTTCCATCCTGCGCCTGCCCATCTGGTAACTGAATCCGTGTCGTTCGAAAATGATGGCGTTATGATAATAGAGCGGTTCCGCAAAGTAAATTTCATGTCCCAGGCTTGCGACGAATTCCTCGAATGCCGTCAGTGCCTGTTTGAATAGATGCAGTCCGTATCGGACCTGACCGGGGGCCAGCCCCGCCTGCATGGCGGCTATCTCAGCCTCGATATTTCGCTTGCGAATACCAAAGCGGGTGGGGCTTCCATCGGGCATCTTGTCAACATCGAAGCGCGGAGAGTCGGGGTCGTTCAGGATATAAAGCAGAACGTGAATTTGCCCGTTGAGCGTGTCTGCCAGATGCGCGTAAAGGATTGGATCGGGAAATCCAGCCTGGTGATAGAGCATCATCTCCACATCGCTCGAACCTTCAGCAAAGCGAAACTTTAACAGATTGCGATCCTGTACAAGGTCTGGCAGATTGAATCTTTGTATCATTTCTCTGGGAATATAGCGGGCATAGATCTCCCGTTTCTGATATTCGGGAAGTTTGTTGATGCCGCCGATGGTGGAGGGTATCATGATGATATCTTCCGTTGCCTTTTATCTTACGCGCGTTTCCCGTTCGGCGCTTCTTGCCTCGTCCCGCTTGGCAATGGCGGCGCGTTTGTCGTATGCTTTTTTGCCTTTTGCTAGGGCTATTTCAATCTTTGCGCGTCCATTCTTGATGTACACGCGAAGAGGCACAATCGTCATGCCTTTGATGCGTACTTCATCCCAAAGTTTCCGTATCTCCTTCTTGTGGAGGAGCAGTTTGCGTTTACGGCGCGGATCGTGATTGAAGCGGTTGGCTTGCTCGTAGGGGGCGACATATGCTTCCATCAGATAGGCTTGTTGCCCGTTTTCAATGTCCACATAGGATTCTTGAATGCTCATCTGCCCCGCCCGAATGGATTTGATCTCGCTTCCCTGCAGGGCTAGGCCCGCTTCGAATTTGTCCAACAGGAAATACTCAAATCCCGCCTTACGATTGGAGGCAACTACCTTAATCTCTTCGCTCATATGGATTGATTTTACCGTTATTTTCCAGTCAATGATGTTTTTGTCGGTATAAACGCCTAAGTATTCAATCGTGTATTTTTAGAAATCCATTGGCACAGTCGGCATTCTCCTGCGCCGACGAGGACGTTACACTTACCCAGGCGGGCAAGCGCCCGGGGAGAACGTCACCTGCGCGTCGAATGATTTTCGACTGGCTACTCGGGAAGGGAAATGAGTATATCCTGCCCAAAGATTGTCTGGATGAATAATAAACCTCTTGCAAAAGTGCGCCAGAGCGCGCACAGTACGCCTTTGCGTAGGAGACGTTCTCTACCGTCGGCTGACTTATGCAAGAGGTCTAAGGAAAGACATTTTGTGCTTTTATATCACAGGTCTGGAAATCTTGATTCTTTGGTGTGATTACGCCCTATCCTCCCGCTTCGTTGCGCTTCTGCGGCTGTACAGGCGGGCTGTGTCATGGGAGTCAGCAGAAAAAATGATGTTCGATCCCCTTTTTCAAGGTCTTGTATGCCGTATGGCATGAATTCCCAAGAGTCAGATTTTGGATAAATTCTGTAACATTTTTGGCAACACTGTCGTCTTGCTTACAATTATGCAAGCTTCGGCTTGCCAAAGCCTATTTAAGAGATTTGTGTTCGAGGAGAGACAAAATGACCGCTCGAAAATTCTGGTTCGTTTTTATGCTTATTCTTGTTGTGGTGGGGCAATTTGCGTCTCCACAGCGTGCCTCGGCTGCATCCATTCGACATGTTGTGGAGACTGGAGGATTGGAGACGGGCTCATGCGATAGTTGGGCGAATGCCTGTACTCTGACCTATGCGCTCTCCATTGCCGACCCCGGCGACGAAGTTTGGGTGCAGCAGGGTACCTATAAGCCAACGACCGGCACGGATCGTTCTGCCAGTTTCATTATCTGGGATGGGGTTGCGGTGTATGGTGGTTTTACAGGCATAGAGACGATGCAGTCGCAACGCAATCCAGACCCGGCAAATACAATCTTGAGCGGTGAGATTGGAAATCAAGCCTTGCTTACGGATAACTCATTTCACGTCGTCATCATTGACAACGCAGGTGCAGGCACTCTATTAGACGGTTTTACCATCACCGGTGGTTACGTGGCAGATGTCGATGGGAATCCTTATGGGGCTGGCATTTATATCACCAATAGCAGCCCGACCCTGAGCAACCTCATCATTACGGAAAACCAGGCTGGGAGTACAGTGGGCAGCGGCGGCGGAGGGGTGTTTATTGACGATACAGATGGATTGCCTCTTATCACCCCTACGATCACGAATGTGAGATTTGTAAACAACTATTCCGGGCGGGGCGGCGGTTTGTTCAGCCAGCGGAGCAGCCCGGTGTTGACCAATGTCGTTTTTGAGGGAAATCAGGCTCTGGCGACGGGCGGCGGCGGGGCGAATTTCCAGACGTTGAATGCAACGGATCCAGCCATTAACCCTGTGCTGACGAATGTATCGTTTATCAACAACTCCGCCACCGGCGGCGGCGGGATGTTCATCGGCAATAGCACCGGCTCGCTGACCAATGTTACTTTCAGCGGCAATGTTGCCAACCGGCGCGGCGGCGGTCTGTTGATGGAGTTCAGCGCGGCTGTCTTGACGAATGTGACTTTCTACAACAATACGTCCAACAATAACCTTGCCGATCCGAAGGGCGGCGGCGGTGTGATGATTCTGGCAAGCAGCCCCGTGTTGAACAATGTCACTTTCAATGAGAACACCAGTACTGCCAATGGAGTGGACGGCGGCGCTGTCCGGGTGGCAAAAGACCCGGCGGGTTCCACTGTCAGCAATCCGGTCATGCGTAATGCCATTTTCTGGGGAAATAACTCAACGGAGATTACCAGCGATGGAACGGGCAGTGTCACCGTCAGTCACAGTATCGTGCAGGGAGGGTGCCCCTCGGGAGCCGCCTGCACGAACGTCTTCGATCTTAATCCGTTGCTCGGCGCGCTTGCCAACAACGGCGGTTTTACGCAGACCATGACGCTGGGTTTGGGCAGCCCAGCCATTAATGCTGGAAATAATGCGACTTGTGCTTCAACCGATCAGCGCGGTGTGACGCGTCCGCAGGGCGCGGCTTGTGATATGGGTGCATACGAATACGATACTGTGCTATCCTTCACCGACACCACGGTATCGAATTTTACCGACGGGGTTCCAGGTGCGTGTGTGGTGGATAACACGATCGGAGACGGAGCGGTGCGCTTGGACATTCCGTCGTCCACATCGTGCGAATTCGTATCCCGCATTTTCGATGCGGGTCAGCCGGTGGACTGGACGACGTTTTCGGCTGGAGCGAACACCCCGGTTGGGACCACGGTGACGTATCAGGTGCGGACGGGGAACACCGCCAGCCCGGACATTTCATGGACGAACTGGCAGACGGCGAATGTGGGGGGTGATCTTACCAATCCAGGGAGCCGCTATATTCAATATCGAGCATTTCTCAGCACAACCGACAGCGGACAAACGCCGGTCGTGGAGAACGTAACGCTCAATTACACCTCGGGGAGTGTCAGTATTTTGAACTCACCCGAAGGGACCCTGACGACATGGGACGGGATGTTCACATGGACGGGAGTCAACGAAGCAACGCATTACTTGCTGGAAGTGTATACTCCTTCGATGAGTCAGTTGCTGCGTAAGTGGTATACCAGCGCACAGACGAATTGCGCATCAGGCGTTGCCTGTTCCCTGACGCCTGCAGCATCCGACCTGAATCTGGGAAACGGGGATTATAAGTGGCGTGTGCTGGATTATGGCGCGTATGGCTATGGGGTCTGGCCCGTATTCAAGGATTTCACACTGGGCGCAGCCTGTTATACCCTGACGACGAATGTCAGTCCTGCCGGCAGTGGTTCGGTCAATGCGCCGGCGCAAACCTGTACGGGCGGATACACGGCTGGATCGGTGGTTCAGTTGACCGCTGTGCCTGGTACCGGATACGCATTCAGCAGTTGGAGCGGAGATGCGAGCGGGACGGGCAATCCGGTGACGATTGTGATGAACGGGAATAAAACGGTGACGGCCAACATGCTTGGCAACACCCCCTTGAACCCAAGCGGCACGTTGAGCAGTTGGGATTACGCCTTCACATGGACGGGCGCGAGAAACGATGCCACGCATTACCTTCTGGAAATACAAACCAGCGGAGGCGCGCAGGTTTTCCGCAAGTGGTATACCAGCGCGCAAACAAACTGTGCAGGCGGCACAGCCTGCTCGGTGACGCCAACAGGGCTGAGCCTTGCCAATGGGGATTACAAGTGGCGGGTAATGGATTATGGCACATATGGGTATGGGCTGAACTCGGCTTTCAAGAATTTCACATTGAGCGGAGTTGCCTGCTACACATTGACAACAAACGTTAACCCGGCAGCAAGTGGAAATGTTACGGCTCCCGCCCAGACCTGCCCCGGCGGCTACACAGCCGGATCAGTCATCCAGTTGACGGCTGTGCCAAACACAGGATACCTGTTCAACAACTGGAGCGGAGACGCCAGTGGAACCACCAATCCGGTTTCTGTGACCATGAACGGCAATAAATCGGTCACTGCCAATTTCAAGGCAACACCCGTTTTGATTGCCCCGAATGGCACACTCACGAGCTGGAACAACACCTTCAGTTGGACAGGTTTGTCCAACGCGACATGGTATTTGTTGGAAGTGTACACCGCAGACGGAAGTGTTCAGGTCTTCCGAAAATGGTATACATCTACACAGACGAATTGTCCGGGCGGCACATCCTGCTTTGTTTCTCCGCCAGAAACCGCAGGATTGGCAAATGGGAACTATAAATGGCGCATCCTGGACTATGGCGCTTACGGTTATGGCACATGGACAGGATATATGAATTTCACCTTGAGCCAGTGATGCAAATTCTCCCCACATCAGATTCTGCGGACAGGAAACTGTCCGCAGAATTTCTTAGAAAGTGTTTTAGGCACGACAGAAAAATAATTTTTCTGTTTCGTGGATCTACGTGTGCGGGATGATGGTGTAATTCCAGTGTGGCAAGATGCGGTGGGGCTTGAGATTGATAACAGTCTTTTGCTCCTTGGAAATATGGTTGCCAGTTTTATATTG
>Ga0209381_1002180_pt1 | contig 25972 bp, 16 predicted proteins | sample DewCreD2012metaG_FD_184111 | JGI IMG/M metagenome (GOLD analysis project Ga0209381, IMG submission 184111) | Hot spring sediment bacterial and archeal communities from British Columbia, Canada, to study Microbial Dark Matter (Phase II) - Dewar... ...
CGCGTGCGTCTGGACGGCCGGCATGACCGCCAGGAACCCCGCCTGCCACCCCCCGGCCAACGAAACTGCTGCACTCATCGGCGACCTCCATGGAGTTGGGGCCGCCCCGTGCGGGACGGCCGTGTGAAAACGACCGCCTCGCACGTTGCGAGGGCGCAATGCATACCGAGTTCCGGGTCGCCAGCTCGGGCAGGCTCCGCGGGACCGAGCCGGCGCGCAGGCGCAGGGCTCAGGTATCTTTGCGCGATTTCACCTGCTTTTCAGGGTCGCGGCCGCTGCACCGACGCCAGGTCCCGCTGGGCGCAGAAGGCGCGGCCTCTCGACCGCTGGCGGCGGACTGCGTGAGCAGCCCGCGCCACTGCGGCTCCCTGACAGGATCACGATGCGGACCTTTGCCCGTGGAGGGAGGATTACGCTTCATGCCGGCAGTGTGCCATTCCCGCCGGCTGGATTACGGATGCGGTTCGTGGAACGTACTCGCCGAGTTGGCCGTCGGCCTTTGGGGAGGATGGCTCCCCCCGCCGTCCACACTACCATGACCACGCCCGCTGTCTGTGCAACCTCGAGCGGGCCAGGGACCTGCTGGATGCTGCCGCCGCACACCCCTTGCTCGCCTGCTCCGGCGACGCGGGGCAAGCGTTCACCCAGAGTGCAGCCGCCGAGACCGTCACCACACAAATATGCATGGATGTATGTGTCGTGCAAGTGGGCCAGGCCGACCAGTTTGCCGCGGGGCGTGGCCATTCTTTGTGGGGTGGGTTATGAATAGAGCGGCTCCGCTTTTTGTGGCACGGAGGCCCAATGGACCGCGATGCGCTCAAACGTGAGTTGGCACAGGACTTCGAACAATCTCTGGATCAGGTAATGGACGCCGTTCAGCGAGCGCCCGATGGGGCGTGGATCGCGGCCAGCGAGTGGCAGGTCCGCGAGGCGTTCCAGGAACTGATGGCGCGAGCGTTCGAGCGAGTTCTGCAGGCGAAACTGGATGCCGCCGGTGGCAAACCGGCGGCTTTTTCCCCCTCCGGGCCAAGCGGGCCTGCAAAGCAAGGGCCGACGGGGCCTGAACGTGCTGACGGCCGGGGGTGAGGTGCGGTTGTCGCGTCGGTACTACTGGTCCAAAGGGGAAGGCGGATGCCCGGGGGATGTCCTGCTGGGAGTGGAGGAGGCGACAATCACGCCGGGAGCCCGGGAGTTGTGCTGCCTGATGGGCATCGGTCAGGATTTTGCCCAGGGGGCCCAGGACCTGCGGCGGGTGGGCGGGCTGTCGGTAAGCAAGGAACGGCTGCGGCAGGTGGTGGAGGGCGAAGCGCAGCAGGTGCGGGAAGTGCGGGACAGCGGGCAGTTGCCGGCAGCATGGTCGGCGGATCAGGCAAGATTGGACGATGGGACCAGTCGTGTCTATGGCGGGGTGGACGGGGTGATGGTGCCGACGGTAACGCAGGGGGAGAAGGACAAGCGTCGCCAGCAGCAGATCACCCGCCGACAACAGCGTGGCAAAGCGGGGGTGGGCAACGCCCGGGAACTGCCCCCGCCCCGGCCGGGCAGCGATGAACGCTTCAAGGAGATGAAGATCGGCATCTTCTACGACCAGGCGAAGACCCGCCGGCATGTGTTCGCCACCGAGCAGGTCAGCCGGAACTTCGCCCCGCTGCTGTCATCCCACGCGCGTCAGATCGGCCTGGAGCGTGCGGACCAGACGATGTGCCTGTTCGATGGGGCGGTGTGGATCTACCGGGAGGTCTGTGCGGCGCTGCTGTACCTGCAGGTGGTCCTGCTGGACTTCTACCACTTGGCGGAACACGTGCACGCCGCGGCCCGCTGTTGCCTGGGGGAGACCCAGGCCGCCCGCGATTGGGGGCATCGGGTGCTGACCCTGGCCAAGGCCTCGGATGTGTCGGGCATGCTGGGGGAGATCGAGGCGATGCAGAAGCGGGTGCGATCGGGTGCCAAGAAGAAGAGCCTGGGCGGACTGGCCCGTTACATCGGCGAACGGAAGGAGATGCTGGGCTACAGGCGGGCGTTGGCGGAGGGATGGGATATCGGGTCGGGCCCGACGGAGGCGACGTGCAAGACGCTGACGCTGCGGCTGAAGCGTCCGGGGATGAAGTGGGACCGGGACCACGCAGCGGGCATGATGACCCTGCAGGCCCTGCGTGAGAGCGGACAGTGGAACTCCTACTGGCATCACCAGCCCCGCCTCGCCGCCTGAACCCACGAAGAATGGTCACGCCCTTTGCCGCGTAACGGGCACCTTGTCGCCAGGTCTGCACCAGACGCACCGACAGTTGCGTTTTTCCATTGTTGATTTTCGGCACGAGGACTTGACGCCGGCCAGGCATGTTGCTACGTTGCTTCCGCGGGATCGGGCAGTCCCCTGTATGCAACATCTGGGCTTCCGGGACTCGTAGTTGGGGCAATGCCCGTATCCGCTGTTTGTGCACGATGTGCCGGGACGCCGGGGCGTCCAGGGGAAAGGTCGCGCTGCACGGACTGCTGTCATCTGCGCCGTTCATCCTGCCGGGGAGGCGGGCTGTCCACGCCGGCAGGTCGCTTCATCGTCTTCACTTTCACTGGTTCCTAGCGGGAAGGAAATCGCCATGTCGAGGAGAAACCGCGTTCGCGCGCTGACGGAGGCCGTCGGATCTGCCTTGGGCGTCATCTGGCGGGGTCTGTGCGGTCGGCCGGAGGATGGTGCGCCACGGCACGTGGAGGCCATGGAGCAGCGCACCATGCTCTCCAGCGTGCTTTATGCCGAGAACTTCGACACGGTGGCGGAGATCTCCGGCGACTGGACTAGCCAAAGCGTGTCGGTGTCGCCAGATGGCCGGCAGTTTCTAGGCCAGTTTGGCGACGGCCGGGATGCAGTGTCGTTCACCTTGCGTGACCTGAAGCCCGGGGCGACCTATACTCTGGACTTCGAGTTGCTGGTCATCCGCTCCTGGGATGGCGATGACCCGCTGAACGGCCCGGACACATGGCAGTTGCACATCGACGGCCGCGAGACCCTTGCTGGCCAGTTCGACAACATGCAGGCTGGGGTGCGGGCCCAATGGGCATCGGACGGGCGCGGCAGCTACCGGCCGGTGTTCCTCGCCAGCGGGCTGTGGGACACGGCCGGCTTCACGTACCAGAACCTGTCGGCTGGAGCGATCTACCGCATTCAACAGCCCTTCGAGGCCTCCTCAAGTACGGCCACATTCACGTTTTCGAGCAAGGGGCTGGGGGTCCTGAAGGAGGAGAGCTGGGGACTGGATAACGTTCAGGTGCGGGCCGGCCTCGACCTGCAGCCGGTCCTGCCGACCGTGGATGGCTCGGCGTCTGTGGAAATCCAGACCGTTGTGGCGCCATCCCTCGATGCCGATGTCGCGTCGACCAGCGCCATCGGGCCATTTGCGCAACCTCTGCATGAAGTCAACACGGGCATCCCGCGGACGCCCACGCTCCGCGTGTTCAGGAAGGTGGGCGGCAGTACGGTCGAGCCGACAAATCTGCTGCGTCAGTCGGTCGGGGCAACCGACAAGGTGTTTGAGCTTGGCTTCACCATCGGGGACCAGTCGGTGCTGGAAGGCGCCTACCACGTGGTCGTTCGTCCCTATGGGGCGACCGGCCCGGCCGCAGAGTTCACATTCGGCCCCAGTTCGGCCAACGCCGACCATGACCTGGTTAAGGATGAGCTTGGCCGGATCTGGGTCAGTGTCCCGGGATTGGTGGAGGGGGCGCGTTACACGGTTACGGCTCGAGCGCTGGGTAGCGGCCAGGACTCCACAACAGCTACGACCTACGTCTTCCCGGCGCTGCTCCCGGCGATATCGTTCGACGCCCCGGCCATCGATTCGGCCAAGTCCAGCGTGGCGCTGGCCGGTGGCGAGTCACAGGCCATGACCACGTCGCAAAGCACACCGCCGGTTTTCGCGATCCCCCACCTCGAGTCCTGGCCGATGGATGACTACGGGGACATCATCGACCCGCACCTGGTGACGGACCTGGGCACGCTGCGGCTGATCGAGAACGTGTATTCCACCCTCGTGCAGCGCGGGGAACCAACCGGCCAGCAGAGCTTCTATGATCTTATGCCCGAGCTGGCCGAGTACTGGGAAGTTTCGCAGGACCTGACCGTTTACACCTTCGATCTGCGTGAGGGTGTCAAGTTCCACGATGGCGTGCCCCTGACGGCCACCGACGTGGTCTTCTCGCTGCGGCGTATCCAGGGCCTGGGCGTGCGGGACTGGCAGTTCCCCGATGGCATGACGGTTGAGGCGCTCGACTCCACCAGGGTGGAGATCACCCTCAGCCAGGATCCGCTAGTGCCTCACGCACCGCTGCTATCGTATTTGGCGCATCCACTGAATGCGGTGATCTCTCACGCGGCATTCGTCCTCACGAGTGACCCCGCCCAGAGCGTCCTGTTGAGCAACTCCGGCGGCAGCGGCGAGTACTTGCTGAGCGAGGTGGAGCCTGGCGAGAGCGCGGTTCTCACGCGCAACGACAACTACTTCTTTGACAATTCATCACTGCCCGAGGCGCTGGTTGCGCAGGTCTTCTCCACCACGGGAGCCGTGATCGCCGCGTTCGAGGCCGGTGAAGTGGACATCATCCCCGATGTGGAGGTGTACCGAATGAGCCAGACGGACATCGGTCGCTTGTCGGCCGTGCAGTACGCTGTCGTCGAGTCTGTGGATGTGAATGGCGATGAAGCGCCCGAAGGCAACCGGATCACGTTTCTGCTGACCAATCGCCAGGACGAGAACTCACCCTTCGCCGATGACCGCGTCCGCCAGGCGGTCTCGTTCCTGCTCGATCGGCAGACGTTTGCCGACGACATTCTGGACGGTCTGGCCGTGCCGGCGGCCGGGCCGATCGCGCCGTGGCATGCGTATTACGATGGCCAACTTACCGTGCCGGAGTACAACAAGGAACAGGCCGAGATCCTCCTGAGCGAGGCGGGATACCCGGCCGATGAGAACGGGGATCGGCTGGACCTCACGCTTTTGGTTCCCGTGGAACCGGATGCATGGTCCAATCCGCGGGTAAACTGGATTGTGGGGCAGCTCGGTCTGGTGGGCATCACGGTTACGCCCTCGGTGGTCCAGCGCGACGTCTACTGGGCCAACCTTCAGGCCGGCGACTACAACCTTGCCCTGGCCACCTGGTGGGGCGATCAGGACCCGGACTCGTGGACCTATGGGCTGCTGCACAGCCAGGGCGCGTGGGGGTTTGCGCTGAGCGGCGATGACACGGCCGAGACCGACGGCCTGCTGACGGCCGCCCGGCCGATGACCGACGAGGAACTGCGCGGGGAGGCATATGATGAGGTCCAGGGCCTCAGCGCCAGTGGCCCGCCGCTGATCTACCTGACGAGCGACCAGCATGTCACCGCGAGGAAGAATGTCTGGTGGAACGGCGTGGACTGGGAAGCCCTGAACGTCCCGGTGGCGCTGACAGGCCTGCGGAGTTCACAAGGCACAATCCCTGTGGGACAGGTGGACGTGCCTCCGTTGCCGGACCTGGATGTCGATTCGGACAACAATAACAACTTCGATCCTCCCGGCCGCACCGCGTACGAAGACTTGATCGAGGACAGCGATGGATTCACCGGAAAGATCATCGTGCCCAACTACGACGATGGCGATGATGACAATATCCCCGATTTTGCCGACGGGTTCTCACTGTTTCCGGGCAATGACTACATTTTGCCTCCGACGGCTGAGCAGGGCGAACGCTTCGTACCCCTTGTGGTGGAGGCCCCCGAGTATCTGGACCCATATGTCACGACAGTCCGGTTCGTGTACAACGCCTCCAGACCATCGGAAGTGGTAAGGACGGCTGACCCGGATCTCCCTGGCGGCTACAGCTACCAAGCCGGGCCCGGACAACTGCGGCTGTGGACGAAGAACGGCTACCAGCAGCGACAGCAGGCGGATTTCGTGGACTCAGGCGTGTCGTACCTGCTCTCGGACTTCAGTGACCCGCGGGTCTTCACCCTCTATATCGAGGGTATTGTTTCCGACGCCCGGCTGCCCGACCCTCGCATCGTCCTGGAGGTCGACGTGGATGGTCCGGAGGGCCCGCTGCCGTATGTGGAGGCTGACGCGGTTCGGCTGACGCTGGAGATCAAGTCCGATGCAGTTGAACCGTTCGAGCCTCAGATCGGCGCAGCCCGCAATCAACGGGTTGATATCCACGGGGTTCCCCTGCCGGATCCCAGCCCGACGGGCGATGGAGAGGCGGATCGCATTCCCAACATGGCCTACATCGACGCCTTCTCGCTCACGCCGTCGTTCAGCACCACGGACGTGGCCGTGCCCATGCCTGGTGGCGAGCTGCTGCTGGAGTTCCGGCGCACGCTGCACATCGACAGCCGCATCACCCATCCCGATGCGGACCCAGAAGAGCAGCCATTTATCGACTTTGAGTGGCCCAGCGCCAACCTGCTCGGGCCAGGCTGGGACACCAACATCGTTTCGAACATCATCGTGAGGTACAACCCCGAGCCGCCCGAAGGCGAGCCGGAATACCGGGCGACGGTTCGCGATGAGGTTGGAAACGCGGTCAGCTACATTGGCGTGGTGGATGCCGGCGAAGTGGTTGCCTATGTGCCGGACGTGCGCAGCAGTTTCTCCAACGCATCCCTCAGGGGAACGCTCACTCCGGTAGGGACCACACTCGTGTACCGCAAGGCGTTCGGCACCACGCTAACGTTCGAGGACTTCACCGGCAACGCCATAGATCGGGATGGCGATGACGAGGACGATGAGTTCTACTATCGGCTGGCGCAGATCCAGGACCGAAATGGAAACGCGTTGGAGTTTACGTATTCTGCGAGCCAGCCAACGGTGCCAAGCTCAATCCAGGACGCGGATACGCCGGGACGCCAACTTCAGTTCGACTACTCTTCAGAGGGCGGGGAGCTGCGTCTGGCGACCGTGACGGATCCCCTTGGTCGCGAGTACAACTACGAATACGACAATTCCTTGCTCAGCCGCGTGGTGAAGCCACAGGTCGAGGACCCGGACACAGGCTTGCCGGCGAGCCCCCACGTGGATTTCACATATCAGGTCACGCCCGCGGCGCCCCGCATCGTGCTGGCCGGTGCATCGACGCAATGGGAAAGCGCGACGGAGCTGATCCAGTGGTTCCTGCCATCCACCATCACCGATGCGCGACAGGAGCAGGTGACCAGCTTCACGTATGTCTCGGAGCTCACCCCGACGACGATCAAGTCGATGGATGGCCAGATCGTACCCATCTACGAGCAGCAGTGGCGTCTGTCCCAGGTAACCACCACTGACGGGACCGCGTACTTCGACAACGCCCGTCCGCGCACGCACACGGACGTGGCCACGGTGATCACCGACACACGCGGCGTGACGACCAGGTACGACTTCGACGGCAAGTTCCTGCCGGCGGTCAATGACCTGGGCTTTGCCCTGGCCATCACGAAGTTCACCCGAACTACCGACATGGCCGATCCGGCGGAGGATCTGACGGCAACGTATGAGTTCAGCCGCGACCTCCACGGCAACCTGATGCGGGTGACGGACCTCAGCGGCAATGTCGTCACCTTCGAGTATGACTCCGACGACATCAACGACCCGTATAATGACGTGAAGTATGCGGTGGGAACTTACGGCGTGAATACCTACGGCCGCTACTACCAGATATTCAATCAGCCCTCGGCCAGCACCCTGGCGGCCAACGATCCCAACCTGAGCTTCACGACGCAGTACCGTTACGACACCATTTTCAACAAACTGATCCAGAAGACCGATGCTGCGGGGCTGGTCATCGACTACGGCCTGGACGCAAACGGTAACCGCACGCTGGTAACCGAGGCCGCTGGCAATTTGGTCGTGGCCGCGGAGACGGAGTACGTGTACAATGTGCGAGGGTTTGTCACGAAGGTGACCGATCCCGACGGCCGCGTCACGGAGTACATTCCGAACGCCTACGGGAATCTGGAGTACACGGTCATCAGAGGCATCGGCGCCGAGGATTTGACGCCGCTGCACTCGAGCAGTTTCTTCGATGACAGGGATTCCGAGGCCGAGTGGCTGGTGACACGCCGTGTTGCCGACATCATGGACAACACGCAAGAAAGCTACGATGGCTTTGGCAACAAGACGACGTATGAGTACGACAACTGGGACCGGCTTATCGAGGTGACCCCGCCGGACCCAGAAGGTGAGCCGGACACTGAAGGAACAGTGTCGTCGACCATAAGCTACGATTTCAACTCCAACGTGGTGAAGGAAACCGATCAGCTCCAAAATGTCACGATTCACGAATACGACGCGTTCAACCGGCGGATTTCGACACGGCGACGGATGGATGATCCGGCCACAAACTCCACCGACGACATCATCCAGCAGTGGCAGTACAACGCGGTCGGCCTGCTCGACTATGAGATCGATCCTAACGGCAACGGCACGGACTACGAGTACGATGAGCTCCTGCGACTCACCAGGACCATCCTGCCAACGGTCACGCTTCCCGACGAGAGCACGACGCGGTACGAGACCCAGTACTTCTATGGGCCGAACAGCGGGTCCGGCGCCTTCACGTTCGGCGGGTTCAACCCGACGCGGGTGATCAACGCACGGGGGTATGCCACCGATACGGCATACGACGCCGCCTACCGGGCCACCCAGATGGTGCAACGATTGGACGACGGCGATGGCGTGGCACACGATGCTGCGCCGCGGCCCACCGAGCCCGCCGTGTCGACCGAGTACAACGCCGTTCATCAGCCTGTGAAGGTCAAGGTCTGGAACGAGGATCGATTCGGCACCGCGGCCAATCGCGTCAACTACACCTTCTACGACACCCGCCACCGACCAACCATCAGCCTGCTGGACTTCGACGGCTACGGCCCCGGCGTCGCCGTCGGTCTGGTCGTGGACGATCCAGACAGCTTCAATGGCGATGCATACGACTTCGTCACACGCACGAAGTATGACCTGGCCGGGAACGGCACGAACGTGGAGGATGCCGAGGGGCGCATCACAACCATGGTCATTGACGGCGCCAGTCGGGTGAAGGCGACCATTCTGCCCCCCACCACGGTGGACGATCCGGCCCGCAACATCACGCGGTCCATGTCGCTGGTGACGCTCAACCAGTACGATCCCGCCGGCAATCTCGCCCGGGTGACCAGGGGCGTGTTGGAGCCCGACGATCCGCTGGATGACCTGATCGTGGTGGCGCAGACTGAGATGCGCTACGACGCCCGCAACCGGCTGACGCACACGATCCTGGACCTGGATGGCGACTCGTTATTCGAGTTGGATCAGGGCGACGATGTTGACGACATTGTCACAGCCCAGGGCTATGACCTGGCGGGCAACATGACCTACGTCATCGACCCGCGGGGCAATCAGACCGACACGATATACGATCGGGCAAACCGGCCAACGACGGTCACCGGCCCCGCGGTGTACGACGTTGAGCACGACGAGATGGCACAGCCCGTGACGGTGACCGCCTATGACTTCAACAGCAACATCATCTTGATCACCGACCCGCGTGATGTAATCACGAAAACCGTGTACGACGAGCTCAACCGCGCGCGTTTCGTGATCGCCAACTTCGGCGACGCCGGGACAGCTAACAGCCTGAAAACTGAGAGCCAGTATGACGAAAACGGCAATGTGACCGCCCTGATCCTGCACAACTACGTCGGCTTAGACCTGCAGGAGCAGAGCACAGTATACGAATACGACCCCTTCGATCGGCAGACCAGCGAGACGTTGCCTGACATCGGGGACAACAATGTCCGGCAGACGGTCAAGGTCTATAGCCCAGCCGGTGATGTCCTGTCCATCACAGACGCCAAGGGGCAGCGGATTGAGAATGACTACGATCTCGCGGGGCGGGTAAACGAAACTCGCTTCGTTCAGGCCGATGACACGGTCAAGGAGATCCGCACCAGTGAATATGACAACGTCGGCAACCTGCTGACTCGGAGCGAGGAATACCGCATTGATGAGTACACATCTTACACGGACACCAGCACCTACGATTACGATGCGCTCAACCGTGTAGCGGCGGAGAGCCGTGAGAACACTAGGCCGGGGATCGCCGACAACTACGTCGTCGTGTCCGCCTACGACGCCCTGGGCAACCGCAGCAAGGTCACCTACCCCACGACAGGCCGGGAGCTGATCAGCACTTATGATCGGGCCGGGCGGATGACAGAGATGGATGACCAGGCGGTCGGCCAGACGTCGTTCCAGTACGACCTGGCCGGCAACCGCACGCGGGCTGACTTCCCCAACGGTCTGCAGACCACGGCCAGCTTCGACGCCCTCAACCGCGTGCTGACCATGGCGTCAACGGCCGACCAAGGTCAGGGCGACGAGATCTACAGCATTTCCTACGAGTACGACCTGGCCTCCAACCGGCGCTGGGCGACGGAGGCCTCGCTTGAGTTGGGGACGCGTGAAATCGAGTGGGATTACGACAACCTGTACCGGCTGACCAGCGAATCCTGGACCGGCCCCGAGGAGCAGACCCGGCAGTACACCTATGACTCCGCCGGGAACCGGCTTTCCAGCACCGTGACCGTACCCGTCCCCGAAGAACCGCCCACCGTGACCGAAACGACCAACGTGTACGACGACCTGAACCAGCTGGTCAGCAGCGAGACCGACTTGGTGACGACCACCTACACGCACGACCTCAACGGCAACCGGGCCAGCAAGACCGTCTCGGGCCAGACCACGACCTACACGTGGGATGTGTCCAACCGCCTGGTGTCGGCGGCCGACGGGGGCGGCACGATCTTTACGGCCGCGTATGATGCCCGCACGCGGCGGCTGGCCAAGACTGAGGGCGGGGCCACGACGCTGTTCCGCTATGACGGGGGCACCAGCTTCCAGGAGCTGAAGTACACGGGCAGCGAGTATGAGGTGACGGCCGAGCTGATCCGGGCCGGGGGCCTAGGCGGCGGAATCGGCAGCATCCTGTACAATGACCAGAGCATGGCGCCAACGTCCGGGCCGGTGGAGCATTTCGTGTACAACGCCGTGGGGCACACGGTGGCCCTGACCGATGAGGCCGGGGCGGTGACGCAGGCCAGCCTTTACGAGGCGTTCGGGCAGACCGTGGCCCAGACCGGCGGTAGCGGCAACAACCGCCTGGCCAACACCAAGGAGCGGGATGGCAGCATCGGCCTGGACAACCACGGGTTCCGCTACTACGACCCGTCGGCCGGGCGGTACATCAGCCGGGACCCGATCGGGTATGGGGATGGGATGAATGTGTACGCGAGCGTGCACAATAATCCGATCAATGGGGTGGATCCGGTGGGGCTGGCAGCTCGCGTGAACCCGCTTGGCTGGCCCGGGAAGCTAATCGCGGTGGCTGGCAAGATCGCAGAAAAGACCAAGGTTCCTGTGGTGAAACAGGCCGGACGCACCGTGCGGTCGCTCGGGAACACGATTGAGAGCCCGGCAACCATTGCCGAGGGCGTCGTGACTCTCAAGGGACGCACGATCAACGACGGCCTCGACCAGGGGGCAAAGGGCATTCTCGGCGTTCTTGGCCTCAATCACCTTGGGAAGGATACCCGCGACGGGGTTACCTCAGGGTATGCGATACCAAAGTGGTACGCAGACATCATAAAACAGACCCGCGATGACAAGAACGCACGGTGGTCCGCCCGCATGCTGGCGGACGACGATGCTCGTGGCAACAAGCGATTCCACGCTTGGACCATGGCACGGGAGGTGGACAGCGCGAGCCTTTTTGAGATTCCATGGATTGTCATTATCGGCGTGGGGCATGAAATCGCAGACCCGAAATCCATGAGTGCTGAGAAGTCCGCCCAGGGGGCTGTGGGAGCAGCCATCGATGGTATCACGGACGTGGTCGCCAACACCCTTGGGCAGATCGGCGGACTGTTCCTGCCATCCGAGACCCACGAGGTCTACAGTAAGTTCGTCGGCGGGCTGATTCCGAGCTCTGGGTATGAGAAAGATGCCGCCGGCAGGGAAGTTGTGAAGGGATCAGATAGTGTGCCGGAACTACGCGGTCCCAGCACCGTCCCTGCGAGCGAATGAAGGCGTGTCTAGCAGAGAGAACAACACGGCCGAGAGCCCGTCACGTTCTTCGCGTTTCGTCTGCATTCGGAGGATACCATGCGGAAGATATGGGGCCTGATGGCAATGACCATCACATCGATTGTCGTGTCGGGCTGTGCCCTTACAGGACAGGGTGATACACCACAAGAACACAAGTGCCCCGTGGGTACCTACCGGACCGACCTCATTTCTCGTCTTGGTAAGCCCACTGACACTGTCGAAGTCGGGTCGGGCTCTGACAAGGAGCGCAAGAACCCACACGCGCCGACCGTGATACGGTATCTCGAGGAAGAGCGCGGCTATAAGGTTGCGCGATACGACGTATTCCTGGACTACTCGTATTCCTCTTATTCCAGCGTTCCCGGTGGCCCGGTGTGGGAGCACTACGTGTTCTATGACTACGAGGATCGTGTCATTACCTGCAGGATGTACAAGCTGTTCTGACGAGGGAAGGCCTTGGGCACAGGCCAAGGCGGTTTAATGGGCAGGCGGTTTAATGGGTCAGGGATCGATGTTTCGCGTCACCGCCTGTACAAGAGACCGCATACGGTTGCGCCGCGGCCGTTCTGGTGCCCGATCTGATTGTTCGTACGACATCGCCAGCATCCTGTACAATGACCAGAGCATGGCGCCGACGCCCGGGCCGGTGGATCATTTCGTGTACAACGCCGTGGGGCACACCGTGGCCCTGACCGACGAGGCCGGGGCGGTGACGCAGGCCAGCCTTTACGAGGCTTTCGGGACGGTGGTGGCCAGCGGCGGCAGCGGCAGCACGAACAACCGCCTGGCCAACACCAAGGAGCGGGATGCCAGCCTGGGCCTGGACAACCACGGCTTCCGCTACTACGACCCGGCCAGCGGGCGGTACATCAGCCGCGATCCGATCGGGTATGGGGATGGGATGAATGTGTACGCGAGCGTGCACAATAACCCGATCAATGGGGTGGATCCGGTGGGGCTGGCGGGGCGGGTGGTGAACGGGTACGAGGTCGATGAGACCCTCGGTGGCCACCATAAGGTGCCTGTAGAAGTGTGGGAAGAGACGGGCCTTCACCCGGACGCACTCAAGACATGGGATGAGGCAAGGGCGATGCAGCCGGAAGGCACCGGGCACACGTACCGAGGGCACGGCCCGAAGACCGGGTACACGGCACACGTGACAAAGCTGGTACGCGAGCACCTCGCACGCTTCATGGCGGAGCATGGAGTCAATGGCGCGCTGACTGTGGAGCAACAGAAGGCGTTTGCTGGCGCGATCATCGAGAGGATAGATGCGATGCCGGAGGACTCGGCAATTGGCGGGTACCTCAAGGCCGTCAGAGAAGGTGGCGATGCCGGAGTCAAGCGGTGGTCCGCCGGACCCGCTAAGGAAATACCGGCGGCTGACTTGTCTGGGACGCCGTCCGCCAAGACCCATACACCATCGAGTGCGTCCCCTCGGGCTGCGTCGGCGGCACAGGCAGCAACCGGAGGCGCGAAGGCAGTCAAGACTCTCCGAAGCGTTGTTGGTATCCTAGGCTGGGTCAGCGAGGGGTTGAGCGTCGCAGCTGATGTCGTGGAAGAGCAACGAGCGACCGGCCACGGCTGGTGGACGAGCCTGAAGGACGCCATACGCGATAGGGCCAAAGAGGAGTCGAGCAAGCCGTTCCTGGGGCCCGGGATGTGGAACCCCACTTACCGCCCGAGCGGGAAGCTTCAGGCATAGGCGTGCGTGCTGTGCGCGCCAGCAGTCAGCACGCGGCACCTCATTCGGACGGACCGACCTTAGGCTCAGGCAAAGGATGCTTCTGATGCCGAGAATAGAGCTAACCAAAGGAGCCGTCGAAGTCGCTCTGGTACCATGGGAGGAGTTCTACGGTTGTCTATCCAAGGCGCTATATGCGCCTCCCGTGTTTGGTCAGAATCTGCCCTTCGAAAGCTATATCCAGGAGAAGCGAGAGACAGAGTCTGCCTTGCGGCGCGCCTTGGCAACAGAATGGGTCGACACGGTGGACTTTGCAGTCGGTGCAGACGAGAACATCGCATTCACGATGTGCGGCGGAATCTACAGCCATCGCGTTATCTGTCGGGAGTATCTCGATTGCCTCCACCGCATTCTGCACCCAACGAGATACCGGGGATGTTGGGCGTATAGCACCGCAGTCGAATTGGAAGTCCCCTTGGAAGGAATGACAGACTGTGACTTCGTCCTGAAGGGCGATCGGGTGACTGTGTTGGACTGGGGACTGGCCGGGTTCGACTTCGTGCAATGCTTCTCTCGCACTCGAGTCGAAGCTGCGGCGCAGTGTGCTCGATCACGGCACGGGGGGGGGTTAGAGAGGCCTTAATGGGTCAGGGATCGATGTATCGCTTCGATGCCCGCACAAGAGACTAGATGCGGTTGCCCCGCGATCCTTCTGGTGCCCGAGCCGACGGTTCGGCGGGATCGGCAGCATCCTGTACAATGACCAGAGCATGGCGCCAACGCCCGGGCCGGTGGAGCATTTTGTTTACAACGCCGTGGGGCATACGGTGGCCCTGACGGATGAGGCCGGGGCGGTGACGCAGGCCAGCCTCTACGAGGCGTTCGGGCAGACCGTGGCCCAGGCCGGCGGCAGCGGCAACAACCGCCTGGCCAACACCAAGGAGCGGGATGCCAGCCTGGGCCTGGACAACCACGGCTTCCGCTACTACGACCCGGCCAGCGGGCGGTACATCAGCCGCGATCCGATCGGGTATGGGGATGGGATGAATGTGTACGCGAGCGTGCACAATAACCCGATCAATGGGGTGGATCCGGTGGGGCTGTATGAATGGCGTGCGTTCTTCAGTGGTGCGTGGCAGGGCACGAAGGATGCAGGTAGGGCCTTGGCGGGCGTGCCTCGCGGCCTCAAGGACACGATCACAAACGTGGGCGTGACCATTATGTGTCATGGTGGGAATGCGGTCGGACTCGTGTCCGATGACGATGCGATGCGTGATTCACCGCTGGTTCATTACTGGGCGGGTCATATCAACAACAATACGTATCCGGTCGCACACGAGGTCAAGGAAGTCGGCGTCGGGTTGTATGAGGGCGACCCCGAAGCGTATCGAACGGTTGGGGTCCAGGCCCTTACCGCTGCTGCTGCCATCAAGGTGGTACCCGTCCGCACAGGCGCGGGGGGCGCGCCGGGAGAAGTCATTGAGGTGCCTCGTATTGGGACGAGTGTGCGGCCCGCCAATCCTGGGGTCGCCGGTCGAGCTGCTCTGGGCGAGATCGAAGCCCAACTTGACGCCGCGTATGCTGCAGGTAAGAGAGCATTGCAGGAGAAGGCGTCGGCGCCGAAGGCTCCGCCTACCCCGCCTGAAGGCAGCAGTTTTCCAGGGACCAAGATGACGAGAATTGATGACTTGGCGCCTCCCCCAGGACGTCCTATCGCAGAACCGAGTAAGCTCTCACGCATGGGGCCGTTTGACTGGGCGAAGTATCAGCCGATCTCTGTGACGGTGAAGCGAGGCATCAAGTATCTACAGGATGGGCCGACGCGAGTACAGAAGGCCAGGGAGGCCGGAATACAAGAGTTACCTGCGAAGGTAACAGAGCTGAAGGAGTAGTTGGGATGACTGAGCTAGATGAGGTCTGCCGCGCTCTGCTCCGCAACGGACTTATCGGCATACGCACCGCGGCTTCCAATGGAGATGTGAGTTGGTGTAAAGCGGAGGCTGAGCACCTCCATAATCTCCCTATGTTAATTGGCGAGACAGACCTGACGAAGCATCGATGCTATGTCGGCATTCAGCGGCAAGGATACATTGAATGGTTACGGTCAACAGACCGCGCAGATGTGAAGGAGTTCGTTGCAGTCATGTATATGCCGTACTGGCAAGCTCTCGACCGTCTCTTGGGGCTTGCCGGTGGAGCGGCCTAATGGGGCCGGATGTTCTCTGTGGTGTGACGCGCTCATTGGCTTGTTCGCGCGGAATCGGCAGCATCCTGTACAATGACCAGAGCATGGCGCCGACACCCGGGCCGGTGGAGCATTTCGTGTACAACGCCGTGGGGCACACGGTGGCCCTGACCGATGAGGCCGGGGCGGTGACGCAGGCCAGCCTGTTCGAGGCGTTCGGGCAGACCGTGGCCCAGGCCGGCGGCAGCGACAACAACCGCCTGGCCAACACCAAGGAGCGGGATGGCAGCCTGGGCTTGGATAACGTACCGGCTACACGAGCGGCCTTCTTCGCACGGGGCGGCGGAGGCGGTGACAATGCCACGTCATGAACGCATCCTCGGTCTTGGCACGTGAGCATTGGCAGCGGCTTGTCCGGCGACCGGCGACACCGGCGCAGCGGCAACTTGACCAGCGCGCGCAGCACACGGTATAAACTGGCAGTTCCTATCGGCTGATCGTGGGGCCGGGGCCTCAGGTTCGGGAATCGGAGTTTGGTCGCGTCGGGCCGAGACCCGAAGCCTCAGTGCTCCTCATCAGCCGGATTGAGCGCGGCGGCGATCAATCGGGGTTGAAGATCGGAGGCTTCAATGGCGGGGGCCCAAAGGCAGATGACCGAATCGTGGCGCGACTGGAACGTCCTGACCGATCGCTGGCTGGAGGCGATGTCACACCAGGGCGGGCTTTGCGTGTGTTCTCCCCTGGAGTCGCTTCAGCAATCCAGCACGATTCGTTGCCTTGCCGCTGCAAGCCCGCTGGACCTCTTCGCGGCACACCGGTTCCTCCTCACCTTGCTCTACTGGAAGGCGGACGCCGCCGGGGGAGTGCCCAAACTGCGCAGCTCTCTCCTGAGGGGCCAGATGCCCAGATCCGTGATCGATGCCATACGGGCCGAATCGGCATGCTTCCGGCTGTTCGACGCCAGGCGCCCGTTTCTTCAGGATCCTTCAGCGCGGAACCAGGAGCAGAAGTCCGCTGGCTCCGCCTTCGCCGAGCTCGCCTGCGGAACTAATATCGCGCACTTTCACCACGGCGACGACGCAGCCATGCGGCTCTGTCTCGCCTGTACAACTGCTGGCATCCTCCGCATCGTTCCCTGGAGTCAATCAGGCGGAAGAGGAATCTCGCCGTCGGTCCACAATGCGCCGCCGATCATGGCGGTGGCGGCCGGCAGCAACTTGGCGGTCACGTTGGGCCTGAACCTTGTCCCGCTGCCGGGCAAATCGGGCAAACCGCAGTGGAGCGGCCATTTCGCCCCAACCGACTCGGACGCGCCCGTGCCATATCTGGAGGCATTCACCTGGAACCCGAGGCGAGTGCATCTGCTGGACCCGAGCACGGATGGTTTCTGCTGGCGCTGTGGTCGCCGTGGCGTGGTGACAGTCGGTCCAATCGTCTACGCAAAGAACGACAACACCAAGACCCGGAAGCGGGGCACGACCGGCGTGCCCTTCGAGTGGAACGACCCAGCTGCATTCTACAACTCGGAGGACAAGCCGCATGTGGCCCGGAAGAGCCACGGCGAGCAGTGGGCGGCCAGTGGTCGCGATCTGGTTGCCCTGGTTGATTCACGCGAACATCCACCCACCTCTGTGGTGGTGGCAGCCAACCCGGGCCACCAGGACTGGCGTCTTGTGATTCCATGCACGAACCCGGCGAACAACAAGACGTACGATCACCGACAGGTTGAGGCCGCCAGCCTTGCTCCCGACACGATCCGCAGAATGCTTCCCGTCGACACCCCGACACCAACTCGGGGAACCGACGGTTGGACTGAACCCACTGGCATCGGGGGAGGAAAAGGCGTAACAGCATTTGTGCGAACGGCCCTGCACTTGCTGACCGATGCCGATTGGGCAGTCATGTCGGCCGCTGCGTACTGCCAGATGCACGATTCACCGCCCGCATTCGACCTGTTATGCGGCCTGCTCTGGTCGCTGCGGGCCAGGAAAGTCGCGAACCTGCCGTCACGGAACGTCGCCTGGTTGATACTGAAGCTGATGGCCGTCGTGCCCGCGCGGGCTCGCGTCGTTCGCCGGCGGGGCGGATTCTGCCCGTTGAGCGTCCTACCGAAGCGGCAGATCGACGAGTCCCGTGGCGATCGACGGGCCCGATCGCTCTACCCGGTGTCGTTGCTCCGTGGCCACCGCTTGGAGGCTGCCCTTCGTAGCGCCCTGCATGACCACCTGCGAATCGTCGGACCACGACCCATCGACTGGGCGGGGCTCTGCCATCGCCTTGATCAACTGCTGGAGTGAGATCCCTACAAGAAGGAGACCGTAATGTTCATCCAGATTCACATGCTGCAGAGCATGCCACCCGGCAACCTCAACCGCGACGAGACCGGGCAGCCGAAGAAGTGCCTCTTCGGCGGCGTGACGCGCGGCCGCATCAGCAGCCAGTGCCTCAAGCGGAACATCCGTCGTTCTCCCGAGTTCAAGGCAGCCTTTGGCGATGCACTGGCCGACCGCACCACCTACCTGCCGCGCATGGTGGCCGACGCACTGAAGGACGGGAAAAACTCCGTTCCCGACGACGAGCGAGAGTTGCTGATGACCGCAATCGCCGCACGATTCAAGAAGGAGAAGCGCGGTGGCGATTCAGACGAGGACGGTGAAGGCGGAGACGCCGGCTCAAGCGGCGAACAGGAACCAGGGGAGCAGGCAGGACAGACTGGACAACTGGTCTTCTTCCCACCGCCGTTCGCCGTCCGGATTGCGGAACTGGCCACCAAGTTTCGCAAGGACAACCCCCGAGCCTATGACCGCTTCATTGGCCGGAAGCTGCAGCCAAAGCCGGCCAAGGACGAGGAGGCGTCGATCAAGGCAGCCATTGACAATCTTGTCCGGGAGATCGCTGCCGCGAGCCAGAAGCTGACGGTCGATATCGGCCTCTTCGGGAGGATGACCACAAGTGATCTGGTCGTGAACGTGGAGGCCGCATGCCAAGTTGCCCACGCGATGAGCACGCACGAGGTGATCATCGAGAGCGACTACTTCACGGCGATGGATGACCGGAAAGCGGAGTACGTCACGAGCCAAACCGACAAGGCGGGCGCCGCCTTCATGGGCACGGGCGAGACCGAGACGTTCTTCGACGCCGCCGTCTACTACAAGTACCTCAACGTTGACTTGGATGCCCTGCGACGGCATTTGCCCTCGCTGGGCGATGCTGGGGCGGCGAAGGTCGCCGGAACGCTCGTCCGTGCCGCGGCGCTGGCCAACCCCACCGGCAAGCAGAACAGCTTCGCCAGCCACTCGGTTCCCGAACTGATCCTGGTCGAGGTGTCCGCATCGCGACGCCCGCTGAGCTACGCCAACGCATTCCTCCAGCCGGTTGAGGGCCCAAACCTTCTCGCCCAGTCTTCCCAGGCGCTAAGGGCCTACGTAGAGTCCGTCGCGCCAGCATTCGAGCCGAAGGATCTACAACGTTTCCTGCTGGCGGTTGGCCACGGCAAGACCGTGATTGACAATACGCAGTCGGCCACGACGCTGGAGCAGCTCGTCGCGATGGTCGAGAAAGCCATAACGCCGAGTGGGAAGGCAAGCCGATGAGTGACGACACCCTCTTCCTGCGCCTGGCCGGCCCTATGCAGTCGTGGGGCACCTCCTCGCGGCTGCAGATTCGCCGCACTGACGCCTACCCCAGCAAGTCCGGGGTGCTGGGACTGCTGCTCTGTGCCAAGGGCGTCGGCCGCGAAGACTCCGCCACCGAGTTGCAGCCACTGGTGACGCTCGTCATGGGCGTGCGGGTGGACCGGGAGGGCACGCTCGACTGGGATTACCACACCGCCGGCGGCGGCCATGGTGACGGCGCGGATCGGGCCGTCGGCATCCGCAGCGCGGAGGGGAGGGTCAAGAAGACGGCGTCGACCGGCAGATACGAGACACTCCTTTCCCGCCGCCAATACCTCTACGACGCTTCGTTCCTCGTTGCGTTACGCGGCGATCCCGCGACAGTACGTGCATGCGCCACCGCTCTGGAAGATCCCGTATGGCCCATCTTCCTGGGCCGTAAATGCTGCGTTGCGGCTGAACCGGTCTTCGCGGGATCAGGCACGTTCACCTCGCTGACCGAGGCGCTCACTGCCGTTCCGTGGCGTCCGCGGATTCGGTCAATCGATGGAACCGGTCGCTCGCGGAGCTGCGCATTGGATGCCATCATCGAGCACCCCGAGGGATCGCCGCCGCCGGCGCACGCTCGCTTGGTTTACGATGTTCCACGAGCCTTGGGCCACCACAACCACGGCCCCCGATGGATTACTGCCGCGCAGGTGACCGTGCCCGTGGGCGAGCCGTTACACCCGCCTGCGGCCCTGCGGGGATGGCGGGATCCATACGGCCCGGAATGGGACGATCTGAAGATACGCCGACTCACCCTCGACCAAGGCCTGTGCGTCTTCTGCAAGTCGCCGGCCGATGCGGTACACCACCTGGACTATGCGGACGTCCGGGTCGAAACCCTTCGATCCGTGTGCGAGCTCTGCCACGATGCCTGCACCGCACTGGAGTATGGCAACGACATGCACCGACGCCGCATCGATCCATCGGATCCCGGTCAGCGGCCGGCGATTCTGCGGCAGGTCGCGCTGATTCTGACCCAGCGCCGTGGTGGCCGTCAGCGCGAGTTGCTGGAAGATGCCCGCAAGGCGGCCGGGGACTTCTTCGAGGAATCGACGGGCCCATGAGGCCCGGAGGATCGCTGCATGTTCCTGTCCCTGTTGCACGTCAACACGACCAATCGCCCCGGCCGTCAGTGGCTCGGAAACGTCTATCGTGTCCACCAGCGACTATGGATGGCGTTCCCGGACGGCAAGAAGCGCGAGGACGACGAGTTCTTCCTGGGCCCGTGGAGCGGCCCTCCAATCTCTGATCCGAAGCCGCCCCGCGGAACCGCCGGATTCCTCTTCCGCATTGAACGCGACGGTCCGGCCAGGATTCTGGTGCAGTCCGAGCGACGGCCGGACTGGGAATATGCCCTCCAGAACGCCCCTCATCTGTTGTCCTGTCCACCGAAGCTGCTACAGTTCAATCCGGCACCGCAACGCGACCAGGCTTACCGCTTCCGCCTGCTGGCGCACGTTGTCAGAGCCCGAAGTGTTGCGCGAGAGGACCGTGCGCCGCGAACGACGCGAGCCGGGCTGACGATCGCCCGTCGAAAACGCGTGGAGATGCCGCTACATCCCTCACCGGTTCCGCAGTCGCTTCCGAATGATCCGGACCAGCGACGGCAGCTGCTTTCTGGCCGTTGGGACCCGTGGCGGCAGTGGCTCGACCAGATCGGCGGCCAGCGGGGGTTCCGGCCTGCTGACGGGGAGGGCGCGCCACTGTTGATGCAGCAGGTTCACACGACAGTTCGGAAACCGGAATGGGACCAGCCGAAGCGATACAACGGCGGGCTCTTCGAGGGCGTACTCGTCTGCACAGACTCCGACCGCCTGCGGGCGGCCATCGTCAATGGCATTGGTCACGCCAAGGCCTTCGGCTTCGGCTTGCTCTCGATCGCCCCCACTGGCCGCTGACGTTTGCGGCGCGGCCCCGCTCTTTGGCAAGTGAATATCATGCAGAACCTGCAAGAACTCCCCCGTTTCGGCGACAAGCTCTCGTACCTGTACGTGGAGCACGCCGTCATCGAGCAGGAGGACAAGGCCATTGCCATCTGGCAGGCCGACGGCAAGACCCCCGTCCCTGCCGCCGCGCTGGCCGTCCTCCTGCTCGGGCCGGGCACCAAGATCAGCCACGAGGCCATCAAGTCTCTGGCCGACAACAACTGCCTGGTCATCTGGACCGGTGAACACGGCGTCCGCTTCTATGCACAGGGCATGGGCGGCTCACGCCACAGCCGCAACCTGATCCGCCAGGCCCAACTGGTCTCGAACGACCTCACCCGCCTGCAGGTGGTGGTCCGCATGTACTGCCTGCGCTTCGCCGAGGCGCCCGATCCCGGCCTCACCCTCCAGCAGCTTCGCGGCAAGGAAGGCATCCGCGTCCGCCAGGCCTACGCCGACGCCGCCAAGGCCCACGGCATCGACTGGCAGGGCCGTTCCTACAAGCGCCAGGAGTGGGACGCCGCCGATCCCGTCAACCGCGCCCTCTCGGCCGCCAACGCCTGCCTCTACGGCCTGGCTCATGCGGCCATCCTCTCCGGCGGCTACTCGCCCGCACTGGGCTTCATCCACACCGGCAAGCAACTCTCGTTCGTGTACGATGTGGCCGACCTCTACAAGGTGGACCACGTGATCCCCATCGCGTTCCGCATTGCCCGCGAGGAGCCGCCCGACCTGGAACGCCACGTGCGACTGGCCTGCCGCGACCACTTCCGCGGCACCCGCCTCATGGAGCGTATCCTGCCCGACATCGCCCACGTGCTGGATGTGCCCCTGGAGGATGACGCGGCCACCGATGAGTACGCCGAGGACTCCGCCAGGCCGGCCGAATGGTGGCAGCCCCAGGCCATCCCCGCTGACCTGCCCATCGGCCGGATCCTGAAACTCAATGCCGACCTCACCGGCCTGAACAAGGAGAAACCCAATGGTGGTGCTGATCCTGGAGAAGGTGACGCCCGGTCTGCGGGGTGAGTTGACCCGCTGGATGATCCAGCCCAAGGCCGGCGTGTTCGTCGGCCGCCTGTCGGCACGCGTCCGCGACCTGCTTTGGGACCATGTCTGCCGCAAGACCGGCGCCGGGGCGGCCATCCTGCTGTACCGCGACAACACGGAACAGGGCTTCAGCGTCCGCACGCTCGGCCAGACCCGCAGGACCATGGCAGACTTCGAGGGCCTGATCCTGGCAAAAACGCCGATTTCAGAGTAATATCCAGTAACTTCCCCACGCACGTGGGGGTGAACCGGTCTATCCCGGAGGAGTGGCGACCGCCTGGGCAACTTCCCCACGCACGTGGGGGTGAACCGCTGAGAGAGTGGAGAGATTGAATCAGGGTCCCAACTTCCCCACGCACGTGGGGGTGAACCTCGGCCAGGAGGTCGATGTGAAGATCCTCCGCGAACTTCCCCACGCACGTGGGGGTGAACCGCCTTACGCCCAGCATCTTGGATGCGCGGCCTAAACTTCCCCACGCACGTGGGGGTGAACCGTCGGCGGGGCTGAGCAGCTGCCGGCTGGGCAGAACTTCCCCACGCACGTGGGGGTGAACCGGCCCTTGAGGAATCCGCCAAGCTCCCGGAGAAAACTTCCCCACGCACGTGGGGGTGAACCGCTGCACTCGATGCCGCCGGGATAGGACCATTTAACTTCCCCACGCACGTGGGGGTGAACCGGCGTGACGCACGTGGCCAGCGGCGAGGGCCCAAACTTCCCCACGCACGTGGGGGTGAACCGGCGCCAAGGACGTACTTTGAGTCGTCCGAGAAAACTTCCCCACGCACGTGGGGGTGAACCGCTGCTGTGCGGGCGGAGGGGGTCTTCTGCGAGTAACTTCCCCACGCACGTGGGGGTGAACCCCGTGAAAGAGTGGTGGATGAAATTCTGCCCAAAACTTCCCCACGCACGTGGGGGTGAACCGTCGAAGATGCCTTCGCGCAGGATCGTGCCGGTAACTTCCCCACGCACGTGGGGGTGAACCGCGGCCGGCTGTAAGGGAAATCGGCAGACAGTAAACTTCCCCACGCACGTGGGGGTGAACCGGCCGAGCGCGTGAACACCAACGCCCAGGCCGCAACTTCCCCACGCACGTGGGGGTGAACCGAAGTGATCGCGTCAACGGAGTGACGTGCCATGCAACTTCCCCACGCACGTGGGGGTGAACCGCCGACGTACAGCACCGACGCGCCGACGTGGAAAACTTCCCCACGCACGTGGGGGTGAACCGCAGGCCACCGGAGGCCTGGCTTTCCTGGCCAAAACTTCCCCACGCACGTGGGGGTGAACCGCCGTCGGCCACGCCGTTTTCGTCAAACCTGATAACTTCCCCACGCACGTGGGGGTGAACCGACGCAGGAGCTTGTCGAGGCGGCCAAGGTGGAAACTTCCCCACGCACGTGGGGGTGAACCGTCGGTCTGAACCACAGGAGACAACAATGGCAAAACTTCCCCACGCACGTGGGGGTGAACCGCCTTGTGGTCAACATGGTGCAACGATGACGATAACTTCCCCACGCACGGGGGGTGAACCGCGGGCGTTCGCGGTGGAGGCCGAGGACTCGGCAACTTCCTCACGCACGTGGGGGTGAACCGGTTTTCAAATCCGCGGGGGATAATGGGTCACAAACCGGGCTCTGTGCGTGATACGATTCCGGCGCGACCATCGTGTCGCCCCCCCGGTCTGCGTCGCCTGCGTGGTCTGGACCGCATCCCCGGCCGGCACCAGCTACTCGCTCCGGGGCACCTGCCTTACGAAGTCCGCGATCGCTCGGACCGGGACAGGGCCCTGAACTGGCTGGGCAGAACTGCCGGAAGGCTGCGTCAGGCCGTCGATACGCTGCACGATCCAGAGAAGCGGGATCGGCTTGGCGGCCAGGGCTTTCTGGACATCTGCGGCTGTCAGCCCCGCCGAGTTCGCGGTCCGGGCGAGCACGATCAGGCCCTGGAAGCCCTCGAGCTGCTGGGCCGATTCCGGGAGGTGATCCAGGACGGTCAACTCCGCCACGGCGTCCACGGCAAGCGCCACCGGGTCGCACGGGGACAAGAGCGCATCGCGGACCAGTCCGATCCGACTGCAGCCACAGGGGTACAGCGGCGACATCCAGTGCTGCTGATCGCGGGCATGCAGCATTCCGTTGGCGATGTGTTCGGCCAACCGGAGCAGGCGCACGACCTTGTTGTTCATGAATTCGCGGATGGAGCAGGCGTGAAGGCTCACGCAATCCTGGATCGGGATCTTCAGCGGGTTCTTCGCTTGGCCGGCCAGCCCGCAGTCAACTTCCTCGATCGACGTGACGGCTGTCGCCTGGAAGTGCGTCCCGGTGGCGTGTTCGTGCTACCGGCCCGCGTGGCGGACTTCGCGTCGGTGACGGATATCGCATCGATCCCAACGCCCGCTTCGCCACCAGTGCATGCGCCATTGAACGCCGGCCGTTCCATCGAGGACCGAGTGCAGCAGCTGGTAACGGCCGCGATCGCGGGAGATGCCAAGGTCTGGCTGTACCCGCTGGAATCACCCACCGCCCGCGAGCCGCACGTGGTCTTCAGCCAGGATTACCTCATGGGCGTGGTGGCAGAAAGGCTGCGGGCAGAAGGCCAACCTTTGCCGGTCCCGCCGGAGGAAACCGACGCGTGGATGGAGCACAACATCCCGCCGCTGGTGAAGAAGGCCTTGGCGGTGCTGGGTGCCCACCCCGGCTACGCGGTGCTGGCCGGCGCCAAACGCAGCGTCTGGGTCTTGGGGGCGAAGATCCGCCTGGCCGGGGGCAAGCAGGTGAAGACCCAGCGGGTGCAGGTGAAACGGTCGATATGAGACGGTCGCCACAGCGATCGCGCCTCTGACCCCGGCTCCGCCTCGTGCAGGCCGCCAGCACTGCCCGATCTGCCTTGCGATCGCCGGCGAATGCCCAGTTGCGGTCCGAGCGGGCGGTTCAGCGGTGACCGGTGAAGTGGCGCGTACCGCGTGAGACCAAAGGCAGTGCCATCCGTGTTCTCAAAACCGCCAATAGCCCTTCGGCGGCGGCGGACATGATGTCCAGATTGGCACTACCACTTCTACCACTTATCAGCGGCCATACCACTGATCTCCGCCTTGAAATGCCATGGTTTGCTGTCGTTCGAGAAAGTGGTATAGTCCGCAGGAAAGCCCCGCAAGAACCGGGGTTTCAGGGCTTACGGGCCGACGGCTCGGTGCAAACTTCCAAGCTGGCTGTTGTGGGTTCGAGTCCCATCGCCCGCTTTCTCTCCGATCTTTCCCCGCATCTGGCGCAGATCGCAAGGGAATCTCAGACGCGGCTGCGTCGTGGACTTTATCGCACGGGTGCCTGCGGCATCCTGCTGACGGACGGGCGGCAGTCGGCGAGGGACGGAGACTTGCCGGATGTCC
>Ga0209381_1002198_pt1 | contig 25791 bp, 21 predicted proteins | sample DewCreD2012metaG_FD_184111 | JGI IMG/M metagenome (GOLD analysis project Ga0209381, IMG submission 184111) | Hot spring sediment bacterial and archeal communities from British Columbia, Canada, to study Microbial Dark Matter (Phase II) - Dewar... ...
GCGCCCCGTGCGGGCGGGCGTTGCTTTCCGCCGGGCTGGGAAGCCCGGCTCCACGTCAGCCAAGGATTGCCGACGCTACCACCGCACACATATGAAACGGACTTGCAAGAAAGTGAGATGCGCCCGCGCGTTGGCGGGCGGGGTGACGCATTGCGGGGCGCATGGCACAAGAGATTGCGTCGCCTGCCGTTTCCGGGCAGGGTGGTGGACATGCGCATCTCTTCTCTCGCCCTGTTGCTCTTGTGGTTCGGCGCCGGTTGTGCCCACCACGCCGGCCCGACGGTTCGCCACTTTCAGAACTGGCCCCGCGGTGCCGCGCCCGCGGAGGTCAGTCGGCGCGTTGGGGAAAATTTCGAGGCCCGGCAATTCCGTTTTCAAACGCAGCCGGCCAAGGCGCACCTGGGGCTGATTTATCCCGAGGCGTGCGCCTGGTATGGGGCCTTGACGGCAGCGGAATTGACGGGGGACCGCAGCCTGCGCGACCGGCTGGTGGCAAAATTCGGGCCATTCCTGACTCCCGAAGGCAGCCGGCATGTCAACCGCAGCGCTCATGTGGACTACCGCGTCATCGGCATCGTCCCGCTGGAAATCTACCGGCAGACCGGCGACAAACGGTGCCGTGACCTGGGGTTGCAACTCGCCGAAGCCCAGTGGGAGCGCACCACGCCCGACGGCATCACGGTGGAGGCCCGCTACTGGATTGATGACATGTATATGATTCCCGCCTTGCAGGCGCAGGCGTTCCGTGTGACCCGGGATGCCCGTTATCTCGACCAGGCGGCCCTCACCGTGTCGGCTTATCTGGACCGGCTCCAGGAGCCGGGCGGACTGTTCCACCACGGCGAAAATGCGCCCTTTTATTGGGGACGCGGGAATGGCTGGATGGCGGCGGGGGCGGCGGAACTGCTGCGGGAGTTGCCGCGCAACCATCCCCGGCGCGCCCGCATCCTGGCGGGCTACCAAAAAATGATGGCGGCACTCCTGCCGCTTCAGGATGCCGACGGGCTATGGCACCAACTCCTCGACGCCCCGGATTCGTGGGCGGAAACCTCCGGCACGGCCATGTTCGCTTTCGCCATGGTCACCGGCGTCAAAGAAGGCTGGCTGGATGCGAACCGCTACGGCCCGGCGGCCCGACGAGCCTGGCTTGGATTGGTGGCCCGTCTCGATGAAAACGCCAATCTGCGCGATGTCTGCGCCGGCACCAACAAGGCTGACAAGGAAGTCGGCCCGGACCTGGCGGCGCAAAGACGATTCTATCTGGAACGTCCCCGGCTCACGGGTGACCTGCATGGTCAGGCCCCGCTCCTGTGGACCGCCACCGCCCTGTTGCGATAAGGGAAAGACCACCCGGCCAGCGGCCGAAAAGGGCACGCCCGCCGAAACGCCGCGTCAGCCAGTTTTGAACGGGCACCCCTGGCGCAGCTGGTGCGGTTTTTCCGAAATTGGATGGAAATAACCCGATATTGACAACCCCGGAGCGCGTCCTAGTATTTTTTCAGTTCGGGTGGCAGCACGTTTCTTCAGCGGGGTTCCCCACCCCCACCTCCTTGGCGTCTGCCACCCGAGCGCTTTTTGCCGGACAGGCCGCAAGCTTGACGCTGGCAAGGTGCCCGAATAGTGTTTGCGCCCTTGCGGGGGTGTAGCTCAATTGGTTAGAGCGCTGCCCTGTCACGGCAGAGGTTACGGGTTCGAGCCCCGCCACTCCCGCCACTCCTTTCCCCGCAAAAGCAGGCCTTTTGGCGCTCCGTGATGGTGTTCGAGAGCTATCTGGCCTCAACTCCAAAGGGGAGCGATGATTTTGGGAGTCGCGGTCCGCACTTTCAGACATGACGCCTCCGATAGACCGCCGGTCTTCGGGCGGGATTCACTGTGGCAAAGTGCCATTGCGTCGGTTCACGGTGGCGGCCCCCAGCGGTTTGTTGTATTCGCGGCAACCGACCCACGCGACCAGGATTTCACCGCCAGGCCTCAGCCCATTACGCCCGGCCCGGCCACCCCCCGACCGCTGACTTTTTACCCGCCGACGTCCCGCGACGTGCTTCTGCTGACCGGCCTCTTTGATCTTTGAACCTGGAAAAAGCAGTGCCAACCACGAAACCCACGCAAGGACACGAAAAACTGGCCGCTCCTCTCCGGCCGCCGCTCACCCGGCAGGTGAACATCTGCGCTGCCGCCCCGGCAGCCTTTCGTGCGGTCCTTGCGTGTGTTTCGTGGTTGCCCAACTGCCGTTTCCGGGTTGAAACGCTCACGCCATGATCATCTGGAAACACAAACTCGCCGCCCGCCACCACGACCCGCCGGAGAAGGCCTGCGACTACAGCCCCGAACACGGCAAACGCGCCGAGCATTATGCGCAGTGCCTGCGCATCAACCTCGCCGAGTGGCAGAAAAAATCGCCGACCGCACCGCGGCCGTTGCGGATCGGTTCATCTTCCCGGCGACCAAGCGCAAAGCGGGGGACAAATGGGTGAACATGCGGTCCCCGCCAAAAGGTCTGTGGTGGGTGAACGCTCGCACCCGTCGCCGAGCGGCACCGGAATCAGCCAGGGACGCAGTCCTTGGTTGGCCGACCATCAATAACGTCCCGTCCGGGACGGTTGAACCCCACGCCTCGCCCGCGATGTCCATCGCCCCTCCGGAGGGGGTTGCGAAATGGGGTGCAAGTTGCGTGACGTGAGGGGGGCGCATCTCAGTTTATTGCAGGCGGTGGCGGCAGGCATCCTGCCTGCCGTAGAGGGCGGCATCCTTGCCGCCCGGAATGAGCGTGGCTCCGGGCGGGCGACATGAACTTGCCGAGCGCCCCGTGCGGGCGGGCGTTGCTTTCCGCCGGGCTGGGAAGCCCGGCTCCACGTCAGCCAAGGATTGCCGACGCTACCACCGCACACATATGAAACGGACTTGCAAGAAAGGGAGATGCGCCCACGTGAGGGGATGGCGCCTGAGAAATGTTGTTTTCTGGCTTTGGGGCGACAGGTAGCGCCAGAAGGGGTGGTTCTTCGACCATGCTCAGAGACTTGCCAGCGGTGGGAATCGCCGAGTTGCTGGACCGACTTCCGGTGCATGTGTCGGATGCTTATATTCTCCAGTTGCCGCCCCGCCACAGGGGTGTCGAACGCAGGTGTGTTTTCAATCCGGCCCAATTGTGGCGGGGGCATCGGCTTGCTGCGCTGACTCTGGCGCACAGCCCCAACGCCCTCGCGCGGGCCGCGGGCGCTCCCACCCGACGGCATCGTTCCGGCTGCGCGCCCAAGGGGACATTTCCAAAAAGTTTCGGCGCCGGGGAATTCCCATTTCACGGCACCACCACGCGCAGGCGGCGCGGCGCGACCTGGAGCGCGGCGGGCAGCCGCCCGGCCAGTTCGCCGTCCACCTCGAAGGCGGAGGCGCCCGCGATGGTGAACGCGGCCGCGCGCAGGCGCCGCACCGCCGCCTCGGGCAGCCGTCCGCGCAACAAGAGCGGCACCGCACACCGCAGCAAGGTGAAGCCGCTGGCGCGCGGAAAGACGCAAACGTCCACTACGCCGTCATCGAGTTGCGCGGTGGGAAACAGTTGGAAATCGCCGCCGTAGCGCCGGCCGTTGCCAATCAGGATCAGTTCGCCACGCAACTCGGCGCCGTTGGCGCGGACGGTGAGTTCGGGTTTCGTTTCCGCCAGCGCGCCGAGACCGGCCCAGACGTAGGCCAGCGGGCCGATGCGCTTCTTCAAGGGCCAGTTGACGCGCTCGATGGCACGGGCGTCCAGCCCCGCGCCCGCCAACTGGCAGAAACACGAGCGCGCGCCGCCGGCCTCGATCTCGACGACATCCACGGCGCGCAGGCGGCCCCGTTGCAGCACCGCCCAATTCTCAGCGAGCCGGCGCGGGAGGCCGAGTTCGCGGGCGAAAACATTCACGGTGCCCAGCGGCAGCACCCCGAGCGCGGCGCGGGCGAAACCGTCCGGGGCGCGGGCCAGGCCATTCAAGACCTCGTTCACGGTGCCGTCGCCGCCCGCCGCGACGACGAGGTCATAGCCTTCCTCGACCGCCTCCCGCGCGAGCCGGGCCGCATCGCCCGCCGTCTGCGTCAGTTTGAGCACGGCCTGGCGGGCGATGGCGTCCAGTTGCGCGCGAAAGCGGCGGGCTTTGTCGCCCTTGGCGGTGGGGTTGAAAATGACGCAGCAGCGCATGGAGGGGCGGGCGGCAAAAATCATCCGCGCGGGGCGGGCTTACCGGCGCAACTCGGGAAACAACTCGGGGGCGGCGTCGTGGGCGAGCTGGGCGCAGCGCCCGAGGATTTCGTGGGCGGATTCGCATTGGAGGGCAAACTCGGCGAGGGCGCGCGCTTCGCGGAGGTTGAGGCGGCGGATGAGATGTTTCATTTCCGGCACGGTGGCGGGCGCGGCGCTGAGTTCGTCCACGCCCAGGCCGAGCAGCAGGGGCACGAGGGCCAGGTCGCCGGCCATTTCGCCGCACACGCCAACCCAGTTGCCGCGCGCATGGGCCGAGTCCACCGTCAGCTTGATGAGGCGGATGATGGCGGGATGCGTTGGCTCGTAGAGGTGGGCGATCTTCTCGTTGGTGCGGTCCACGGCGAGCGAATACTGGATGAGGTCGTTGGTGCCGAGGCTGAAGAAGCGGGTGCGGCGCGCGAGGGCGTCGGCGATGAGCGCGGCGGAAGGGGTTTCGACCATGATGCCGACCTCGAGGCCCTCGTCGAAGGGCGTGCCCGCGGCGCGCAGGGCGGCCTTGCATTCCTCGAGCAGCGCGTTGGCCTGCTCGAGTTCGTTCAGGCCGGAGATCATCGGATACATCAGCTTGACGTTGCCGTGGATGCTGGCCCGGAGGATGGCCCGCAACTGCGCGCGGAACAGGTCGCGTTCCTCGAGGCAGAAGCGGATCGCCCGCCAGCCGAGGAAGGGGTTCATTTCATCGGGCACGTCCGTGTGGGACCGGAACTTGTCCCCCCCGAGGTCGAGCGTGCGGATGACGACGGGGGCTGGTTTGAGCGCGGCCGCCACCGCCGAGTAAGCGGCCAGTTGCTCCTCCTCGTCGGGAAGCCGTTCGTGGTTGATGAAGAGGTATTCCGTGCGGAACAGGCCCACGCCCTCCGCGCCGGATTCGAGGATGGCCGGGATGTCGTCCGCGTTTTCGATGTTGCCGGAGAGGATGATGCGGTGCCCGTCGAGGGTGACGGCGGGCAGGGCGCGCATTTCCCGCAGCCGCTCGCCCAGGGACTGCTGGCGCGTGGCCAGTTCGCCGTATTGGAACAGGGTCTGGTCCGAGGGATTGACGATGATGAGGCCGTTGATGCCGTCGAGCAGGACGTAGTCGCCGGTGCGCAGCGAGGAGGTGATGTTCTTGAGGCCGACGACGGCGGGAATCTTCATGGAGCGCGCCATGATGGCCGTGTGCGAGGTGCGGCTGCCGACATCGGTGGCGAACCCGAGCACCTTGTCGTGCTCCAGTTGCGCGGTTTGCGAGGGGGCGAGGTCGTGCGCGACGACGATGCACGGTTCCTTGAGCAGGCGGCGCAGGTCGTGGTCGTGGCCGCCATCCAGCAGGTGGCTGAGGACGCGGTGGGCCACGTCCCGCATGTCGGTGGCGCGTTCGCGGAGGTATTCGTCCTCGACCCCGGCAAGGGAGGTGGCGTATCGCTCGGCCACGGTCTGGTAGGCGTGGGCGGCGTTGCAGTGATCGCGCTCGATCAGCCGCAGCACCTCCTCATTGACCACCGGGTCCTCGAGGACGAGGAGGTGCATGTCGAAGATTTGCGCCTCGCCGGCCCCCATGCGGGCGAGGACCTGGCGCTGGGCTTCCTGAATCTGCTGCCGGGTGGCGACGAGGGCCTGCTCGAAGCGTTTCAGCTCCGCCGGCACGTCCGTTTCGGAGATTTTGTGATCATCCGCGATGGCGGCGGACCGGCCCAGGATGACCACGCGCCCCTGCCGCACGCCGGGCGAAACGGCTACGCCGCGGAAAATGCGTTCGACGCTGGCGGGGGCGGCTGGCATGACCGCAGCATGACGGATGGCACGCGGGGAGGGAAAGATTTTCTTGACGGGGAGCGCGCGATTGCGGCTTGCGCCCGGCGGGAAATCGGCTAGGTAATGCAGCGCCTTGGCCGTCCCCCGTGACCGGCCGGGCAAACCGTCACCCCAGACCAACATGGAGCATCCGCAAAAACGCCACCGGCCGCCGTTTGCCGAGGCGCTCGCCGAGTGGCGGCGCATTCTCGCCCAACAGGGCCTGCCCACCTCGCTGGAGTGGATTCTCGACGAGAACCTCATCTTCGAAAAAGACCCGGCGTCGGCCACCGGCGTGCGGGTGGGGTTTCAGACGCGGTTCACGGCCCGGCCCGACAACCTGCCCGAGGCCGCCTACGATTTTTTCAGCGATATGGAAGCCCGGCTGGTCTTCTACCGGCTGGGCACGGCGGGCGGGAAATCCATCTGCCTGCTGCTGTGCGATCCGGTCTTTGAAACCCGCGGCGAGGCGGAGGGTTTCCTGCGCCATGACGCCTGGGATGTGTCCTTCCGCCCCGGCCCGGATGCCGTTCTCGAGGAGATCACTGACGAAGCCCGCTGGCGCAACCGGCTCATCGGCGGGCGGCCGTTGAGCGACCTGGATTTCTGCCTGCCGCTGGCCCTGTTGCGCGAACTGGAAGTGCATGGCCGCGTGTTGACGCCGTATGAGCGTTTCGGCCTGAAAGTGCTGCCCGCCTACGAACGCTGGCGGCGTTCGGCGGAAGTCTGAAACCCGACCAAAACCGCAACCGCTCCCGCGCGGGAGCCTGCCCCGCATGAAAAAATGGCTCGTTCGCATCCTGCTCGTCTGCGTGGTCCTGTTCGTGGCGGGCGTCGTCGCGCTCACCCTCTTCCTGGATCGCGCCGTCAAGCACGGTGTTGAAACCTTCGGACCGCAGCTCACCAGGGTGTCCATCAAGCTGGACGGCGTGGGGCTGTCGCTCCTGACCGGCAGCGGCAGCATCAAGGGGCTTGAAGTCGGCAATCCCGAGGGCTTCAAGGCGGCCACCGCCATCAAACTGGACCGCGCCTCGCTCTCGCTTCAGCCCGGCTCGCTGCTGTCGGACAAGATCGTCATCCGCTCCATCCGCGTCGAGGGGCCGGTCATCCACATCGAAGGCTCACCCGGCAAGAACAATCTCACGCAGATCCGGGACAACGTGCAGGCCAGCCTCGGCGGCGGGGCGGGCGGCACCAGCCAGCCCGGCGCCTCCGCCGGTGCCGGCAAGAAGCTCCAGGTGGATGAGTTTATTCTGACCGGCGCGAAGGTGAATTATACCGTGCCCGGCGTCGGCATCACCGTTCCCATCGCCGTGCCCGACATCAGGATGACCGGCCTGGGCACCGGCCCCGAGGGCATCACCGCGGGCGATCTCACATCGCGGGTGCTGGGCCAGCTTACGGGTGACTTGGTGCCGCTGCTGACCACCGCCTTAAACGATGCAGTTTCTGGAGCGGGAAAAAAAGTGACCGACGAAGCTGGCAAGTTGTTGAAGGGGGTGGGCGATCTGCTCAAGAAGAAGTAGGCCCCTCAACCGTAGCGAAAGGGTTTGCTTAGACTGAAGGTGTTCGGCAGGTGGCGCACCTCGGCCACCTTTCCGTCCCGCAGCAGCACTTCGACGATGTCGAAGCGGAGCTTCACTTCAGGATTTTTCAGCAGGCGCAGGTAATCGAGCGCGGTCCGGGAGAGCAGCCGGCGTTTGTGGGCGTCCACGGCGGCGGCGGGGCGGGTCCAGTCTTCGGAGGAACGGGTCTTCACTTCCACGAAAACCAGGCAGTCGCCCTCCCGGAACACGAGGTCAATCTCGCCGCGTTCGGAACGGAAGTTGGCGGTGAGGAACTTCAGCCCGAGCCGCCGGAGGTGCTTTCTGGCCGCGCGCTCGCCGAGTTGGCCGCGCCGCAGGTGCTCGGGTTTGTCCCTGCGGGCGAAGAGTTGCCGGAGCCGTTGCCACAATTTCATGGCTCAGAGGAGTTGCGGTTGGGGCGTCTGCAACGGCGCGAAGCTGCGGCGATGGATCGGGCAAGGCCCATGCCGACGGAGGGCGGCGAGGTGCTGCGGGGTGCCGTAGCCCTTGTGAATGGCGAAGCCATATTCCGGCCACTGCCGGTCCCAGTCGGCGGCCAGCCGGTCGCGGGTCACCTTGGCGAGAATGCTCGCGGCGGCGATGGAATAACTGCGCGCGTCGCCCTTCACGATGGCGGTCTGCGGAAAGCGCAGCGACTTGACCGGGTTGCCGTCCACCAGCGCGTGTTCGGGGGCGGGTTCAAGCTGGGCGAGCGCTTCGTTCATTGCACGGTGGGTGGCCTGAAGAATGTTGATGCGGTCAATCGTCGCCGCGTCCACTTTGGCAATCGCAAAGCAGACTTCGGGGTTCTGCGTCAGGATGGCGAAGAAGGCTTCGCGCCGCGCCTCGGTGAGCTGTTTGGAATCGTTCAATCCTCCCAATTCGGCGGGCAATCCGTCTTTCAGCCAACGGCGCGGCAGCACGACGGCGGCGGCAACCACTGGCCCGGCCAGCGGCCCGCGGCCCGCTTCATCCACGCCGGCGACGCGCCCACAGCCCGCCTTCCACAAGGCGGCCTCGAACTCGAACTGGGCGGGCGTCTCAGCCATCACGCCGCCACATTGCCGCCACGCTTCCGGGAGCGTCAACGGGCGAATTGCCGTTGACGGATTTCCGCGCAATGGCAAACGTGGCCGCCATGTCCCGCATCCAACGCGCCCTCCTGTCCGTCTCCGACAAGACCGGCCTGGTCGAATTCGCCCGCGCCCTCGCCGCCGTCGGCGTGGAGCTGATTTCCACCGGCGGCACCGCCAAGACCCTGCGCGAGGCCGGGTTGACCGTGAAGGACATCAGCGAGCACACGGGATTTCCCGAGATGCTGGACGGGCGGGTGAAGACGCTGCATCCGCTCGTGCATGGCGGTTTGCTTTACCTCCGCGGCAACGCCCGGCACGAAGCGGCGGCGCGGGAGCACGGCATCAAGCCGATTGATCTGGTGGCGGTGAACCTCTACCCGTTCGAGGCCACGGTGGCGAAGCCGGGTGTGACGCTGCACGACGCGATCGAAAACATTGACATCGGCGGGCCTTCGATGCTCCGGAGCGCAGCCAAGAATCATGAGAGCGTGACGGTGGTGGTGGACCCGGCGGACTACGCGGAGGTGGCGAAACAGGTGACCGCGTCCGGCAACACGACTCTGGAATTGCGCCGCAAGCTGTGCGCGAAAGTCTATGCGCGCACCGCGGCCTATGACGCGGCCATCGCGGCGCATCTGGGCGCGGAATTTGGGGCGCGGAACGCGGAACTGCCGCCGACGCTGACGGTGTCCGCTCCGCTGGCCCAGCCGTTGCGCTATGGCGAGAACCCGCACCAGCAGGCGGCGCTCTACGGGAAGTTTCACGATTACTTCAAGCAACTGCACGGGAAGGAGCTTTCCTACAACAACATTCTCGACCTGACGGCAGCGGCGGCCCTCATCACCGAGTTCGGCGGCGACGGGCCGACGGTGGCAATCCTCAAGCACACCAACCCCTGCGGCGTCGGCCAGGGCGCGACGCTGCGCGAGGCGTGGGACAAGGCGTTCGCCACCGACCGGCAGGCGCCGTTTGGCGGCATCATCGCCGTCAACCAGCCGCTCGACGGGCCGTGCGCGGAGGCCATTGCGGAGATTTTCAGCGAGGTCATCGTGGCCCCGGAGTTCAGCCCGGAGGCGCTGGCGATTTTGCAGAAAAAGAAGAACCTGCGCCTGCTCGAGCTGCTGCGCTGCCCCGCCACCGCCGCGCCGTGGGACGTGCGCGGGGTGGGGGCGGATTCCTTCCTGCTCCAGCAACGCGACGAGCGGAAGACGACGGCGGCAGACTTGAAAATCGTCACGCAGCGCCGGCCGACAGAGGACGAGGTGCGGGCGATGCTGTTCGGCTGGCGCGTGGTGAAGCATGTGAAATCGAACGCCATCCTCTACGCCGCCGCCGACCGGACGCTGGGCGTGGGCGCGGGGCAGATGAGCCGGGTGGACGCGAGCCGCATCGCGGTGTGGAAGGCGGGCGAGGCGGGGCTGTCCCTCAAGGGCAGCGTGGTGTGCAGTGACGCGTTCTTTCCCTTTCCGGATGGCCTGATCGCGGCGGCGGAGGCGGGCGCGACTGCGGCGATTCAACCTGGCGGGTCGGTGCGCGACGAGGCGGTCATCCAGGCGGCGAACGCGCGCGGGCTGGCGATGGCCTTCACCGGCGTGCGCCATTTCCGGCATTGAACCTCAACGCGCGAAGCGGACGATCAGCGCGAGCTGGCCGGCCAGAACCGCGCCCAAGGCGAGCCAGACCAGGGCGGCGCGGAGGCGATGATGGCGGAGCGGCGCATCGGAAAGCGCGAAGCGCAGCCGCACGCCGCCCACGTCCAGCAGGTCGCCGTTGCGCAGGCGGGCGGAACGAACCGTTTCCCCGTTGACGGCCAGCAGGGCCTCCCCCAGGGCGACGATATGGACGCCCCCCTCCGGCGACAGGGTCAACTCGCAGTGCTGCTCCCAAACGCCCGGCTCCGCCAGCGGCAAACCCGATTGCGGGGATCGGCCGAGGCGAAACGGAAACTGGCGGACCAGCTTGCGCTGGCCCGCCAGTGAACCGGAAAGAAAACGAAGCTGCACCATGCGGAACGCGCCGGTCAGAGGCTGCGCGGCACGTCAATCCGGTCCCCGGGATAAAGGGGGACGTCATACTTGGGGTTCCGGCGCGCCTTCTTGCAGTCCACGATGAACGTCCGCCCGTCGAGACGGGTGACCTGGACCCGCGTTTGCTTGGCGAACTCGTTGAAATCGCCCGCGGACTGGATGGCCTTGAGGACGGTCATGCCCTCGGTGTAGGGGTAGCGGTTGGGGCTGCGCACCTGTCCGCCCACAAAGTAGAACCGTTCTGCGGCCCGGACCGTCACGGTCAGGTTTTCCCGGAAGAAGCCGCGCTCGATGTAGGCGGAACGGATTTCCCGCTGCAGCTCGCCGGGGGTCTTGCCCACGGCCGTCACCGACCCCAGATAAAGCAGGGTGATGGTTCCGTCCTCCTTGACTTTTTCCTCATGGGGCGGAATCGGGGTGTCCAGGCCGGAGAAGGTGACGACGACCAGTTCGCCCACATTGAAGCGGTCGGAGGAAGGCAGCGGCTCCACCCCGGCCTGGGGCGGCGGCGTGTTGCCGTAACCCGCGCCCGGCTCCGTGGACGCACAGCCGGCCAGCGCCATCAAGCCGCCGAGCAGGCCCACTGCCAACCACCCTCGCACTGTTCGTTTGCCAATCATGTTGTTCAATCCCTCCAAAATCCCGGGGCAGGTTCAATACTTTTGTTTGATTTCGACCTTGGGCTTGCCCTCGGCGGCGCCGCCCGGCTGCTCCTCGGCATCCTCGCTCTTCGCGTAGTAGTAGTCGTGGTAGTAGCCGCTGTAGTAGTAATAACTTTCGTCCTGCGACATGTTGATGTTGTTGAGGACGATGCCGACCAGGTTGCCGCCGACCTTTTCGATCATCTGCTTGGCGCGGATGTTCATCGGCTGCGGGTAGCGGCGGTATTGGATGACCTGCATGGTCATGTCCACCTCGCTGGCGAGGATCGAGGCGTCGCTCACGCCCATGATGGGCGGGGAATCGAAGAAGACAAAGTCGTAACGCTGCTTGAGTTCGCTGATGAGGTCCTTCATCTGCGCGGAACTGAGGATGCCCATGGAGCTGCTGGGAAGCTTGCCGCTGGCGACGAAGTCCAGCGTGGGGATCGTGGTGCGCTGGACCACCTCCTCCAGAGCGTTCTGCTTGAGGAGGTAGTTGGTCAGGCCAACGGCATTGCTGACCCCGACCATCTTGTGGAGCGTCGGACGGCGCAGGTCGGAGTCAATGATGATAACCCGCTGGCCGGCCTGGGCGAAGATGGTGGCAAGATTGAAGACGGTGGTGGATTTGCCCTCGCCCGCGCCGGCGCTGACGACGCAGAGGCTGTTCAATTTCTCATCCTTGCGGGAAAAGAGCAGGTTGGTGCGCAGCACGCGATAGGCCTCGGCGTGCGGGCTTTCCGTCCCCTCCTTGATGAGCAAACCGACGTTCTGCGGAATGACCCCCAGCACCGGGGACTGCAGGGCGCGCTCCACGTCGTCAATCGTCTTCACGCTGGTGTCGAGGTATTCAATGAAAAACGCCAGGCCGACGCCGACCACGAGGCCGATGACGACCCCGAGGATGATGTTAAGGGTTTTGTTGGGTTTGACCGGGCGAAGGCCGGGCACCGCCCGGTCCATGATGGTGACCATGCCGCTGCGGGGCAGGGTGACGTTGACCTGCTCGAGCGAGAGGCGGGTTTCCAGGATGCGCCGGAAGGACAGCAACTGCTCGTATTCCCGCTTCTTCTCCCAGTAGGGCCGGGTGATTTCGGCGCGGGCGATGTCGTTGCTCCGGGCGGTGTCGAGCCGGGTTTGTATGGATTCGACACGCTTGCGCAGGGATTCGACCCTGGTTTCGAGGCCCAGCAGCAGGCCGTCCACCCGGGCGTCGAGCTTCTGTTTGAGGTCGTCCACCAATTCCTTGGCGGTCTTGTAGGTGGGGGACTCCGGCCCGTAGTCCTTGGAGATTTTGATGAGCGCCTGCTCGGCGAGGTTCAACTGTTCGCTCAGGGACGAGAATTGCTGGTCCTGGACGAGATTGGGGATGGCGGGAATGGCGGCGATCAGGCGGCTGCGGTTTTCCTGGTCGAGGGCCTTGAGGATGCTCAGAACCTTTTCATCCGCCTCCAGTTGGGAGCGGTTGAAGTTCAGTTCGCGGGTCAAGTCCTGCACGACGGTGTATTCCATGCTGGGCGTGAGGGACTGACCGGCGGCATCCGCCTCGCTGATGCTGTATTTCTTTTTCAAGTCCTCCAGTTCCTTGGCCATGGCCGAGACCTTGTCGCTGTGCTCGTTGAATTTGGATTCGAGGGCTTTGATGCCGCGTTCGGTGGCGCTGCGGAACTGCTCGAGCCGGTGGGCCTGATACGCTTCGGCGACCGCGTTGGCGATTTCGGCCGCCTCCTCCGGCTTCTCGCTGAACACGCCAATCTCGATGAACATGGTGTTGCGCACCGGGCGGAGGTCGAGCCGGCGGCGCAGGATGTCGAGGGTGTCGGGGGTCTTGAGGCGGTCGGTGTTGAACTTCCTGGCCCAGACGGTGTTCAGGTTCAGGGCATCCACCACGCGGGTCAGCACCACTTCGGACCGGATGGACTCAAACTCGGTCTGGATGAAGTAGGGGTCATACATGCCCGACATGGTCTGCTGGGTGAAATCACCGATGTCCGAGCGGTCGCGGTCCACCCGGATCCGGGCGCTGCTGTAGTAGGACGGCGGCAGCACGAAGGTGACCACGGCGGTCGTGATGAGGACGAGGAGGAAGACGGAGATGATGACCGTCTTGCGGATGCGGATGATGCGCCAGTAATCGAGAAAGTGGAGTTTGTTCTCCGGCGTGGCGGCGGTTTTCAGGGGGTCCATAGAAAAAAAACGGGGGCCGCCCAGACGGTGGAGCCCCCAGGAAAATTACCTGTGGCTGGCTTAATAGACCGCGCTGACGCCGAGGTAGAAGCGGTTGCGGTCGTAGTCGCGGAAAACAATGTCCGAACTGAGCGAGTCGAAGCTGTAGCCCACATCGCCATACCAGTGACGGTTGAATTTGTAGCTCAGGCCCAGCGACGCCCCGAAGAAGTCCTCGGATTGGGAATCATAGGCCCCGCCCTCGAAGGTGGAGTGCTGATAGTGACCCGACACGTTGCCGGTCAGGCGCGGAGTAAAGGCGTGCGTCACCATGCCGTAAAGCACCGTGGCTTGTTGATCGGAGGTGATCCGGTTTTCGGTCACTGTGGGGTCGGTATTCGGCGCAATGACGTCGGTGTGCGACCGGGTATGGGTGATGCCCACCCGCAGGCTGCTTCCCGCCTTGTAAATGTAGTTCAAACTCAGGTCCCCGTAGGGGCTGACGTCGGTGTTGCTGGTGGGATCGTTGTGAAAATCTATGTCCTGGGCGCCAAGGCGGACAGACACCATCATCTGCTGTGAAAAATTGTGGTCCACGCCGACATAGAGGAAGTGTGAACGGCTGTCACGCCAGTCGGCGTAAACGGGGGTGATCGGAGCCGGCGGCACGCCCGGAATCAAAAGGGCGGTAATCTCGTCGCTGGTATACTCCGTGATCGCGTAGTTGTAACCGATGACGCCGACGGTTTCCTGGAGCATCTGCCAGCGCAGATTAACAAGGAAGGTGTGCTCAAAACGGTCGTTGACGCCGGAACGGCTCGGGCCGTTGAGAAGAAAGCCGCCAACTGTTTCGCTCGCCTTGGAATCCTGCTCGTAATCATACCAGGTGTTGGCATACCCCAGCACGGAACTCCACTTCTCGGTGAGCTGGGAATTCAACTGGAGCTTGAGGTGGTTGCGCAAATTGTCGCCTTCGACGCGGTAGGGGTTGGTCGTCAGGCCGGTGGGATCGAGCAGTTGCGGCTCTTGGGCCAGCACGAAGGAGTCCAGAAAGTAAAAGGCGTGCCGTTCGCTGAACGCGTGGTTGAGCATGGCGTCAAACTGGTGCGTGAAATCCCAGTCGTCGCCCCGGCGGTCCTCATACCAGTAGGCCCCAAACGTGTATTTGAGGGCAAGCGTCGTCTGATCCAGCGGCAGGCTCAACCCCACCCACGGGCTGATGGACGCCCCCAGTGAATCGCGTTCCTGCCCCTTGGGAGCCGTGACGTAATTGTCATCGTAGAAGCCGCGCAGGGACGCCCCCACGCTCCACGTTTTCGCCGTGTCCACTGCGCCCATGCCATGAACGGCGGCGGCACCGACGGCAAGCGTCCCGAGAGAGGCAAAAATCTTCTTCATAAGCAATAGCGCATTGACCGACTGGGTTATTCCGAATTCGACTCCGTTTTAGCCGTCGCAGTGCCGGGCTGTCAAACAAAAGTTCCGGCGAAAAACCGTGCAATATCCGTGCGAATCAGAGGTTTAGGCGGAAGATTCCGGCCCCCGTGCCGGCCCTCGCGCACCCCGTCGTGCCCTCCGGGGTCACGAGGATGAAGCTGGAATCCGCAGCACCTGCCCCACCTTCATCCGGCGGGCATCCACCTGCGGATTGGCCGCCTGAAGTTGTTGCACCGAAACGCGGTAACGCGCGGCAATGCTGGTCATCGTTTCCCCGGACTGAACGGAATGGACACGCGGTGCGGACGGCGGAGGCATTGCTCCGCCCCCCGCCGCAGTGGTCGCGGGCAGCCCTGCAACGGGATTGTTTGACACCGAGCCTGCCCGGCCTCCCGGCGAAAGTGTGGACGGTCCCGGCGCCGGTGCGGAAAGCCGATTGGCATAGGCCCGCCATTGGGCAATCTCCGCCCGGGCTTTGTCGAGTTCCGCCCGCAGTTGTTGGCGCTCCTCCACCAGCCGGTCCAAGTCCCGCTGCAAACTCTGCGTCACGGGCGCGAACGCCTGGGACTTGGCCAGCTCCATTTTGTCCACATTGACGCGATCCCGGATGATCTGGGCATTGGGGGCGTTGGGGCGCAACTTGAGGTAACGCTCCAGATGGTAAATGGCGGCGGCGAAATCCTCCACCTTTTCACACAGCAGGCCCAGTTCGTAATGGGCGGACGCGTTCCGGGGATTGGCCTCCAAGGCCGCCTCGAAAGCCTCCATCGCCCCCCGCAGGTCCCGCGCCGCCACCCGCGCCTTGCCGGTCAGATAATGCGGCTCGCGTTGCTCGTCCTGCTCGCCCGAGGGCGTCGGCAGGCAGCCGCACAGGACGGCGACCACCAGGAACAACAGCAGCCCCGGAAGCTGGCGGGTCAGGACACATTGCATGGCGGCGCACCCTAAACAATGCGCCCGCCGCTGGCAATCGCGCCATCACCACCCCGGCGGCGGACCTGCCGAACCTCAGCGCGCCGCCGGGGCAAATTGCCCCGCCTCATCCGAAATGTGCGCCAATTTTGTGTCGAGGTGCGATCAAAGATGGGATTCTTTGTATAACCGACGGCTTCTTCTGGTGCAGTGCCTCACAAGCGACGGGATTTATTTTCCTTTGTTTTTGCGCATTCTTGGCCGGGTGCAGCCAGGCTTGATTCTCTCCAGGGTCTGCTTGCAGCGACTTAACTTGGCCATAATGGAGTCGCCCGTGGCAGCCCACACGCAGGGCTTGGGGTCGGCGTTCCACGCCGCGAGGGACTCCGCGATGGCTTGCTTCAAATCCTCGACGCTGACGAAGACGCCACGACGAAGCCGTTTGCCCGTCAGTTCGCCAAACCAACGCTCGACCAGATTCAACCAACTGGAACTGGTGGGGATGAAGTGCGGAATGAAACGGGGATGCCGCTGGAGCCAGTGCTGCACGCGGGGGTGCTTGTGCGCGCCGTAGTTGTCCATCACGACATGCAATTTCAGCTCTTGAGGGAACGCCTGATCCAGGCCTTTGAGAAACTGGAGGAACACTTGGCGCCGATGCTGTGCGTAGCACTGTCCCACGACCTTGCCCCGGAGCACCTCCAAGGCCGCGAACAGTGTAGTGGTGCCGTTGCGCTGGTCGTCAGCCGCCCACCCCGCAGGGGAGCCTCTGCGCTGCCGCCCCGGCAGCCTTTCGTCCGGTCCATTCGTGTGTTTCGTCTGTTTCGTGGTTGCCCAACTGCCGTTTCCGGGAGGAAGAGCAGGGTTTCGTTGGGGAGCGCCGGCCGTCGGCCTGCGGTGTCCGGCGGCCCGCCGGACACTTCGTTCGCCTGACCACCTTCTTCGCCAGAACGGAAAGTTTGAGTGTTGAGAGCCGTCGGCGGGCCGCGTGCGCTCCCCTTCCGCGCCACGAAGAGGGCGGCGTCCACGGTGGCATCGAAGGGGGCGCACTGGCCGAGGCGGGTGAGTTCGTGGCGGGCGCATCTCAGTTTATTGCAGGCGGTGGCGGCAGGCATCCTGCCTGCCGTAGAGGGCGGCATCCTTGCCGCCCGGAATGAGCGTGGCTCCGGGCGGGCGACATGAACTTGCCGAGCGCCCCGTGCGGGCGGGCGTTGCTTTCCGCCGGGCTGGGAAGCCCGGCTCCACGTCAGCCAAGGATTGCCGACGCTACCACCGCACACATATGAAACGGACTTGCAAGAAAGTGAGATGCGCCCGTTCGTGGCGTTGCAGCAGTTGGCGCATCGAGGCGAAGTTCTCCAGCGTGAAAAAGGTGTCGGCGGCGATGAAGCCGATGCGCCCGCCGGGCCGCAGCAGCCGGAAGCTCAGGCCGGCTTCTGATCGGGACAGGTCCGGCTCCAGCGCTGCGGTGAAATGGAGGATGGAACGCCCGCCGTTGGTCGCGGTTTCGGTTTCCCGCTTTTTCCGCGCACTTCCGCCCGGTAGGCTCGCGGCATGAATTTTTCGGCGGGACAATCGGTGACGCTGACCATCACGGACATCGCGTTTGGCGGCGAAGGGGTCGGGCGGCTCGAGGCGTTTGTGGTGTTCGTGCCGTTCGTGGCGGTGGGCGAGGTGGTGGAGGCGGAGTTGACCGAGGTGAAGAAGCACTTCGCCCGCGCCCGGCTGGTGCGCGTGGTGCAGGCGTCGCCCGACCGCGTGACGCCGGCCTGCCGGCACTTTGGCGCGTGCGGCGGCTGCCAGTATCAACACCTCGATTACGCGGCGCAGTTGCGGATGAAACACAAGCAGGTGGCGGACTTGTTCCAGCGGCTCGGGGGGATTGATCCGGCGGTGGTCGCGCCGGTGGTGCCGTGCCCCGCGCCCTACGGCTACCGGAACCGCATCATGCTTCGCAGCCAGTGGAACAAGCCGGAACAGCGGTTAAACATCGGTTTCGTGCGGCATGATTGCGGGCTGGTCGAGGACGTGTTCGAATGCCAGATCGCGGAGCCAGCGCTGAACGCGGAAATTGCGCGGGTGCGCCGCCATCCGCCCCCGAAGGGCGGCCTCAAGGTGGTGCTGCGGATTCCACCGGAAGGCTGGCAGGTGCCGCCGGATTCGTTTTTCCAGAACAACTTCCACCTGCTGCCGCAACTGGTGGCCACCGTGCGCCAGTTCCTGAAGGCGGGCGGCACCCGGCACCTGGTGGATGTGTATTGCGGGGTGGGCTTCTTTGCCATCGAGCTGGCGGGGGACGTCGAGTCGTTTGCGGGCGTGGAATACGACCGGATGGCCATCCGCGCGGCGCAGGCCAACGCCCGAACGCACGGGGCGGCGAACGGCGAATTCGTGGCGGGCAGCGCCGAGGAAAAGCTGCCGGAATTGCTGGCGCGTTTCACGCCGGAGGCCACCACGGTCATTCTGGATCCGCCGCGCAAGGGCTGTCTGCCGCCGACCATCGAACGGCTCCGGCAAACGCGGCCCGCGCAGGTGATTTATGTTTCCTGCCACCCGGCGACGATGGCGCGGGACTTGAACGCCTTCACCGCCGATGGTGTCTTTGAACTGAAGCAGGTAGTGCCGCTCGACATGTTTCCACAGACCCAGCACATTGAATGCGTGGCCGACCTGCGCGGAATCGTAACGACTTGAAGCCTTGCCAACCCCGGCGGCGTTCGTTCAACTCACGCAAAATCAAATGGCCACCGCCCCGACCGCCCTCTTTCAACGCCGGTTCGCCACCGCCCTGCTGCCGTGGGTCATCGCCGGGGCGGGGCTGGCGCTTTACCTCGTGACGCTCAACCACTGGGTCACGCTCCAGAGCGTGGGCGTGGTGGCGCAGACGGCCGGCTGGCAGTGGATTCCCGACCTGACGCGCCCGTTGCTGTATCTGGTGCTCGCACCGTTCAAGCTGCTGCCCGAAGCGCTGATTCCCCCGGCCTTGAACGTCTTCAACGCGGTGCTGGCGGCCCTGGTGCTGGCGTTGCTGGCCCGTTCCGTCGCGTTGCTGCCGCACGACCGCACCGCCGACCAGCGCGCACTGGAGCCGGACGAAAACGGGCTGCTCTCGGGTCGGCTGGCGTGGCTGCCGCCGGCGCTGGCCTGCGCGGGCATCGGCCTGCAAATCTCCTTCTGGGAAAACGCCACGGCGATGACGGGCGAAATGCTCGATCTGTTGTTGATCGCCTACGTCATCCGTTCGCTGCTCGAATTCCGCGTGGATGGCCGGCATCGGTGGATTTACCGGGCGGCGTTCCTTTACGCGGCGGGGATGACGAACAACTGGGCGCTGGTCGGGCTGGCCCCGGTGTTCCTCGTCGCCATCCTCTGGATCAAGGGGATCAGCTTTTTCCACGGGCAGTTCATTGCGCGGCTCATCGGCTGGGGGCTGGCGGGGCTGGTGTTCTACCTGGTGCTGCCGGTGATCCAGAGTTTCGCGGACGTGGGGCGGATTCCGTTCTGGGACGCCCTGCGGGAGCAGTTGCTGGCGCAAAAGCGCGCGCTGGGGGCGACGTGGGGCTTCTTCAAGGACAATTACCGCGTGGTGGTGCTGGCCGCGCCGAGTCTGCTGCCGCTGGCATTCATCGCCCTGCGCTGGCGCTCGTCGTTCGGCGACAACAGCCCCCTCGGCATCCTGATCACCAAGTTCATCTTCCACCTCGTCCACGCGTTGTTTCTGGGCGTGGGCCTGCTCGTGCTGTTCAGCCCGCCCTGGAGTCCGCGCCAGATCGTGCCCGGGATGCCGTTCCTGCTGCACTATTACCTGTGCGCGCTGACGGCGGGGTATTGCGCCGGGTATTTCCTGGTGATCGGGCGCGCGGCGTTCGCGGGCCGGCGGGTCAAACCCATCGTCAAGATGGCCGGGCTGACGGCCCTGGCCGCGCCGGTGCTGCTGCTGCTCATCGTGCCGCCCGCGTTGCTGGCCCGCAACTGGGCGCTCATCCAGCTCAACAACCGCCGGCTGCTGGAGGATTACGCCCGGCGCACCGCCGAACACATTCCCGCCGCACCGGCAATGGTGTTGAGTGATGACCCGCGCCTGCTGGCGGTGATGCGGGCTTATCTGGTCCGCACCGGGGAGGCGAAGAACACGCTCTTTTATGACACGCGGCTGGCGGGGATGACGGATTACCACCGCGCGCAGGTGCGGCAGCAGCCGGGCTGGCCGGCCACGTTCGCCGGGTTCACCAACAACGTGCAGATTCGCCCGCTCTACCTGATTGGTTTTCTGCTCGAACAATCCCAGACCCGCTCGCTGTGCTATTTGCAGCCGAGCTTCGGTTACTACTTCGAGCGGTTCAACCTGCAGCCGCGCGGCACGGCCTATCCGCTCGCGGTGGCCTCGACCAACGATTTCCGCAACCCGCGGCCCGGCGCCGAGGTGGTGGCGTTGAACGAGCAGTTCTGGGCCGGCTTCGACACCGAGGCGCGGCCCGCCCTCGAGCGCGGCCTGGTGGATGAGGACGCGCCCATCACCCCGGCCTGGAAGGCAAAGCTCTACGGCAAACTGCATCTCACCGCCGAGCGCAATTACACCGCCGAGGCGCTGGCCGGCGTTTATTCCCGCGCCGCCACGCACTGGGCCGTCGAAATGCAGAAGCTCGGCCAGTGGGAGGCGGCCGCCGCGCATCTCCGCCGCGCGCTCGACCTGTTCCCGGCGAACATCGCTGCCGAGATGAACCTCGAATTCAACGAAACCCACCGCGCCGGCAAACCCGCGCCCGGGGCCATCTCCAAATCCATCGAGGACCGCTTCGGGCGCTACCCGGACTGGAACGCCGTCATCAACAATTGCGGCCCGTTCGATGATCCGCGTTTCACCTTCGAGCAGGCGCGTGTGTTCCTGCAAGGTGGCAACTACCGGCAGGCGCTCCATCATTTCCTCCGCGCGGCCGAACTCGAGCCGACCTCGCTGACTGCGCGCCTCTGGCTGGCGGATGTGTGGATTCAACTCAACCGCCCCGCCGAGGCGCTGGCGCTCGTGGCGGACCTCCGCACCCGGGCCGCGCAGTTCGGCCTGAATCCCACCAACGAGCACCAGGTCGTCCGCGTCGAGGCCGCCGCCCGCTTCCGCGCCGGGGAGACCGACGCCGCCCGCGGGCTGCTCGAACGCGCCCTGGCGCGGCCCGGCGCGCCCGACGAACTGCGCCTCGCCGCCACGCAGCTTTACCTCCAGCACGGCCTGTTTGCCGAGGCGGTCGCGCAGTTTGACCAGGCGCTGGCCAAAGACCCGAAGGACGTGCTGTCCCACGCCAACCGCGGCTACGCCTGCCTCCAGTTGAACCGCACGGCGGACGCCCTCCAGTCCCTCGACCGCGCCCTGGAACTGGACAGCCGCAACAACGTGGTCCGCCTCAACCGCGCCATCGCCCGCTACCGCGCCGGCCGTTACGCCGAGGCCCGCGCGGATTATGAGGAACTGCTCGCCGCGTCGCCCGACGCCTTCCAGGCGCACTTCGGCCTGGGGGAAGTGGCCCTGGCGCTGCAGGACAACGCCGAGGCGCTCAAGCACTACGAGCGCTACCTCAGGACCGCGCCGCGCCAGACGGCCGAATACCTCCAGGTCAGCAACCGCGTCGTCGAGTTGCGTGCCCGGCGGTGAGGGCGGGCCGAATTCCCGCGTTGTTTGTCTCCCCGCGCGGTCGTAAGCTGCGGGCATGAAATTGCTCCGTGCTTTGCTGATACCCGCCCTCGCCTTCACCCTCGCCCTGTTGCCGGCCCGCGCTGACAACGGCCAGCCCCCCGCCGGCGGGCCGCCCGGCCTTCAGAAAAAAGGCGGCGTGCCGCCGGGATTGCAAAAGAAGGGCGGCGTGCCGCCGGGACAGGCCAAAAAGCAGGGCCGCGAACTGCCGCCCGCCGATGTCGTTGTCACCAACCCGCCCGTGACCAATGCGCCCCGCCCCGCGCCGCCGGTCATCAAGCGCACCGACGCGCCGCCCCGCGGCGAAACCCCGCGGCCGGCCCCGGCTCCGGAACCGTCCGCCCCGCCCGAGCCGGTTGCGCCGCCCGCCGCTACTCCACCGGCAAGCCCGCCCCCCGCGCCCGTTCCGCCGGCTATTCCCCCAACGCCCCCGCGCCTGACCAACGCCCCCGCCACCAATCCCGCGCCCGGTCGGCCAATCATCCGGCCCGGCAGCACCGCCCCAACCGCGCAACAGGAGCGGGAACTCAACCGTGAACTGGCGCGGGTGAATCTGTTCTGGCTCAGCCCGCAGAACAAGGCGAAGGCCGTTGCCGCCATCACGGCGGAAACGGGCGTGACGGACGCCATGCTCGAGGCCCAGGCCAGGGCTTATCCCGCCCTGCGCGGCGGCGACCTGCTGATGGCCAACGTGATTGCGGCCCGGGCGAACCAGCCGGCAGCCGAGGTGCTCGCGGCGCACGCCAAAGACCCGCGCTGGTTGACGGCGGGAGCGGCGCGCGGCGTGTCCATGGAAGTGCTCATGGACGCGGCCCGGCGCACGAGCGCCCGGCTGCGTTGAGTCGGCGGTTGATTTCCGATTCCGCCGCGCCGACCCGGCTCCGGGCCGACCCGAGGAAGAAGTTGCGCGCGGGGCGGCGTTTCGGGAACTTCCGTCGCAGCGGCTCCAGCCTCCGCACCCATGCCTGCTGACGCTCCGCAACTGCGATTCATCCGCGTCCTGTCCGACGGTCGGCCTGGCCACGAGAATCAGAGCGTCGGCCTCGCCGAGGCCCTCGCCCGGCGCACGGGGGCGACGGTGGAAACCGTCCGCATCACAGGCGCGGGTTACCTGGCGCGTTATCAGCGCGCGATTGACCGCGCCCTCGACGGCCCGTGGCCCCAGTTGCTCATCGGGGCCGGGCACGCCGTGCATCTCCCGCTGTCGTTTGCCGCCCGCCGGTTTGGCGCCCGCAGCGTGCTCATCATGGAGCCGACCTGGCCCAAGGCGTGGTTCGACCTGTGTCTCGTGCCGGAACATGACCTCCCGGCCGGGCCGCTGGCCGACAACGTGTTCCCGACCCGCGGCGCCTTGAACCGGATTCCCGAAGCGCGCCCGCCCAAGCAACCGCGCGGGGTCATTTTGCTCGGCGGGCCGTCCCGGCATCACGGTTGGAACGGCGCGGCGCTGGCGCCGGCAATCCGGGAAATTGTCCGCGCCCGCTCCGAATTCACCTGGACGGTCGCCAACTCGCGGCGCACCCCGCCCGGGTTTCTCGAGGAATTGAACCGCGCGGATGTCTCCGCCGAACTGATGGCCCACACGCGGACGCCGCCCGGCTGGGTGCCCGAACAGCTCCTGACCGCCACCGAGGTCTGGGTCACCGAGGACAGCATCTCGATGATGTATGAGGCCGTGACGGCCGGGGCCCGCACCGGGCTGTTGCCCGCGCCGCCCCGCCGCGAAAACAGCCGCGTGCTGCGCGCCGTCGCGGCCCTGGTGCGGGGGGGCCTCGCAACCCGCTATGCTGACTGGGAACAGAACGGCCGCCACCTGCCCGCCCCAAAACCTTTCCACGAAACCGCCCGCTGCGCCGACCTCGTGCTGGAACGATTCTTCAGCCCGCGAAACACACCGAAACTTTAGCCCACGAAACACACGAAAAGACACAAAAGGAGACAAATGAAAGACATCATTCTGGCGGAAGAGGCCTACAAGATCGTTGGCGCGTGCTTTGAGGCTTACAAAGAAAAGGGCTGCGGATTCAACGAGGCCATCTATCAGGAATGCCTCGAACTGGAATTGGCGCTGCAAAGCATCCCGTTCGTCGCGCAACCCCAACTTCCACTGAGCTACAAGGGACGCGCGCTGAAACAGTCGTTCCGTCCGGATTTGATCTGCTTTGGCACCGTCCTGGTCGAGCTGAAGGCTGTCACCACACTCGCGGACGAGCACCGCTCGCAGTGTTTGAATTACCTGAAAGCCACCGGCCTCCGGTTTGCACTGCTCATCAACTTTGGCCATCACCCAAAGTTGGAATGGGAGCGCATCGTCCTGTGAACACTGCCCACGAAACACACGAAATGACACGAAGGCAGAGCCCCAATGAATTGCCGCCAGTGCCGACACCTGGCCCACACTTCGCTGCGGTTGGGCGCGGTCGTTCCCCGTTTTCGTGTCTTTTCGCGTGTTTCGTGGGCTCAGCATTATGAAGGTGCTGCAAGTATTGCCCGAACTGAACGCCGGCGGCGTGGAGCGCGGCACGCTGGAGATCGGGCGGTTTTTGGTTCAGCAGGGTCACGAGGCGCTTGTGGTTTCCAACGGCGGGCGCCTGGTGCCGCAGTTGGAAGCGGCGGGTATCCGGCATGTTGCGATGCCCGTCCATCGCAAAGCACTCAGTTCGCTGTTTCAAATCCGCCCGTTCCGCCGGCTGCTGGAAACCGAGCGCCCGGACATTTTGCACCTCCGCTCGCGCGTGCCCGGCTGGATTGCCTGGCTCGCGTGGCGGAAGCTCGACCCGCAAACCCGCCCGCGCCTGGTCTCCACGGTCCACGGCTTCAACTCGGTCAACGCCTGGTCGCGCATCATGACGCGCGGCGAACGTGTCATTGCCGTGTCCGCCAGCATTCGCGAACACATCCTCCAGCATTATCCCGGCGTGCCGGACGAGCTCATCCGCGTCATCCCGCGCGGCATCGAGCCCGCCGATTATCCGCGCGGCTTCCAACCCGACGCCGCGTGGTTGCAACGCTGGCGTGAACAATATCCGCAACTCACCGGACGCCGCGCTCTCGTGCTGCCGGGCCGCATCACCCGGCTCAAGGGTCACGAGGATTTTTTGCGACTGCTGGCCGCGCTGGTGCGGGAAGGGGAGAACGTTCATGGCCTGATCGTGGGCGACACGCATCCGAAGAAGCGGGACTACCGCGTGGCCCTTGAGACGCTCGTTCACCGGCTTGGCGTGGCGGAGCGCGTCACCTTCACCGGCCACCGCAGCGACCTGCGCGAGGTGCTGGCGGTGTCGGACATCGTCTGTTCGCTTTCCCAGCAGCCCGAGGCGTTCGGGCGCACCACGCTCGAGGCACTGGCGCTGGGGCGGCCAGTGCTGGCCTATGACCACGGCGGCGTGGGCGAGCTGCTCCGCGAGTTGTTCCCCGCCGGTCGGGTGGCCCCGGGCGACGCGGCGGCGCTGCTGCAGACCGCCCGTCGGCTGCTGGCCGATGCGCCCGCGCCCGCGCCCGTCGGCGATCCTTACACCCTCGAGGCCATGTGCCGTGCCACGCTTGACACCTACCGCGAATTGCTCCGCCGGGATTGAAGCGGGGGGACTGGTCATGGGCCGGCTCGTGGTCCCGGTGATGCCTCCCGGCCACGGCTGACTCATCTGGATGAGGGGGGAGGCGGGCTGGAAGGGGGGAGTTCTGCATATGACTGAACTTTTTTGCGCCCAGCGCCGAGGCTCGCTGCCTGCAGATGCCCCAAGTTGCGAGCGAACGCGACGGGTTGGATCGCGTGACGGTGCGGCTCGTCGCCGCGGAGGAACTGGGCCGACTCAATCATCATCTACAGGAGGGCCATTATCTGGCGAGCCGCCGGCTCGCCGGCCGGGCGTTGCGTTACGTGGCCGAACTCGACGGCCAATGGGGCGCGCTGCTGACCTTCAGCGCGTCGGCCCTGCACCTCAAGGCGCGGGAACAGTGGATCGGCTGGACCCCGCGGCAGCGCGCCCGGTGGCTCGGCCTGGTGGTCAACAACAGCCGGTTTCTGGTGCGGCCGCCACGCCAGCGCTATCCCAACCTCGCCTCGCAAGTCCTGGGGCTGGCGCTGCGCCGGCTCAGCGCCGACTGGCAGGCGCACTGGGGGCATCCGGTGCTGGTCGTCGAGCGTTTCGTGGATGGGGCGCGCTACCGTGGCACCTGTTATCGGGCCTGCGGTTTTGCAGCGGTCGGCCCCACGGTCGGCTTTGGCCGGCCTCGTGGGCCAATGGCTCGCGCAGCAGGAGCGCGGGGCGCTGGCGCGA
>Ga0209381_1002199_pt1 | contig 25784 bp, 21 predicted proteins | sample DewCreD2012metaG_FD_184111 | JGI IMG/M metagenome (GOLD analysis project Ga0209381, IMG submission 184111) | Hot spring sediment bacterial and archeal communities from British Columbia, Canada, to study Microbial Dark Matter (Phase II) - Dewar... ...
AAAGCCAACCGCGGGCTCTTTTGGGCCTGACCTTGTAAAAAATCGCCCGCCGTCGAGCGCAAAACCGGACACAAAAAATCGCGCTTTGAAAATTTCCCAAGAAAAACAAAAGAAAGGGGGCTGTCCCTAAGAAAGAAGGCTGTCCCTGAGTTTGCCAGGGCTTGCTGTGACTTGCCGTCCAGGCGGTCCACGGTTAGGATGCGTTCCGAGGGCCATTCCGGCCCACAGAGGAGGTCCCGTGGTGAAACGATTTTCGCCAGCATTGTTTGTTTTCTGCGCGAGCCTGGTTGTGTTTTCCGCTTGCAAAGGCGGCGGCGGGAACGACGGAGGGTCTTGTTCCACCGAAGCCTGCAACTACTACCACGAGTGTCCGAACAACCAAGATTGCGTGAGCGGCTGCTGCCAGCCCAGCATCCGTTGTCTGCAGGACAGCGTGTGCAAACCCGGCGGCGCCTGCCTGGCCAATCCTGGACCCGGCTGTCTGACGCTCGCAGAATGCAACCCCGTCACCGAATGCGGAAAACTGGTCCCGTGTGTCGAAGGCAAATGCCGCGAGGATCTCAGTCTGGATCTTCCGTGCAATAACACCTGCCAAAACAACTCAGACTGCCCGTCCGGTACCCACTGCCGCCTGGACGGAAGCGAAGGCAAGTGCGTGATGGACGGCCTGTGCACCGCCAAGGCCGAGTGCGCCGACCTACCGCACGCGGACTGCGTCGGCGAGTGGAAGTGCCTCGACGGACGCTGCGACTATTGCGAACGCCGCTGCGTGAAACTCTGCCTGCACGACACGGACTGCCCGGCCGAAGCGAGTTGCATCGGCGGCCTGTGCGAGAAATACCCGGCCGATGTATTTGCAGCCCTCACCGCCCCCCCGGTGGATCACGATTTCACGGAGAAAAAACCGCTGCGAGTCGGCATCGCCGATGTGCCGCTCCAGTTCCCTGTGGGAATCAGCATGGCCGGCTATGGCGCCCGCGTGGGCCCCAAGACCCCCTATAGCTGCACGCTGGGCGGCAGCGATTCCATGTGGGATCGGCCTCGGGTGAAAGCCTTTGTCTTCGATAACGGAAAGAAGCGCATCGCCATTGTCAAGATGCCCATCGGCTGGAGCGATGACTTTTTGGCCTCGCATATCGCCTGGCGGCTCCATCAGGCCACGCAGGAAAACTACCTCGACCGGCTGATCTTGTCGGCTCCCCACAGCCACTCCCACCCGGGACGCTTCTGGAACGTGCTGCGCGAGAAGAAAATCGGTGTCTTCGGCCACGGCGACTTCAACTTCGAAATGTTCGGGCGGCACACCCAGGCCGCCGCCGATGCAGTGTTGGCGGCCATCGCCGATCTGCGGCCGGCCAAGGTCTCTTGGGCGCTCAACCCGGCCATGGATCCCGAGCGCAAGGTCCACCGCGACCGGCGAGGCAGCGACTTCAATCCCATCGACGACTCGCTGGTGCTCATTCGCATCGACGACATGGATGGCCATCCGCGCGGGCTGCTCGTGAACTTCGCCCTGCATGGAACCCACCTGGACGGCACCACCGTCTCCCAGGATGCGCCGGGCGGTGTCGAGGTCATCGCCCAGCAAAACCTCCAGGAACTCACCGGCTACCCGATCACGTTGGCCTTCATCTCCGGAACCTCGGGGGACGTCAGCCCGGCGGGCGATGACAGCCCGCTCGGCTCCGACGACTGGGGCAAGATCCAGGAGGTCGGCGTCCAGTCATGGCCCAAGATCCTGGCTCTCTATCAGTCGCTCGAAGGCCAGGGGACATCGGACGTCGAACTCGACATGGGCGTGCGTCGCGTGCCGGTGGGCCGGGAGCAGCTCGGTTACGGGCCCGGGGTGTTTCGCGACGAGCAGGGCAACGACTACGAATACGGCGCATTTTCCTGTGTCGGCATGGACGATGACGACCCTAACACCAAGTACCAGGACGGCGCGCTGGGATGCATCTTCAGCGCCGATGCGCTTTCGGGCGGCCGGCCGGTGCGCCAGTTCACCATGGCGCGCTTTTCCATCGCGCGCATCGGCAACCTCGGCCTGGTGAGCCTGCCGGGAGAGCCGCTGGGCAAGTATTCGCGCGACATCTGTCAGAAGTTCATGGACGCTGGCATCGAATACGCCACGACCTTCGGATACAGCCAGGATCACCACTTTTACCTGATGGACGCGGACAGCTGGTTGCAAGGCGGCTACGAGCCCTCGATGCAGATCTGGGGCTGGGCCGAGGCCGACTACTACGCCACCAAGATGAAGGAGATGTTCGCCGGGTTCATGTCCCAGGGCGGCACGGTGGACAACGCCAATCTCAAGCCATCCTGGTTCGAATGGATCAACGACACCGTGACGCCCACGACTACTTCCGCCGCCGATGCGGGCAAGATCGTCAGCGACGTCCCAGCCACCATGGAACGTTTCGGCATGGTGCGCCTGCGCTGGATCGGCGGCCACCCTGGCGTCGATCTGCCGCGCATGACCCTGGAAAAGAAAGTCGGCGATGTCTTCGAACCGGTCAAGAACCGCGCCGGCCAGGTGTACTCGGACGACGGCTTTACCACCATGACCTGGTACCGCGGCAACTACCAGGACAACCACACCTGGGAAATCTCCTGGGAAGAAGGCATCCGCTTCCCGGCCGGAACCTACCGCATTCGAATCGAAGGCCGATATCAGGACGCACAGGGCGCTCAACCGTACACCGTCCTTTCCGGGGCGATCGATTTCGGCGTCTCGACCCGCTTGCGTATCAACGGCCTTGCCCTCGACAACACGAGCGTGTCAGCAACGGTGTTCTATCCCCCCGCTCCGACGACCGACGACGGACACTCGGCGTTTTCCGAATTGCGCGCGACAGGCTATCTCCGTCACAACGGCGCCGTACCCGCCTATCTTCCCTGGCCGGTTCCGGCGGACGGTTCGGTCAAGGCGAGCGTCACCATTCAGCCACCGAGCGGCGACCCGGTCGTTCTTGCCGACCTGCCGGTCAACACGAGCGGCACCGCCAACGTGACCTATGTCTCCTCGCGAACCTCGACCGGCGAGGAGACCACTCGTTCGGTGTCGCTGCCTTCGAGCGGATTCGCCACCGACCACGGCGCCTACCGCGGAGCCGGAAACTACCGGGTTACGGTGGAGGTTCGGGACGCCTTCGGAAACACCGGGACCATCAGCCAGAGCTTCGCTCTCGAGTAAGATCACGGCGGCGGGCAGGTGCCCTGCTGTTCGAGTTCGTTCTTGACCTTGCGCGGGGCCAGCAGCAACCAACCGAGGGAGAACTTGCCCAAAAGGATGAACGGCAAGGCGAAGAGCACCTGCTGTCCCACCTGCATGGCCCACAACACCACCGCATAGGCCGCGCCCTGGGCAGCCAGCACCTCGGTTCCGACGAACAACGACAGTCCCAGTTGCAGGAAGTACTGGAAGTTGCCGATCATGGCCGGTCCCGCGGGGATCATCAGGCCCACGCACAGGACCGCCATGCCGGTGAACGCCTCGAGCCAGCCCAGATGCGCCAACCCGTCAAAGGCGCCGAAGCACAGCAACATCCCCAGGCCGCTCAGACACCAGTAGCCAGCGGTGACCAGCACGAACTCCGAAAGCAACCGAGCGTTGGGCAGCCCGCGCATGCCGCCGATGAAAGCCGATAGCATGGAGCACAAGCGATCAGAGAGTCTTGCCGGCAAGAATCCGATACACCGTCTGAATCCGCGCACGGTCTTTTCGGGATGCCGGTAGGCGAGCGCGAGCAGAACGAGCACCACGACAAAGAGGACCAGCAGCCCCCATCCCCACCAGCGGATCTCGACCGGCACCGCGATCCGGGTATCGAGAAAGAGCAGGATGACGACCAGCAGCAGCGTCATGGCCAGCGAGTCGGCGACGCGTTCCACCACGATAGAAGCGAGGGCCGCCGAGGCCCGGATCTTGCCCTTCTCCGCGATGAGGATGGGCCGGGCAAACTCCCCGAGCCGGAAGGGTAGGATGGTCAGCGCCATGATGCCCACCGAGCCCACCGCGAACAGCCGACCGAAGGGAATGGCCCCGAGCGGTCGCAGCAGGATGCCCCAACGGTACACCCGGATCAGGTGGACGACGGAGAGCAGCAAGAAATACTGGACCAGAATCCAGGGGTCGATGGTCACCAATGCCGCCCGAAACTCGTCCCATTGCACCTTGCGCATGGCGAGCCACACGAAGCCCGCCGCGATGAGAAGCGAAAGCGAGATCTTGATCAGAGTGCGCTTCACCGGCCACTCTCCCCCACCCCGTCTTCGCCCCTTCCTCCGCCCGATGCGCCCAGTCCCGCAATCTCGGCCGGTGCCTGGCAGAGCAGACGCCGCGTTCGGGTCGGACCGATCCGGAGCTCGAGATCGGCCAACCCCTCTGCGACGAACCGGACCGAACCGGTCTCGTGCAGGTCGGTGGTAAAGGCGTCCACCCAGCCCTGCTCGAGCAGCGCCCGCACGGCCGCCTGTTGCTCCCGCGCCGCCGCTCCCGTCAAGCTCTTCAGATTGCACAAGAAGAAGCAACCCCGCCTCCGCAGCGGCTCGAGCGCCTCGGGTCCCTGCCGCTGAACCTCGGGGTACTTCTCGACGTGAGCGATGACCGGAATCCGGCCCTTCACCTGGCACAGAAAGAGCAGTTCATCGAGTCGCGGGGGCAGACCCGACAGCGGAAATTCGAGAAGAAAGGAATCGCTCCGAGGATACGTGACCAGCCCGCCAGTCTGGAGAAGCTGCGCGAGCATCGACGAATGATGTTCCGCGCCGCGTTGCAGGTCGAGAGGGATGCCCTCCTCGTCCAGCGCCGTCTGGAAATCCCGGCGCCGCTGCTCCAGTTCACTCGATGGATGAAGGGTCTCCCCCCAGGGCCGATGGGGCGTGCAGCAGACGGTCCGAAATCCGAGTCCCGCCATGGCGCTGGCGAGCGAAAGCGCCGTGTCGAGATCCGGCGGGCCGTCATCGATGCCGGGAAGAAGATGGCAATGCAGGTCGATCATGGGCGCGCGAAAGCTACCACGAACCCGGCACGGTTCAAAATGTTATCCAAGAAATTCCCGTTCGATCCCAGGGTGCATTTGTGGTACACCTCATTCGCAACTGCAGAGGACGAAAGCGGCAATGCGTTCCAGAAATCTGGCCATCGTCCTGGTCGATATCGCCGGGTTCACCGAGCGCACCGGCCGGCAGAGCCGCGAGCAGAACGAAGCCTGGTTGCGGCGATACCGCAATCTGATGCTCCCGCTGGTAAAGGCCCTGGGCGGCCGCAGGATTAAATCCATCGGCGATGCTTACTTGTGCGCGTTCGATTCGCCGACCAACGCCCTGTTTTTCGGCATGGCCGCGCACGATCGCATCTTCGAATTCAACCAGGGCGCGATGGAGGAGGAGCGATTCAGCATCCGGGTGGCGGTCTCCGCAGGCGAGGTCCGGCTCCAGGGCGGAGACATCTTCGGAGAGCCCGTGAACCTCGCCGCCCGGGTCGAGGGAATAACGCCCGCGGGTGAGATCTGGTTCACCGAAGCCGTCTTCCTGGCCATGACCCGCAGCGAGATTCCCTCGGAAGAGGTTGGCGTTCACGAGTTCAAGGGCATCTCCCAGCCCGTCCGGGTGTTCCGGGTGATTCGTCCGTCGTTGTCGCAGTCCCCAGAGCCGGCGCCAACCGCTCCGGGCGAGGAGCAGGCGGCGGCGCATCCGTTCGGCGGCGCGGGGTTGAGAAAGGCTCGCCAGAGTCCGCTTTCGCTGGCGGCCGGCGGCATCTCATCGTCGCTTTCGGAGGCCACTGCGCGCCTTGGCGAGATCGCGGGCAATTCCCTGGTCCACCTGGGAGAACGTCTCGGCCGCCTCCGCGCCAGAGTTCCCCGCGCGGCATGGCTTGCTGGGGCGGTCGTCCTGGCGATCGTCGCCGCCATTCTCCTGATGCGGTCCCCCGCTCCATTCGCAGAGGCTCGGCGGGCGCTCGCCAACGGAAAGCCCGAACACGCTCTTACGCTGCTGACGCGCCAGAGCCGTCCCGAGGATCCGATCTGGCAGGCGCTCAAGGCGCGCGCGCTGCTTCAGAAACCCCGGCCCGACCCCGCCGGCGCCGCACGATTGTTGCAATCGGCCTGCACCCAAGAAGCCCGTCTGCTCGCGGATGACGACGTCATCTCGGATCTGGTCTCGAGCCTCAACCGACATCCCGCCGACGAGACCATCGACTTCATCGCCCAGCGCGCCGGCGAGGCCGCGGTCCCCGCGCTCAAGCAGGCCGCGGGCGACCGTCGCTACTCGCTCCGCTGGAACAGCGTCCGAGCCCTGAAAAAACTGGGCCGGGATGACGACATCGATCTCGCCGCGCTGTACATTCTGGATCTGGAGCACGTCGATGCCTGCTCGGTGCGCAAGGCCGCGGCGAAAAAACTCGGCGAGTTGAAAGACCCGCGGGCTCTGGAGCCGCTGCGCCGGGCCGCACAGCGTAGCGTGCTCGACAACCTGTGCATGTTCGGCACCCTGGAAGAAGCCATCGCCGCCATTGAAGCCACGCAACGCTAAAGGAGCTTGACCGCTCCCGCGGCCCGTGTCTAGATCCGCGCATGCACCCGATCATCACGACCGTATTCGGGCAACCCATCTACTCCTACGGGGCGGCGTTGGGCATCGCCTTCATCACCGGCTGGACGCTGGCCACGCGCTTCACCAACCGAGAGGGGATCCCATACAAGTTCGCTACCACCGCCTACACCCTGGCCATCATCTTCGCCCTCATCGGCGCCCGGGTGTTCGAACTCCTGGCCAACCCCGAGATGTGGCGCTTCAAGGGCTTCTTGGTGGCCCTGTTCGCATCCAAGTGCGAGGGCCTGGTGGCCTACGGCGGTTACATCGGAGCGTGCCTCGCCTGTTTCATCTACGCCTACATGAAGCGCCAGGACTTCTGGTCGCTGGCCGATTGCACCACGCCCTCGATGGTGCTGGGTCTCGGCATCACCCGCATCGGTTGTTTCTTCGCGGGATGCTGCCACGGACAGCCGACCGATTTGCCCTGGGGCATCGTGTTTCCGCCGGGAAGCCCGGCATCGCGAGCCTTTCCCGATCTGGCCCACCGCGTGGGCGAGACCGTCAGCTCGCTGCCGGTCCATCCCACCCAGATCTACGAATCGCTCCTCGGCTTCGCCCTCTTTCCCATCGCCTATCTCGCCTACAAGAAACGCCGCTTCACCGGCCAGGCGTTCCTGATCATCATCCCGCTCTATGCCGTCGGCCGATTCCTGCTCGAGATCATCCGCGGCGACACGGACCGGGGCGAGGTGGCCCGACTTTCCACTTCGCAGTTCATCGGCATCGTCCTCGTCGTCTTCGCCGTCGGCGCCTACCTCTACCGCCGAAAGAAGGCCCCCGCCCCTCCCGCACCGCTTTCCGACGAGGAAATCGAGCGCCGGCTGGCCGAGGCCGGAGTGAAGAAGTCCAAGAAGAAAGGGCGCTGACGCCTATTGACACAAAGCGTCATCGGCCTTACCCTCTGACCGTCGAGAGGAATCAAACCCCAAAAGAAGGGAAAGGCCATGGACGCGAAGTATGTGAATCAGAAGGCAGAGGAAATCCGCAACCAGGTGATCGAACTCTGGGGCAAGACCGTCGGCCAGCTCGAACAGATCTCCCGCAACCTGATGGAATCCGGTGTCAACATCTTCAAGGTCGAGCAGGCGAAACTTCTGGCCGAGCGCGATCGTCTGCTCAACCGCCTCGGTGAGGAGACCTATCGCCTGCTCGACGCCGGCAAGGTGAAATTGCCAAAGTCGGTCACCGAAACCTATATCAAGGTCCGCAAGGTCATGGACCGTATCATGATCCCCAAGGAAGGCCGCGCGCCGGCGCGCCGAACCCGCAAGCGTTCGCGCAAGGCGACTGTGTAGAGACCGCATGGCAGAAGGGCCCGAGAGGAGCTTGACGTCTCATCCCGGCCTCTGATGCGCCTCTGAGCGATCCCGCTTTCACAAAGGCCCGAAAAATAGCGGCGGAAAAGGCGTCATTTTCTCGCGGCCGCATCCAGCAACGGTTTGCGCAATCCCAGCGCGTCAGGTCGGCCTGGCGTGCGCCTCCGCTGGTTCTTTGGCTGGTTTTCCACATTCTGGAGCCAACTGGCATTACATGATTCAAACTTGTTGATAAATACTGCATAATATATTGTTATTGAATAGATTTTAACAAGCACACAACATGTGCAATCTGTGACAAAGTGGTGATATCGGCCACGGAACCGACAATTTCCACAGCGAAGCCCACACCTTTTTCACAGCAAATGTTGATAACTGAAAAACGGAAGAATTTCAGATGACGGGAGCGACGTTTTTCTTGGCTTCGTTCCAGAGACGGTCGAGTCGATCGAACCCTGCCTGGCGCATGTCGATCGCGCGCTCTCTCGCCAGACGCTCCACTTCACGGAAGCGGATCGAGAAACGCCGATTGGCCGCTTCGATCAACCGGTCGGAGTCGAGACCGAGATGGCGGGCCAGATTGGCCAGCGCGAAGAAGAGGTCTCCGATCTCCCAGGCCGCGGCCTCGCGGCGGCGCGAACGTCGGGCCATGGCCTGCTCGAGTTCGGCCAGTTCCTCGCGTATCTTGCCCATCACATCCGCGGGACCCGACCAGTCGAAGCCCACGCTTGCCGCCCGGGAACAAAGGAGGTTCGTCCGGCCCAGCGCGCTTCGAGCGCGAGGCAAGCCGGAGAGGATGCTGCGCCGCCGCCCGCGGTCTCGACTGCCAAGCGGCGCTCGTCGGTTGAGCCGTCTCATGGACTCCAAAAATGGCTCGGGCCACCGGGATTCCCGGCGGCCCGATCATGACCCCAAGGGGACTCGAACCCCTATTACCGGCGTGAGAGGCCGGCGTCCTAACCGCTAGACGATGGGGCCGGCACTATCCATAGCCGACGGTCGGATTTGAACCGACGGCCTGCTGATTACGAATCAGCTGCTCTGCCACTGAGCTACGTCGGCCTGTCACAGAACCCGCCGCAGCTTCCCTGCGGCAAGGGTGCCTTCTACCAGCCCTCGCGACCCCTTGTCAAGGAGTTTGGCGCCCCGATCGTTTCATCTCCCGCTGGATCTTGACCGCGCAGAACTCGCCGCACATCGAGCACACGTTTTCGTCTCCCGGAGGCGCCTTGCCCCTCACCGCCTCCGCCCGGCGTGGATCCAGGGCGTGCCGGAACATTCCTTCCCAATCCAGCGCCTTGCGGCAACGGCTCATGGCCTGTTCCGCTTCCCGCGACCCGGGCCGACCCCGCGCCAGTTCGGCGGCGGTGGCGGCGATGCGCGAGGCGATCACGCCGGCGCGGACGTCTTCTTCGTCGGGAAGCCCGAGGTGCTCGGCCGGCGTTACGTAGCACAGAAAGTCCGCCCCGGCCCAACCCGCCAGAGCGCCGCCGATGGCCCCGGTGATGTGATCGTACCCCGGCGCGCGATCCGTCACCAGCGGGCCGAGGACGTAGAAGGGCGCGTTGCGGCACAGCCGCTTTTCGAGCAGGACATTGGCCTGGATCTGATCCATGGGGACGTGGCCCGGCCCCTCGATCATGACCTGCACCCCTCGTTCCAGCGCGCGGGCCTGAAGCTCTCCGAGCAGGATGAGCTCGTGGACCTGGGCCCGGTCGGTGGCATCGGCGGTGGCTCCGGGCCGGAAACCGTCTCCCAGGGACAGGGTGGCGTCGGCCTCGCGGGCCAGATCCAGCAGGCGGTCGAACTGCGTGTACAGCGGGTTCTCGCACTCGTGGTAGCGCATCCAGGCGATGAGCAACGCCCCGCCGCGGGACACCACATCGAGCAACCGGCCCTGGCGCTCCATCAGCTCGAGCGTGCGCAGGGTGACGCCGCAATGGACCGTGAGAAAGTCGACCCCCTGCCGCAAATGGTCGGCAATCACTGCGAACAGGTCGTCCTCGGTCATCTCGCAGAAGGAGCTCCCGCGATCCATGGCCCGGGCCGCCGCCTCGTAGACCGGAACCGTCCCCATGGGCAGATGCACGGCATCCATGAGCCGGCCGCGGATGTCCGCCAGCGAACCTCCGGTGGAGAGGTCCATGACCGTGTCCGCGCCCGCTTCCAGCGCCGCCTTGGCCTTGCGGATTTCCCGCTCGACATCCAGCGCGTCGCGGGACGTGCCCAGGTTGGCGTTGACCTTGATGCGAAGGTTCGTGCCGATGCCCAGCGGCTGGATATCGGTCCGCCGCCGATTGCGGGTGATGACCACCTCGCCGCACGCCAGGGCCGCGGCCAGGCTTTCCGCGTCCACGCCCTCGTCTCGGGCCACCGCCCGCACTTCATCCGTCACCACGCCTTGCCGTGCCTGCTCGATTCGCGTTTGCATTGTCGCACCCTCGGGCCGCGGGACGACAGCCGCGGCCGGAGTGCAATGGATAGACCCGGCCCCACCCCTTGTCAACACTCGATCGTCTTCACCCGGGCCGCGCCGAGGGGGGCTTGCTCGACCCGATCCCCCGTGCTAGCTTCGGGTCATCACAGGAGGTGGAGAATGCCGAACCGTCTGTTCTCGGTCGTTGTTGCGATCTGCGCGTCGCTTGTGACGGCGTGCGGCGGCGGGGGCACATCGTACGTTCCTTGCGCCGTGGATGGCGACTGCAAGGACGGAGAGATCTGCATCGACAACCGCTGCCAGCCCAGCACCGGTTGCACCCAGGACAGCGATTGCAAGAATGGGCGGGTGTGCCTGGAGGGCGTGTGCCGGACGGCGGAATGCAACAGCGACGGGGACTGCGGCGCCAACCAGCACTGCGAAAACCACAAGTGCGTCGACAATCCGCCCTGCGTGACCGACAACGACTGCCTGCCCACCGAATACTGCGACGCCGGCACCTGCAAGATCCGCCAGCAGAAGACCTGCGCCCAGGACAGCGATTGCGCCGCCAACGAGCTTTGTCTGGATCAGGTATGCACCGCCAAGGCCACCTGCACCCGAGACGACCAGTGTCCCTCGGGGACGGTGTGCTCCAAGGGCCAGTGCAACCGCCCATGCGCGTCCGATACCGACTGCGGCAACCTGTACAAGTGCGTGAATCAGCATTGCCTGCAGCAGTGCATCAGCGACAGCACCTGCATGCAAGCGAACACCATCTGCGAGGGCGGCGTGTGTGTTCCCGCCCAGTGCCAATCGAACGACGACTGCACCGGCCAGAACGTCCGCTGCCTCGACGGGCGCTGCCGGACCTACACGCCCTGCGCCACCACCGAGGACTGCCAGGATCCCAACTTCGAGTGCCGCGACAACATCTGCGAGGAATTGCCCTTGTGCCTCATCGACGGCGATTGCGCCCGCGGAAGCCTCTGCGTGGACGGGCATTGCCGCCCGGCCCATTCCTGCCAGCAGGAAAGCGACTGCGCCGCCGACGAGGATTGCGTCGGCGGGGTATGCGTGGCCCATCTGTGCCGCGGTCCCGCCGATTGCCCGCCGGACCAGATTTGCGTGGGCGGAACCTGCAGCGCCGGCGGCAATCCGGCGACCGTTTATAGCGTGGTGATCCTTACGCCGGGAGGCCCGATTCAGAGCGGACGGAGCTTGCAGCTCGCGGCGGTGGCCCTCACCCAGGCCGGCGAGGAAGTACCGGGCATCGCCTTCGATTGGACATCCAGCCAGCCCGCGCGGGCCGCGGTGGATGAGAACGGCCTCTTGACCGGCGGCAGCGAGGCGGGCGACACCCAGGTGACCGCCAAGGCAGCGGGCACCCAGCGCGTCTCCGCGCCGGTGACATTCAGCAACATCCTTCCCGTGACCGAAGGTCTGCGGGTCACGGTGATCGACGCGGTGGACCGGCGGCCGCTCGAGGGCGTGCAGGTGGTCGCCAGCGAGGGCGCCAACACCCAGACCGCGACGACGGATTCCTCGGGCCAGGTCTCGTTCCCCGCGCCGGGCGGGCCGGTGGATGTGCACGTCTTCTCCCAGGATCACGACTACGTCACCATAGGAAAGACCATTTCTCGCGATGTGCTCGTACCGCTGCCGCCGCGCAGCGTGGCCGACAGGGCCGGAGGTTTCACCGGCCAGATGAGTTTTACCGGGACCGGCGAAGTCTCTCTGGGGCTGGCCGGGACCAGCATCGCGGGACACCTGATGGACCTGAACTTCTCCCGCCTCATGGGGCAAGTGTTCACGGTACGCATCAACCTGGGCACACAGACGATATCGCTGCCGCTGCCGGCTCAGATGGTCATGAAGGCCGAGTACAACGGCATCCCCATCTCCATCAAGGACACCTATTACGTTCTGGGCCAGGAAGGGCTGCGCGCCGCCTGGGGTCTGGGCGGCAAGATGGGTCTCGCCGCGCTGATGCAAATCTTCAACAGCGGCTCCTCCATCGATCAGATTCTGATCGACTTGCTGCCGTATTTCGCGATGTTCCATCACGCCATCAAACCCCAGATCGACGTCTTTCCGGTCCCGCTGGTCACGGACGCCAACGACATCGACGGCGATGGTGACAGCACCGAGTCGCGGCCGGACTGGGCCAGCTTCCCCACTCTCAATCTCGACGCCAGCCATCCGCAGAGCCTGTCGGTGGAGGTGGTGCCTCCGGTCCTGCCCAGCCATGGCGCCACTCCGTTGCGCACGGTGATCTTCATGGCGGGCGGTCTCACGCCGCAGGGGTTCACTCCGCTCGGGATTTCGGGAGAGGAGGCCCAAAATGGCCAGGCGGCTCCGATGGTCATGAAGCTGGCGCCGGCCTACGGCGGACTGGAGGTGGGTCGGTATGCCCTGCTGGCGATGGCATCCCCTCCGTCGAACGGCCAGGAATTCTCCAGCGACATGGCCGCGGTGAGCTTCATGGCCGACGACCTGCCCGCCCGGGTGGAGTTCGAGAAAGGATTCCTGCCGTTTCCGACCGACGCCAGCTGGGCGGCGGCCAGCCGCACCGTGACCGCCGGCGCCGTTGCCGGGGCCGCGCTGTATCGTTTCTCCATCGCCGGACCGGACGGCTCCTGGATCGCCTATTTGCCGGCCGATGGAATCCTCTCGGCGACGCTGCCCGAACCGCCGTCGGGCTACGCCGACCTCGCGGCCGGCACCACTCGCAGCCTGATGCCCATTGCGCTCACTGGCACCATGACCTTCGAGGACTTGATCGGCTTCGACGGCGAGGATCTCGATCGCATCAACGCCTTCGCGACGGCGTTCTCGACCTTCGAACTCCCCTAGCCGGCCGGCAACCGGTGCAAAATCCCTATGGCACGGCCACGACGCGAGTGGCGCGCGCCATCAGATCCAGCCAGCGGGCGATCTGGCGCTCGGACTCGAAGGGAATTCCGTCGAAGCGGACCACCACTCCCCACTGGCCGCCGGCGGGCATGATCTGAATCACGGTGCCCTGCACCTCGATCTCCCGCCCCAGGCCGAGCAGGACGAGCCGGGCCGACACTCGCTGACCCAGGCGGTGTCTGCGTTCGGTTTCAAAATACAGTCCATTGATGGACAGGCGCCCGAAGCATTCTCGATACTCGTTGCCGCTGCGGATGGCGACGGGAAGATCGAAGCGCGGAGAGTCGCGCCGATCCGACTCCGACAGAAATCTCTCCCTGGCAATCTTGCGAGCCAGATTGTCGTTGAACATAAGTCACCTCTCTTTCCGCCGGCCGTCGTCAATCCCGGCCGAGAAGGAAAGATAGCAACCCGCGTGCCAGAACATCTTCCAAGCGCGGCCAGGACGAAAGGGCGAGTTTTCTTTCGTTGTCACCGGCGGTTGCAAAGGACGCCGTCCCAAGCACCTGCCGGAACTCGATCCGGCGCAGTTCAGATACCGACATTCTTGGCAGACCGAATGTGAAAGCGCGCAACACCCGGCGTGATCGCGCTCACAAGAACAACCCGAGCAGCATGGCGGGAAGCCGGGCGACGATATCGCCGGCAGGAATGACGGAGCTGCGGCGACGCCCTTTCATGGCGCGAAGCAGAGAATCCACCCGGTCGGGGTCCAGGCGAGCGAGCAACGGCTGCGCCCAGAGGACGCGCTCGACGGTCGCCTGACGGGTCACTCGCCGCCAGCGCCGATGGTAGTCGGGCAGGGCGTAGCGGCTGCCCGACAGATACCGGTTGGCCGCCCTGCCGGCGAGGGCGCCCATCGCGACGGCCGCGCCGATGCCCGAGATGCCGAAACTCGCCACGGCATCGCCCGCCAACAATACGTTGTCCCGCCGCGACAAGGAGGCCGGCGCGAACAAGCGGGTGACCGCCTCGCGCGCCGCGGTGATTCTTCCACCCCCGAGCCGCTCCACGCTGTCTTGCAGAGCCGAGTCCAGATCGAGCGGCACCCCCTTCGGGCCGACGACGTGCAGCATCCAGGCGTAATGCCGATCCGTCCCCGGAAGCGCCGCCAGGAAATGTCCGACACCCAGGCATTGCAAGAACAAGGTCTTCGGAGCGAGCGTCCAGCGTTCGAACTCGACTTCTCGCGCAAACAGGATCCCCAGGGCCTCGCGATGAGGGTCCAGCCATCGCGCCACCAGGGAATTGGTGCCGTCCGCTCCAATGAGAACCCGCGCCGCTTCTTCCGACGCACCACGGGCGCGGACTTCCCGACCATCGCCGATCAACTGGCGCACGGCGAAGCCGGTACGGACCTCGACACCCATGTCGCGGGCGCGACGCAGCAGAGCGCCCTTGAGGCGTTCCGGGTTGGCGACCGGCCAGGAACGGGACAGCGAAATCTCCGCGCGTTCCCGCTGACCCTGGACCGCGAGCCGTTCGATTGTGCCGGCGCATCCCCCCTCCACCAGCAGCCGCACCGGCCGCAAGAACAGGTCTTCGCCTCGGGGTTCGAAAAACTCCGAATCGCCGAAAAGCACACCCAAGCAGGCTCGCTGCCTGTGGGTGATGCTCTCGTTGCGTTCGAATACGACCACCCTCCGGCCGGGGAACTGCAGGGCCGCCGCCAGACCGGCGTAGGATGCGCCGACCACGATGGCATCCGTTCGCGGCACGGCTTCCCTACCCCCGCGCAACCGGCGCTCGCCAACCGAACCGCCGCATCAGGTCTTTCTGGATGCGGGCATGTACATCGTCCGGCGGGAGGGTGCCATCCAGCACCACGATGGCCTCACGCGAAAGAACGCGGGGCAGGGAGCGATAGGCGCGCTCCACACGATGTTGGAAGGAGGCGGTCTCGTACAGATCCCGTCGGGAGCGTCCGCTCCAGCGTCGGGTGCCGATCCGGGAGGGAACATCCAGAAGGTAGGTCACATCGGGTGCGGTGGCGAGGCCGTTGATCTGCCGGATCCAGGCCTGCGAAAAATCCTGCCCCTGATACGCCAGACTGGAATGGTAATAGCGGTCCGAAATCACGTCCACGCCGCGCGCCAAGGCCGGTCGCACTTCGGCATCCAGATGGTCGACTCGATCCGCGGCAAACAACAGCGCGACGCAGCCCGGATCGAGCGGCCGCGCGCGGGATCGCACCGCGGATTGGCCATCGCGCACGACCATGCGGCCCGAGAGGATGGCGCGGATCAGGTGTCCGATCGGACCGTCGCTCGGTTCCCGGGTCAACAACGCCTTTCGCCCGATGAGGCGGAGCCAGTCGGCCAACATGCGGCTCTGGGTCGTCGTTCCAGCGCCGTCGATGCCTTCCAGGACAATGAACCTCCCCCTGCGGCGGGGCGCGACTGCGGACGCGGGTTTCATCGAATCCTCTTCAACACATCGCGGGCCCGCTTGGCGTTCGCGCCCTTGGCGCCGGTGGAGAGGTACTTCTCCAGCAATTCCTTGGCGCGGGCATCGTGATGTTGTTCGAACTCCAACAAGCCGAGGCGGAACAGGGCCTCGGCGTGATCCGGCACCAGGGTCAAAACCTTTTCGTACTGGACCCGCGCCCGCTCCAGTTTGTCATCCCGATCCCAGGCTGCCGCGAGTTCGAAGACCGGCGCGGGGTCCGACGGATCCAGCTTGGCCGCGGCGGAGAAAAGACGGCGGGCCTGCGCGAGATTGGCGGAACTGGTCCCCTGGCGAATCCAGGCGCGCCCACCCGAAAGGTACAGGCGCACGCTTTCCTTCGGCGGCAGCTTCTCCCGTTGCGCCATCTGCGCAGCCTTTTCCCAGGCCGCGGCGGCCGCGGCGTGCTGTCCCCGCAACGCCAGCACCTCCGCCAGACCCTCCTGAATCCGAAGCTGGCGCTTTCGCGCCAGACTCTGGCGCAGCACCTTCTCTGCCTGGTTCAGGTTGCGCGCTCCCAGCAAGGCCAGCCCGAGATCGGCAAGAATATCCGGGTTGCGCGGATCCTTCTCGTCGGCCTCCTTGAGCACCCGAACCGCCGGCAAGAAACGCCCCGAGGCGAGCAGTATGCGCCCTTCGACGTGCCGCGCGTTCGCGTCCTGGGCTCCCGCCTTGCGGGCCATTCGGATGGAGCGTTCGGCCTTGTCCAGTTGCCCTTGCAGCAAGAGCGCCTCCGCCAAGCCGACCAGCGCCTCGGCATGGTTGGGTTGATCCAGCAAAAGGCGGGCAAAGGCCTGCTCGGCTTCGACCGGATTCTTGCGCCGAAGTTCGACCTGGCCGAGACGCAATCGTCCCTTGCTATCGAAGGGTTGGATGGTCAAGGCTCGCGCCAGCAGGCCTTGGGCCTCGTCGAATTTCCCGTGCGCGAGGGCGAGTTCGGCCAGGCCGACCAGCGCCGGGTAGCAGCGCCCATCGCGCCGGATCGCCTCCGCGAAGGCGGTGGCTGCGGCCCGTTCGTTGCCTCGGGCCAGAGCCACGATACCCAGCGCCCACTGGGATAGGCCGGCCTGCGGAAATTCCTTCTCCAGGGTCAGGGCCTGGCGGCGGGCACCCTCAAGGTCGTCCTTCTGGATCCGAGCGGCCACCGCGAAGGCACGCCCGGCGACATAGAAATCTTTGTCCTCCGGTTTGAGTAGCTCGAATTCCTCCAGGGCCGAATCCAGCTTTCCGACCTGGCGCAGCGCCTCTCCGCGCAACAGGTACAGGCGCGCGGCCGGCACTTTCTTTCCGACCAGCCGCACCAGTCCCTGGAGGGCCTGCTGGGCCTTGCCTCGCCAGAGAGAGTTTTCCACCGCTGCGAAGTTGAGCTCGATGCTGTCGGGATCGGCAGGCAGCATCTTCTCCACGCGGCTGGCCACCTCGTCGAGCTCGAAAAAATCAAGGCACAGACGCAGCAGTCTCTGCTGAAAGAGAGGGTCGTCGGGCAAGAGCTCGTGGCTCGCCCGAACCGAGGTCAAGGCCCGCGGCCGGTCCAGAGTCAGAAACGCCAGGTGCGCCAGACGCAGATGGGCCTCCGCTTTCTGGCGGTCGGTCACCTGTGGGAGTTCGAGAACCTTGGCCAGATCCGCGCGCGCCGGCTCCAGCTCCCGGCCCTGGGCCAGGCGGATATCCGAGAGCGCGATCAGCGTCCCGACGTGCAGGCCGTTCACGGTCAGGGCTCGCTGGAAGGTGTCCACGGCCTGCTCGGCATGGTTCGCCCGTCGTTCCAGCTCCCCCAGCAGGTACAGCGTGCGAACCTGGCCTCCATCTCGTTTCAGAGCGTCCTGAAACATCTTGCGCGCGCTATCCAATTGCGCGAGCCGAAGGTCGATCTCCCCGACCAGGGAGAGCAACGGGGCATCGTCCGCCTTCGAGGCCAGGAACGACTCCGCCGCCTTGCGCAACTCGGCGGGATTCTCTCCCAGGTGCAGTCGCGCCGCCAACAACGGCGCGGGGTCCGCTTCGACCGGGTTCAGGGCGCTCAACAACTGGCGAGCCTCATCGCTGCTGGATTGGTTGGGCCCGTATTCATCTCCCAGCCGCGCCAGCAACAAGGCCTTGAGCGAGCGGGCCGGTTTGCTCTCGGAATCCAGGTCGAGCAACTCGTCCAGCGCCGTTCGCGCGTCGTTGTATCCCGCAAGGGTGTCGAGCGCCATCGATGCGCGCGCCTGTTCGAGCAGGTCCGCGATGCGGTCGGCGCGGATGTGCCGCAGGGCGACCCAGATTCCCAGCCCGAGTCCGACGACCAAGAACGGGACCAGCACCAGGAAGACCTTGTAGTAGCTGAAGGATCCCGAGGCCACAACCGGCGGGCGCGTCTCCACCGTCACCGCCGGAGACGAGGAAGCCAGCATCGTCGGCGGCGGAAGATGGCCGGGCGCGGCGACCGTGGGGTGCCCTCCCTCGAACCGGGTCGGAGGCTCCTTCGGCTCCATGGACTGCACCTCGGGTTCCTGCGATGCCCACGGAGCGGGAGCGCTTTCGGGCGAATAAATCGTCGGTGGCTCGGTGGCTCTCGGACCCGAACGGACCGCGGGAGATCCCTCGGGCACCGGATCCGCGATCGTGGGAGCCGAGACGGGAATGGATTCGACCGGTCGAGAACCCCCGTCAACCAGTGGATTGGTCACGTACAACGTCGGCGGCTCGGGTTCGTCGTCCTGCAACGAATATCCCAACGGGTTTTCGGACTCCGGCAGTTTCGATTGCGGATCTTGCCATTCTCCAAATCCGCTCTTTGCGGGATCGGATTCCATCGGCGGCTCGAGGACCTCTTGAGCGTTGTCCGCGACCTCAAACGATCCCTCCACCACCTCACTGGCATCCGCCCCTGTCCTGTCGGAAACGAGGTTGAGAACTCTCGGATCTGAAGGAGCGAGCACCAAGGCACGGTCGAGGTATGGCCGGGCGCTATCGACCTGGCCGCGCTCCTTCAGAAAGGCGGCGATTTCGGTCCATACGCCGGGATCGGACGGGGCCAGGGCACAGGCCCGCTCGAAGGCCCTGATTCCTTCCTCGAGCTGCTGAAGTTCAACCAGGGCCTTGCCGTAATTGATATGTCCTGCGGCCAGCGTGGGATGGAAACCCATGCCCTTTTCGCAAACCCGCAGCGCATCCCGCGCCCGGCCCACGGAGAGATACGCAGACGCCAGTTCGGCAAACCGCTCTGAATCCGGGTGTCGGTTGAGATGTTCTTCCAGCTTCTGGATTTCGATTGTGGCATCGCCCTGGGTCAAGACATCTCCTCGCTGGAACCACCCATCCGGAACCACCCATCCGCATCGGAGTCAATCAAAAACCCCAAAGGATGTCAACGCGTAGGGAACGCAAAAAAACAACGCGCGGAATCAGGATAACACCTGGTTCCGCGCCATTGTTCGATTGCAGGGGACAATTTCGACGGGAGACTTTTTCCGGAACAGAATGCCACCGACCCTGCCCACCACTCTACCTACCGTCCACCCGGCCCCATCCGACGACCAGATTCCGTGCGGGAAGCGCATGCCCGTCTGTCCCGACTGCGGCAGAAACTACCCCTGCAATTCCTGTTTTCAGAGACCGGCTACCACAAAGCCTTCAAAATCATGAAGTTATCGGAAACAGTTCCACAGCACAGCACGGAGACCCTGGGGTTGGGATATCTTGCGCTCTTGCTCAACAGCGCACCGATGAACTCCTTGATGTACTCGTCCCGTGCCTGATTTTTCCGCTCCCGGCATATGATCTTGAGCAGCACATGCCTGTTCGATTCTTCCACCACGATTGGATCGCCGATATTTGCCGCCTTGGTCGCGTAAAGCACATCCATGAGGTTTTTCACTTCGTAGTTGGCCGCCGCATTTCTGGCTCTTGATACGACATCCGAGGGAGTCACACGCGGCGATCTGTCCGATGATCCGTGACTGACAGATACCTGTTCTTGCATGACTCGACCTTTCGAAATAGTTACTGTTCATCGAAAGCCGAAATCACTTTACCTAAACAAGCAATAACAGTGCCAAAAACAAAAAGCACCATCGATGTAACTATTTGATAAATAAGCAATTATAAATCTAGTGTAGTTGAAATTATATAACGAATCCAACAAATATGGCAATAATGCCACTAATTGATAAATAATGTAACATTACACCCAATGAAAAACATAATTATCCCAGATACAGAATGGAATACTGCACACTGAGGCAATTTTACCACTTTTTGATGGCAAATAAAAAAGGAGAGCCCGGAATGTCGCGGGGGGGGGACGAGCACTCCGGGCTCTGGTTCCCGAAGGAACCGAAGGCGTATATATAGCCAGATGATTTTCGTGTCAAGTATTATCGGAAAGATCCAATATACCCTAATCTGCACTTTATCGTTGAGGCTCCGGAGCACTCCCCTTTTGCGACGGCCAAAGGCTAACGTGTCCCGGTTGTAGTTTGTTTCAACGTGACGCTTGACCATCGGTTAGTTTTGATCCAGTATTCACGGCACCCCAGACTCGGGATTCTGGAGGAAGAATGCTCAACCGAATGATTCTGTTTTGCCCTATCCTGGCTGCACTGCTCGCCGCTGGATGCGCTTTCGAATCCGGGGGAAACGACGACGGCGGCCTCAAACCGGACGGAAAGACCGATGGCAGCGATTCGGGTCTTCAGTATCCGCCCGGGCCATACGGCGCCGAGTACATGGACACGGTGGAAAATTTCACCGTCGACGAGTGCATCTGCTCCGGCACGACGGCGGTCGGGCGCGGGATGAAGTTCGAGAGATTTTTGGGAGCCAAGGCCGTCCTGGTCACCGTCCACGCCGGCTGGTGCACCTACTGCAAGCAGCAGGCGGCGACCATGGAGGACGGGCTCTGGCAAAAGTACAAGGACCAGGGTCTGCAGATGCTGCTGGTCTCGTTCCAGGATGAAAAGGGCGGGGCCGATCGCCAGGCGTTGCTCGACTACTGCTGCAAGAACAAGGCGGACTTTCACATGACCTTCACCCAGGCCATCGACCCCAACGCCAAGGTGATGGATCAGTTTTTCCGCCCCACCCAGGCGGGCACGCCCCTGAACATGCTGCTCGATCGCCACATGCGCATCCGCTACAAGGTCGAGGGGCTCATTCCGCAATCGTACATCCTGGAAGGCAACATCGAAGGCCTGCTATCCGAACAATGACCGTCGCTGGTTGAAGCGGAGAAAGGCATGCGGTTCGGCTTGATCGCTCTGCTCTGGCTGGCTGTCGCTGCCTGCGCTGCCGGCGTGCGCACGGATTCTGGTTTGGCGGCGAGCCGCACGGCCGGGGACTTTTCGCTGCGCGATCTGGCTGGGCGCAGGGTCCGGCTGTCGCAGTTCGAAGATCGGGTTGTGCTCCTCGCGTTCTGGGCGACTTGGTGCGACCCCTGCCAGAACGAGCTGCCCCAGCTCGGCGCCATCTGGAACCGGAACCGCGCGCGCGGATTCGAGGTGCTGGCCATCAACGTCGATCCGCCCGACGCCGAAAATGCCGTGCGGGAGGTCGCAGGCCGCTTGCGGCTTGCGTTTCCCGTGCTGCTCGACTCTTCGGGAGACGTCGTCAACCGCTTCAATCCCCGGCTGGAACTCCCCTACTCCGTGCTGATCGCTCGCGGGGGAAGAGTCCATTCGACCCACCAGGGATATGTCAGCGGCGACGAGCAAATCCTCGAGGAAGAAATCCGCGCCCTGCTGGGAGATTGAACGCGTGCCGAGATGCCTCCTGTCCACTCTGGCTGCGCTGGCGGCCGCAGCCGGGCCGGCCGTGGCGTTTGAGCTCACCCTGCCCGGGATGGACCATCCGTCCACGTTTGAAATCACCGAGACGCTGTCGCTGGATTATCATGATGACAACCTCAACGGGAACGCCTACGACGACCGCTACGGAGACATCCGCAACCGGCTCAACCTCAAGCTCACCGTGGACGACTTTGTCTTCTCGACCCGCCTGGACACCGTGACGTTCGTCGAGCCGCCGGCCATCCCGGATGGCGAAAACCAGGCGCCGTTCCTCGACCGCTACGCACCGGAGAAGATCTCGGCCTCGTACCAGGGAAAAAGGCTCAAGGCGACGTTGGGCGATTTTTACGCCAGCCTCGGGCGCGGCCTGGCGCTTCAGGTGCGAAAGATCGACGAACTCGGCCTGGATACGACGCTGACCGGCGCCAAACTGGAACTGGAGCTCGACCGTTTCGACATCGTCCTGCTGTCGGGATTTTCCAATCCGACCAACTTCGAGATCTACGAAAAGACTGTCGCCGACACCTGGGACTGGATCTCGGGCCTCAGCGCCGCCTCCGAGCTGGGCGAGCGCTACCGTGCCGGCGCCCACGGCGTCGCGGCGCTCATCGATCCTTTCGACGTCAACGGGACGGACGAGGCCAGCCGACTGGCGAAGCGCGCCTTCATCGGCGGGGCCTTCTTCGAAATACCGGACCTGTGGGGTTCGGGCAATCTGTACCTCGAAGCCGACTGGATGGGCTCGACCATTCCCATCACCGACCAACGCGAGCTGCAGAAGAACTCCCTGGCGGCATACCTTTCCGCCAACGTTCACGCCGGCGACTGGACCCTGCTTACGGAACTGAAGGTCCTCGACGACTGGGAGCTCTTCGTCCTTCCGCCTTCGGGCAACGGCCGGTATCGCAGCGATCTCCGCATCGACTATGTGATCCCTCCCCTGCTCGAGCCGGAGGATCTCGAGATCTCGAACAATCGCGACCTCAGCGGAGGCCGTCTGGGAGCCAGCCTGAGGCCCGGCGGCGGCCCGACCCTTTTCTCGCTCAACGCCGCCGTCTTCTACGCGCAGGATCTGGGCGAAGGGCTTCACCGCTGGATCTGGAACATCTGGGGCGGAGTGGAACAGCGTTTTCTCGACAGCGGCAAGGCCCGGCTCGAGGCAGGCTGGCGCGAGGAAGCGCCCGATTATCACGGCCCGGCCAAGCGGATGCTGTATGTCAACGCCGGGCTGTTGGTGCCGCTCGGTGCGAGGTTCAGCCTGGACGGCCACGGCTTCTTCTGGTGGGTGACGGAGGAGACGCCTTCCCGCGAATATGTCAAGGGCGAGTGGACGCTGACGCTCAACCGCGCTCCCGGATGGGCCGTGGGATTCATCCTGGGCCTCGACAGCGAGCGCTCCGGCAAGGTCGGACTGGACATCATCGACGACTCCTCCGGCGCCCCCATCCGCCAGGTGTTTCTCGCCGGGACGGTCCAGGCCAAGATCCTCAACATCGTGACGCTGAGACTGCTGGCCGGCCAGCTCCGCGGTGGCCTCAAGTGCGTCGGAAGCTGCCAGCTCATTCCTCCCTTCGCGGGGGTGCGGCTGGAGACGGTGATTCGCTTGTGATTGGCAGACCGCGGGCAACTATGCTAGAAATCGGTCGAGGAGAACTCCCATGAGAACGATCGCCCTCCATTCCATTTTGGCTCTGGCCGTGGCTGCGGGTTGGGTCGCCTGCGGTTCATCCGAATCCAGTACAACCGACGGCGGGCAGGACGGAGACGGCGGTGTGGTCCTGAAGCCCTGCGTGGACGACGCCGATTGCACCTATCCCGACACCTGCCAGCCGGAGGGCTACTGCGCGTACTCCATCGGCCCCAAGCCCAACAGCAACCGCATCTCGGGGCGAGTGGAAGTGTCCATGGACAACCCGGACGCGGTGACCTCGGTCAAGGTCATGGGCAAATTGGCGGGACACTACGTGTACATGGAGGATGCCTGGGCGGAGACCGTGCCCAATGACAGCAACTTCTACATTGTCTGCTACGGCATCCTCACCAACAACCTCTATCAGTTCCTGACCCTGGTCGTTCCCCGAAACGCCACGGTGAACACGCCGCTCACCTTTGGCGTGAACGGCACCGCTTCCGGCAACATGGAGTTGGTCGACGTGGACAACGACGGGCGCATCACTGGGCGCAAGGCCAACGGTGAGGTGATCGGCGGCCAGATCACTTTCTCGGAGCTCGGCTTGAACGCCAAGGACCCGGTGGTGGCGATTTTCTCGGTGGATCTCAAGCCGATCCAGTAGCTCCGTCCGGCGCCCGTCCCAGCTCCAGCGACAGCGGAAACACCATCACCTCGTCGATGCGCTCAGCGCCGCACAACAGCATCAGCCAGCGATCCAACCCCAGGGCGCAGCCGCAGCAGGCGGGCAAACCATCCTCCATCGCCTTCAGCAGCGCCTCGTCGATGGGAACAGCGGGTCGGCCCAGCCGCCGCCGGATTTCGACGTGGGCGAGAAAGCGGCGGCGTTGCTCCGCGGGATCGACGAGTTCCCCATAGCCGTTGCACAGCTCGAGCCCTCCCGCGAACAATTCAAAGCGCTCGGCCACGGCGGGATTTTCGGGTCGGCTCCGGGCCAGCGCCGCCATCGGCATGGGGTAGTCGTGCAGCATCACCGGCCCGAGCCGGGCGAGCGCGGGCTCCACCCGTTCGATGAGAACACGGTTGACCATATCGTCGACATCATCGTCGGCGCCCGCCGCCACACCGGCCCGACGCAGCGCCCGCCGCAGCGAATCTTCGCCCCAGTCCTCCGACACCTCGACCCCCGCCAGTTCCCGAAGCGCCTGCGCCACGCTCAGGCGGAGAAAGGGCCGGCCCACCTCGAATCCTATGCCGCAGCGCTCGAGCCGAACCTTCCCCGCCACATCCATTGTGACCTCGCGAAACATCTCCTCGCAAAAGTCGAGCATCTGGTGAAACGCCTGGCCCGCGCAATACCACTCCAGACCGAAAAACTCCGGGTTGTGCCGATCGGTTACCTCGCCATCGCGAAAGAAGGGACCGATGGAGTAGATCCGCTCGCAACCGGACGCGAGCAGGCGCTTGAGGAAAAACTCCGGCGAGGTTTGCAGATACAGCTCCCGCGAGCTTCCGTCCCACAAGCGCAACCGGGTGCGCATGGGCTCGATGGCGGGCGCCGGATCGGCAGCCACGCCGAGCACCGGCACCGAGACCTCAAGGTACCCGCGGCTTGAAAAAAAGCGCCGGACGGAATCAAGCAGGCGCGCCCGCAGGGCGAGCACGTGCCGAATCTGCGCTGCGCTGAACCGCCGCTCGGGCGGGTCCGGGAGCGGCATGGCTCAACCCTCGTCCTCCAGACCATCCAGTGCGCTCGAGTCGATCCAGCGGCGTTCCAACTCCCGGGCGAACCCCAGCGAGGACAGATCTTTCATGCGATCGGGGAAGATCACTCCATCGAGATGATCCACCTCGTGTTGCACCACGCGCGCGGGAAAACCGCTGAGTTTTTTCTCGAGCTTCCGTCCATCGCGATCCAGACCGCGCACCTTCACTCCGCGCGCCCGCGGCACCCGGCCGCGAAGGTCCCCCAGCGAGAGGCAACCCTCCCAGTCCTCTTCCTCGGTCGGATCGATGACCTCGATCACGGGGTTGATGATCACGAACGGCTCGATGGCCTCGTCGGCTCCCTCGGCGCTGGCCGGCAATCCCACCGCGATCACCCGCTCGGAGCGAAACACCTGCGGCGCTGCCAGACCGACTCCATCGTGGAAGAGCATGCTCGTCAACAGATCTTCCAAAAAGCCCTGGAAGCCAGGCTCCCGGATGGAGGATGGCGATACTTCTTCGGAGCGCTGCCGCAGCACCGGCTGTCCCAACAGGGCCAACTGCAAGATGTTCATCGGGTTTCATCCTCTCGGTTGCGGGTGAACAGCAAAAACGCCATGGCCGGACGCTTGGAGGACTCCCGCATGGCGAACTGGATTCCATCGAAGTTCCAACCCTGCACCACCCATTGGTTGATGACCTTTTCCAGTTCCTCGTCGGTGACGGTGCTGATCTCGGCGACCTTGTATTGCAGCATGGCCCTCTCCCGCAAGACGGGCGACATTATATGCTCATCGCCCGGGGCGCGCGCAACCGGAAAACCCCAACCGCCGCCCCGTCACCGGGCGCCGCTCCAGTCGGTGATGTCAATTCTTTTGTGTCAGAAGGAGAGGGGACCATACGCCTTGGCTCACGTTTTCTTGGGTAAAAACCGCAAATAGAATTCTCTCCATGCTGGTGCGGTCCGAGAAGACTCCCATCGGCCG
>Ga0209381_1002206_pt1 | contig 25729 bp, 18 predicted proteins | sample DewCreD2012metaG_FD_184111 | JGI IMG/M metagenome (GOLD analysis project Ga0209381, IMG submission 184111) | Hot spring sediment bacterial and archeal communities from British Columbia, Canada, to study Microbial Dark Matter (Phase II) - Dewar... ...
AGCAGGCCCTCCTTGATCGGCTGGGCCTGGTGCTCCCGGAGCGCCTGGGCCGGCCGAAGTGGCTTGGGCCGGCTCAACAACTTGATCGGCCATGTAGTCTAGACTTTTGATCCGGAAGGCCGAGAATCGCCAAATCGCGGCCTTCCGGCCCCCGAACTGACGAACTTGGGCTAGTGTCCACAATGTTCACCATGTCCACAGCGTACACCTGATGGCTAGAACGCCATGGTCGGCGCCTCACCAGGAGGGCTTGCGCTCGGACCGCTCGATGAGGGGGGCGATGCGACAGGCGACGTCCGGCGCCTTGACCAGGGGCGAGAGCTGGAGCAGCAGTCCCCCCTCGTCGGCCGCGGCCTGGGTTTCGGTGATGGTGGCGCCGTTGTAGGTGTCCCACCACTCGATGCGGTACTGGCCGGCCCGTATGCCGGGGAGCCGGAAGGCGAAGGGTTCGAGGAGGCGGGCGGGCTCTCTCCTGACGAGGCGGCGGTGCCAAGTGTTGCGGCGGTCCTGGAACCAGAGGAGGGCCTGGGTGTCGGCGCGGAGGCCGACGATGCGGAGGTTCGACCGCTCGTCGTCGCGGACGGGCTGCCAGGGCTGGCCGGTCCAATCCACGCCCGCGAGGAAGCGGCCGAGGGCGCGGTAGTGGTAGTAGAGGTCGTTGGGCTCGACGTAGTTGTCCCACCACCAGAGCATGGGGGCGCCGGCGGCGCCGCCGAGGCACGAGGCCCAGAGGGCGTTGTGGAGGTGGATGCCGGTGCGGTCGAGGGCGTTGAGGCGGTTGTCGGCGCCGGTAGGGTGGAAGCCGAATTCGGCGATGAGGTAGGGCTTGCGGAACTGCTCGAAATCCTGCGCCTGGTCGAGCACGAGGGCGGCGGCGTCATATTGCTTGGGCGTGGGCTCCCAGCCCTCGTGGATGTAGGAGTGGAGCTGCACGAAGTCGAGGCCGGGCATGGCCCAGAACTCGGGCCAGTCGGTGTAGGCGGCGAGGGTGTTGGTGACGAGGTGGGTGTAGGGGTCCATGCGGCGCAGCGTGGCGGCCATCTCGGCGGTCCACTCGAGCATGTAGGGCTCTTTTCGTGAGAGCACCTTGCCGCGCTCGCTGGGCGCGTAGTCCATCTCGTTCCAGAACTCCCAGGCCATGATCTGCGGGGCGTAGCCCCACCGGGAGACAATGTAGCGCAGGCGGCGGCGATAGTGGGCTTTGGCGGCGTCGCTGGTGAAGAAGTCGGCGGGCCTGTCGCACATGCCGCCCTGGGCGCGCCAGTAGGGGCTGTGGCGTCGCTGGGCGAAGTCGTAGAAGTTGTCGAAGCAGAGCTTGAAGGCAAGGCCGTAGGTGCGGGCGAAGCCGACGATGTGGTCGAGGCGCCAGGCGTTGTCGAGGCGGTAGTCGTCGAGCCTTGCCCCTTCGAGTTCGAGGCTCCAGGAGCACATCCAGATGCGGGTGAAGTTCTCGTGTGCGGCGGCCATGCGGCGGAAGTAGTTGTCGTAGTCGTAGGTCTTGAGCTGCGAGTCGGCCCAGCAGATGTTGTGGCCGATGGGGAAGTAGGGCTTGCCGGTGGAGTACTCGAAGTAGCGGGGGTTGCGCGGGCTGATGCGGATGAAGCCGGGGCTTGGCGAGTCCGTGGCGATGAACTCGCGCGTGTCCGTGCGTGCTTCGCCGCCGCGTGTCTTCACGGTGACTGCGTAGAGGTGCTGGCCGGCGATGGTTGGCGTGTAGCGGATCTTCCAGACCCGCTCGCCGCGGGGCTTGAGTTGCTCCTTGCCGTCGTTGAGGGTCCGCTCGTAGTCCTGGAAGAGGAAGCCTTCGACGGTGCGGGCGCGGCCCGAGGGGTCGGCCACCGCGGCCGCCAGGGCGATGTCGTCGGGGTCGTAGGGGTTGTCGAAGGCGGCGTCGAACTGCACCGTGAGCTCGAGTGCGTCGAACACGGGCACGGCTGGAGCCGAGGGCGTGACGCGGAGGATTCTGGGCGCGCGCCCCTCGCTGGCGCCGGGCGAAGCGAGAGCGAGCAGGACGGCGGCGCAGCAGAACGCCGAGGAGTGCTTCATCGGGCTCCCTTCCGATCGTGTGCGCGGCGATTCTACCAGGCCCCGGACGGTAAAGCAAAGAGGCGGGGCGGGGGGTGATCCAGGAACGTACGTAGTCTCCCACCCGCCACCTCTTGGGTGCCCCCCCCAGCGGCCTCCGTTGAGGGTGTAGCGGGGGGCAGTCCCGGAAGGCATCCTCAAGCGGGGATGCTTGAGGGTGGCACCCACCAGGCCGTCCGCCGCCAGCCAAGCCTCGCGTCCGCATGGGCGTCGCTTGCTGCGCCGGTCGCACCTGAGCGCGGGGTAGCGCGAGCCATTGCACGTGCCGCGGTCCGCCGGAGCGCAGGCGCTCTAGAAGTTCAGGAACTTGATGCGCGAGACGACGTCCTGCTGCGTGAGCTTGCGGTCGAGGGGCAGGAGGGCATAGGCGCCGTGGGCGTCCTTGCTGTCAATGACCACGAGGTGCGGGTTCGGCGTGGTGTAGCCTCGCTGGCAGGGGTGGTGGCCGCAGAGGATGAGGTCCACCTCCATGCGCTCGGCGAACGCCGCGCTGGTGGGCCGCGCGATGTCGCGGCCCCAGGCCATGCGGAAGGCGGGAGAGTCGCGGCCGATGTCGGCCTCGCGGCTGGCCCGGGTGAACAACGCGCGATCGAAGAGGTGCACGTACTTGCCGTCGGGCAGCGAATGGCACAGGAGGACACCGTGGGCGGTGACGGCGGCCCAGGGGAGCGAGCGGAGGAAGCGGTTGTAGGCCTTGCGGATGACGTCGGCGTTGAACTGGTAGGCTTCCTGGAGCGCGGTGTTGAAGACGCTGAGGACCGAGCGCCCCTGCTTCATGATCTCGAGGCCGTAGAGCTCGGCGATGTCGTGGTTGCCGAGGAGGAAGTGGACCTGGCCTGGGTAGACGGTCTTGTAGATGGCGGCCTCTTCGAGGAGCTGGTAGGAGCGGTCGGGGGTGTCGGCGTACATCGCGTGCAGGAGTTCCTGGAGGAGGATATGGCGCTGGGGATGGTGGCCGAGGTCGGCGATCCGGGTGATGCGGCGGAAGTTCGACAGGTTGCCGTGGAGGTCCCCGGTGACCATCAGCTCGCCGGCGGGCGGCAGCTCGAGCAGGCGGCCGTGCAGGCAGGGGTCCTGCTCGTTCATCGCGGCGGCGCGGGCCATGAGGTCCATCACGTAATCGGGCGGCCGGGGTGCGGGCTCGACAGGCTCGTGTTCCACGTCTCAGTCCTCCGGGGGGAAAAGCTCGTGGGGCCGGGCGTGGGCCAGGCGCTCGCGGAGCAGGGAGTGGCGCTCGCGGATGCGGTCGTTGCGCACGGCGATGGCGATGGCCCGCTTCGTGCCGACGAGGGCCACGAGGCGCCGCCCGCGCGTGACCGCGGTGTAGAGGAGGTTGCGTTGGAGCATCATGTAGTGTTGGGTGAGGATGGGCACGACCACGGCCGGGTACTCGCAGCCCTGGGCCTTGTGGATGGTGATGGCGTAGGCGGGCACGAGCTCGTCGAGTTCGTCGGGGCCGTAGGCCAGCTCGCGCTCGTCGAGGCGCACGATCACCTGGCCCGCGTCGGGGCGGGCCTCGAGCACGCGGCCGAGGTCGCCGTTGAAGACCTCCTTGTCGTAGTTGTTTCGGATCTGCATGACTTTGTCGCCGGGCCGAAAGCCCCGCCCGCCGGGCGTCTTGCCGGGGTTGAGCCGCTCGCGCAGCCGCTCGTTGAGGGCCTGCGCGCCCACCGCGCCGCGGTGCATCGGGGCCAGCACCTGGATGTCGTCCACGGGGTCGAGGCCGTAGGCGGCGGGCAGGCGGCGGGCGACGAGGTCGAGCACGGCCTCGGCCGCCTCCTCGGGGTCGGAGCGCTCGAGGAAGAAGAAGTCGCGCCCCGGCCCCTCGCCGGGGTCGTGGAGGGCCGGCATTTCGCCGCGGTTGATCCGGTGGGCGTTGCCGACGATGAGGCTGTGGGCCTCCTGGCGGAAGATGTCGGTGAGGCGCGCCACGGCGGCCACCCCCGACGCAATCACGTCGCGCAGCACGCTGCCGGGTCCAACCGACGGGAGCTGGTCCACGTCGCCGACGAGGACGAGCACTGCTTGCGCGCGCAGCGCGCGGGCCAGATGGCAGGTGAGCAGGAGGTCGAGCATGGACGCCTCGTCCACGATCACCACGTCGGCCTGAAGGGGGTTCCGCTCGTTGTATTCGAAGGCGCTGGTGCGAGGCTGGTACTTGAGGAGGCGATGAATCGTCATGGCGTCGGTGCGGGTGACCTCGGCGAGTCGCTTGGCGGCGCGGCCCGTGGGTGCGCCAAGGGCGACGCGCAGCCGCCGGGCGTGGAAGATCTCGACGAGGCAGCGCAGCACGGTGGTCTTGCCCACGCCCGGGCCGCCGGTGATGACGGTGAGCTTGCTGGCCACGGCCTTGCGGAGCGCATCCTGCTGCCCGGCCGGCAGCTCGATGCCCACGTGGCGCTGAACCCACACGACCGCCTTGGCGGCGTCAATGGGCGGGAACGGAGCGGGCGTGGCGGCCAGCTCGGCCAGCGCGCGGGCAACCCCCGTCTCGGCCGCGTGCAGGGCGGGCAGGTAGACGGGACGCAACGGGTGAGCATCGTCCACCACCAGTTCGCCGGCCACGCGCTGGGCCTCGATGGCGGCCTCCGCCTGTTCAACCGGGACCTCGAGCATACGGCTCGCCGCCTCGGCGAGGGCCCGCTGGGGATAGCAAGCGTGGCCGTCGTCGCCCAGCTCGCGGAGCGCGTGGACCACGCCGGCGGCGGCGCGCTGCGGCGAGTCGTGAGGGATGCCCAGGTTGGCCGCGATGCGGTCGGCGGTCCGGAAGCCCACGCCGAAGATGTCGGCGGCCAGGCGGTAGGGGCTGTCGCGCACGATCGAGATGGCCGAGTTGCCGTACGCCTTGTAGATACGCGCGCCCACGGCGGGCGAGACGCCGTATTCGTGGAGGAACACCATCACCTCGCGCAGGCCCTTCTGCGCGCCGTAGGCCTCGACGATCTGCTGCTGGCGCTTGCGCCCGATGCCCTCCACCTCGCGCAGCCGTTCGGGCTGGCTCTCGATGACCGCGAGCGTCGCCTCGCCGAAGCGCTTCACCAGCCGGGCGGCCAGCTCCGGCCCGATCCCGGGCACGAGGCCCGAACCCAGGTAGCGCTCGATGCCCCGCGCGCTCGTGGGCGCCACCACCTCATAGTGCTCGACCTCGAACTGCCGGCCGTGGGTCCTGTGGGTCACCCAGCGGCCCTCGAGGCGCAGCACCTCGCCCTCCTTGAGTTCCAGCAGCTTGCCTACGGCGGTGACGAGCCCCTCCCGCCCCTCCGGGCGCACGCGCGCCACCGCGTACGCCCGGTCGGGCGCCGAGAAGACCACGCGCTCGACCGTGCCCTGGAACGACTCGGCCCCTTCGGGGGACTTGAAGAGCGACATTCCTGGCTCCGGCGCACCCAGCGCCGCACGGATTATAGCCCGCCCGCCGGAACGTGTCAACGACTTGACCCGCCGCGTGATTCGGGTATGATGCACAGGCCCTCCACCTGCAACGGAGTGCGCGGCATGGAGTTGCGCCGAACCTACCGCACCATCGAGCAGCGGCTGCGCGAGCTGGCCACCGAGCCGTTCGAGAGACTCCTGGGCATTTGCGGCGAGGCGCCCGCCGCCTATGCCGAGGCTGCGCCGTTCGAGGACGACCCCGCTTTGCGCCGCCTCCTGAGCCGCCTGGGGCTGATCCCGCGCGCCCGCTCGGCGGCCAACCTCTACGACACCGTGAGCCGCATGGCCGAGGCGGCCGGCGAGCGCGTGGCCACGGTGCGGCGCGTGCTCCAGCTCTACTGCTCGCCCGCGGAGGGCATCCCCCGCGTCGTGTGCGGCGACCGCCCCGCCTGCCCCGACTGCCCGCTGGCCCAGGAGTGTGCCTTCCACCAGCGCGCGCCGCGCATCCGCGAACTGCCGGAGGACGAGCGCCCGCGCGAGCGCCTCATCGCGGGGGGCGAGCGCGCGCTCTCCGATGCCGAGCTCCTGGCGATCATCCTCCGCACCGGCACCACCGAGGAGACCGCCGTAGGCCTGGGGCAGAAGCTGCTGGCCCGCTTCGGCAACTTCCGGGCCATCGCGAGCCGCAGCGTGCGCGAGCTGTCGGCCGTTAAGGGCATCGGCCCCGCCAAGGCGGCCCAGGTGAAGGCCGCCGCCGAGATCGGCCGCCGCCTGGCCGAGCGCGCCGCCCTCGAGCCCGGCCGCCCCATCGCCGACAGCCAGGCCGTCTGCGACTTCACCCGGCCCCGCCTCCGCGACCAGAAGAAGGAGACCTTCCTCGTCCTCCTCCTCGACGCCCGCAATCGCCTGGTGCGCGACGTCGAGGTCTCGGTCGGCAGCCTCACCGCCAGCCTGGCCCACCCGCGCGAGGTCTTCCACGAGGCGGTGCGCGACAGCGCCGCCGCCATCGTGTGCGTGCACAACCACCCGACCGGCGACCCGACGCCCAGCCCGCGCGACATCGAGATCACGGCCAAGCTCCACGCGGCCAGCCAGGTGCTCGGCATCACGCTCCTCGACCACGTCATCGTGGGCGAAACCACGCACTACAGCTTCGCCGACGAGGGCCAACTGCCGCGCGCCCGGCGCCACGATGGGTAGGCAAATGGGGTTTGACTTGCGGCCCGCAAATCCCCTACAATAGAAAATGTAGGGGAGGAGCACCCTTACGTCATAAAACCGATAGAAAAGGTCAACAATGCAACTGCAACTGTCGCGCGCCCAGCTCGACTCCGACTGGAAGCGCGAGGTCGAACGGCGCCTGGGGCGGAAGCTGGCCGACTGCTATCAGTGCGGCAAGTGCACTGCCGGCTGCCCGGTGTCGTTCGAGATGTTCCACCCCATCCACGCGATGATGCGGCTGGCGCAACTGGGGCGCAAAGACGAAGCGCTGCGCTCGCGCTCCCAGTGGGTGTGCGCGGCATGCGAGGCGTGCTCGACCCGCTGCCCGAAGGACGCCGAGCCGGCCCGCCTGATGACCGTGCTGCGCGAGATGGCCCAGGAAGAGGGCCTCGTGAACGCCAACGAGGCCGACATCTACGACTTCCACCAGTCGTTCCTCGCCAGCATCCGCCGCTTCGGCCGCGTGTACGAGATGGGCTTCATCGCCGCCTACAAGCTCAAGAGCCCGCTCCGCCGGGGCCCGCAGGACCTGCTCACCTTCCCCAAGATGCTCAAGCGCGGCAAGCCCGGCCTCCTGCCCCACAAGATCCAGAACGTCGCCGCCATCCGCCGCATCTACGAGCGAACCAAGCTTCAGAAAGCCACCGAGAGGAAGTCGGACTGACATGGAACTCGGCTACTATCCCGGCTGCGCCTTGAAGGCCCACGCGACCGGCTACGAGTACGGCATGGCGATCGAGGCCACCCTCGGCGCCCTCGGCTTCACGCTCAAAGAGGTACCCGACTGGAACTGCTGCGGCGCGTCGGCGGGGCACATGACCAACTCGACGCTCACCCGCGCGCTCAACGTGCGCAACCTCGCGCTCGCCGAGGCCGCCGGGCTCAAGGAGATCCTCGCCCCCTGCCCCCTGTGCACCAAGGAGCTGGGCCTCGCACAGCACGAGGTGAAGGAACACCCCGAGCTGCTCGCCGCGGCGCAGGAAGCGGCCGAGATGGTCTACCGCTGCTCCGTGCGGCCGATCACCCTCGTCGAGCTGCTCCATCGCAACCTCGACCTGCTCAAGGAGCGGGCCGCCGCGGGCAAGCTGGCCGACCTCAAGGTCGCCTGCTACTACGGCTGCCTGCACACCCGCCCACCCGACGTGATGACCTACGACGACACCGAGCAGCCGACGGCGATGGACGAGGTGTGCCGCACGTTGGGCCTGGCGCCCGTCGAGTGGCCCAACAAGACCGAGTGTTGCGGCGCGGGGTTCACGATGAGCCGCCCGACGGTCGTCGCGCGCCTCACGGGCCGCCTCCTGAAGGCCGCTCGCCTGGCCGGGGCCGAGGCCTTCGTGGTCGCCTGCCCCATGTGCCAGGCGAACCTCGATATGCGTCAGAGCGAGGCCGCGGCCGACGCGGGCCTCGCCGAAGACCTGCACATGCCCGTGCTCTACCTCGCCCAGGTGGTGGGCCTGGCCCTCGGCCTCGAGCCCAAGGCCCTTGGCCTGAGCACGCATTTTGTGGACACCGCGGATTTCGTCGCCCGCCTGCGCGGCGAGCCGCCGGCGGCGGCCGAGCCCGCACAGGGCGCCGTGGCCTAGTGGAATGAAGCGAACACGGGACACGTGAAACCCGTGGGACCCGTCGGACGCGTGGGACAGCGGAGCCGAATGTCCGACCAGTCCGACGAGGCTGACGAGTCTCACACGTCCCACGAAACGGGGACAGGAGAGACCGCACTTGTCGCGCATCGGCGTCTTCATCTGTCACTGCGGCGAGAACATCGGCAGCGTCGTCAACTGCGAGGCCGCGGCTGAGGCGCTCAAGACACACCCCGGCGTGGTGTTCTCGACCGACTACAAGTACATGTGCTCGGACCCCGGCCAGAACCTGATCAAGAAGGCCATCGAGGACCACAAGCTCACGGGCGTGGTCGTGGCCGCCTGCTCGCCCCGCATGCACGAGCCCACCTTCCGCAACGCCGTGGCCGAGAAGGGCCTCAACCCGTACCTCTGCGAAATGGCCAACATCCGCGAGCACTGCTCCTGGGTGCACCCCGACAAGGCCGAGGCCACCCAGAAGGCCATCGAGCTCATCCGCCTGATGGTCGAAAAGGTCAAGAACAACGAAAAGCTCAAGCCCATCCACGTCCCCATCACCAAGCGCGCCCTCGTCATCGGCGCCGGCATCGCCGGCATCCAGGCGGCCCTCGACATCGCCAACATGGGCCACGAGGTCGTGCTCGTCGAGCGCGAGGCCTCGGTCGGCGGCCACATGCTCCAGCTCTCCGAGACCTTCCCCACCCTCGACTGCTCGCAGTGCATCCTCACCCCCCGCATGGTCGAGGTGGCCCGCCACAAGAAGATCAAGCTCTACACCTGGAGCGAAGTGGACGCGGTGGACGGCTACATCGGGAACTTCGAGATCACGATCCGCATGAAGCCGCGGAGCGTGGACCTCGCCAAGTGCACGGGCTGCGGCACCTGCTGGCAGAAGTGCCCTTCGCGCACCATCCCCAGCGAGTTCAACGCCGGCATCACCGTGCCAGACCCCGAGAACCCCAAGAGGCGCCTCGGCTACCGCACCGCCATCTACACCCCCAGCCCCCAGGCCGTGCCCAACAAGCCCGTGATTGACCGCGCCAACTGCCTCTGGTTTCAGAAGGGCAAGTGCGGCGTCTGCGCCAAGGTGTGCCCCACCAAGGCCGTGGACTACGAGCAGAAGGAAGAGCTGGTCAAGGAAAAGGTCGGCGCCATCGTCGTCGCCACGGGCTACCAGGTCTGGAGCGTGGCCAAGGCCGCCGCCGACTACCCCTACATCGGCTACGGCGAGTACGGCTACGGCACCCATCCCGACATCCTTGACGGCCTCCAATTCGAGCGCCTGCTGAGCGCCAGCGGCCCCACCGGCGGAAAGGTGCGCCGCCCCTCCGACGGCAGGGAAGCCAAGTCCGTCGCCTTCCTCTCCTGCGTCGGCTCGCGCGACAACGAGAAGGGCTTCACCTACTGCTCGAAAATCTGCTGCATGTACCTGGCCAAGCACGCCATGCTCTACAAACACAAGGTGCACGGCGGCCAGGCCTACAACTTCTACATGGACATCCGGGCCGGCGGCAAGACCTACGACGAGTTCACCCGCCGCGCCGTGGAGGAGGACGACCTGTGCTACCTCCGCGGGCGCGTCTCGCGCATCTACCCGCGCGGCGACAAGCTCGTGGTGCAGGGCGCCGACACCCTCTCGAATGCCCAGGTGGAGCTCGAGGTGGACCTCGTGGTGCTGGGCACGGCCATGATCGCCCAGCCCGACGCCGAGGCCATGGCCCAGAAGCTGCACGTGGCGTTCGACAAGGACCGCTTCTTCTCCGAGGCGCACCCCAAGCTGCGCCCCGTGGAGGCGCAAACAGCCGGCGTGTTCTTCGCCGGCGCGTGCCAGGGGCCCAAGGACATTCCCGAGAGCGTGGCCCAGGCCTCCGCGGCCGCCAGCAAGGTGGGCGCGCTGCTGAACGCCAACGAACTCGAGCGCGAGCCGATCGTGGCCAGCGTCCACCGCACGGCGCCGCCCGTCTACTCCACCTGCTTCGGCTGCTTCTTCTGCGAGCGCATCTGCCCCTACGGGGCCATTGAGCGCGAGGAGATCCGGGACCGCAGAGGCAACCTCATCAAGACCGTCGCCCGGGTCAACGAGGGCCTCTGCGGCGGATGCGGCCTGTGCGCCGCCGCCTGCCGCGCCCACGCCGTGACCCTCAAGGGCTTCAACGACGAGCAACTCTATGCCGTCGTGAATGCGTTGGGCGAGGACTGACGGGGCGGCCCGCGTGGCAGCCCTCGACGACAACACGCGAAAGGAAGGCGACCCAACACCGCCATGGCTACCACCGAGAAAGAGTTCGAGCCGCGCATCGTGGCCTTCGTCTGCAACTGGTGCACCTATGCCGGCGCCGACCTGGCGGGCACGAGCCGCCTGAAGTACGCCTCGAACGTGCGCGTGATCCGTGTGCCGTGCAGCGGGCGCGTGGACCCGAACTTCGTGATCAAGGCCTTCGAGCGCGGGGCCGACGGGGTGCTGGTCAGCGGGTGCCACCCGGGCGACTGCCACTATGCCGAGGGCAACTACTACGCCCGGCGGCGATGGACCATCTTCCGCGAGCTGCTGGACCTCCTGGGCATCGAGCCTGAGCGGCTCCAGTTCTCGTGGGTCTCCGCCGCCGAAGGCGCCAAGTGGGCCGAGCTGATCAATGACCTGACGGCGAAGCTGCGCCAGGTGGGCCCGTTCACGGGCTACCGCGAACTGGCCGAGGCGTCCCGCGGACCCTGCTGACGCTCGGGCGTCAGGCTGAAGGGGCGATGCCGTGCCGATCGACATCTTCGACACCGAGAGGCCCGCGCCGGACCGCGTGTTCCGTTACCCGCTCTACGAGCGCTTCCTGTGGGTGACCGTGGTTGCCGCGGGCATCGCGGTGGCCGTCTTCTTCGCCCAAGTGCGGGACTTCGTGAGGGCGGAGGGTCCACGGGCGTGGATTGTGATCGGCGTCGTGGCGTTCTTCCTGTTGCTCACGATCTGGATCTCGCTGCGCGCGTGGCTGTCGAAGGTGGTGATCTCGCCCGTGTCGCTCAAGGCCACGGTGTTCGGCCAGGGCGTGCAACGGATCAGTTGGGTGCACATTCAAAAGGTGATCTACCGATGGCGCCCCCTGGGCCACAAGCTCATCTTCATCGGCAGCGACGGCGCCCGCGTGAGCTTCCGCTCGTGCATCCAGGGCTACGAGCAACTGCTCGCCTTCATCCGCGAAAGCTCGCCGGAACACGTCCTCGACCAGCTCGACGCCATCTTCGGTGAACCCGAGGAGGAAGAGGAGGAAGAACAACCGGAGGCGGACGCGCCGGAACCCGAGGAGCCAGCCCGCACCGGAGAGGCAACGTCTGAGCCCGAGCCATCTGTCAAGCCAGAGCGCAAGGAGCCGCCGCCGGCGCCTCCACCTCCCCGGGACCAACCCGCCGAAGCGTCGCCCGAGGACGGCGACGAGGAAAGCGAGGACGACGAGGACAACGGCGACGAACCCGATGAAGATGAGGGCGAAGGCGCCGAGGACCGTGAGGGCGACGAGAACGCCCCGGACGAGGAGGAACCGAAGTGGTGGCAGTTCTGGAAGTAGACGGCGTCGCCACCGCCCCAGACACCTCCCGTCCCCGAGCGGAGGCCGCGCCAGGGAACTGAGTTTGACCGAGACGTGAACCAAGGCATCGGAGCGAACCAGAGCAAGCCATGAGCACACCGTCCGAGACATTGCAGGCGCGCGCCCGCTCGCTGCTGGAGAGCGGCGAGGCCGACCTGGTGATTGGCCACGGCGCGGGCACCCACGCGCAGAAGACCACGCCCGTGTTCATCACGCGGGCGGAGGACGTCGGCCAGCTCGTCCTCAACCCCTTCTGCGTCAACAACCTGGCCAACTGGCTGACGCGCAAGGACCTCCGCGCCCGCTTCCAGCGCATCGCCATCGTAGCCAAGGAGCCCGACATCCGCGCCGTCGTCGTCCTCATCCAGGAGGAGCAAGTCAAGGCCGACGCCATCCGCGTCATCGGCGTCCGCATAGACCGCCCCGGCGACCCCGCTTCCCCGTGCGAAGTCCTCCCCCAGACCACCCTCGAGGGCCTCCAGAAGCACCTTCGCGAGAGCTTCCAGAGCCGCGACCTCACCCCCGACCAACTCGCCGCCCTCGAGGCCCTCGAAGCCAAGCCCCCCGCCGAGCGCTGGGCCTTCTGGCGCCAGCAGCTCGACAAGTGCATCCGCTGCCACGCCTGCCGCCAAGCCTGCCCCATGTGCTACTGCGACCAGTGCATCGCCACCCTCAACCAGCCCCAGTGGATTGACACGTCGGCCCACCCCCAGGGCAACATGGCCTGGAACATCGCCCGCGCCTTCCACCTCGCAGGCCGCTGCATCAACTGCGGCGAGTGCGAGCGCTCGTGCCCCGTCAACATCCCCCTCATGCTCCTCAACCGCTTCCTGGCCCGCCAGGTCAAAGCCCACTTCGGCTACCTCGCGGGCTACAACACCGAGGAGTATCAGCCCTTCGCCACCTACAAGTGCGAGGATTCTGAAGACTTCATCCTATGAACAAGATACTCGACGCCACCCGTCTCCCCGCCCTCCTCGACGCCATCCGCGCCCGCGCCCGCCTCGTCGCGCCCGCACGCGACGGCGACCGAATCCACTTCCGCCAAGTCACCGCCACCGCCGACATCGCCCCACGCACCGACTACATCAACCCCCGCAACTCCATCAAGGAATTCCTCTTCCCCCGCTCCGAGCCTATCCTCACCTACGCCCGTGGCGAAGGCGGCCCCCAGGTCGCCGACCCCCAGACCCAGTACCCTCCCACCGTCCTCTTCGGCTGCCGCCCCTGCGACGCGCGCAGCCTCCTCGTCATGGACCCCCTCTACAACTGGGACTACCGCGACCCCTTCTGGAACCACCGCCGCGCCGCCACCACCGTCATCGCCATCGCCTGCACCCAAGCCGACGAAGCCTGCTTCTGCACCGCTCTCGGCTCCGCCCCCAACGCCACCGACGGCGCCGACCTCCTCCTCACCCCGCTCGACGACCGCCGCTACCTCGCCGAAGTCCTCACCCCCAAGGGCGAAGCCATCGTCGCCCTCGCCCCCGACGCCTTCAAAGACGGCACCGCCGACAAGCAGGCCCCCTGCAAGCCCGCCTTCGACGCCCTGCCCCATCGCCTCGACCTCGACCGCATCACCACCTGGCTCAAGGCCAACTTCGAGAATCCCCGCTGGGCCCCCTACTCCTACAAGTGCTGGGGCTGCGGCTGCTGCACCTTCCTGTGCCCCACCTGCCACTGCTTCGACATCGTAGACGAGGGCACCTACCGCCGCGGCCAGCGCCGCAAGAACTGGGACGCCTGCCAGTTCGCCCTCTTCACCCTCCACGCCTCCGGCCACAACCCGCGCCCCGACCAGGCCGCCCGCTGGCGCCAGCGCATCGAGCACAAGTTCAACTACTACGTCCAGAAATTCAACCACCGCTCCTGCGTCGGCTGCGGCCGCTGCATCCGCCACTGCCCCGTCAACATGAACATCCTCAGCCAACTCCAGGAAATCGCCACCCTGTGAGCGAAGCACGGCGGCACCTTTCTGCGAGAAAGGTGCCGCCCCAGTCCCCTCCTCCAGAGACTCTCCCGTTGGGGCGCGGTCGGCCGGTTCTGCCCGCGCACTGCGCCTCCCCAGAGTCGCGCCCCTGGCGCGAGGGTGCGAGCCGGAATTGTAGGCGGCTGCGGGAGCTCCGAAGGAGCGAAAGGGGATAGCGCAGGGCGAGGCTGTAGGCGGGATATCCACATCCCGCGAAGCCCGCGATGCCTCGCGGGACGGGGACGTCCCGCCTACAGGGGAGGCACTGTCTCGGGGGCGATCTGGTTCCCAGGCGCTGCCCTTGCCTTTACGCTACGCGCCGTTCAGGCGGAAGAGAGGAGCGATCCACCTGCATTTCCGGCCCGCGCCCCTGGCGCGACCTCGCCTTTCATTTCTCCGCACGGGCAGCTACAATGGCACGGGGCCGGTGAACGCGTCCTGCCCATGCCAAGGAGAATCCATGAGGCCGCTGACCGCGCTGCTGGTCGTTCTGGCCATGGCATCGGGATGCACGGAGATCGCGCCGCCGAGTCAGCCGCCCGCGCCGCCCCAGCCCGCGGCGCGCCTGCTGCCCCCAAAGCACAAGACGCGCGCGATGGCCTACGCGCCCTCCGAGGCGTGCAAGGATTGCCACATCCACGCCCACGAGCAACAGGCGCTCTCCATGCACGCCCAGGCGTACACGAACCCCGTGTTCCAGGCCCAGTACTTCCGCGACGTCCTGCCGATGATGCTCGAGGGCCCGCGGTTCGTCCAGGAGGCGCAGTCGTGCGCCGCGTGCCACATGCCCGTAGCGCACCAGATGAACCCGGGCCACGTGATCATCGGCAGACACGTGGACCCGCAGATGTCGGGCGTCACGTGCGACCTGTGCCATCGCATCAGCGGCTTCCGCGGCGCGGCACCCGAGAACGGCAACTTCATCGCGTCCCCGGGCGAGGAGAAGTATGGACCCTTCCGCCACTCGAGCTCCTGGCACCACGTCTACCTGGAGTTCCAGACCACGAGCGAGTTCTGCGCCGTGTGCCACGAGTCGGTGAACACGCTCGGCGTGCGCGTGAAGCCCACCTACACCGAGTGGAAGGCCAGCCCCTACGCGGCCAGCGGCATCCAGTGCCAGGAGTGCCATATGAACGCGAAGGGCTACCTGATTGACCACAAGGCGCAATACGAGTCGGGCAAAGCCGCCGAAATGACGCTCGGCACGGCCCCCGAGCGGAGCAGGCTCTACTCGCACCGCTTCCCCGGCGCCCGCACGCAGACGCAGCTCGACAACGCCATCCCGCTCCGCCTCCGCACCGACAGGGCCGACGCCGCGCCCGGCGAGGAACTCGCCATCACCGTCGAGGTGGACAACGAGCGCACCGGCCACCGCATGCCGTCGGGCAGCATCGAGCTGCGCACCGTGTGGCTGGACCTGGAGGCCCGCGTGGGCGACCGGCGCATCGCCATCCCCGCCTCCAGCGCCCCCGACTCCGCGGGCTACGACATCGGCGGCGCCCTCCCCGCTGACCGCGCGGCCCTCGGCCAGGATTTCCCCCAGGGCAAGCGGGTCTACAGGGCGGTCTTCGTGGACGCCGCGGGCAACCAGACCCAGTCCATGGTGGAAGCCGCCCGCAAAGTGTTCGACAACCGCCTCGACCCGGCGAAGGTCCGCACCGAGCGCTACACGTGGCGCGTGCCGCAGGACGTGCAGGGCAAGGTGACACTCGTCGCCCGCCTCCACTACCTGGCGTATCCGCGAGCCTTCGCGGCAAAGCTGGAGCTGCCCCCCGCCCCCAACACGCTGGTTTCCACGGGCGAGATCGAGGTCGCGATCAGGCCGGCGCGCTGACGCCTCAGGCGTCTGCGGCCCTCTCGGTTGCGGGCGGCCCTGGGGGCTCCGGGTCCGGCCCGCCTTCTCAGGTTGCTGCGCCGCACGGGCGGCAAGAGCACCCTCAAGCGGCCGCTTGAGGGTGCATCCTGGACGCAGGCAATCCCATGCCCCCCACGCCAGTCACCCTGAAGCGGCAGCCAACCCCGGGGGCTCTCCTGCGGTTGATCGCACGGCGGCCTTGGCCTATAATTGGTGTGTTTGGTCGTCTGCCAATCGCCGCTGTTTCGCACGGAGAAGCCAGTTGTCCACGAGCACCGCTGCCACCGTCGAGGCTGCCCCCGCCGCCGCGTCGCCGAACATCTACAAGCCGATGCTGATGCGCGTCGCGGCCATCCGCGACGAGGCGCCGCTGGTGCGGACGTTCCGCCTCGAGTTCCAGGACCCCGCCGATGCCGAGCGCTTCAGCTTCCGCACAGGACAGTTCGGCGAATACTCGCTCTTCGGGGCGGGCGAGAGCACCTTCTGCGTGGCCTCGCCCCACACGCGCAAGGGCTACATCGAGTGCACGTTCCGCGAGACCGGGCGCGTGACCCGCGCCCTGGCGCGCTGCGAGGTGGGCGACACCGTGGGCTTCCGCGGCCCGTACGGCAACACCTTCCCTGTGGACGAGTGGCAGGGCAAGAAGCTGATCTTCATCGCGGGCGGCATCGCCCTGCCCCCCGTGCGCAGCGTCATCTGGACCTGTCTCGACCAGCGCGAGCGCTACGACGACGTGATGATCATCTACGGCGCCCGCACCGTAGCCGACCTCGTCTACAAGCACGAGCTGGCCGAATGGGAAGCCCGCACCGACGTGCAGCTCGTGCAGACGGTGGACCCGGGTGGCGAGACGCCCGACTGGAAGGGCCGCGTGGGCTTCGTGCCCACCATCGTCGAGCAGGTCAAACCGCCCACCGACAATGCCGTGGTGGTGCTCTGCGGCCCACCCATCATGATCAAGTTCACCCTCGCCAGCCTCAAGCAGCTCGGCTTCGGCCTCGAACAGGTCTACACCACGCTCGAGAACCGCATGAAGTGCGGCCTCGGCAAGTGCGGCCGGTGCAACGTCGGCCCCATCTACGTGTGCAAGGAAGGCCCTGTCTTCACTGCCGCCCAGCTCGCCGACCTGCCGATGGACTACTGAACGGCCGCGAGCGCGGAGCCCTGCCTCGCGAACCCAGGACATGCCAGGAGCTATGGGAGCGCTTGGCCCCATAGCTCCTGTTCGATCCTGGGCGGCATGCGCCCTCAGCCGTTGAGGGTCCAGCCCTCGCGGTACTGCCGCTTGAGCAGGGCGTTGGCCGCATCGTTGTCGGTGACGACGCCCTTCTCGGGGTCGTAGGCGATCTTCTTGCCGGCGCGGTAGGCCACGAGGCCGAGCAGCATCGTCTCGATCATCGTGCCGCTGTAGTCGAAGTCGCAGTGCGTCTTCTTCTTGGCGGGGTCCTTGCAGGCCTCGATCCACTCGCGCTGGAAGCCGTTCACGCGCGGCTGGAGTTGCTCCTTCGCGCGCGGCTTGTAGTAGGTCATGTCGTCCCCGTCGCCGAAGGGCACCAGGATGCGCGAGCCGAAGTCGCAGATGAGGAAGCCGTTCTTGCCCTTGAACATGGCGCCGTGGTCAATGCGGTTGAGGTCAATGTAGCCCCGGGGCGAGCGCGGCATCATGCCGCCCTGCCACCAGTGCACCTTGATGGCGGGCCGCCAGGCGTTCGCCGGCATGTCGAACTGGCTGTGGAGCTCGACGGGCGTGACCTCGGGGTGCGGCGGGATGGGCTCGGCGGGCTTGCCCTTCTCGTTGCCCGCCTGCTGCGAGCCGAAGGGATACGACTCCGCCTGCGCCGTCGTCGGCAGCGTGGGGTCAATGGCGTTCCACACCAGGTCCATCGTGTGGCTGCCCATGTCGCCGATCTGGCCGCTGCCGAAGTCCCAGTACATGTTCCACGACAGGCAGTTGGCCCCTGGGCCGCCGCGGAAGTACTCGGGGTTGTAGGGGTGGAAGGGCGAGGGGCCGATCCAGAGGTCGTAGTGGAGGTGCTTGGGCGGCTCGCCTTCGGCGGGCGGATAGCCCTTGCGGCGGATCTGGCGGTTGCCCCAGGCGTGGGCCTGGGAGAGCTCGCCGATCGCCCCGTCGCGGATCAGCTCGGCCACGCGGTTGAAGTTGTCAATCTCGTGGCGCTGCGTGCCCACCTGGGTGGCTACCTTGTCGCGGCGCTTGAGCCAGTTGGCGCGCACGACGCGGGCCTCTTCCACGCTGTTGGCGAGCGGCTTCTCGCAGTAGACGTGCAGGTCGCGGTTCAGCGCCCAGTTCGACACGAAGGCGTGCGTGTGGTCGGTCGTCGAGCAGATGACGGCGTTGATGTCCTTCTGGTCGAGGCACTTCCGCCAGTCTACGTAGGTCTTCGCGTCGGGCCACTTCTTGGCGGCCCCTTCGAGATGCGTCTCATCCACGTCGCACAAGGCGACGACGTTCTCGCTGGAGACGGCGCCGAAGTGAGCCGCGGCGCGGCCCCACGTGCCGATGAAGGCGATGTTCAGCTTGTTGCTGGGGGCGTCGGCGCCCAGCGCGCCGCTGCGCAGCACGAGCAGCCCGGCTCCCGACGTCGCGGCCAGCCCCAGGAACTGGCGGCGCCCGACCCTGGACTTCTCAGGCCTGTTCTTCCTCACACTTGCCATCTGGAGCACCTCCTTTCAGGGGATGAGCGATAGGCTATCAGTATAGCAGAATCCGCAGCGGTGTCCACCGGCTTTCGCCCGCGGCTCACGAGCCTTCGCTGACGAGGCGCACCGAGTAGTTGCCCGGCCGCTCCTCGCGCAGCTCGAGGAGGCCCTCTTTCTTCATGTCCTCGAGCAGCTTGGTGAACGAGCTGTAGCCGTGGTAGTTCTCGTTGAAGCCGGGGTAGACGCGCTTGATGGCCTGCTTGACCATCGAGCCCCACACCACGTCGTGGTCGAGGGCGAGCGAGCCGACGATCTCGACGACGCGGTCGAAGGCCTCCTGCTTCTTGGGCTCGGCGCGGTGCTGGGCGCGTCGGGGCTGCTGGGCCTTGCGGGCCGCGCGGATCAGATCGTCATAGAGGATGAACTCGTCGCAGCTCTCCATCAGGAGGTCGCTCGTCGAGTTCTTCACGCCGCAGCCGATGACGCGCTTGTTGTTCTCCTTGAGCTTGCTCGCCAGCGGCGAAAAGTCGCTGTCGCCCGACAGCAGGGCGAAGGTGTCAATGTGGTTCTTCGAGTAGCACAGGTCTATGGCATCGGTTACCATGCGGATATCGGCGCTGTTCTTTCCGCTGGCCTTGCTGCCGGGGATGTCCACCATCTCGATGCCGTGGCGGTGAAGCTCGGGCACCGCGTCGCGGTAGTTCTTCCAGTCGCAGTAGGCGCGCTTGAACACGATGCGCCCCTTCTCGAGCAGACGCCGCAGCACCAGCTCGATCTGGAACGGCCCCTTGTTCATGTCGCGCACGCCGATGGCCAGGTTCTCAAAGTCCACGAACACCGCGATCAACGGTTCATCCGCCATAGCCTGCTCCTGCAAGTCACGTCGAGGCCCGCGCGCCGGCTCGCGCTCCGGTGCCATGGGAGCACGATACTCCTCCAGGCCGCCGTTGTCAATTGCCGATCCGTTCGGGGCTGCGCATAGTCTCCTCCGCCGCCGGGGGCGCTGCGCGCTTGCCTCCCTGCCGCGCGCCCCCTATAATCCCCGGCAGAAGCCGCCCCCGCTACGCCTGAGGAGGACCGCCATGCGGTGTCTGCTCGTTGCCGCCTGCTGCCTTTCGCCCGCGCTCGCACCGGGCGCGGAAGAGCCCTCCGACTACTTCGCCAACTCCTGGAACGTCATTGGCCTGAAAGACTACCGCGACGGCGCCCGCGTGACACCGGGCAACGAGATTCTTCTGGCCAACAAGGCGAAGGTCACGATCCGCTTCGGCCGCGACCTCACGCCCCTGAGCCGCGAGCAGACGAAGACCCTCCTGGACGGCTGGCTGCCCATCATCCTCCTCACCGCCCGCGACGGCCCCGTGCGCTACGACTTCACCCTCTGGGCCACCCCCCTCCCCTCCGTCAAGGACTGGCAGAAAGCCTTCGACTGGCCGACCGAGGGGGAGAACTTCATGAACTGGATCGTGGCCAAGGCCACCAACACAGGCGCCGCGCCGGCCGAGGCCAGACTGGCGATCGGCGAACGCACACCGCACTCGTTCACATGGCCCCTCGCCTCAGGCCAGAGCGCCGAAGCCGTCGTCGCTGTCCCTTTCGTCCCCTTAGCACCTTCTGTCCCTTCCGCCTTCACCACAAAGGACGCCGCGCTGTGGCTCCAGCGCACGGCCGAGTTCTGGCGGGACCTCATCCTCAAGGCCGCGCGAGTCACCGTGCCGTGCAAGAAGGCCACCGAGGCGCTCCTCGCCGCCCACGCCTGCCAGCTCATCGCCAACGACCACGGCGAGCTTCACGGGGGCGAGGGCTTCTACGACGAGTTCTACATCCGCGACGGCGCCTACCAGCTCATGGAACTCGAAGAGGCCGGCCTCGCCGACCCCGCGGCAAAGGCCGTCGCCGTCTACCTCAAGCGCCAGCGGCCCGACGGCCGCTTCGAGAGCCAAGCCAACCAATTCGACGCCAATGGCCAGGCGCTCTGGGCCCTGTGGCAATACTACAAGATCACGGGCGACCGCGAGTGGCTGGAGAAGGCCTATCCCCAGATGAGGAAGGCTGCTGACTGGGCGATGAAGGCCCGCCGCCAGGCCCCTGTCGATTCGCCCTTCGCGGGCCTGCTCCCCGCTGCGCCCGCCGACGGCGAGAACCTGTGGGATGGCAAGCACCACATCGTCGGCTACGACTTCTGGAACCTCCGCGGGCTGCTCTGCACCGCCGACGCCGCGCTCACCCTGGGCAAGACGCCCGAGGCAGACGAATTGCAGGCCGAGGCGAAGCTCTACCGCGAGGCGATTGACACCGCCCACAAGCGCACCGCCCTCCCCTATCTCCCCCCGAGCTGGGAGAACGCAGGCACCCACTGGGGCAACACCGAGACGCTCTGGCCGACCGAGATCTTCCAGCGCGACGACCCGCGAGTCATCGCCCTCATGAAGCACGTGCGAGAGGACTTCGGCGGCGGCTTCGTCGAGGGCACCATCCGCTGGTCGCCCAGCGGCCAGCCCGTGATTCACCCCTACATGTCGGCCTACACGACGATGGCCTCGCTCGTCCGCGGCGAGCACGAAAAGGTCGTAGAGGAGTTCTACTGGCAACTCCTCCACTCCACCGCCGCCCACGCCTTCCCCGAGGGCATCTACTACAAGCGGCGCTACGCCTGGAGCGAGACGATCCCCCACGTGACCGGCGCGGCCAACTACGCGCTGATGCTCCGCCACATGCTCCTTCACGAACGGGGCGACGAGCTGCACCTCCTCCTCGCCGTGCCCGACTGGTGGCTGAGCGAGGGGCAGGAGATTCGCGTCGAGCGCGCCCCCACCCACTTCGGCCCGATCGGCTTCACCATCGTCGGAAGGGCGACGGGCGTGGAACTCTCCCTCGACCCGCCGAAACGCAACCCGCCGAAGAAGATCACGCTGCACCTCCCCAAGTCGCGGCCGCTGCTGAACAAGGTCGAAGGCGTCGAAGTCATCGCACGCTCCGACCAGTCGAAGCGCTGGGACTTCTCCACCGTCGTCAAGCTCTACCAGGAGACGCGACCGCAGGGGAAGCCCATCCCCGGCCTCGTGAAGCTGCCACTGGCCGCCGAGCTGAAGCCTGAGCAGTGCCAGATGCTCGACCTCTCGAAGCTCGCCAACACGGACCCCTTCACCGCCCCGTTCGGCGTGCCGAACCCGGGCAAGTTCCTCTTCACGGGCATGGCCGTCGGCGCTCAGGCAGCGGGAGGCGTGCCCTTCCAGGTCATTGACCCCGCAAAGAACGGGGGCAAGGGCCTCGTCGTCCTCCACAGCCCTCACGCGCCGAAGGACATCCAGTGGCCGACGCAGGTCGAGATTCCCGTGAAGGCCCAAGGCAAGCGCCTCTTCTTCCTCGGCAACGTCACCGGCTGGTCGCCCGACGACGAGGGCGCGGGCGAGTGGGGCGCCGTGGCCGAATACGTCATCCACTACGCCGATGGCCAGACGCAGACCGTGCCCCTCCTCAGCGGCCGCACCTGCGACGACTGGGTGCTGGCCCCCATCGCCACCGATGCCCACTGCGCCCTCAAAGGCCAGCCGTGGCACCTCAACGTCCTGGGCGCCGCCCTCCGCCCCGCCGTGGTCGAGAAGATCATCTTCCGCGACCTCGGCACCCCGGCGGCGCCGCTCCTGGCCGCGATCACGCTGGAGCGCTGAACAACTCGCCACGATGCTGAATCCGTGTGCGAGGGGCCTCCGCGCCCCGCGGCGCCCTGCGCGGGGCAGGGCCGCCGCGCGCATAGCCTTAGGCAATGGCGGCGCAGCCGCCTCCTCCAGCCTGTGATTCAGATGACACCGGCCTCCTGCTGGCACCCAGATGCCGCCTGCACCCACGAGCGGCGGCATCCCTGCGGGTGACGCCGGCAACGCAGCCCACGGGAGTTCTTGGACACTAGCTCAGGATGCGCCGCGCGCCCGCGCGCGCCCGCGAATGGCCGCCACCTCGGCGAGAGCGGACAGGCAGAGCGCCGGGATGATGGTCATCCAGTAGGCGTGGAGCCGCTCGATCGCCAGGGCTTGCAGGTTGGCCAGCGTGTACGCCCCCGCGGCGCTCAGCTTGCGAGCCATCCCGATGCCCATCCCCACCGAAACCCAGAAACTCGGAAGCTCCAGCACCAGCACCAACAGCCCGCACAAGCCCGCCCAACGCGGCACCTCGCGGCCCTCCGCCGTCGCCACCAAGGCGCCCAGCGACCCTTGCCCGCCCGGCACCTCAATCTCGTTTGCCTTCAGCGTCACCACCCCGATGTTGAGCCCGGTCAGGAACGCCATCGCGCCCGGCAGCACAATCAGCGCACCCGAGAGCATGTAAAGGCAGATCACCACCGAATTGAAGACGAAGATCACGACAAACGCCGGGACCGCCCGGAACTGCGGGCCAATCAGCCGCAGCACCAACCGCACGACGGCCAGCGGCAGAGCCATCAGCCAACGATGGTCCCGCTGAACCACGGGGCCGGCCGTGGCCAGACCCGCCACGAACAGCAGCGCAGCGACCACCCCGAGCCAAATGTGCTCGGCCAGGACGTTCAACGACGACGCAAGCGAAGGCATGGCTTCCCCCGGGGACGCGCTGGCCGGCTCCTCCTGGCGCCATCGTACCACACGCCGGACCCCTGATCAAGGAGCGGCTGCTTGATGGGTGCGGGCCGGAAATGCAGGTGGATAGCTCCCCTCTTCCGCGTGAACGGCGCGTAGCGTAAAGTCCATGGCCACGCCTGGGAACCAGATCGCCCCCGAGACAGTGCCTCCCCTGTGGGCGGGACGTCCCCGTCCCGCGCGGCATCGCGGGCTTCGCGGGATGTGGACATCCCGCCTACAGCCTCGCCCTGCGCTATCCCATTTCGCTCCTTCGGAGCTCCCGCAGCCACCCACAATTCCGGCCCGCACCCCGGCTTGATCACGCGCGGCGCCGCCGGTATACTCCGGCCCCAGAATGCAAACTCCCCTCAGCCAACCCGTGACCGTGGTCAGAGGCGTCGGGGCCGCGGTCGCCGAACACCTCACGAAGCTCGGGATCGCCACGGTCCGCGACCTGCTGTGGCATTTCCCGCGCCTGCACCAGGACCGCACCCGCCTCACCCCCATCGCCCAAGTGAAACTCGGCCAGCACGAGGCCGTCGCCGGCCGCGTGCGCGACGTGCATGTCTCCTGGTGGCGCGGCCGCGGCGGTGTGCTCACGGCCGTCATCGAGGACGCCACGGGGCAGATCGCCGCACTCTGGTTCGGCATGCCCTACCTTCAAAAGCAGCTCAAGCCCGGCACCGAACTCGTGCTCTGGGGCAAGGTGACGATGGGCAAACGCCTCTCGCTCCTCTCGCCCGAGTTCGAGCTGGTGACCGACGACGAGCCGCTGCACGCCCAGCGCCTCGCGCCCATCTACCCCGCCACGGCGGGGATTGGGCAGAAGCGCTTCCGGCGCCTGCTGCGGGCGGCCCTCGACGCCTTCCGCACCGAGGCCCCCGACATCTTCCCCGAGGCCTTCCGCCAATCGCACCGCCTGCTCCCGATCGCCGACGCCCTCGAGCAGATTCACTTCCCCGAGCGGCTCGAGGCCGCGGCCCTCGCCCGCCGCCGCCTCGCCTACGAGGAGTTCTTCACCCTCGAGGCCGCCGTGGCCCTTCGCCGCCGCGCCCTCCGCCACGGCGTCGAGGGCATCGCCTTCGATATCTCGCCCAAGGTGGACGAGCGCATCCGCCGCCGTTTCCCGTTCCGCCTCACCGCCGCCCAGGAACGGGCCATCGCCGAGATCGCCGCCGACATGGCCGCCCCGCGCCCCATGAACCGCCTGCTCCAGGGCGACGTGGGCTCGGGCAAAACCGTGGTCGCCGCCTACGCCCTGCTCGCCGCCATCGCCAACAGCCATCAGGCCGCGCTCATGGCCCCCACCGAAATCCTCGCTCAGCAGCACTTCCGCACACTGGAATCGCTCCTGAGAGGCAGCCGCGTGCGCACGATGTTGCTCCTCGGCGGCACGCCGCCGGCCGAGCGCCGCGCCAGCCTGGCCGCCATCCGCGAGGGCGCCGTGGACCTCGTGGTCGGCACCCACGCCCTCATCCAGCACGACGTCGAGTTCGCCCGCCTGGGCCTCGCCGTGGTGGATGAGCAGCACAAGTTCGGTGTCCTCCAGCGCGCCACCCTGCGCTGGAAAGGCGCCCGCCCCGACGTACTGGTGATGACCGCGACGCCGATCCCGCGCTCGCTCGCGCTCACGGTGTTCGGCGACCTCGACCTCTCGACGCTCGACGAGATGCCGCCCGGCCGCCAGCCCATCGCCACGGCCATTCTGCCCCCGAACCGCCGCACCGACGCCTGGGCGCTCATTCGCCGCGAACTCCACGCCGGCCGACAGGCCTACATCGTCTACCCCCTCGTCGAGGAGTCCGCAGCGTCCGACCTCAAGGCTGCCACGAAGATGGCGAGCCACCTCCAGCGCGACGTCTTCCCCAACCACCCCGTCGGCCTCCTTCACGGCCAGATGAGGTCCGACGAGAAGCAGGCCGCCATGGCCGCCTTCCGCGCCGGCGACACCCACATCCTCGTCTGCACCACCGTGGTCGAGGTCGGCCTCGACGTGCCCAATGCCACCGTGATGGCCATCGAGCACGCCGAGCGCTACGGCCTCAGCCAGCTCCACCAGCTCCGCGGCCGCATCGGGCGCGGCCAACACCCGTCCCATTGCCTCCTCATGGTGGACGAGCCGGATTCCCCCGAGAAGCTGGCCATTCTGGCGGAGACTTCCGACGGCTTCCGCATCGCCGAGGAGGACCTCAAGCGCCGCGGCCCCGGCGAGTTCCTCGGCACCCGCCAGCACGGCCTTCCGCCCCTGGCGATCGGCGACTTCACCGAGGACATCCATCTTCTGATGGAAGCTCGCCACGACGCCTTCGCCCTCGTCGAGGCCGACCCCGACCTCTCGAAGCCCAGCCACCGCCTGCTCAGGGACGCGGTCCGTGCCCGCCACGGCGACAGCCTCCACCTGGCCTCCATCGGCTGATGCCGTGGCGCGAGCGCCCCACCCTGGCCAGACCCATGACTTGCGGCTGCCAGCGCCCAGGCGGCACGCTCTCCTCCATCAGTACAATGCCTTTGCCCCCCGAAAATGCGTATGAGAGAGTTTTCGCGCCGGAGCCTGAACTCCACAAGTGTCTATCTAGACACTCCTTGCGGCCACGCGTTTTTTCGCCAATCTGCTACCCTTTTCCATCCACAGACAACCTGCGGGCCCGCCCAGGCCCGTCGCCTGCGACGGAAGCCATGCCAGCGGTCACCCTGATCGTTCAGCAGAAAAGTTGGACCTTTTGTGAAGCCCTGTTATAGTATGCACTTGTGGCTACGCGTGTGCGGGAGGCGGCTCACCTGGCAGGTGCAAAAACGATGGGGCGACGGAACCGCGA
>Ga0209381_1002207_pt1 | contig 25725 bp, 23 predicted proteins | sample DewCreD2012metaG_FD_184111 | JGI IMG/M metagenome (GOLD analysis project Ga0209381, IMG submission 184111) | Hot spring sediment bacterial and archeal communities from British Columbia, Canada, to study Microbial Dark Matter (Phase II) - Dewar... ...
ATTGAAGATATTAGGTTATATAGAGGGGGATAGGATAGTGAATGATGATTCATTGAAGTTCTCCGCACACTGCAATAGGGTAAATATCGTTGATGGCCACACAGCGACTGTAAGCGTAGAGTTTGCAAAAAAACCCACACCTGAAGAAATTATTGAGTTGTGGGATTTATTTGAGGGAGAGCCCCAGAAGCTTTGTCTTCCTTCAGCTCCGAAAAAAGCCATTTTCTACAGGACGGAGAATAACAGGCCGCAGCCGAGGCTGGATAGGATGCAGGATGGCGGCATGGGTATAGTTGTCGGCAGGCTGAGGCCCTGCAATGTATTTGATTACAGGTTCGTCTGCCTCTCGCACAATACCATCAGGGGAGCTGCAGGAGGAGCAGTTCTCATCGCTGAACTACTTTACAAGAAAGGGATGCTGGAATGATATGGAAGTCTGTGATTGAGCTTGAAAACAGGGGCGGCAGGCTATATATAGGGGGCTGCGATACAATTGAACTGAAAGAGAAATACGGCACTCCCCTATATGTCTATGCCGAAGACAGGATACGGTCAAATTACAGGCGGCTTGTGAATGCATATAAAAAGCATTATCCTAAGTTTAAGGTCTACTATGCGGTGAAGGCCAACAATAATCCGGCAATAGTGTCTGTGTTGAGGAGCGAAGGTGCGGGAGCTGACGCTTCATGCCCTGCAGAGATAATGATTGCAAGGATGTGCGGTATAAAAGATGAGGATATACTATATTCAGGCGTATACAACACTGATGCTGAACTCAAGTATGCGGTTGAGAACAAGGTGCGGCTGAACATAGAAGACCTAAGCCAGCTATATCGGCTTGAGAAGATTGGTGTCCCTGAATTCATATCTTTCAGGATAAATCCAGGAATCGGCAAGGGCGGAAAGGAAGGTCTAGTCTTTGCAGGCCCTGATGCGAAATTCGGCATAATAGAGCGCGATGTGAAAAAGGCCTATGCGCGGGCCAAGCAGCTAGGCGTAAAGAGTTTTGGCATCCACATGATGACTGGCTCCAATGTACTTGAAATTGAATACTATAAGGAGATTGTCGCAAAGCTCATTGATATCGCAGGACCTATTGCACAGGAGCTTGGCATCAGGTTCGAATTCGTAGATATCGGCGGGAGCCTTGGTGTCCCTTATACTCCTGAACAAAATGAGCTTGACATAGATGAGGTCGCTCGAATCGTGGCAAAGGTGTTCAAAGAGAAGACGCGCAAATACGACATGGGCGAGCCATGGCTGATCCATGAGCCTGGCAGATACCTAGTATGCGATGCAGGAGTTTTGCTCTCTGAGGTGGCGTCTATAAAGGAGGGCTATAAGAAGTTCATAGGGATTGATGCGGGGATGAATACCCTCCTCAGGCCTGCTATGTACGGCGCATATCATCATATCCTGTATGCAAATGACCTGAATTCCAGAGACTTGGAGAAAGTTAATGTGGTTGGACCTGTTTGCGAGAACACTGACCAGTTCGCAAAAGACAGGGAACTGCCAAAGGCAATTAAGGTTGGCGATACCCTTGCTCTGCTGGATGCCGGCGCCTACGGATTCGGGATGAGCTCTCAGTATAATAGCAGACCGCAAGCTGCAGAGGTCCTTGTTAAAGGAGGTACAAGCGAGCTGATAAGAAGAAGGCAGACAGAATCTGATCTTCTTAGGGACATAGTCTATCCTGAAAGGTTATTTGCGGGGCATATAAGATGATTAGCAGAAATCTTGCATCAATAGGCAGGTATGCGTTTGCAGAGGTGGATCGAGAAGTCGAAAGGCTAAGGAAGGAAGGCAAGGATATTATTGATTTTGGTGTAGGGGATCCTACTGAGCCTACACCTGAATTCATTCGGAATGCCTGCAAAAGAGGCATAGAGGAACGAAAGGCATCAGGCTATCCTAGCTATATCGGGGACATATCGTACAGGCAGGCAGTGGCTGACTGGAACAAGAGGCGATTTGGCATTACGCTTGATCCTGAAAAAGAGATATGCTCAAATATTGGAAGCAAAGAGGCAGTCTTCAACCTCCCTCATGCATTCATCAACCCCGGAGATAATGTGCTGATACCAAATCCTGGCTACCCCCCTTATAGCAGGGGGACTCTCTTTGCGGGCGGCATAAGCAGATACTATAACCTCCTCAAAGAAAATGAATTCCTGCCGGATTTCAGCGCATTTGCGGCCGATACAGTGAAGAAGAGCAAGATACTCTGGCTAAATTACCCAAACAGCCCGACAGGCAAGATTGCAACAAAGAAATTTTACAGGGAAGCTTATGATTTTTGCTGTGATAATGGCTTGCTTCTTGTGTCAGACGAGGCGTACAGCGAGATTTATTTCAAGGAAAAACCACCCTCTGCACTTGAGGTGGGAAGGGAAAATGTGATAGTCATAAACTCACTTTCGAAGAGAAGCGCGATGACAGGGTATCGTGTCGGCTGGGTAGCCGGTGATGAGAAGGCCATTTCCACATTCAAGAAGCTTAAGACAAATGTCGATTCAGGGACTGCGACGTTCATACAGGATGCAGCTGCTGCAGCCCTTTCTGATGAGAAGCATGTGGATGAATTCAGGGCCGGATACTACAAAAAGATGAAGATCATGACCAAGGCATTCATGGATGCCGGGTTTCCTGACTGCACTCCTGAGGCAACAATCTACATCTGGCAGAGATCTGATATGTCTTCAATGGAATTCGCAAAAAAGCTGCTTAATGCAGGCATCGCTACAACGCCCGGTGCCCTTTTCTCTGAGACCGTAGATGAAAGGAATCCTGGCGAAGGCTACGTCAGGCTTGCGCTTGTTCCGAGTCTTGATAGATGCAAGGAAGCAGCTGAGAGAATCAGATCACTTGGATGATGCAGCTCTTTTAAGTGCACTCTTTATCCCTGCCAGTGTTTTCTCCCAAGAGAAATCCATTTCTACTGTCGCTCTCGCGTTCTTGCCAAGTTTTTCCCTTAATGTAGAATCCTTGAGAAGCATATCGAGCTTCAGGGACAGGACAAGCGAATTATGGAAAGGAAAGAGCATGCCGTTCTCCCTTTCTTTGATATAGTTCTTGACATACCCTACAGGGGTGCAGACAACCGCTACCCCGCAGGACATAGCTTCCAAAGTTGAGAGTGAAGTGGTTTCTGTAAGCGAGGGAAGGACATAGATGTCCATGGCTTGCAGATAGGGCACCACATTATCCTTAGAGCCAACCATAATTATATTCCTGTTGCTTGTGAATTCCTTCTCAAGCTCCTTTACACCCTTGCCTACAACAAGAAGCCTCGCTTCAGGGTGCTGCTTCTCTATCTTCCTAAAAGCCCTGTAGAGAGTCATAAGGTCTTTTTCACGCCCAATCCTGCCACAGAATCCTATCACTTTGCATTCTTCAGGTATTCCAATATTCCTTTTCGCTTCATTCTTGTCTTTCGGCGGTATGAATTTGCCTGAATCCATGCCCAGCCTAACAATCATCATGTCAGTTTTCACTCCGTTCTTCCGCAGCTTCTCTTCAGCTTCTTCATAAGGGATGAGCAGAAGTGAGCATTTATTGTAGAAAATCCTTGCGAGCTTCCTAACTGTGCTATTAACTAAGCTCTTGAATCGTTTCATGCTCCGTGTGGCAAGCTCCCATTCGATAGAATGGATGTATGCGACAACAGGCTTTCTCTGCTTGTGTGCCTCGTTTATCACAGCCATGCCTATCGGTCCGATGGTTTGGGAGAAGATAATGTCAGCATCCTGGACGTGCTTTTTCACGACTCTTCTGTCAACCCTGCTGAAATAAATGTCACCGAACGCGATGTTCAGCAGCGGGAATCTCACAAGCTCGAAATAGTCAGGCTCCTTGTATTCGCCGAAGTTTGGGGCGAGCACGGTTATTTGGTAATCATCCAGCCTTGGAATAACCTCTAGCAGGAAGCGCGTGACACCATCCCACCTCGGCAGGAAGCAATCAGATGCGATAAGCAGCCTCATCGTGCCTTCTCGAAAACCTCCGCATATTTGTAGCCGAAAAGTAAGCCGCCAGAAAGCGCACGCGCAAACATGGCAGGAATCATTGTTAGCATTGTCATCCTCTGGCTCTTGTGCAGCCTGAACGCCCTTAACTTATGCTGGAAACTCATGGATATGTCCTCCACCATCCGTGGTACTGGCTTCCTCACATTAAAAAAATTCCATACATCAAAGCAGTATATGTCGCAATCAAGGCCAATCTTTTCTGTTATCTCTATAACATAATGGAATACTGCTTTATGGTCCGGATGAGGATCACTTGGTGAATGAGTAAGTATCATTGAAGGTCTTGCGATTGACATTATCCTCTGGAGCTTATGCAGAGCGTCATCAGCTTCCTTGAACTTGCCTTCAGAAGCCCCCAGATAGAATGTTTTTTCTATTCCCAGAAGCCGGTCCGCCTTCTTTGCCTCACTGAATCTCATGTCACGGGTTACTTTGTTCTTTAGCCAGGGATGAGAGCTTTCCCCAAATGACCATACTACATTTAATGTCTTCCAGCCTTTCTTGTGGTAATTGTAAAGCGTGCCTCCTGCACCTAGAATGTGATCATCGTTATGGGCGCAGCAGACCATAAGCGTTTTCATGAGGATATGGCAGTTGCTGTTGCTTAATATATTTTGTGTCCAAGAAAACCTTAATAATCCTCTTCGGCGGCTTGCCAAGGCCATACGCACAGAGTAGTGCACTAGCAAACTATGATACGGCTTTATAATAACTCAACATTCTTACAGATAGCCTTATAAAGCAAATTGAAACACAATCCTCATGCAAGCCAAAAGAGCCATAGGCATCTGCCTAGGGGCATCAAGCATAAAGTTAGTCGAGATAGACAAGCGGCGAAGGGTAATTCGGAAGAGTATTAGATACCATGAGTGTGACCCCAAAAAAACCTTGCTGGAGATGCTCTCTCAGGCTGATTTGGATGGTGCGAATGTCGCCATCACAGGCAGGAAATTCAAGGAGCTTTTGAATCTGCCTTCTATAACCGAGCCAGAGGCGACTGAGTATGCCTTCCGTTCACTAGGCCTATCTAAATGCAATGGGATCCTAAGTCTGGGAGGGGAGAGCTTCATCTTCTATGAAGTCGAGCAAGGCAGCATAATCAAGGTCCAGACCGGCAACAAGTGCGCCTCCGGGACTGGCGAATTCATGCTGCAGCAGATAAGGCGGATGGGTATAGATCTTGATGAGGCGATATCATCTGCCAATGGAAGCGTTCCGCATCATGTCTCAGGCAGATGCTCGGTGTTCTGCAAGAGCGACTGCACTCATGCGCTGAACATAGGCATTCCCAAAGGGCAGATATGCGCGGGGCTTGGCAATATGATAGCTGACAAGGCCATTGAACTTCTGCAGTCTGCAAAAAAAGAGAATATTGTGGCAGTGGGCGGAGTGACGCAGAATGCCTATGTCATTTCAAGGCTACGGAAGAAGATCAAGAACCTTATCGTGCCTAAGGATGCAGAGGTATTCGAAGCCTTTGGCGCAGCGGTATATGCCCTGAAGAAAGGCACAAAGAATAGTAGTATGAAATTCAATGAGGAGAACAGCAGTTTCTCTACCCTTCCATCCCTTCTGGATGCAAAAAGACTTGTCTCATTCAAGGATCAGAAGAGGGCAAAGCCTGTTTTCGGCGAGGAATGCGTGCTGGGGCTTGATGTCGGTTCTACCACGACAAAGGCAGTGCTTCTCAGGACAAGCGACAATACTATTTTATCATCCATATATCTCAGGACTAAAGGCGATCCTGTAGGTGCTTCGCGCGAATGTTATAAGGCGATACTTGCAGAAACAGATGACAAAGTCACCATAATAGGCCTTGGTGTCACAGGTTCAGGAAGGCAGATAGCGGGGCTCCATGCCTTAACTGACGGCGTCATAAACGAGATAATCGCGCATGCCACAGCCGCAGTCCATTTTGACAAGGGTGTTGACACTATCCTTGAGATAGGCGGACAGGATGCCAAATACACTTTTCTAGTTAATGGCGTGCCCTGCGACTATGCTATGAATGAGGCATGCTCCGCCGGCACCGGCTCTTTTCTGGAAGAAGCGGCAAAGGAGAGCCTGAACATAGATTATCTGGAAATCGAGAAAATTGCAATGAAAGCGAAAAATCCGCCAAATTTCAATGACCAGTGCGCGGCATTCATAAGCAGCGACATAAAGGTAGCGAGCCACGAAAATATCAGACGGGAGGACATTGTTGCTGGCCTTGTCTATTCAATATGCATGAACTATATCAACAGAGTCAAAGGTTCAAGAAAGATTGGCAGAAAGGTGTTCATGCAAGGGGGCGTCTGCTATAACAAAGCAGTACCTCTTGCCATGGCAGGGCTTCTCGGAAAGGAAATAACTGTCCCGCCTGATCCCGGTCTAATGGGTGCGTTTGGAGTGGCTCTTGAAGTGAAAAACAGGATAGGGCTTGGGCTGCTTGAGAGAAAGCTTTTCTCTTTAAGAGAACTTGCCGACAGAGAAGTGGAATATCTCAAGCCATTTACCTGCGCCGGCCAACCAGAGAACTGCGACAGGAAATGCGAGATTAATCTTGTCCGGATAAACGGCAAGAGCTATCCTTTTGGAGGGGTCTGCAACAAGTACTATAATATGCTTCATAACATATCAGTTGAGGGAAATCTTGATATGGTTGAAGAAAGAAACAAACTCTTGTTCAAGCGAGATATCATCTCTACCGGGAAAAGGATTGGCATAAACAGGTCATTCTATACATACCAGCTCTTTCCGCTCTATTATCATTTCTTTTCAGCGCTTGGTTTTGAGGTAATCCTTCCTGAGTATGCAGACCCTGAGGGAATAAAGAAAGTCTGTTCGTCATTCTGCTTTCCCGCAGAGCTTTCACACGGGATGCTCTCGAGCCTTCTTTTGAGAAAGCCGGATATTTTATTTCTGCCTCAGGTCTCCCAGCTATATGTCGAGAAGAGCAGGATATCGGGCCGCGAGAGCCATAATACCTGCGTATTCTGCCAGAGTGAGCCGTATTACCTGAGAAGCGCATTCAGGGATTTTGGGGTACCTGTTCTCTCGCCGGTGCTTGACTTCTCTAAAGGATGGGAAACGGCAGCAGTGCAGTTCGCAGACGTCGGAAGGATGCTTGGAAAGACCAGGAAAGAAAGCCTTGCTGCGTATGCAATCGCTGTAGATAAACAGAAGTCATTTGTAAAAGAAAGGAAGAGGATAGGCCAAAGGCTCCTTGACGAACTAAAGAAAGACAGAACCCTAATAGCTGTAGTGCTTTTCGGAAGGGCCTATAATTCATTTGCAGATGAGGCAAACCTTGGAATCCCTTCGAAATTTGCTTCGCGCGGAATTAGGATAATACCTTATGACTGCCTGCCATATGAGCATGAGGAATCCATAGACAATATGACCTGGGCGAGCGGGCAGGAGATAATCAAGGCAGCGAGATTTGTTAAAAAGCACGGCCAGCTTTATGCCGCATACATAACCAATTTCAGCTGCGGTCCGGACTCATTCCTGATAACATATTTCAGGGATATAATGAAGACTAAACCTTCTCTTACGCTGGAACTTGATTCGCACAGCGCAGACGCAGGCATAAACACGAGAATCGAGGCGTTCCTTGATATCGTTGAGAGATACAGGAAGCTTGGCATAGGCGACCCTGCGGCGAAGCCGTTCAGGATGGCGCGTATTGAGCACAGAAAAGGCAGGATTGAGTTTATATCGAGCGACGGAAAGAGATGCGGGCTTACGCATCCCTCTGTAAAAGTTATAATGCCCTCTATGGGGAGGATCCATTCTGAGCTTGCTGCAGCATGCTTCAATGGGATGGGCATAAGGGCGGATGCAGTTCCAACGCCTGACTTCAAGACACTCATGCTTGGGAGGGCGCATACATCCTGCAAGGAATGCCTGCCCCTGATACTTACCACTGCCTCCCTAATGGATCATGTCAAGAAAAGAAAGAAAGGCGAAAAGACGGTATATTTCATGCCGACAACAAGAGGCAGCTGCAGGTTCAGCCAGTACTATGTTTTCATCAATCAGACAATTGAGAAGAACCTGATAAGGGATGTGGCGCTTCTCTCGTTTACATCAGACAATTCATATGCAGGTGTAGGGATACGCGACCAGCTTCTGCTGCTAAAGGCAGTCATAATAGGCGACATCATGGATGACGTGAAGAACGCCATACAGGTTCTTGCTGTGGACAAAGATAATGCGATGGACATATTCGAAACGGAGCTTAGCAAGCTCATTTCATGTTTCAAGAAAAGGGGAAACATACATAAGGCAGTGCGGGTATGCGCTAAGAGCCTTAAGAAGATACCTTTGAAGATGCCTGTCAAGAAGGCTGCAAGAGTTCTTATGGCTGGAGAGATATATGTACGGCGGGATGAGTTCTCGTCCCAGCCGGTCGTTGATATGCTTGCAAAAAGAGGAATTGTTGTCAAGAGAAGCGGCATCTTGGAATGGCTAATCTATGTGGACTACCTGAACCGGACGCTTTACACAAAAGAGATAGATATAAGAACAAAGGCGGTGCTATTCTTCAGGAGGAATGTGCTCAATGCTATTGAGAAGAGCATCAAGAGCGCCATGGTGTCGGGGCTGTACGAATACGAACACATAGATATGGATGAAATAATGAGGCTTGGAAGCCTTTTTATGAATCCAAGATTCACAGGTGAGACAATACTTGGGGTGGGCGGTTTCTTCCATGAAGTAGCAAGGAACTACCATGGCATGATATCAATCGGGCCGTTCGCGTGCCTGCCCACACGAGTTGTCGAGAGCATACTTTCCCAGGAGTCGAAAGTCACAGGCAATGATAGGCTGTATAAACTGCATAACTATAAGCACATAAAGAGACTGAAGACGCTCCCTTTCCTGTCTATTGAATCCGACGGAAATCCCTTTCCGCAGATAGTGGAGGCCAGGCTCGAGGCATTCGCCCTTCAGGTGGAGAAGATGCACCGCATTATGAACAGGACAAATTGAAACCAGAAATCTGCGGATGAGGAGATATGCGGTATTCGTCGGCCGGGATTCGAACTGCGGTCCGCAGGCACCGAAGTATGTTCAGCCTTCGGCTGAAGCATACAATTACTGCTAAGAATTTGCGAATCTAACTATACAACCTATGCGTCGGCCGGGATTCGAACCCGGATCAAAGGCTGTCTTCACGCTAGTGAAGACCAAACGGATCTATGACCCTAGCGTGTGGAAGGCCTCTATCCTAACCGTTAGACTACCGACGCAATGGGTGTATGGGACATACGGGGGTTTAATAAAGGTTTCTAGGCAAGCTTTCAATTCGTGCTTGGAAGGACATGGAGGAAGAACCGGGGTTTCATGCAAAATTTTTAATATCCCCCACATAAACTTTAGCCAAAATGTCAGGCAAAAAGAATGTCTGGTGGATGGGCATAGTAAGTATGCTCACTGATATATCAAGCGAGATGATACTTCCTATACTTCCCTTATTCCTAAATACAGTCCTTGCAGCGAACAGGGCCGTGATTGGTCTTATCGAAGGCATAGCTGAGAGCACTGCTTCAATCTTGAAGCTATTTTCAGGCTGGCTGTCAGACCGAGTCCAGAAGAGGAAGATGCTTGTTGTCATAGGTTATGGGCTGTCTGCGGTGACAAAGCCCCTTCTTGCCTTGGCAACTGCATGGCAGCATGTGCTTGTAGTGCGGTTTTCTGACAGGGTCGGTAAAGGCATAAGGACAAGTCCAAGGGATGCACTGATAGCTGAGAGCAGTTCAAAGAAAGCGAGAGGAAGGGCTTTTGGCCTGCACAGGTTCCTTGACAATTTTGGAGCTGTGCTTGGAAGCTTGCTTGCGGCGTATCTGCTTTATGCTATGCCTGGCAGCTACAGGACAATATTCTGGCTTGCTGCGATACCTGCGGCTGTGTCAGTAATTATTGCAGTTCTCTTCATAAAAGACGTGAAGCCAAGGCTAAAGACAGAAAAGGAGATAAGCTTTAACCTAAGGCGCTTTGACAAAAATTTCAGGATGTTCATAATAGTTGTGACACTCTTCTCCCTCGCTAATTTCAGCTATGCTTTCTTTATACTTAGAGCCCAGTCACTTAATATGGCTCTGGCTCTGATACCCATAATCTATGTAGTCTATAATATCTCAGCAACGATATTCTCAATACCCGCCGGAAAGCTTTCTGACTCCATAGGCCATAGGAGCACCCTTTTTGGCGGATATCTGTTCTTTGGCCTTACTGCCATAGGCTTTGCCCTTGCAAGTGCGTCATGGCATGTGTGGATGCTGTTTGTGCTGTACGGCATAGGGATCGCCATAATAGAGACTTCATCAAGGTCAATTGCTTCTGATATAATTAAAGACAAGAGCATAAGGGGTACTGCGATCGGCACTTATCATGCATTTGTAGGAATGGCTCTCCTGCCTGCAAACATAATATTCGGCGTTATTGCGAACAGGTTCGGCGAGCAGATAGCGTTCGGATATGCCGGGGCTATAGCTTTTCTAGCTGCGTTGCTGCTGCTGAGAGTAAAAGATTAGTTTTTGATTTGGTTGGAACTCAGATTTGCCAAACAAGTCATAATATTAAAGAAAATAATTTAAAGCTCTATTGATTATCAGAGGAACCAGATGTCAATCTACATCTGCCCTAAATGCGGTAGCACTAACTGGAAGATGGCGAGTCCGATAAAGGCGTCAGAGTCTGGCATGATTAACATCCCTTCCATGGTCCAGAACCTGCTTGAATGCCTTGACTGCGGGTATATAGGTCCTTTCTTTGCTGTTGAGATGAAAGATCTTGATGATGTGCAGAAGATGTTCAAGAAGTGAATATTTAAATAATATCCTTGAACCTGTGGCAAGATGCTTACAGCCAAGCAATATTCCCAGATACGCGACGAGCTTGATTCATGCAAGGACCCCTTGTTCTTTTTCCACGATGACCCTGATGGGCTCTGCTCATATCTCCTGCTCTACAGATACAAGGGCGAGGGCAAAGGCGTAATAGTCAAGACCAATCCAAGAATCGATGAGACATGGCTCAGGAGAGTCGAGGAGTATTATCCTGACAAGCTGTTTATACTAGATATAGCTATGGTCGACCAGGACTTCATCGATAACTGCAAGGTGCCAATTGTCTGGATTGACCATCACGGCCCATACCAGAGAGATCGAATAAGGTATTTCAATCCTAGGAGCAATGATGCAGCAAGCTCTCCACCTGTCTCATACATCTGCTATAAAGTGGTGGAGGAAGATATCTGGATAAGCATGGCCGGGTGTATAAGTGATATGTACCTGCCTGATTTCGCCGACGAATTCCGCAATAAATATCCGGGGATGCTTCCTGAAGGTGTAACTGCAAGAGAAGCCCAGTTCAATTCCAAAATAGGCAGACTGGCGAGAATACTCTCCTTCATGCTCAAAGGCACGACAAGCGATGCCATGAAATTCGCCAGGCTAATGCACAAGATCAAGAGCCCTTCTGAGATTATGGACAAGGAAACTATAACGGGCGACAAGATAATGAGAAGGTTTGAGCAAGTAGAGAAGGAATATCAAGAGCTTTTGAAAGAGGCCAAGTCCAGAGCAACAGAAGACTCTGTTTTGCTTTACATTTATCCTAACAGCCGCAATTCTTTCACAGGAGACCTTGCCAATGAGCTGGTCTACAACTTCCCTGAGAAGATAATTGTCATAGGAAGGGAGAACGGAGGCGAGTTCAAGCTCAGCCTCAGGTCAGACAGGCATAACCTTCCGGCACTGATAGAGACCAGTCTTACCGGATTGCAGGGCTATGGCGGCGGGCATGAACATGCAGCAGGCGCTGTGGTCAAGTCAGATGATTTTCCGAAGTTTCTTGAAAACCTAAGGAAACACGCTCTTTGAAAAACCACCTTTTGTGGGTTTTTATGCTACAGGCATTCTAATTTCCAGTAAACCAAAATCAGCTTATTCCCTCCTACATCTGCATAATCTACAATTGCATAATCTACAACTGCGCTGGTAACAAAAGAAAATTATCAGGTGCCTTGATGAGTAATGCAATATATAAAACTAAAGTGGTTGTGAAAGCCTTTTGCATATCACTTGAGAATCATCAAGTGCTCATCAAGGTAACCCCCCTGTGCTTCACCCAATCCGGCAGGGTAGCAATTCTCCTGAATCCCAGCTTCTTGTGTTTATCGCTCTCTTGTTGTTGGCAAAGACCCTAAGATAGATATTTCTGCCTTTTAGCTTCTGCCTTGCCGTCCTTAATAGAAGCCTGAGAGCGAATTCTCCCAGTCCTCTCCCTCTGTATTCAGGAAGCAGGGCAATGCCAATCACTATATTGTTCCGCATCTTGTAGGCTTCCCTGTCTGCATTCAGGATGCCCACTATGTTTTCTTTGTCCTCAACAACCAAGCAGATGCTATCCTTTCTCCTTATAGCCTTTAGCTTTGAAGCGAGCCATTCCTTTGCTTAAGGGTCACTTTCCTGTTGATGAGGATGAAGGTGTTCTCCTTAACAAGGGCGTTGATGTACTTTTGAAAACGCCTAGGCTCATCTTTGCAACTCAAAAATCTGATAAGAATTTTCTTTCCGTCATCTGTTGTATAGTACATCAGATATGCTGAATGGTGCTATCAGTATATAAATAATGTCTTCATTAATCATCTCTTTCGGCTGTTGATAATTATGAGCATGAGGAGTATATACATGCAGTGAAGCAGTATATCCGTGGGCGTTGCATTGAATACAAAAAGCTCTCCAATATCATTTATTACGGTACTCCAATTAGAAGATATGGCAAGTAATATTGCAACGCTAAGAAAAAGTATCCCTGCCTTTGCCGCCAGCTCTGTCTTGAATCCAGCAAGTAGCATGCTTCCAATTATAAGCTCTAATAAGATTATTAAATACGCAGAGAAGATAGGTAGCCTAAGAGCTGCCGACTCATTAAGAGCAGATTGGAAAAAAATTATCCTATATGTTGCAGCCAATAAGAATATGATACCAACTGTTTTCTGCAGCCATGATTTATTCATAATCTAGAAGTAGGCAATCGGTATTTATTGATTTTGGATTTTCCTGTCTGATATGCATCATCTGTCCCAGGCAAGAGTGCACCAGGCCTTATATAGGGAGCGTTCTCCCATCCATGTTCAAAAGATAAAGTATAATAACAACATCTATTGCAGCAGATACATGAAAGCCTTGATTCTCTATTTCAGCACAGGAATGGGGCATAAAAACCCTGCGATTGCAATCGCGAAGGCACTTGGTAAAAGATGCAAGACAAAAGTTCTTGACTGCGCTGATCTTGGCATACCTGATGTAGAGAAAAGCCTTACTGGCTTCTGGAAATTCTCCCTTGCTCATCCCTTTGTTTTGAGAATATTGTATGCAATTTCGGATAATATAGCAGTTGCCAGATTGGGTTTATGGCTGCACGAAAAAAAAGTAGCAAAGAGGCTCAAACCTTACATCTCTAAGATGAAGCCCGATATAATTGTCGCAACACACATGACAGCAGCCGCTGGCGCGGCAAAAGCCGGATACCCTGCTAAAGTCGTAACAACTGAGCCGTTCAATGTACATGCGTTATGGGCTGTTTGTGGAGCTGAGGAATACCTTGTGCCTTCAGAACCTGTCAAGTCCGAGCTTAGAAGACGAGGGGTAAAAGTCCCTATAACAGTAACCGGGTACCCGCTTAATCCTGATTTTACAAAAATCTCAAGGTCAAGACAATCCATTCGGAAAGAGTTGGGTTTAAGGGAAGGCAAGCTCTCAATACTTTTCACAGGCGGTGGGGAGGGAATATCCAATGCAGAGGAACTTGTAAAAAAGCTTAAGGAAGTTCAAGCAAACATGGATTTTGTCATAATTTGCGGCAAGAACAGGGTGCTATATGAAAGATTGATAAACTTTAAGTGCGATAAACCCCGCCTAATCATCAAAGGGTTTGTTGATAAGATGAACGAGCATATATTTGCTGTAGATATGGTCGCCGGAAAAGCAGGGGCGAACACAGTCCTTGAAGCGCTTGTAATGTGCAAGCCTTTTTGCTGCACACATGTCATGGCGAATGAGGAACCTCTCTCAGACTATGTAGTGAGAAATGGTTTCGGCTGGAAAACGATCAAACCAAATGAATTTGCTGATTTGGCAATGAGACTCACTAATAGGCGAAATGAACTGAATACGGCTATCAAAAAACTTAGCAAGGCGAATATCAAGTCCGGCGCTGATGAAATCGCCAGGCATCTCCTTTCGCAAGCTTGCTAATCTTCTCAGTCCCATCTAAGAGTATTTTCATGGTAGCCTCAAATGCAGCTTCGGCAAGCCTGCCGTCATCAAGCCATGAGTAAAGCCATTCTGCTGCATATCTAGGGTCTTCCTGAGGGAAGGCAAGACCCATGCTCCACAACCAATGCAGGTTCCTCTCCTCATGATGTCCAATGGGCGGTGCAGCTATTATAGGTATGCCAAGACCCGCATAGAATGATATCTCGCTCGGCTTGCTCCATATAATATCTGTATTTCTCAATGCCTGATTGAACTGGCTGAAATAATCCTTCATTTGGAGCGAGTGTATAATCGTTACCTTTTCATAAAGACCTGATGATTCTATCAGTCTGTTTACTCTTGCGAATAGCTCCACATTTATTCCGACTGACAGTATCAGTCTCAGCTTGCCTTCATTGATATTATGCTTCAGGCTTTTTATAACCTCAACCATAAGCTTTTCCTGAGCGCCAGCGCCTCCAACAGCAAAGAGAACAGTAAGAGGCCTTTTCGGTCTTCTGATTTTCCTGCCTAAGTAGGACTCGACAACCCCCCTCATCCTCCTGATAAAAACATGCGAAGGGTCAAGCATGGCTATCCTTGCAGCGAGATCGTGCTTGAGGATGCTCTTGTCCCGGCCGATATTCTCCTGCGGAAGAGGAAATCCAGTCAGATGGATATTCTCCTTTGGCACGCCGTATTCAAGAAGCCTCTCTTCAACTTCCCTGCATGGCGCGCAGTACACTATTCTAGTCTTCCTGGAATCTACCGGGACCCATGCCCTGTTGACATCTGAATCAGTGCAGATACACAGTATTCTCTTCATGCCGTAATGCTCAGCGGCTATGGCTGTAATGAAGAATGTTGTTATTACAGGCAGATCCTTCTCTTTAATGTAATCAAAGATGCTCTTGCAAAGACCACCTTTTATCTGGTACCTTATGAAATATGCCTGGAAGCTTGGGCGGCTCAAATCCCTGACCGGATGATATTGAGGAATATGCTGCAGCAGGTCGTAGAGGTGGAACAGATACTTGCCAATCAGCGGCACCGAGTGCATCCTGCTGATCCATTCATAGAACTTCCTTGCCCTTCTCCAGGTCAGCTGCTCTTTGTCGGAAATTATCCTGTCATTGTTTGCTGTTATTATCCTTTCCTCTGCTATGGGGTGGAATGGATACGCCGCCCTCTGGTGGCCATAACCCATATCCACGGTGATAACCCATGCCTTGCCCATGGTGATTCTTTCTGAAGCGGGATTTATAATTGTTTTGCCCCAAAAGGCTTAAATATAATATATCTTCAAAGGCACCCATGAACATCGTAATTCTTGGCGCGCAAGGTTCAGGCAAAGGGACACAGGCAAAGCTCATCGCAGAGAAGTTCAGGTGGCCCCATATATCCACAGGCGATATATTCAGGGAGAACATAAGGAAACAGACTGTTCTTGGAGAGCTTGCCAAAAAGTATATTGACAAAGGCAAACTTGTCCCAGACAAAGTTACAATCGCCATAATCAATGACAGGCTGAAGAAGAAGGATTGCGCAAAAGGATTTGTTCTTGATGGATTCCCAAGGAACATATCACAGGCAAAAGCCTTGTCTAAGATAGCCAGGATAGATTTGGCTATTGAAATTGCGATATCGGATAAAGAAGCAATGAAGCGCATCTCCGGCAGGAGGACATGCGAGTCATGCGGAGCCATCACAAGCGTATTCTCAAAGGATGCCAAGAAGTGCACGTGCGGCGGAAAGCTAATCGTTAGAGATGACGACAAGCCGGCTGCAGTGAAGAAAAGGCTAGATATATACCATTCTATGACTGAGCCTCTAATCAAGTTCTACCAGAAGCAGGGCATAATGGTCAGGATAAATGGCGAGCAGCCGATACCTAATGTGTGGAAAGACATATTGAAGCAATTAAAACGCTGAAGCCACAAAAGCATGGGCAATTGCCACATATGGTGCAAGCGGAATTTCCGGAGAGAATGATTTGCCAAGCTCGATTATGGGCACTAGCGAATTATTGTACCTTACAAGGCTTTTTCGCATGATGCCTCTGGAACATGCATTTTCAAGGTCTTTTACTTTGAATTCGTCGAAATCAATGAATTCAATAGGCACAGCAACAAATCCAGCCAATTGGGCAGCTCTCACGCACAAATAACTTGCTGCAAGCCTTTGGCAGTAATTATCTATGCCTTCAAGAGCAAGGTTAATGTTTCTCCTGACTGTTCTGCTTTGATGGTATTTTATTCTGCCTTTCAAGGCATCAGACGGGTGACTAATCTCCATGAGGTTATTTCTTATCACACCATCTTTCCATTTGTTTCCCCTTACTGAAGCGGAATCGGGCGATTCGCAAAGCCTCCTGTAAATGTCAAAACCGAACGTCTTATCCAAGCTGTAGCTCAATTCAGTGCGGCAGACAAATGGCAGATTACAGTCATCAAGACTGATCAAGACTTTTGGCACAATCTCTTCGAGCATACTGCACGTGTAAAGAAGTACTATAAAAATGTTACTATTCTAGAATGGTGCTATTTTTTCTTAATGCGCTTCATCCTGAAGGTGTTCTCGCGCTCCATCTCCTCGAGTCTCAATGCGATGAAACTCTTGGTCTTGATGAGCTTTGGGATTATCTCGAACTCGAGGCCGTTGACACGCCTTTTTGTCCTCTCTATCTCGATAAGAAGCTTTTTCATGCTTATCTCGGCTTCTGCTACTTTTGTCGCTTTCTCGACCACAACTTCAAAGCTGTGTGCTGCCTCATCTATTCTCGAAGAGCCAGTGATAAGCCCATAGCCTCTTTCAGGGAAGTGCTTCCTGATATCGCTATCCCTTGAGATCTTCGGTACAAGAACACCCATAAGGTTTCTTGTTTCGAGCTTGACCTCCGGCTTTTTTGCGATGGCAAGGGCAATTGACTTTATGTGAAGGTCTGATTCAGCCGCTCTTGCTATATTCATCTTCTGGACAGCCTGCCGGTATTCCTCGACAAGCTCCTGCCTCAAAGTTTTCGTCTCCTTGAGTATCTCGAAGAACTCCATAATGAGGCCGTCTCTCTTTTTCTTTAGGAGATTGTAGCCGTTCTGCGCAAGCTTTATCCTTCTCTTTAAATTGATGAGCTCGCTTCTTGTGGGTTTCACTTGCTGTGACATCGTCAATCCTTAATCATATAGATTTTCTTATGGCCTTTTGGCCCCAACTCCGCCGTGAGGACAATGCCCCCCCTCTGCCTGTAGTCATGAATGAAGGGCTCCTTTTGCAGGAACTCTTCCAAGTCAGCCGGTACCTTATTTTTATCATAAGCAATAATAACAGTTCCTGAATTCTTGAAACTCCCATGCCCTTTAAGTGCATGCGTGACTGCATAAGCTATTGAGTTATGAGGCAGGCCGCTTATCCTGTTCTTCTGCATATCAACCCAGAAGACATCACCTACTGCATTGGTATTTATCCCGTTCAGGAAGAGAATCTTAGGATCTTGTCCTTTTCTCATGCTCTCAAGTTTTTCTTGAGTATATGCCTTTTTCAGATGCTTCTCAAGCGACTGGTAGACAGGTTCTACCACTTTCGGGTTGTGCACTTTGTGCTTGTGGATCTTACCCGTCCCCTGGTTGAAATAAAGGATGCCTGCCCTCAGCTCTTCCCGCACTCTTGCGAGCTGAGCTTCAGCATTCTCAAGATGGTCTGCTGCCACATATTCCACAACAGAAGGCAGAGGCGAGTCCTCTTTTTTCTTCAAGCCTCTGACATGGTCTCTTGCTCCGCAGCATGTCTCATCCTCTATACCATGTCCGATAATTATAGTGGGCAAGCCGTAATCTTGGGTTATTGCGTTTCCGGCAGAGCTTATGTGCTTGACATTGCCAAGCTTTGTCAGGGCTTTCCTTATCTCGCTCTTCCTTGCGTCACTGCAGACAACTGCAAGGATCTCATATTTCGGCTTATCAATTAAGTCTATAGACTGGATAAATTCTTTTGTCTCATGGTCTTTGATATCATCAAGCGAAATCTCATGCTTCCTAACCATAATAATCACCTACTTTCCATAAAACTTCTCTTTCATCTCCGGGCTGATCCGTGTGAGCTCGTCTTTAGGTATCGTCTTCAGAAGGTCCCAGCCAATCTTTAGCGTAGTTTCGATAGACCTGTCCTCCGTCCTGTCCTGCCTGACGAACCTGTCCTCGAACTCCTTTGCGAATGAAAGGAGCCTCTTGTCTCTTTCTGACAGAGATTCCTCGCCCACAATCGCTACAAGCCCGCGCAAGTCCCTCCCTTCAGCATAGTTGGCATACATCTGGTCAGAAACCTGCTTGTGGTCCTCGCGCGTCTTGCCCTTTCCTATTCCAAGGTTCATGAGCCTTGAAAGGCTTGGCAGCACATCAACCGGCGGATAGACATTCCTCCTGTGCAGTTCCCTTGATAATACAATTTGGCCTTCTGTGATATAGCCTGAAAGGTCAGGGATAGGATGCGTTATGTCGTCGCCTACCATTGTGAGGATTGGAAGCTGCGTTATCGAGCCCTTCCTTCCCTTTATCATGCCTGCTCTTTCATAGATCCCTGCAAGGTCGGTATACATGTATCCCGGATACCCCCTCCTTCCAGGGACCTCCTCCCTTGCCGCCCCTATCTCACGAAGTGATTCGCAGTAATTGGTCATATCCGTCAAAATTACAAGCACGTGCATGTCATGCTCATAAGCGAAATATTCTGCTGCCGTAAGAGCCATTCTCGGCGTGACAAGCCTTTCTACTGCCGGGTCGTCTGCGAGATTGAGGAACACAACAGCCCTCTCAAGAGCGCCTGTCTGCTCAAGATCCTTCATGAAGTACTGCGCCTCCTCGTTCGTGATGCCCATCGCCGCGAAGATGATTGCGAAGTTCGTTCCCTCCTGAAGCACCTTGGCCTGTCTTGCAATCTGAAGAGCGATCTCGTTATGGGGGAGACCCGAACCTGAGAATATCGGCAGCTTCTGCCCTCTTACAAGAGTGTTCATGGCATCAATAGTGCTTATACCTGTTTGGATGAAATCAGACGGGCTTGATCTCGAATACGGGTTTATGGCTGCACCTGTTATGTCCATCCTTTTTTCAGGGATTATTTCCGGGCCGCCGTCCTTTGGCTTGCCCGCGCCGTTCAGAATCCTTCCGAGCATATCACGGCTTACAGAGAGCTTAATGGTCTCTCCAAGGAACTTTACTCTTGTATTCTTGTCTATACCGGATGTGCCTTCGAAAACCTGGACCACGACCAGGTCATCCGAGGTGTCCAGGACCTGGCCCTGCTTAATAGTGCCGTCTGGGAGAGCGATGCTCACCAAGTCACTATAGCCTATGGGTTCTGTCTTCTCGACAAATACCAGCGGACCTGCAATCCTTGTTATTGTCTTGTATTCTTTCATCGTCATCACCTTAAAGACTTGAATTCGGCCTCGATCTCTTTCTTCACGCTATCAAGAAGCTTGTCATGGTCCTTCTCGAACTTGGCGTTGCCGATCTTTGCCTTTGATTTGGTCGCGAGTATAGCTTTAATTCCAATCCCCCTGGCGAGGGCGGCATTCGCTATGTCGCTGAAATACAGTACTGTCTTCATCAGCTTGTAGCTTTTCTTTAGGTCACAGAACGTATCTATTTCATGGAATGCGTTCTGCTGGAGTATGAACTCCCTGATGAGCCTTGCCACTTCCAGCGTGAGCTGCTCTCTTTCAGGCAGGGCATCGCTTCCGACAAGCTGCACTATCTCCATCAGTTTCTCCTCCTCCTGGAGTATTGTCATCAGCCTGTCTACGCATTCCCTCCAGTCGCCTGAGATGTTCTCTGCGAACCATGGCTCAAGTGTCTTTAAGTAAAGAGAATATGAAGTGAGCCAGTTGATTGATGGGAAATGCCTTCTTTGGGCAAGCTTCGCGTCAAGTGCCCAGAATGTCTTCGTAACCCTTAATGTCGATTGTGTAACAGGCTCTGAGAAATCGCCTCCCGGCGGGCTCACTGCACCTATTATGGTCACGCTTCCTTCTTTCTTCGCGCCTAAAGGATTGACCCTTCCTGCCCTCTCGTAGAACTCCGCGAGCCTGGTTGAAAGATATGCAGGATAGCCCTCTTCGCCAGGCATCTCCTCAAGCCTAGAAGAGATCTCCCTCATTGCCTCTGCCCATCTGGATGTCGAATCAGCCATGAGGGCTACACTGTATCCCATATCTCTGTAATATTCCGCTATAGTAACACCAGTATAGATGCTTGCCTCCCTTGCCGCTACCGGCATGTTCGATGTATTGGCGATAAGCACTGTCCTGTTCATGAGAGGCTTCTTGGTCTTCGGGTCTATGAGATGAGGAAATTCTGTGAGCACCTCTGTCATTTCGTTGCCGCGCTCTCCGCAACCGACATAGACGATGATGTCCGCATCAGACCACTTGGCGAGCTGCTGCTGAGAGACTGTTTTTCCGGCTCCAAACGGTCCTGGAATGGCGGCGACGCCTCCCTTTGCAAGCGGGAAGAGCACATCAAATATCCTCTGACCTGTGACAAGCGGCATCTCAGGAGCGAGCTTGGCTTTAACAGGCCTTGGCTTTCTCACCGGCCATTTGTGCATCAGTGCAATGGTCTGACCGTCTTCAAGAGTGCAGACTTTCTCTGTCACAGTGAACTTGCCGCTTTTGATCTCCTTGATCTTACCCTTGATACCTGGCGGCACCATTATCAAGTGCATGAGGCCTTCCGTCTCCTCGACCTGGCCTATAACTGAGCCTTCAGATACAGAATCCCCTTTCTTTGCAGTGGCTTTAAAATCCCATTTCTTATTATGCGATAGGCCGGGAGCATCCACTCCGCGCCTTATGAAATCACCCATCTTTTCCTGGAGCACCGGAAGAGGCCTCTGGATGCCGTCATAGATGCTCGTGAGCATGCCGGGACCTAGCTCCACAGAGAGAGGCAGGCCTGTGTTCTCGACAGGCTCACCGGGCTTAATGCCTGAGGTATCCTCATAAACCTGAATGACTGTCTTGTCGCCGTCAATCTGGATGACTTCACCCATGAGGCGCTCGTTTCCAACCCTTACCACGTCATACATCCGTGCGCTAATGCCTTTTGCGACAACAACCGGTCCGGCGATTCTGAAAAGCATACCCGCCTTGTTTTCATTCTTGATAGCCATATTCTTCACCTGTTCCAAAGATCCACTCCTATGGATTTCTTTATGAGCATCCTCAATTCCTCGCTTGACTCCTGCCTGGACAGAACGACAAATACCGGGTTTATCGACTGCAGAACCTTCTCCTTTATGTCCGGTGGCATGATGTCAGCAGTTTTCTGGTGCAGTATCACTATTCCTGCATCACCGGTCCTCATCAAGTTTCCTGCTGCTTCTGCCACGTTTGACTCATCCACTTCCAGCGTACCTATTCCGGCCAGCTGGAATCCCACAACAAATTCATTGCTGCCCATCGCTAGTATCTTTGACATATTACATCACTATAAGCTTCTCCTCTATGTATTTGTCTTCAATTCCAAGCTGCTTTGCCCTGGACAGGGTTTTAAGGTTCTTGACTTCAATTATCTTGTTCATCATATAAGTAAGTATTGACATGACGCTCATGGGATGCTGATGGGTGTAGAGGAAAGACCTCTTGATCAAGTACTTGTCCAGCTCAAGCTCGGCATCAATAAGGGATTCGCCACCTGTTTCAACCGCTTTCGCATAGTCAGTTTTCTTCAGCTCGTTCATCAAGGCTGCAAAGCTTTCAGCTTTTGCAAGCTTCACAAGTCTCTGCCTGTTGAGCACCCTGCCTGAAAAGATGAGATGTTTCTCAGTATCGGCGCGAGAGAAACCTTCTCTCTTCATTCTCATCAGGTTCCTGATGTTGATTATATCTATCTCAGTCAGTAGGAATTTTGCGAACAGCCTGCCCTCATCTCCAATCGCAAGCGCTACATTCAGGCCGTTCTCGAAATATATCTGGTCAAGCCTGTTCTCTATCTCAATCAGCTTTCCTGATTCCTTGAAAGACTGTATCGCCTGCTTTAGAGATTCCAGCTTGAATATCTTTGCTGACTTAAGTACCTCCTCTACGGATGCTGCCTTGAGTAGGGCTTCAAGCTTGGTAATGTCAAGCAAACCAACCGGAACAAGAAGGGATCTGATGTAAACCCTATCCGAACCACTGAATATGCCTCTTATGATAGTCTTGATGTTGTACATGTCCCATCTCATGGCATACGCGTCAATCAGGGTGCGCACTTCGGGTTCGCTGATCCTCCTAAGTTTCTGGAATGTTAGTACTAGGTCGAGATTAAGTGACTGTTCTACAAGGTCTATCCCACTGTACTGTAACGCAAGCCGGTCAATGGCGCTCTTATAGCTTGAGTCCTGGAGGTACTGTGTAATTGATTCTATCCTCATCCTGAGAAGCTTCTGGTATTCACTTTTCTGCAGGAGCTTCGATTTCATCACACTCACTCGCGCGAATGTGTAAGGATATCCCTTTTTCTTTAAACCTATTTTTTTCATCTTGTCAACATCTTAACAACTTTTTGAAGCTCCTTTTCGCGGAATTCAGAAAGCAAGGTCTCTATGCTGTAGTCTACTCTATGGGTTCCGTCAGCATTCTCTGCCACTAAACCCCCTTTGATGGCAGCCTCGAATGTTTCCAAGCCCTTGACAAGCCTGAGGTCGTTCTTGTTCACGAATACCCTGGCTATGTCTATCTCTTTCTTTGCCTTTTCAAGGTATTTCGCTATGAGTGCCTGGCGCTTGTCAGCCGGAGCCGAAACGAGCTGCTTTTCAGCAGCATCGAAAACCTCATCTATGAGTCTCTTTTTTTCTTCGAATGCGAGCTTTTTCGCCTCTAGATTTGCTTTGCTTTTCTCTCTCGCTATCACCGCATCGCGCATTGCCTTTGTCTCAGCCTCTATCTTTTCTCTTGCCGGTACAAAGTCCTGTTCAGTCTTGGCAATTATAGCTTTTGCCTCTTTTCTTGCCTGATCCAATATTTGCTTTGCCTTAGCACGAGCAGAGGCGATTATCTCGCCTTTCAGCCGCTCAAGTGTCATCTGGGTTCACCTATATAGCTATCTTCTGGATGAGCAAATAGGCAATGACCAGACCGAAAATGACGATTGTTTCCGGAATGACTGTAAGGATAAGAACCTTTCCAAAAAGCTTCTCATTCTCTGCTGTCGCTCCTACTGCCGCTGCACCTATCTGCTGCTCTGCCCACGCTGCTGCGATTGCGCTTACTCCAATTGCTATGCCAGCGCTGAGCGCTATCAAGCCTGTACCTATGTCTACCATTTTTATACCTCCTCACCGAATGGTGTATATCTCTTTCCGCCGCCCTTGTAGAATTTCGTGAAAAACTCCACATAGTGCAGCCTTAGTGAATGCAAGAATGGACCTATCACGCCAAGCGCGATGTTCACTGTATGGCCAATAACCAGTATGAGAATGCCCACTGCTGTCATGACTCCCCCGCCCTTGATGAATTCCATGCTGTTCTCGTTTATGACAAGCGCAAGGACAACGCTCGCAAGCCCTACTGCCATTAACCTAGCATATGACAGAGCGTGGCTTGCAAGAGTGGGCAGTTCGATTACGCCTTTTGCTCCTTCACCTAATATAAGAAGAATTATGCCGAGCAATATGATTGCTGCTCCAAGAATCCAATCGAATGGAATCAAGCTTAGAATAGATAGAACAAGAAGTATAATTCCTGCCTCTATAATCAACCACGATCCTTTCTCTGTTATAGCCCGCCACAGGCCATGATGCAGCTCATTAAAGAAGCCTATTATGAAACCAACATTTACGTGAATAGCCCCTATCGCCACTGCGATTATGAGCATAGTCGTCACCTCATGAGTCCTGCTGATGAGATGAGGAATGTGCCAGTGCCCTATCTGTTCAAAACCGAACACCTCTCCATATATAAGACCGAATGCTATGGATGATAACGAGCATAGCACCATGGCGTTCAGCAGAAATCTCATATCCGGCATAAGTTTCCTAAGAGCAAGGAAAAAAGCGAGGGTAACAAGCCCGTATCCAACATCACCAAGCATGAAACCGAAGAACAAGGGAAATGTTATGAACATCATTATTGTCGGGTCAATCTCCTTGTAATGAGGCAGGCTGTAAAGCTCCATGAACCATTCAAAAGACTTCACCGGCTGGACGTGGTTAAGCTTAATTGGGACGTCAGCGTCATGGTCTGCATCCACCCTGTTTATTACTATTTTGCCTTGAGTCAGCTCATTCATCCTCATGAAGAATTTATCATAATCTTTTAATGGAACCCAGCCTGTTATAAGACTTGTTGACTTTGTCTCTGCAAACCTGAGAGGCGCGTTCTCCTGCTCCACAAGTGAGCTCAGCCTTTTTTCGTTTATGACAAGGAAATTGCTCCATTCCTTGGTGAGCTTGTCCAGTTTCTGCATGACCTTGCCCTGCCTGGCTTTGAGCCTTGCCATACTGTCCTTTCCTTCATCATGCATCTTTTTCAGATCGCCTTCCTTTATAGCAGGTCTGAATTCCTGGAAATTATATCTAGACAGAATCTGCTGGACTTCCTGCTTCTTTTTCTTTCGGACGAAGAGGGCTATCATCGTCTTTTTTTCGACTGGAGCAACCGAGACCTCATAGTCCTGTGTAAGAGCTCTCAATTCCGATAGAAGAGACCTTGCATCATTGACCGTTCCAAGAAAACTCGCCAGTGATTGGGATTCCCTAAAAAAAGAAGGGTCAACGTTAAGCTCCCTAAGAATACTTATCTCCTCTAAAGACTTTGAAAGAGAAGCCACCTGCGATTCAATTTCTTTCTGCTCAGCGAGCAGCGAAACTATCTCGTCATATAGTCTGCCTGCTGTCTTAGAAACGCTCTCTATATCTGTAATTCCTCTCTTGTTAACAAACCTGTCGAACTCTTTCTCGTTCACCTTGGTTTCAGGGTCTATCTTCAGGTAAGAGATAATGCCTCGGATCTTTACGAGGGTTTCAGAAACCCTGGCAGAACCTTCAAGAGGAGAGCCGATGTCAAGCTCACCTTTGACATGGTCCACTATATGAAGTATCTTCATAGTATGCAGCTCTTTTATGACTTTCCTGAGCTGCTTTTTTGCGCAGAGCAACTGCACTTTGACCATTTCTTCCGGCTTCATGACAAGATACCTTCTACTATGAAGCGAACTGCTTTGTCCCTGTTAGATTTGTGCTTGGCTTGCTCTGCCCTGATATCCTCATGTGACTTGGCAAGGATCTTATCCCTTGCCTTTGCCGCCTCTTCCTGGGCTTTTTTGAGCTCAAGGTCGCGTTTTGCCAGAAGCGACTTCAGCTCTTCGTCCTGCTTCTCCGCAGCCTGGCGCCTCGCCTGGGATATGATAGCTTCTGCTTCTTTCTTGGCTTCCTCAAGAATTTTTTCAGCTTCCTCTTCCGACTTA
>Ga0209381_1002219_pt1 | contig 25584 bp, 17 predicted proteins | sample DewCreD2012metaG_FD_184111 | JGI IMG/M metagenome (GOLD analysis project Ga0209381, IMG submission 184111) | Hot spring sediment bacterial and archeal communities from British Columbia, Canada, to study Microbial Dark Matter (Phase II) - Dewar... ...
TTCAAGGCTTGCTTCCAGTGGGGAATCTGGGTAACAGGACTTTTGGCGCAACGAGATCAATCTCGCCCCAGGCTACGGTAACAGTGACTTTTGGCGCACGACGCGGGCGCCAGATGACCCGCGGGCCGCGCTCAAGGCTGCCGCCGACGCCGCCGGCAGTCGAAATTGCCAAAGGCTTGCGGAACTGGCCCGGTTTCAGGCATGCTTCCGGGATGTTTATCTGGCAACAGCGATGGTTCCGACAAATTGGATTGATTTTATGGTTACTGCCCGTTTTTACCTGCCGGGCGGATGATCCTCTGTGGTTGAGGTATCCGGCCATCTCGCCGGATGGCAGCCAAATTGTCTTTGCCTACCGGGGTGATCTGTTCCTGGTATCGAGCAAGGGGGGAGCGGCCATGCCGCTGGTGGTCCACGAGGCCCACGAGTTCATGCCGGTTTGGTCGCGCGACGGCCGGCAAATTGCCTTTGCCTCGGATCGCCACGGGAATTTCGACGTTTTTGTGGTGTCGGCCATTGGCGGCGAGCCGCGGCGGCTGACCCGCCACTCGTCCCATGATTACCCCACCGATTTCAGCCCGGATAACCAGTGGGTCTTGTTTTCCTCCCAAAGGCGGGATTCGCGGGAAAGTTCACAGTTCCCGATGGCGCTGTTGCCGGAGCTGTATAAAGCGCCGGTGGAAGGCGGACCAGCGGTCCAGGTCCTTACCACGCCCGCGCAAGACGCGCGTTTTGATCGGACGGGCGGCCGTTTGCTTTATCATGACCGCAAAGGCTACGAGAATGAATGGCGCAAACATCATGTCTCAGCCATCGCCCGGGATATTTGGCTGGCGGAGTTGGGTTCGGGCAAGCATACGAAGCTGACGGCGTTTCGCGGGGAAGACCGCAATCCCGTTTGGGGCGATGGGGACCAGGAAGTTTATTACCTCAGCGAACAAAGCGGATCGTTTAACGTGTGGCGGATGTCCCTCGAGAAGCCCGAGAAAACCGAGCAAATCACCGCGCACAAAGAACACCCGGTGCGGTTTTTAAGCCGGGCCAACAATGGCGCGCTTTGTTACAGCTTCAATGGCGAGCTTTACCTGCTGCCGCCGCGCAGCCGTCAGCCGCGCAAAGTGCCGGTGTCCATCGGCCTCGGCGCCAAGCGCAACGAGATTGCCACCCTGGCAGTCACCGGCGACGCGACCGAGATGGCGCTTTCGCCCAACGGCAAGGAAATGGCGGTGGTGGTGAGGGGAGAGGTTTTTGCGGTGTCCATCGAGCACAAAATCGCCCGGCGCATCACGGATACGCCCGAGCAGGAGCGAAACATCAGCTTCAGTCCGGACGGCAAGACGCTGCTATACGCGGGGGAGCGCGGCGGCTCATGGAATCTCTACACCTGCAACCTGGTGCGCACCCAGGAGCTTTATTTCTTTAACGCCACCCTGCTGAAGGAAACGGCGCTGCTGCAAAACGGCGAGGAGAATTTTCAACCGCGCTATTCGCCGGACGGCTTGGAGGTGGCCTTTTTGGAAAATCGGACCACGCTGAAGGTGATGAACCTGAAGGACCAAAAGGCCCGGGTGGTGCTGCCGGGCGATCGCAACTATTCCTACTCCGACGGAGATCAATCGTTTGACTGGTCGCCGGACGGCAAATGGCTGCTGACGCAGATGCTGGACAAAGAGCGTTGGTCGCGGGAAATCGCGCTGGTGGACGCGGCGGGCGGGAAGCCGCCGGTGAACCTGACGCGCAACGCTTATGAAGATGAGCGGCCCCGCTGGATGATGGAGGGCAAGATGATGATTTGGCGGACCGACCGCATGGGCATGCGCAGCCACGGCGGCTGGGGCGCGCAGGACGATGTGTTTGGCATGTTTTTTACCCAGGAGGCCTTCGACCGGTTCCGCCTTTCCAAAGCCGAGTTCGCCCTGCTGACCGAGCAGGAGAAAAAACAAAAGGAGGAAAAAAAGCCCGCCGAACCCAAAAAAGAAGAGCCCAAACCCGGCGAAAAAAAGGAGGAGCCGGCCAAAACCGAGAAAAAGAAGCCGGAGCCGCTCAAACTGGAACTGGAGAACCTCGCCGACCGCACGGTGCGCCTGACGATTCATTCGTCCGATTTGGGCGATGCGGTGCTGACGCCGGACGGGGAAAAGCTGCTTTACCTGGCCCGTTTTGAAAGCAAGCACGATCTTTGGCAGCACAAATTTCGCGAAAAAGAAACCAAACTGCTGGTGAAACTGGGGGCGGATGGCGGACGGCTGGCGCTGGACAAGGACGGCAAGAACCTTTTCGTGCTGGCCGGCGGCAAGGTGACGAAAGTCGAGGTTGAAAGCGGCAAGCAGGAAGCCATTGGTTTTAGCGCCGAAATGGAGTTAAACCGCCCCGCCGAGCGCGCCTACCTGTTTGAGCACGCCTGGCGGCAGGTGCAAAAGAAATTCTACGTCAGCGATTTGCACGGGGTGAACTGGGCGGCTTATAAAACCAACTACGCCCGCTTTCTGCCGCATCTGGAGGACAACTGGGACTTCGCCGAGATGCTCAGCGAGTTGTTGGGCGAACTCAACGCCTCGCATACCGGGGCCGGGTATCGCGCGCCGGCGCGGGGCGATGCCACCGCCTGCCTGGGAGCTTTTTATGACCCGGCCTTTGCCGGTCCGGGATTGAAAATCGCCGAAATCATCGAGAAAGGCCCCTTGCAAAAAGGCGGCTCGCAAATCAAGGCGGGCGTCATCATCGAGAAGCTGGACGGGACGCCCCTTGAAGCGGCCACCGACCCGGACGCGCTGCTTAACCGCAAGGCCGGCAAGCAGGTGCTGCTCTCCTTGTTCAATCCCGAGACCAAGGAACGATGGGAAGAAATCGTCAAACCGATCACCAAAGCGGACGAGGATAATCTGCTTTATCACCGCTGGATTAAAACGCGGCGGGAGCTGACGGAAAAACTCAGCGACGGCAAACTGGGCTATATGCACATTCGCAGCATGGGCGACGGCAGTTTCCGGGAGTTTTTCGCGGAGGCGCTGGGGCGGCACAGCGACAAACAGGCGCTGGTGGTGGACACCCGGTTCAACGGCGGCGGCTGGCTGCATGACGACTTGGTCACCCTGTTGGGCGGCCGGACTTATTACACTTATGTGCCCCGGGGCAATGTCATCGGCCACGACCCGCGCGAGAAATGGCGGCGGCCGAGCATTGTGTTGATGAGCGAAAGCAATTATTCCAACGCGCACATGTTCCCCCACCTTTACAAAGTCCTGGGCCTGGGCGAGCTGGTCGGCACCCCCGTGGCGGGCACGGGCACGGCGGTCTGGTGGGAAACTTTGCAGGATGGCACCCTTTACTTTGGGATTCCCCAAGTGGGGGTAAAAGATCGCGACGGGAAATATCTGGAGAACCAGGAGCTGGAACCCGACCACCTGGTGGTCAACGATCCGGAATCCACCGCCAAAGGGCGGGACCTGCAACTGGAAAAAGCGGTGGAGATTCTGCTGAAAAAGCTCAATTAAGGCCATGCTGGACCGGTTTTTCCAGTTGTCCGCCCAAGGCACCAGCGTGCGGCAGGAAATCCTCGCCGGTTTGACCACCTTTGCCGCCATGGCCTATATCCTGGCGGTCAACCCGATGATTTTATCGGCGGGGGGCATGGATAAAGGCGCTGTGGTGTCGGCCACGGCGCTGGCCTCGGCGTTGATGACCGCCGCCATGGCGCTGGCCACCAATTACCCCATCGCTCTCGCGCCCGGCATGGGAATGAACGCTTTTTTCGCCTACACGATCTGCGTCGGCATGAAAATCCCCTGGCCGGCGGCCCTGGGCATGACCTTTGTCAGCGGCCTGCTTTTTCTGGTTCTGTCACTCACCGGCGTTCGGCAGAAAATAATCGAGGCCATTCCGCATGAACTGAAAATTGCCATCTCCGCCGGCATCGGCCTGTTCATCGCGTTCATCGGCCTGAAAAACGGCGGTTTGATCGTGAGCGATCCGGTGACTTTTGTTAAGGCCGGGCGTTTGTCTTCACCGCCCTGTCTGTTGATGCTGGGCGGCCTGGTGCTGGCGGCGGTGTTGGTGGCGCGGCGGATTCATGGCGCCATCATCATTACCGTCATCGTTATCACCCTCGCCGGATTAGTCGTGCCCGCCGGCGATGGCAAAGGTCCCTTGGTGACCGCGCCTGACCGGGTGATCGCCTGGCCGGCCTCCTTGGCGCCCACGTTCCTGCGGATGGACCTGAAGTATGTGCTGGCCAATCTGGCCACGGCGTTTCCCGTCATACTGGCGTTGCTGTTTGTGGATTTATTCGACAACATGGGCACCTTGATCGGGGTCACCGCGCGCGCGGGCTTGCTTGATGAAAAGGGCAACCTGCCGCGCTTGGGCCGCGCTTTGGCGGCCGACGCCTCGGCGGCGATGGTGGGTTCCTGCCTCGGGACCTCGACGGTGACCAGCTACATCGAGTCCGCCGCCGGCGTGGAGGAAGGTGGACGCACCGGGTTGACCGGATTGACGGTGGCGGTTGGTTTTCTGCTGTCCCTGTTTTTGCATCCGCTCATTCTGATGGTCCCCGCCGTGGCCACCGCCCCGGCGCTGGTCATCGTGGGTGTCTTTATGATGCAGAGCGCGGCGAGGCTGGATTTGCGCGATTTTGTGACGGCGGCGCCGGCGATTCTAACGATGGTGCTGATGCCGTTGACCTTCAGCATCAGCGAGGGGCTGGCCTTGGGCTTCCTGGTTTATGTGCTGTTTATGGTCGGCGCGGGGCGCCACCGCCAGGTTACGCTGGTCGGCTATGGGCTGGGGGGCTTGTTTTTGCTCCACCTGTTGCACCGCTGAGCAACCGTTGCGGCCGCGAGGCGGCGCGCTTTGAAACCCATCCTCCGCGCTACGGCTGCGGCTTGAAGGCCTTGGCGAGTTCGAAGCTTTTTGCAATCTGCTCGGGGGTCATGCGGTAAAGGGTGGCCATTTTCTCGCGCAGTTTGCCAGGCTCATCGCGGCCTAGCGGGAGCGCCAGGATAAACCACTTGTGGGCTTCCACCATGTCGCGTTCGGCGCCGCCCTGGCCCAGCAGGTGAAATCCGCCCAAACGATACATCGCCTCGGGCATGCCGCGCAGGGCGGCCTTGCGGAAGAGCTTGTAGGCCTCCTGGTAATTCTTCAGCTCGTAGTGGATTTCCGCCGCCTGATGCTGCGCGGCCAGCGAGCCTTGATCGGCGGCTTTGCTGAACCATTTCAAGGCCTCGGCCTCGTTCAAGGTGGTGCCCAACCCCTTGTAATAGCAGAACCCGGTTTTGAATTGAGCGTCCGCCAGGTCTTGTTCGGCGGCCTTTTTAAACCAATTGAAGGCCTCCCGCCAATCGGCCTTGGCGCCAATCCCGTTGGCGTAGCAAAAGCCGAGCGCCAGTTGGGCTTGGGCGTGGTTTTGCCGGGCGGCTTTCTTGAACCAGTTGATGGCGTCATCGAAGCTCATCGGCACCTGGTCCCCCGTTTGGTAGGCCAACCCCAGTTTATATTGGGCGTCGGCATTGTTTTTTTTGGCCGCGGCGGTCAGGCTGGCAATGCTTTCCTGAGCGGACAATGTCGCCACGGACAACTGCATCGCCCCCGCCAGCAGCGCGGCGGCCAGGGCTCGACAGAACGATTTGGCCTTCATATGGCGCAATAATAACAAATACCCGCCGTCAACTCAAGGCCGGCGTGCGGAAAAAATCAGGGCCGGCTGGGCGGTGTTTTCGGCGCGGCGCCCCCGGTTTTTCCCGGCGTGGCGGTCGCGTCTTTCAACGGCCAATGCGGGTTCTCCGTGCGCCCCGCGCGGAGGAGCCGCTCAATTTTGGCGACCACCCCCGGATGGGCGGCGGCCACGTCCTTTTGCTCGGCAAGGTCTTTTTTTAGGTTGAAAAGTTGCACCGGCGCGTCGCGATGGCCGGGGCGAATGCCTTTCCATTCGCCGTCCAACAGCACCGCCTGGCTGGAGCCGCGCTCGTGAAATTCCCAATATAGGTAGGGATGCCGGCGCTGGCGGCCTTCCTTGCCCAACAAAGCCGGCAGCAGGCTGAGGCTGTCAATTTTCCTGGGCGCGCGTCCCCCGCTGAGGTCCGCCGCCGTCGCCATAAAGTCGCCGAAGTAGCCGACATGCTCCGATTCGATGCCAATGGGAATTTTACCCGGCCATCGGGCGATGAACGGCACCCGGATGCCGCCGTCGGTCAGGTCCCGTTTTATGCCGCGCAAGGGGCCGCTGGCCCGGAAGAACTCGGGGTCGTTGCCGCTTTCGCGGTGCGGCCCGTTGTCGGAACTGAAAAACACAATGGTTTGCCGGTCCAAATCAAGCTGGCGCAGCAAGGTCATCAACCGTCCCACGTCCTCGTCCAAGCGCGTGATCATGGCGGCGTGCGCTTTGTGGACGTCGGTCCAGGGACGGTCCGCGTATTGGCCGAGGTCGGGCACTTCCGCGCCCATGCCCAGGGCCTTGGTGCGCTCGTTGTTGGCGTGCGGGGTGATCATGGACCAAAAAAGGAAAAAAGGCCGTTCCCGATGGCGGGCCACAAAATCCCGCGCTTCCTGGGCCAGCAGGTCGCCGGCATAAACGACGCGGTTGGTGGCGTAGCCGCCGCCGAAATCGCCCACCGGCACCACCCCGTTGGGCAGGGAAACTTTTTGGTCGTTGCGCCAGAGATAATCGGGATAGTGATTGTGGGCGTGGTGCTGGCTAAGGTAACCAAAGAAATAATCGAAACCCTGCTTGTTGGGCACGCCTTCGTCGCCGGGCAAACCCAGACCCCACTTGCCGATGAGGCCGGTGGCATAGCCGGCCTTTTTCAGCACCTCGGCCACCGTGACATCCTCATCCTTCAGCATTTGCGCTTCGGGATTATTTGCGCCGGCGTTGCCGCGCACCCGCGTATGGCCGACATGCTGGCCCGTCATCAGCACACTGCGCGACGGCGCGCAAACAGTTGAGCCGGCGTAAAATTGGGTGAAACGGACCCCCTCGGCGGCCAACCGGTCCAGATTGGGAGTCTCGATTTTCGTCTGGCCGTAGCAACCCAGCTCGCCATACCCCAGGTCATCGGCCAGGATTAGGATGATGTTCGGCGGGCCTTTGCGCGCGGGAGGCTTGGCGGGCGCGGTCGGCGGTGAGACCGCCGGCAGAGAGACGCCAAAGGCGAGCATCGCCGCGGCCAACAGGAGAGCAAATCGGCTTTTGCGCATACGCGGCGAGGTTAAACCGCCGATAGAAAAGGATGCAAAAGAAATTTCGCTTGGGCGGCGGCCGGTTTTGGGGCACGATCAGCGCCGGAAAAATGAAAACCACACCTCAGCAGAAGTTGCGCGCCGGAATCATTGGCACCGGCTTCATCGGGCCTGTTCATGTGGAGGCATTACGGCGGCTGGGAGTGACCGTTACCGCCTTGTGCGACCTGCCGGACCGGGTTCGCGGCGCCGCCGAGCGGATGGGGATTCCCTTGGCGTTCGGTCACTACCGGGAGCTGCTGCAATCGTCCGAGGTGGACGTGGCGCATATCACCGCTCCCAACCGGTTTCATTGCGAGATGGCCCTGGCCGCCATTCGCGCCGGCAAGCATGTGATTTGCGAGAAGCCGCTGGCCATGAACACCCGCGAGACCGCGCGGATTCTCCGGGCCGCCCACGCGGCCAAAACGGTGTTTGCCGTGAATTACAATGTGCGCTTTTATCCGGCGGTGCTCCAGATGAGGCGGCTGGCGCAGCGGGGTGAACTGGGGGACATCATTCATGTCAATGGCTCCTATTTTCAAGACTGGTTGTTCAAGGAGACCGATTATAACTGGCGCTTGCTGCCCGCGGAGGGCGGCCGGTTGCGGGCGGTGGCGGACATCGGCACGCATTGGATGGACACAGTTTCCTTTATCCTGGGCGCGCCCATCACGCGAGTCTTTGCCGACCTCTCCACCTGGCACAAAATCCGCAAGCGTCCCTTGGGCGAAGTGCAGACTTTTGCGGGGACGCAAACGAGGATTAAATACGCCCGCTACGCGGTAAAGACGGAAGATTTTGCCCACCTTTTGCTGGAATTTGGCAATGGCGCCAAGGGCAGCCTGAGCGTCTCCCAGGTGGCGGCCGGCCGCAAGAATTGCCTTCGCCTCGAAATTTACGGAGCGAAGAAATCGGTTTGGTGGAACTCGGAGGAGCCAGAGACGCTGCGCCTGGGAAATCGCGACGGCGCCAACGAAATTGCGGTGCGGGCAACCCCGGCCTTTGGCGACGGCGCGGCGGGATTCATGGATTACCCGCCTGGTCATGTGGAAGGTTTTCCGGACACTTTCAAAATGTTGTTCCGGGCCGTCTATTCGCAAATCGCGGGCGAGGCGCGGCAAGCGCCCCTGTTTGCCACGGTGGACGACGGTCACCGGGAAGTGGCCATTGTCGAAGCCATTCTGGCCAGCGGCAAATCCGCGCGGTGGACCCGCGTTAGCTGAGTTGCCCATCCCGCAAGCGATCAGGGCGCCCGGGCGGCAAACCACCGCGATGCCGGCGGCGCTCCTTTTCAACCTAAAAATCGCAGTTTAACCACGGATAAACACGGATGGACACGGATATCAAAGATTTGCGAAAGCAGAGGCTGGCACCTGGCGGGTGAAGGCCATTCCTGCTTCAACATCGGTGTTCGTTGTTGTTCATCCGTGGTTTACAACTTCCCCGCTCCCTTCTAACTGCGGAATCCAGGTTCAATCGCCCCGGCGGAAAAAAACCAATTGGGCGAGGTCAAATGCCAGCTCGCCCAGGAAAGGATCGCGCGCCACGACCTGCTGGCCGCGGAGATGGACCTCCGCAGCCATGACGCGGGAGCCGTCCCGCAGGAGCAATTCAAAGGCCTCCGGCGTGGAGGAAAGATCGTGCAGAACCAAAGCGGCCGCCTCGGCGCCGACTTTGTAGGCGCGCAGGCCGAAAAGCAGGGAACCAATTTTCACGTGGTCCCGCTCCAGATTTTTGAACTCCCCATCCACAAAATCACCATTGCGTAGCAGCAGCCCGGCGCGGCCGGCTTTCAAGCTGGCGGCCATTTCCGTGGTGGGCGGTTGGAAACGGACGCCGGCAACGTTCAATGTGGAGACCGCCAGCTCCTCGCTCTGATTGCGGCGCAGCTTGAAAGCCGACTCGCTGCCGGAAAGGGCCGTGCCGGTAATTTCCGTGCCGTTGCGCAAAACCAAGGTCGGCTTGCAATCAACCACCGACAAGGAGCGCACCGAGATTTCGTCAAACACCGCCTCGCTTAATTCCCGCGGATGACGGCTGGTTGCGGCAAAACCAAACAGTGTTTTCTCCTGCATTTCCATGATGGTGGAACCCAGGACATTCCATTTGACGCCGTCCGCGGACCAGGCGGCGGAGAAGCGGCTGCCTTCGCGCGCGAGCTTGAGCCAGAGGGGGGCCGTGACGCCCGGACGCAGGGTCTGCTCGGTCAGATCCCCGGCCACCGGACGGCGCTGCCAGATCACCCCTTTGCCCGGTGTCACCGCCACAAAAACATTGCGGGCGCTGGCGTTGAGGCGATCGCGAATCATCAGGCCGGCTTTGGCCCACTCGTTGGGGGCGCTCATCCGTTTGACTCGCGCGATGATTTCGCCGCTGGCCTCCAGTTGCTGCCAGACAAAGTAGAACGAATCGCGGCTCTTCAGTATATCCTCGCCACCGCTTTGGATAGTCAAGGCGCGTTCATTGAAATGGTGCGAGCCGCGCCAGTTGACCACTCCCAAGTCTTGCCCGATCCAAGCTGCCGCCAGGGAACCTGCCCCAAGCCTTCCGTCACCGCCGATAATGGCAATCTCTTTGATTTCCGGCAGCGCAAGCCGTGCCGCCGGACGATTGTCGGCCTCGATGACCAGATGGCCATCCTCGATTCGAAGGCCGCCGATGAAGGTCTGGCCCGCTTGAGTTTGGATACGGGCCGGAGGCAGCCCCGGCGCCGGCCCTGCGGATGGCCAGCCAACATCGCCCAATCGCCGCAAGGTGGCAAGCGAGGCCAAGGGAAAATCGAGGGCGCCCAGCCCTTCGATTTTCAGACTGAGCCCTTCGCGACTCAAAGCGGCTTCCGTGGCATACACGGCCTCCCCCGCGTCCGTGCGCGCCTCAAAGTTAGCCGGCTTGATGTCCAGTTCGCGCAGGGCCACGGCCAGCAAGTCCAATCCCATGCGGTTGGTGACGGTGCCGCGCGCGGTTTTGAATTTGATCCGTCCGGCCTCGATTTCCAGCAGCGAGCCCTCCACAAACTCGCCCTCGCGGGTCAAAAAACCCCTGGTCCCCGGTTTCAGACGGCTCTCGAGCTCCGGGCTGGGATGCGTGAACCAGAGGCGCGCCACCGCGTCCGCGTGCAGGGAAAACGTTTTGTCCCGAATGGCCAGGCGGATAAACGGGGCCTGCGAGGGCAACAGGCGCGCGCTGAGCGTGGCGCCCTCGATGAGCATCACCATCTCCGGGCCGTCATCCTTTGGCAGGGAAACCAATTGCAGATCGGAAAATTGCGCGTAAGTCACTGCGCCTTCTTTGCCGCTGACGACCACCGCTCCCGCCAAAATGGCATCCGGCAATTCCACTTCGCAGCTTTCCAGCGGCTCCCAACCCCATCCCTCTTTGGAGCGCAGCGCGGTGAACCGGTTTCCCACCCGTTCAAGCCGCACCCAGGCGGGGGACTGGCCGGCGGGCAGCGCCGCGCGGGAAATCGCCCCCGCCTTGCTTGCCCGCCAAAGCAGCGCCAGACCGCCTTTGGCCGTGGCCAGGCAGGCGACGAAGGCGTCGTCCGCCTCGTTTCCGGCGCGGAACATCAAGCCGGCCATCGCTTTGGTTTCCGCGCCCGAAAGGCTGCTGATGCGGGCGGAACAACTGAGATTGCCCCGCCAGGCTTGGTGCAAGAAAAGGCAGCAGTCGCGGCTGCCATCCAGGTTGCCGCCGTAGCCGCGCAGGCTAAACGAGCCATAAGCGGCGGCGCCGGAGCGCGTAATGCGGTAATAACCCGTTCCCGGTTTCGGCACTTGGCCGATGTCTCGCAATGCCCATCCCGGCGGCAAATCCTGCTTTCCTACGGCCTCTTCCAACACCGGCAGAACCACCGCGGGCCGGTTCGGCTCCTTTTTGAAGACGACCTCTAAAATTTCGGCCAAAGTGAATGGGCGCTCCGGATGTTCGCCCGCTTGGACAATGACCAGGCGGTCATTCTCCAATTTCAGGGAGCCCCGCCATTGCACCCCGCTGGTGGTCGTCAGCCGCGCCTCCTCCGCGGTGAGCGGCCGGGCTAGCAGCAGCAGCATTATTATCCGCCAAAACATGGACCACCAGTTTCTCCTTATTAGGACGCTCCACAAGTTAAAACAGGTCGCCAATGGGTGGGCGATCAATAGGCCGTTTTGGGGGGGCGCAGCAACTGCCAGGCGGTGCGCAGGATGATGAGCAGGTCCAGGGCGAGCGACCAGTTTTCGAGGTAATAAAGGTCGGATTGAATCCGCTGGCGCAAGTCCTCGTCGCTGCCGGCTTCTCCGCGAAATCCCCGGACCTGGGCCAGGCCGGTAATGCCGGGTTTGATCAGGGCGCGGATATGGTAGCCGCTCATTACGCGGGAAAACTGTTCGTTATGGCGGGGCAGGTGGGGGCGGGGGCCAACGACGCTCATTTCCCCGGAAAGCACGTTGAGGAATTGGGGAAGTTCATCCAGGCTATATTTGCGCAACCATCGGCCGGCGGGAAAAACGCGCTCATCCTGGCGGACGGCCTGCCGCGCCGGGTCGGGGTTGTCCAAATGCATGGTGCGGAATTTCCAGATGAGAAAGAGGTTGTTTTGCAGGCCGGCCCGTTCCTGGCGGTAGAAGAGGGGGCCGGGGGACTGCCGCCATTGCAGGCAACGAACGACCAGGCAGGCCAACGGCAGCAGGAGAACGCTCGCGGGCAGGGCCACCGCCAGGTCAAGGCTTCGCTTTAAGAAGCGGTTCAAGGGGTTTTCCAGCACCTCTTCCCGCAGGCCCAGGAGATGCACGCCGTCGTCTTCCCGCAAAATAATGGGATGTTGAAAGCGTTCGGCCAGGTTGCTGACCACCAGCAGGCGCAATCCTTGGCGTTCGCAGAGATTGATCATAATTCTCATGAAGTCGGCGGAGGATGGCATCTCGGCCAAAACCACGACCGTGATTTTATGGCGCTCAATAATTTCCTGGAAATTCGACAAGTCGCCGAGCACGGGCAGGCCGGCGGGCGCGGTTTCGGGCGCCGGCAACAAAACGCCGGCAGTTTCGATGCCCAGCACGCCCTTGCGGTCCAGCCAGGGTTTGAACTGGGCGACCTTGGCCGCCGTGCCTACCAGGAGGGCTTTCTCCTTGCGCGCGCCGCGCAGAGCGTGTTGAGCAATGATCGGCGGAAAAAATTGCAGGGACAACACCAACGCCAGGTAAAGAACCAACACGTAGGAAAAAAGAAAGACCCGCGAAATAGCGGCATCTTTGGTGGCCACGAGAAAAAACAACACCGGCAGGCCGGCGGCCAGGGTTTGGCGAAAGGCGATGCGATGCTTTTCCGCAAAAGCCAGCGGCAGAATGATTGGGTCGGTTTTGTAACGAAAAGCGGCCTCCAGTAGCAGTCCAATGAGGATCAGCAGCGAATAAATCAGGTAACGCTCCGGCAACGCCACCTCGGAGTAGAAGTTGGACAGCACCGCCAGCCAGGCCCAGTACGAAAGACAGGCCAAGCCCAGTTGCGCCAGCGTGTGCAAACCATAAAGACCGCGTATGCGATGGGTGACCAGCATGTTCGAGATCCCAACCCCATCCCCCAGCCGTTCCTCCGCGCCCCGGACGTCCCAAGCGCCCCGTTTGGGCCGGAAGCCCCCCGGCTTCATTGCCCAGGAACTATTCTACTCCGCCCAAGCGGGTTTTTGCAAGGCGGCAATTCACGGCGGATCATTTCCAGGGAGGTCGCAAAAAGAGGTTCCTCAACGTTTTCAGTGGAATGCCAAGTGTCTCTTTCGTGAGGGGATCGCCTGGTTTGGGAGGTATCGTTGTGCTCAGCCCCGCCAGGGGCGGCAGGTAATCGCCCAGCGATTTATTGCTGGGAACGACGCCCCGCCTGAGTCCCCAAGCCCCGCCAGGGGCGAAAGAAATCCGCGTGCGTTCACCGCCAACGCCCGCCGCCCCTCCGACGATCTGCTTTCGTCCCTCCGGGACTTTGGGCCTTCCTGCACCCGCATCCCACCCTTGAAAGGGTGGGCTATTTTCTACCGCCCTGCCGGGCTGGCGGCGTTATTCCACCGAAAACAGCGAAGAACCCAAAAAGATGGGTTCGGGGGTCGGCCAGGCTCGCGGCGGGCACGGCGCTACGAAGTTACGCGGATGCGTCCTTCTTGATGGTCTTTCAGCAGCCGCATGTCGGCCTCTACCATGATCCTAACCAGGTCTTTGAACTTGGTTCGGGGCGTCCAGCCCAACTGCTGGCGGGCCTTGGTGAAATCCCCTTGAAGGATATCCACCTCGGCAGGACGATAATAGCGGGGGTCAATTTCAACATGCTTCTTCCAATCCAGTCCCGCGTAACCGAAAGCCTCGTCGAGGAACTCCCGAATGCTGTGGGTTTCGCCCGTGGCTATCACGTAATCGTCCGGCTGCGGCTGTTGCAGCATGAGCCACATGGCTTCCACGTATTCCGGGGCGTAACCCCAATCCCGGCGGGCGTCGAGATTGCCGAGGAACAGTTTGTCCTGCAGCCCGGCTTTGATGTGCGCCACCGCCCGGGTGATTTTTCGGGTGACAAAGGTTTCCCCGCGGCGGGGCGACTCATGGTTGAAAAGAATGCCGTTACTGGCGTGAAGCCCATAGGACTCCCGGTAATTCATGGTCGCATAGTAAGCGAACACCTTGGCGCAGGCGTAAGGGCTGCGGGGGTGAAAAGGGGTTTTCTCGCTCTGGGGCACAGCGGCGGCCAGGCCGAACATTTCACTCGAAGAGGCCTGGTAAAAACGGGTTCGGACGCCGGTCTCGCGAATGGCTTCGAGCAGCCGGACAGCGCCGGTGGCCACAATGTCCGTGGTGTATTCGGGGCTGTCGAAACTGACCCGCACGTGGCTTTGGGCCGCCAGGTTATAGACCTCGTCCGGTTGCAGCCGGGCCATCAGGAACATCAGGGCGCTGGCGTCGGCCAGGTCGCCATAATGCAAAAACAGGTGGGCTTTTTGGGAATGAGGATCGGTGTAAATGTCTTCCAGTCGGACGGTGTTAAACGTGCTGGCCCGGCGAATGAGCCCATGCACTTCGTAGCCCTTCCGCAGAAGAAACTCCGCCAGGTAAGAACCGTCCTGCCCGGTTATGCCGGTGATTAAGGCGCGCTTAGCCATACTGCAAAGTCTCCGGGATGCAATACACAAATTGTCAGCGCGGGCGACGTTCTCCCTCTCCCCCCTTGGGGGGAGAGGGCAGGGTGAGGGGGCGCGTGTCGTTTATCCCAAGCACTCATCAGTAACTCGCCGTCATTGTCGAATTTATCCGCCGTTTTGCAAGCCAGGACTGCCGATGCGGCCGCTTCACGCGGGAATAGGCTCGTTTTTCCGGTAGGCCAGTCCCTGAAACAAGGCCACCAGTTCGCCGGTCTCGTCCCGGATTTCCACCGTGTAAGTGCCCAGCTTGGGATTCTTCGACTGTTCGCGGGCCTCGGCCCAGAGAACCCCCGCGCGGGCCGCTTTTATGAACGTCACGGCGGCGTTGATGGCCACCGCCACCGTGCCGTGCGAATTGCAGGCGGCGGCAAAGGCGAAATCGCCCAAGGTGAAAATAGCCCCCCCATGCACAGTCCGGTAACCGTTCCAATGGTGGGCCTGCAAAGTCATTTTGGCTTTGGCATAGCCGGGCGCCACCGACACCAATTCAATGTTGTTGCGAGCCGCGAATTGGTCCTGTTCAAAGTATTGGCGAATTTTTTCCATCATTGTTCTCGGCCAGTTGGGCCGCGCTTTGGTTATGCGCTTTTTGCGCGGCCAAAGCAATCAAACTTTCCCGGGACCGTCGTTGTCGTTGACGATTTCCCAGTCGGTGTTGTCGAAGACGACGCGGAAATGCGTCCATCCCGCGTCATCCATCAACCAGTTCAACACGGGCGCCATTTCCTTCTCGTTCCAGTTCAGGTGATTAGGGTTAGCGCCGAAGCCCGCCACTACCTGGAATTGTTTCGCGCCATCCACCGTCACCCCGATCTTCTGGGGCAGGGCGGGGGGACTTGCAGCAATCTATTTTTCCGCGGCGTTGGCGGCTGGGCGCGGGCGAGGCTTGGGGTTTGGCGTGGCCAGTCGCACTTGGCCGTGGCGGATGTGGCGAACCGCCACCGCATAGTCCCCGTTGCCAAGGGCGCGCGCCGTCCAGCCTTCGGCGGTCAGGCTCGGTTGCCGGCGCCAAGGCGCTCCATTCTGCGTGACCTCGGCGGGCAAAAAGCTGAGGCGCAGATATACGATGCCGATGGCGTTGCACGGGGCAAATTGAACTTCCCCCGCGCGATAGCTGACATTGGTGAGGACTCCCTCGCTGTACAGAATATGATCCTCGCCGGGCGGCGCCCATTCCGGCATTGCGGCAAAGGCATGATAGAACATGCGCGGGCATTCGCCGTAGCAATCGGACCACCAGCTTGCGATGTTCAGCGAATAAGGGCTTTCGGTGGCGCGGCCCTCGGCGTCGCTGCAATAGGTCACCCAGTTGAGGCTGCGCCGCGCCTTTTCCAGAAAGTTGGTGTCGCCCGAGACGCGATACCACCGCGCACACTCGGCGGCGTAACGGGCGGTTTGGTAATCCATCTTGAAATTGAACCCGTCCTGCTCGCCGACGACGTTTGCGCCAAAGGCCGTGGCCGGCTCCTTTTCCGCAGTGCGAAAGACAAAATGCTCCTCCGTCCATTGGAGGGACGACGGCAGCCAAGTCCGCCAATCCGGGTGGAACTCCGGATGATCGAACAGGTAAAGCGCCATGTTGCTCTTGCCCATATTGCTTTTATAGGTGTGGCTGTTGACAGGATTATCGGTATGGCCGTCGGTCCAATAGCCGGTGCGCATCGGGAATTGGCGCAGGAAATCCCGCGCCTTGGTCCGGGCCTGGGCGTAGGCGTTGGTGTTGCCAAGGCCGGCCCGGATCAGGCTGTCCAGCAGGTCGTAGCAGCCGATCCAATTCGCGCCGTATTCGGCGGTGACCGCGCCGGTATCCATCCGCACGCGGTAGGGCCAGACGGAATGGGTCGCCGTGCCGATCCGCGCCTTGGCGGCCAGCACATCGGCGATGTGCAAGGCGTTGGTCAGGTATTTCCGTTCGCCGGTGAACTGGTAAAGGCGGAAGTAGCTCAGCCCCATGTCGCCGGCATGGTCCACGTGGGTTTCGTGCCGCGCGAAAGTGGGGGTGAAGCCGGTGAATTCGAGGTCGCCCGGTCCGGTGGTGGTCTGGGGGAAATTGGGCCAGGCGAAGGACGCGGGGCTGGTGCCGTGCGCGATGGTGTAATCCATCAGGCCCCTCACGATTGCCATCACCTGGGTGTCGCCTGTGTAGGCGTAATAAAGGCGGGCTGACTCGAACCAGTTGGGAATCTTTTCGCCGATGTCGTTCATCCAGTTGTCGGGGGTGATGGCGGCGGACTGCGTCACGTAACCATCATAAAAATAATACTGGGGATAGTTCGAACGCGGCGGCGGGCCGGGGCAAGGCGGCACCTTGTTCTTAATGAAATCCCAGCGCCGATGCAGAAACTGGTCAAAAGCCTTTTCCGTCGGAGAATACCAAGGGATGATTTTGCCCTGGGCATCCAGCACCACCGGATGGCCGGCGATGGTGGCGGCTGTGGCCCGGAATCCCAGCCCCGCCAACACCCAGACAGTCAAGGATAACCTACGCTTGGCGCTCATCGGCGACAAGGTTAGAGGTATCTGAAAAAGAGCCACAAAACAATCTATTTCCTCCCGCCTGGCATGGGGCGCTGGCAGTGTGGTGAAAACGGGAATCCCGGCCGCAGGCGCGCCAAAGTAACCGTCATGCGCTTGCGCTCCCCTTGAACCGTGCTAACCTTGCCCCCTATTGAGAATTGATTATGGATGTTTTTGAAGCCATTGAAAAACGCCGGGCAGTGAAGCATTTTGACGCCGGGCACCGTCTGAGCGACCAGGAAGTGAAAACGCTGATTGAAGCGGCCATGAAATCGCCCACCGCTTTCAACTTGCAGCACTGGCGCTTTGTGGTGGTCACCGACCCGGAACGTCGCCGACAAATCCGGGCCGCCGCCTGGGACCAGGCGCAGGTGACAGACGCCTCGCTGTTGATTGTGCTTTGCGCCGATCTCAAGGCCTGGGAAAAACAGCCCGACCGTTACTGGCGCAACGCGCCGGAGGCGGTGCGGAACTTTTTGGTGCCCGCCATCGGCGAATACTACCGCGGCAACGAGCAAGCGCAGCGGGACGAGGCGCTGCGGTCGTGCGGCATTGCGGCCCAGACCTTGATGCTGGCCGCCAAAGGAATGGGTTATGATTCCTGTCCGATGGACGGCTTTGATTTCAACCAGGTGGCCCGCATCATTCGGCTGCCGGCCGACCATCTGATCAGCATGATGATCGCCATCGGCAAAGGGACCAAGGAGCCGTGGCCCCGCCCGGGCCAGCTCGAATTCAGCGAAGTGCTGGTCCGCGATCATTTTTAGAGGGCCCGGCCTCGCTGCTTGGGTTTGTCACACCCCAGGCCTGACGTTATGCACCGTAATTCGCTTCCGGCCATTCCACTGAAATCATCGAAGAGCCAAATTTTCTATCCGCGAGGGGGACTCGGCTCCCGACTGCCAAGTCCGCAGATGGCAGCGCACGATTAGCTACTACACGGCGCCCCGGAGACAAAGCGCGTCCTCCCGCAAGATTAACCGTTTCGCTTCGCGCGTGGCGCAAGCGTCGCGGGTAGTCCGCGAGGTTGTGCCGCAGGTTTCCAACCTGCCGTATCGCCGACTTCCAGTCGGCAGGGCCCTGGACAAACTCGAAACCATTGGAAAATACCCAAACCTTGCGGATTGGAAATCCGCGATACCCGCCTGCCTGGCGGCGGGCAGGCAGCAGACTGGAAGTCTGCGGTACGCGCTGGCGCGAGCTCGAAAGCCCCGTGCGAAGTCCGCGAGGTCAGCCCGCAGGGAAGTTCCAAGGACCAAGGTTCAAGTCGCCAGGAAGATTCAATGACCAAGGCTCAAGGGTGTCCCGTGCGCCCGTTGGGCTTTTGGACCTTGGAACTTGCTCATTGAAAATTGAGTCTTCCCTCGTCTATTCAGCGCCGGTCCCGAAAGTGGGTGTTTGGCAAACGACGTTCGCGGCGTTGAAGCGGGCGCTGGGAATTTTAACGCCAAGCCGCAGAGCCGCAGAGTCGCAAAGATGAAGTTTACGGCTGGGAGATGGGAATTTTTTCTCGGCGACTTTGCGCCTCCGCGTCTTTGCGTTTGGCCGGCTGAACTTGTGCCGGCGCGGGCGCGAGCTCGAAAGCCCCGTGCGAAGTCCGCGAGGTCTTGGAGTGCGGTAGTCCTCTACCGCTTTTCTTGGGCGCGCGGCCTTGGCGTAGGTCAGCCGCTGGCCAGGGATGACACCTCAACAATGCCAAAGCGCCAGAGGACTGGCGCACTCCAGGACGCTGGCGCGCGTCCACAAGCGCCCTTCCCATTAACACCCCGCTTCAGCGGGGTGATGGGCGTTCGGGAACGCAACTCAACGGGTTTAACCGTTTCGCTTCGCGCGTGGCGCAAGCGTTGTGGAAAGTCCGCGAGGTTGTGCCGCAGGTTTCCAACCTGCTGTGTCGCCGACTTCCAGTCGGCAGGGCCCTGGACAAACCCGAAACCATTGGAAAATACCCAAAGCTTGCGGATTGGAAATCCGCGATACAGCAGACTGGAAGTCTGCGGCACACGCTGGCGCGCGTCCACAAGCGCCCTTCCCATTAACACCCCGCTTCAGCGGGGTGATGGGCGTCCGGGAACGCAACTCAACGGTTTTAACCGTTTCGCTTCGCGCGTAGCGCAAGCGTCGCGGGTAGTCCGCGAGGTGTTTGAGTGCGGTAGTCCTCTGCCGCGCGTTTGCTGGGGAGGCGGCCTTGCATTTTCGGCCAAAGATTCGGGGGCCGTTTTTCCATTTCGCTTTCCAAGTTGACGGATGGCGATTTTCCCAACACTCTCGGCGGCATTTGAAAATCATGAATACAACACCTGCGAATGATGCGGAGAAGCCGGTCCTGCTGGCGCGCGGAGTTATTTTTCCCTTCGCGCTGGTCACCACGCTGTTTGCGCTGTGGGGGTTTGCCAACGATGTGACCAATCCGCTGGTCAAGGCCTTCAAAGACTTGTTTGTTATCAGCAACACCCAAAGCAGCCTGGTGCAAACCGCCTTTTATGGCGGTTACGCGACGATGGCGCTGCCGGCGGCGCTGTTTATTCGCCGGTTCACTTACAAGGCGGGAATCATTGTGGGCCTGCTGCTTTACGCGACCGGCGCGCTGATCTCCCTGCCGGCGGCCGCCCACTCCAGTTTTAATCTTTTCCTGGTTTCCCTTTACGTGCTGACGTTCGGCCTGGCTTTTCTGGAAACCACCGCCAACCCTTTCATTCTTTCCATGGGCCACCCGGCCACCGCCACGCGGCGGTTGAACCTGGCGCAGGCCTTCAATCCGATGGGCTCGCTCACGGGGATGGCCGTCGCCAGCCTGATTATTCTGGCCAACCTGCAAGTGGAAGATTTTCGCACCGAGGTGCGCATTTTCCGCGGTTCCCTCAGCAACCCCGAATTGGCGGCCAAGGCGGCGGCCATTGACCCGGCGCTGCGCGGATACCTGGAAGCGGAGAATACGGCCTTGAAAGCGCAAAACAAATCGCTGGCCGATATTCCTTACGACACGGTGCTGGACAAGGCCATTGCCGATTTCCAAAACGGCAAACTGGCCTCCTTCAAGGGGCAATCGTTCAAGCAAATGCAAAAGCACGACCTGGACGTTGTGAAGATGCCCTACGTGGTCATCGGCCTGGTGGTGCTGGGAGTAATGCTGGTTTTCTTGTTCAGCAAAATGCCGGATACCGGCCACGACGCCAACAAATCCCTGAAACTGAAAGACACTTTTGGGCGGCTGTGGCGAAACAAGTGCTACAGGGAGGGGGTGGTGGCCCAGGCGCTGTATGTGGGCGCGCAAATCATGTGCTGGACGTTCATCATTCACTACGCCACCACCAACCTCGGGATGACCGCCTCGCGCGCCCAGAACTACAATATCGTGGCGATGATCATCTTTTGTTCCAGCCGGTTCATTTGCACTTTTATGCTCAAATACATCAGCCCGGGGCACTTGTTGATGTTCCTGGCGCTGGGCGGAATTGCGACGAGCCTCGGGACCATCTTGCTTTCCGGCATGGCCGGTCTGTATAGTTTGATCGGCATCTCCGCCTGCATGTCATTGATGTTTCCCACCATCTACGGCATTGCCCTGGAAGGCATGGGCGAAGACGCCAAAATCGCCTCCGCCGGTCTCATCTTTGCCATCGTTGGCGGCGCGTTAATGCCGCCGCTGCAAGGCCGGATTATTGACCTGGGGGGCGCCAGCGGAAAATTGCTGGGGCTGCCGGCGGTCAACGTTTCATTCGCGCTGCCCATGCTTTGCTTTGTGTTCATCGCCATTTACGGCTGGCGCACCTTCCGCCTGCATCACGCCAAGTCTCTTTCGGAACATTTGGGCCAGGGGTGAGCCAGGCGTGAATAAGAGACGCCTCGCCGCTGAAGGCGGTTGCGAGGCGGACGAAACGTGATGCGCGAGGCGTGACACGGGTCCGTGCCAACGCGGTTGGTTGTCCAGCCTTCAGGCGGAAGAATGGGCGCGGGATTTTCGGAAGCCTTTTTTTATCCACTTGGGACAGCAAAGTGGTTTGCCTGGGGGCGCCGTGAATGGTTACCTTGGCGGAAAACAGGAGCGACGCATGAAGAAAAGGATGACTTCACCGATGAACCGGCGCGATTTTTTGGCGCGGGCCGGGTTGGCCGCCACCGCTGGAACGCTTGCCTGGCGATTCCATCTGGGGGCGTCGGAGCCCGCCGCCGTGCCCGCCTATCTCAAGGGCTACGAAAAGCTTTACGCCGAGAACCCCCGCCAGGCCGCGCTGGCCTGGTTTCGCGAGGCGAAGTTCGGCCTCTTCCTGCATTACGGCCTCTATTCGCTGGAACAAAGGCACGAGTGGCTGCAGTTCCGGGAGAAAATCCCGGTGGCCGAATACGCCAAATTGAAAGACCGCTTCACCGCTGAGAAATTCGACGCCGAGGCCATCACCGACCTCGCGCTGGCGGCGCGGATGCGTTACGTCAACATCACCACGCGGCATCACGACAGCTTTTGCCTGTTCGCGACCAAGCAGACCGATTTTCATAGTGTCAACAGCCCCGCCAAGCGCGACCTGGTGCGGGAATTGGCGGAGGCCTGCCGCAAAAAGGGACTGGGGCTGTGCCTTTACTATTCGCATGGCCGCGATTGGCGGCACCCGCACGCGCCGAACAACGACGACTGGGGTGGCAGCGCCCGGCCCAAGTATGACCCGCCCGAGCCTTCCTATGCCTACGGCAAGGACCATGATTTGCAGAAATACCTGGATTTTATGACCGCCCAGATCACCGAGCTGCTGACCAACTACGGTCCCATAGCGGCGATCTGGCTGGACGGCATCGCGGTGCCGATGTCCGGCGACCGCGCCAAGTTCAAATGCCAGGAGTTATACGACCTGATCCATCGCCTCCAGCCGCAGGTGCTGGTTTCTTACAAGCAGGGCTTGCTGGGCACGGAGGATTTTTTCGCGCCGGAGCACAAGGCGGTGGGCAATCCCTCCGGCAAGCCGATGGAAATCTGCTCGACCTTGCAGGAAGGCAGTTGGGGATTCAACGATCAGAAGCGCCATCTCACCACCGACGAGGCCTGGGCCAAGCTGGCCGCCGCGGCGCGGGCCAAGGCGAACCTGCTGCTCAACACCGGGCCGCGGCGCGACGGCTCGATTCACCCGGCGCACGCGCAGGTGCTGCGCGAGATGGGCGAGCGCATCCAAAAGAGCGGCTTCCCGGACGGCGCGAACACCGAGGGCCTGGACACGGCGCCCGCCAAAAAGAAAGCCAAAAAGACCAAGTAGAACCGCGCCTCGGGTGGCGGCGCGCGCAAACGTGTGCCCCGTTCAGGGGTTCATGGCCACGCGGTCGTGCCGCCGGGCAAGCGGCGACGCAATCCGAGGGATGAAAATCGTTACGGCTTCAATTGCGGCGGGCGCGGGGTGAAAAACTTCAACGTCAGGCCATCGGCGGAGGCGGCTCCGGCAAAAACCGTCATGTCGAAATACTTGCTGATTTTGCTGTAGTCGGGCAGCAACGAAAAATCGAACCATTCCTTGAAAACCTTGGAGTCCTCCGCCATGCCCAGACGGCTGCCGATGGGGGAGAGCGTGATGAGGTCTTGGAGGGTGGCGGAATCCTTTTTGAGCACTTCCAACAGGATGCGCATGGTTTGGGCCTGGTTTTCATAGCCGAACAGGCCGGTGTTCATGCCGCCCACTTTCTGGGCGGCTTCGGTTAAGCCGGGTTTGTCGCGCAGCGGCTTGCCGGGGTTTCCGGCGTGGCGCAGGTATTCCTCGAGCATGGCGCTGTCGTAGGAAATGGCCAGGTAACCGGCGTTGGCGCACAAGTTGAGCCGGCGTTCGCCCTGGCGCTCGCCTCGCATGTTGAATTGAGGGGAGGGGGGCATGGTGACAATTTTTCGCCCCAGAAATTCCCGCTCCTCGGGTTTGGCGGGCGCGGCGCCGCCGCCCCGGCGCGGACCCATCGCTGCCAGCCCGGAGAGGGCTTTGACGGTGGCTAAAAGCTTTTCAGGATCGGGGGAGGCCAGCAAAAAGAGGGTGGGCTGGGCGGTGAGGGCCTCGAAGCTCAGCCGCTCGGGCGCCTTTTCATAGGAAATGATGTCGTCTCCCAGGTTCTCGATCAGGTTTTTCCGAAGGTCAAAGTTGGGGTCCTGCTGTTTGATCGCCGTCTCGAAGAAAGTCAGGGTGCCGAGCAATGCGGGGCTGATTTCATTCAGTGTTTTTTCCAGCTCGGCCCACGCCTTTTTGAGGTCCAGCCGCCAGCGGTTGAACTTGGTGGCGTCCGCCGGCACAAAGGGCGCGGGGCCGGCGTCTTTGGCTTCGGGGGACAGGATTTTGAGCAGACCCTTGCGGCCGGACTCCTGCGCGCCGAGGTAAAGGGTCATCAGCGAGCCCTCCGGACTTTCCTCCGCGGCGAAGGCGGCGGAATTAAGCCCATTGAGGCCAAGCGCGGAAATCGCCGTCTTGGGGCTCAGTCCCAGGGGATTGCGGTTGGGGTCCGGGGTTGCCTCGTCCAAGCTCTTGGTGGCGGTTTCGATGATGGATTTCAAATTGACCCACCCATAGACGAGGGCGCGACGGAAGAGGGCTTGGTGATCGGCCTGGTATTGCGGCGAGTCGGCCAGCGCCGGCGCGCCGCCCCCGGACTGCAGCGCCATGATCTTTTCGATGTCCTTGGCCGAACCGCCCACGATCAGCAGCGTGTCGGACTGCCCAACGATGATTTCGATCTTCTTATTCTCGGGCTTTTTCTTTTTGGCCGGCCCGTCCAAGGATTCCCATCCCTCCATCGGATCGGGAAAAACCTTGTTGAAAACGTTCCGCAGGTCATCGCTCATTACGATCAGGGTGGTGAACTCGGTGTTGCGAATTTTTTCCGTCTTGATCTGCTTGCCGGCATCCACCCATTTTTTGCGCACCTCGGCGAGGTTTTTCGCCAATTGTTCGCTTTTCTCTTTCGCGTCCAGCAGCAGCAGGAAACCCGGTGATTGGTCCTTCTGTCCCTCCCAGTCGTTGCGGGTCACAGCCAGCGTCAGTTGGCCGCGCGCCAAATCGAGGTAATCGGCGAACTTGATCCCCAATTCCTTCTCGAAAGGCTGGGTGATATCCTTGTTGAATTTGGCCAGGAATTTGTCCTTGAACGGCTTGAGGGCCGGGTCCTGCCAGAACAGCCAGCCGGCGCATTTCCGGTAATCCGCTTCCGCCCGGGCCATGTCCGGCACGGTCATGAACGCCAGCGTGTCGCGGGGGAGCAGTTTTTCCGGCGCGGGCACCGGCGCGCCCGGAAGAGGCGGAAGTGCGGCGAGGAGCCCCAGGAGCAAGCAGTATCTTTTCATAAGCAAAAACAGTTCAACAACCAACATTTTGGCGGCGGCCAGAACAACATTGTCTGGCGGCGGCCAAAACAACATTGTCCTTCCGTCGGGCTGCATTCTTCACCAGTGCCATCGGGAAAGCCAGTAGAATCGCTCGCCATTTTTGTAAGCGCCTCAGGGCTTGGCGGGAGCGGGTGGGCGCAATTTTCCCGGCGGCGCCAGGTAGCGATAGGGATTGCTGGGATTGTCGGTGTCGTAGGCGAAGGCGTCGCGGTGGTCCAGGAAATACTTCACCATCTCGACCGGTATGGCAAAACCCAGCCCTTCGCCAAAGGTGAGTTTCATGTTGGTGACCCCCACCACCTCGCCGCGGAGGTTGAAGAGCGGGCCGCCGCTGTTGCCGGGATTGATTTGGGCGGTGGTTTGCAGGTAAAGGGAACCCTGCATCTCGCGGGTTTTGGTGCTGACGATGCCCTCGGTCACCGTGCGCTCAAGCCCCAGTGGACTGCCGATGGCAAACACCCGCTCGCCCACCGCCAGCGCGTCCGAATCGCCCAGCAACACCCGCTTGAACTTCGGCGCTCCCTCGTCGTCGATCTTCAGCAGGGCCAGGTCGGCGAACTTGTTCATCGCCATGATCTTGACCTGTTTGTAGGTCTTGCGGTCCAGGCCGCCGGCCGACTGGTGGTAAACTTCCACCGAAATCTGCGTCTCGCCTTCAATCACATGGAAATTGGTGATCAGGTGTCCTTCCTCGTTCAGGATGAAGCCCGAACCCAGGCCACCGGGCGTCCGCACCTGCACAACGCTTTCGCCCAACTGCTGCACCAATTCGCGCACCGCTCGCTCGGCCATGGCCGCGCCGGCGGTTGCATACAGGCCGTTTTTGCTTTCCACCGCGCGGCCCTCCTTTTTCGCCGCCCCATCGGGCGAATCTCCCTTGGAAGAGTCCTTCAGGATTTTGACAATCTGCGGGCGCGGTATGCCAAGTATGGTGTAACCGAGGTCCACGAAGACCTGGTCTTTTTTTTCGGCGACAATTTTGCCGGTGACCAGAGCCTGGTCCTTGAGTTGGATGGTTTCAGCCGCCAGGGGCCACACCAGCCCCAGCGCTCCTGCCGTCAGCAATACGCTTCTAACCGTCATGGCCGAAGCATAGGCCCCTTGTCGCCGCAAAACAAGCGGAGTTCGCGGCCACGCTCGCAATTTTCTACCGCCTGCGGTAACAAAGACAGGTTCCTCGACGTTTCCAGTGGGTAAAGGCGGGGCAAGAAGCATCTGTCAGCCCGCTGTTTGACAACGGAAACCCTTCGTATTCGTTGGCGCCTTTTCCCCTCACCCTTGATCCCTCTCCCCCAGGGAGAGACTTCCCCGAAAACCGGTTTCGCGCCTTGCCACCCCTGAACCGCGTAGGAGCCGACGTAAG
>Ga0209381_1002233_pt1 | contig 25437 bp, 24 predicted proteins | sample DewCreD2012metaG_FD_184111 | JGI IMG/M metagenome (GOLD analysis project Ga0209381, IMG submission 184111) | Hot spring sediment bacterial and archeal communities from British Columbia, Canada, to study Microbial Dark Matter (Phase II) - Dewar... ...
TTTGCTTTAAATGCCTTATCGTATCGTTTTCTCATGATGGTAGTTTCCTCCTGTTTAGCAGCTTTTTTATGTACTCCTACCACCTTATGTTTACATCTTTTTGGCCCAGTTTCCAGGGCTCATTATATCCTTTCCAGCGTTACTTTGACCTCCCAGGGAATTTTTCGTTCGCCCCGTTACATAGATGTTTCCCTGGGAATCAATGACTATATCGTTTATGTAGTCGTCCGCGGTCCCCCCCAGAAACTTTGTCCAGGGTTGGTTGGCGTAGGATGAAAGGTTTCCGCCAATCGTAATAATGTAGGTTTCCGAAGCGATGTCCGAATCGTCAGACCCATCTTTCACGGCAAAGGCTTTTATCGTAGTTCCACTTAACGTAAAAATGGGGTTATTAGTATATTTGGAGGATGCCCGGGTAGGGGTGTCACCGTTCGTGGTGTAATAGATGGTAGCCCCTTCCGTCGCGCACGCGATGGATATAGATTGCGATGTGTTGTAGCGTCCACCCTCCGGAAAAATAAAAGGAGTGGCGACTTTGCCTCCCTGAGTCTGGTCATCGTCTCCCGAATCTAAAGAACAGCTCCCGACCAAGAGTACCACCGCCATAACTACAATGAGCTTCTTCATGGAAAAATCTCCTTTCATATGTTTCTAATGACTGTCATAAAGAATATTCGTCCAGTTGAGCCATGATTGTCCGGAGCTATTGTCATAGATCCCCACCCAATCCCCGTTATTGGGAGATGTGGCAGTCCCATCGCCGTTTGTGTCTCCTTTGTTAGTATCATCCTTATAGGAAGTGAAATACACGCCTGTCCCATTATAGTTGTTGATGGCAGAGGGACCTTCCTCAAGGGTAAGCATAGTATTGGGCTTAAATTTTAGTACCACGTTGTTCCCCAGGGTAAGAGTATAACCGGATTTTATCCATAGATCGGTGTTAGTAATCACGAAGGCTACCTCTGTTTCCCTCCACTGAACATTGCGTTCGAAATTGGAGCTATTATTTAGGAAAATCCCGTTGTACGTGTTGCTGGGGAAAGAATTGGTATCGTCTATGTCGAAGGTGGTATTGATGTAGAGGGGAAGGTCGTTGTTTCGGAACGTGTTCCCCTGAATCACTGTTCCGGCTTTAGCGGTAGCGGCATCGAGGGCTCCGTTATTGCGCCCTTTGTTACGCTCAAAAATACAATTTTTTACGGTCGCGCTGGAGTTAGCGATCTCCAAGGTGGAATCGGATGTACCGCCGCCTCCATAGTAGAACTTGCAATACTCGAACTTCGATCCGTTTTGTCCATTGGTGGAGATGTAGGACCAGTCCCCTGCACTGGGAGTAGTCGCACTTCCATCGTTATTTGTATCTCCCCCCTGGGTATCATCCTTGTACGAGGTAAACACGATGGGCTCTGAGGCAGTACCCACGGCATTGATCGTGCCACCGCTTCCCACTGAAATGTAACGGCCGTCGGGATGGAACTTGATGACCGTTCCAGGCTCTATGGTTAACGTGGCATTTACGGAAAAGTCACTGTCTTTTATCAGGTAAACATTGTTCTTTGTCCAGGTGGTGGCTGTATTTATGTCTTCCGTAATGGTAATGATGTTTCTTATATCGGTTGTAGTTTCGTCTGGGGTTTCACAACCAATGAACAAGCTCCCCAACAGTAGTAGAGCCACAGCGGCTAAGGGAAAATACATGCCTTTCCAGTAGTTCCTCATAATACACCTCCAAATGGTATTATTGTGTTAATGTTTTTGAATAAATACGAATCGACTTTAGGATGTATGCATGGTAGTACACCGTAAGTGACTAGATTCGTATTATGCATTTTAGGATACCACGATTTTGACAAATTTCAAAAAAAATAACCTGAATCCGATAAGAAATTAGTACCTTTTGTTCAACTCTTTAGGGTGTTAGATTACGGCATCGATTCTATCATGGAGTGGCTCCATAGAAGAGGAATGATGGGAGCATTCCTAACTACCCATAGTTATAGCAGGGTAGTTGATACAAGGGTGGGATAGGTATGAGGGGGGTAAAACTATTTCGCTATGTACCGGCCTAGAAACCCTACGGTTGTACCTGACGAGATTCTTGACCACCAGGAAACCATTCAGTTGGCAGTTAAGGAGGCGAACCTCAGGCTATCACACTGTACCCGGCTGACCCCCGGTATGGGGAGATGTTCCGTATTTTTGGTGTAGAAGTGCCCTCAAATATTCAGGATTCAAGCGATTGAACTTATACAGATTAAGGACTCCAGCATTGATAAATCCGTAGGCATCCTTACAGTAAGGAAAGTCAAACCACATTCAGCGAAGGGGAAGATCCCTTAGATGACGAGTAAAGACAAATTCCCTGTAAGTGCCTCCTTCCAAAAGGTTGTGGGCGCGTTTCTTTTGAAGAATACGGGCTAGAAGAATAAGGACGTGGGTTGACCTACTGCCTCGCCAGCCTGTACAGCGCGTTGGATAGAACTACCGCTCCCCGGGCGATGTCCTGGCCGGAGGCGAACTCCGCGGGGTTGTGGCTAATTCCATCCTTACAGGGAATGAAGAGCATGCCCACGGGGATGGGGGCGCCGGTGCTTTTTCGCGCTCCGGCCACAACGGCAGCATCGTGGAGTGCCCCGCTGGGCATCACCAGGTAGGGGATCTTCAGGTCCCTGCAGGCATTCTCCAGTACCCCCCGCACGGAGGGATCCAACCGTTCCACTGGTTCGAGGGATAAAAGCCGATCTATCCGTACTTCCACGTTGTACCGTTCCGCCTTCTTTCGGATGATTTCTTCGGCGGTTTGCACATAGGTGGGCAAGAACTGTGGGTCGTTACTTCGCACATCGAGGGTGAAATAGCCGAAGGGGCTCACCTTGGTGAGAGCGTTCTCCCACACGATGGGATTCTTCTTGTTGTAATCCTCATCAGCATTGATCACTCCCACGGTTTGCACGATATCGAATCCCTTCTCCAGAGCGTAGGAGCACTCCTCGTGTAGGGCTACCTGCATATACGCCATGGCGAGGTTGGCATCCTTCCGATACCGGATGCCCATGGGGGTACCCCCCGAATGATTCGCTTCCCCAAACACCTGGACCCGTAACCGTATGGTTCCCCGGATGCTGGACACCACCCCTATGGGGACACTATCGGTTTCGAGTCGCTTAGCTTGTTCGATGTGGAGTTCCAGGTGGGAAGCAATCCCATCGATTCGGACCTGATCCAGGGTGGGTTTCCGGTCCCGGATATAGGAAGGATCGAACCCCTGGGAACGGATCGCTTCTTCCAAGGATTGACCGAGGTAGGTCCGATCGAGAATGGAAGGATCGTTAAGTCCAAAGGCCGCCTGACTGCCCTTGCAGACGGCTCCGTAGCAGGCGGATTCCTCCCCTCGCCAGATCACCAGTTCCAGCCGACGTTTCAGTTTCTCCCACATGGGACGGAGCTGTAAGATGGCATCCAGGCCTGCTACGATTCCCACCGCCCCGTCGTAGTTCCCCCCATGGGGGACGGTATCCAGGTGAGACCCCACCTGTACGGTTTCTGAGGTCTCTCCCGGAGTAGAAAGAAAGAGGTTTCCGACGCCATCCCAGTAAGATTTCATCCCAGCTTTCTCCGCGATCCGCTGGATCACCTCCATTGCCCGAGTTTCCTCGTTGCTCCACGCGGCCCGGGTAAATCCTGCCTCACGGGAGGGGCCGAGATTCCCGATTTTTTCCAGTTGAGAAAAAATATCTTCCACCCTTTGTTTCGTGCTTTCGATGAGTCTAGGCATGATCTGTTCCGTTCCAAATACTATGCCTGGAAAGACAGGGGAAAGTCAACCTTGCTAGGACATCTGGATGTATGGTAGGATACACCCATGCGGTGTGGACGTTCCTTTAGCCTATGGTACTTCATCAGTGTGACGTTCCTTCTTCTTTTCGTTTTTCTTTCCTGCAGTTCCACCCCCCCCGTGATCCCCGAGGGATTGACTCCCATGCAATTCTTCCAACGAGCACAGGAGGAATCAGACAATTACCGGTGGGACAACGCGTTACTCTACTACAAAACTTTCCTGGAACGGTACCCGGACGATATTCCCAATGTACTGGCTGCCCGGTACGAGATCGCTTTCATCCTCTACAAAAAAGAACAGTACGCGGAATCGAAAAAGCTCTTCGAAGAACTGTTGGATACCTACAAAAAATTCGACAATCCTCTAGCCGTTCCCCAATGGCCTAAGGTGCTGGCGGAAAAGGTGTTGCGAAAAATTCAGGAAAGAACCACACCCAAGGGGAAGGCGCCTCCTAACTAGGTCAGGGGGGCAGGATAATCAGTGGGGCAGGATAATCGTATACACCAGGATCTTCTTTTCTTCCGCGTCCCGCTTCACCATATCCTCGGTAATTTTCCCCCTTGGTATGGGGTGAGGAGGAGCATCCCCGATCACGACGATCACCCGGCTTTCCGTTTCCCACTTGTAGTTGTGAATGGCGGCGTAGATTCCCTCATGCACGGCTTCGGGAATATCTCTTCCACCCGCCACCCGGACAGAATCCACCATTCTCTGAAGCTGGGTGAGATCACTGGTAAAGGGTAAGGAACGGGTCAGGTATTCTTCCATGTAGTCCCGGTAGAGGGTCAATCCGATTCGGATTTTATCGAACCCCTTGATTCGTTCCGCCACCATCGGAACAAGGTGTTTGCGGATGTGGGGAATGTCGTCTTCCATGCTCTGGGTGGTGTCGAGGGCGATTACCAGATCCAGGGTCCTTCCTTTCTGCTTGTCCATAATGGCTGCGATCTTATCGATCATGTCCTTTTCGCCGGTGGATTCGAAGGTTTCCCCCTTTGTTTCCTCGGTGATCTTGCTGAACTCCATTTTTACATCGGGCATGATTTTTTCGGTTTTAGGCAAAGAGAAGGAGCGCTGGAAGATCCTGAACACGAAGGGGTTGTCTTTGAAAGGCCCCGTGTAATCTGCATGGGGTTTTTCAAAAGCGCGAATGTTGAGGAAGGTTCCATCTACCACCTCCATCTCTCCCTGGCGGCTCCAGGGATATCCGTATTCCACCACGTAAGGAATGAAGATGTGAAAGGCCAGCCCGAAGAGTTCATCCGGTTCGGGGGTGGAATCCACGAGGAAATACCGGCCAGGTCCCGGGACGAGGGTCTGCCCGTTCAGTATCCGTATCTCATCCCCATTGTAGGGGTTATAGGATTTCGCCCGGTACGCGTAACTGGCTACCTGGCGGGCAGGATCTTCCGTAGATTCGGTGAGGAGAACCGAATTGATTCCGGGCTTTTTCTTGATCCAGAGGTGGTATCCCCCCTCCAGGCTGAGTTCGATCCGTAAGTCCTTTGTTGTCAGGGTGAGGGATTCGGACAATTCTTCCTTAAGGGTGCCTAGGGCGGAAGGGGTTTTGGTTTTCGGTTCCTCGGTAACTCCCCTAGGGGCGGCAAGGAGGAAGAAGCACAACCCAAACAGTGTTCCTGTCAGGATCTTATTCATACTTCATACATCGGCGGTTTTTTCAGGTTTCTGAAAAGGCCGTTAGGGGGTTTCCACCAATGCTACGAAAAAAGTTTATTTTGTTTCTACGAATGCGGGGAAGGGAGGTTCTCCCGGGCCTAAGTTTTGGAAGAAGCTGGAGATCCGGTTCCAGAGGGGTTCCAGGAGTTGACATCGCCAGGGTTCCGCGGGAGCGACGAAAAGTACGCTGAACCCCTGGGGCGAAAGAGCCATCAACGCCTCGGGACTGTCTGCCTTTACCTGGTAGAAAGTGGCTGCCCCACACCGAGCGGGAATCCAGGATTCCAGCACGGGGATGGCTCGGCGAAGGAAATACACTTCGATGGAAGCGCCTCGATAGAGGTACCTGCCCAACTCGTAGGGAATGGCGTTGACGCTGAGGTAAGGAACGCCCCTTCCCACGATAGGCCCCTCCAGGAACACAGCTCTTTTTTCATCTGCCTGGGGAGCAAGGGGAGGCGTGGGAGCCATGGAAGGGATGGCGGGCGATTCGGCGGGGGTTCGGGCAGAGGTGCCTTTTTCCTGCCCTTCGATTCGAGGAAGCCGGAGGCCTAGGCAGAGCAGAAGACCCCAGGATACGAGCGCCGCGATCTGGAGGATGCCCATGCTAGCTGTCCCCTTATTCCACGGTTACACTTTTGGCGAGGTTCCGGGGTTGATCCACATTGTGGCCCAACTCCAGGGCGCAGTGGTAGGCGAATAGCTGGAGAGGCACCACCATTACGAATGGGTACAGGAGTTCATGGGTGCGTGGGATAAAGATACAGTCGTCCGCGATTCGGGCCACCTCCTCATCCCTCTCGACGGCTACAGCGATCACTTTTCCCCGTCGAGCCTTCACTTCCTTCATGTTGGAAATAACCTTTTCCCGCAACATATCGTCGGGAATCAGGAACACGCTGGGGGTGTTTTCGTTTATCAGGGCGATGGGTCCATGCTTGATTTCCGCCGCGCTGTACCCTTCCGCGTGAATGTAGGAGATTTCCTTCAATTTCAGGGCTCCTTCCAGAGCAACGGGATAGTTCAACCCCCTTCCGAGGAAGAGAAAGTTCGGGTAGATGGAATATTTTTTTGCCAGGTTCTTCACATGAGGGTTTGTTTGTAGCGTCTGGGAGATCAACTGGGGCAGTTCCTCCAGGTGCTGGATAAATATCTTTCCCATCTCGTAGGACATGTCCCGCATCCGGGCAATGAGGAGGGTAAAGAGGTAGAACACGGCTAGCTGGCTGGTAAAAGCCTTGGTGGAGGCCACGGCGATCTCAGGCCCCGAATGGATGTAGATTCCCCCATCCGATTCCCGAGGGATGGTGGATCCCACCACGTTACAGATTCCCAGAACCCGCGCGCCCTTGCGTTTCAATTCCCGCATGGCATAGAGGGTGTCGGCGGTTTCCCCCGACTGGGACACGGCGAAGTAGAGGGTGTTTCGTTCCACGATAGGGTTGCGGTACCGCAGTTCTGACGCCAGTTCGGCAGAGGCGGGGATTCGGGCAACGGATTCCAGCAGGTAGGAAGCCACCAACCCCGCATGGTAGGAAGTACCTGCCGCGATGATCTTGATCCGCTCGATGGCCAGGAGTTCTCGGTTCGTCATGTTGAGGCCTCCGAACTTGGCGGTCATGTACTCCTTGTCGATTCGTCCCTGCATGGCCCGCTTGATGGATTCCGGCTGTTCGAAGATCTCCTTCTCCATGAAGTGGGCGAACCCGTCCTTCTCGATCTCCTGCAGTTCCCAGGAGATGTAGTCGATCTTGCGGTCCAGGATCCTGTCGGTTCCATCGGTCAACTTGTACCCTTCGGGCGTGATGGTTACCACATTTCCGTCTTCTAGATAGATCACCTGTTTTGTGTAGGCGATCATGGCGGTTACGTCGGAAGCGAGGAACATTTCCTTGTTGCCGATTCCGAGAATCAGGGGCGAACCGTTCCGGGCTCCCACGATCTTTCCGGGCTCTTTCGCATGGATGCAGACGATTCCGTAGGTCCCTTTCAGGAGTTTGATGGTTTTCTTTACCGCCAGTTCTAGATCCCCTTCGTAGAAGGTGGAAACCAGGTGGGCAATCACCTCGGAGTCCGTTTCCGAGCGGAACACGTGCCCCTCGGAAAGGAGCTTTCCCTTTAACGCGGCATAGTTTTCGATGATTCCGTTGTGGGCGATGGCGATGTCTCCTGCGCAATTCAAGTGTGGGTGGGCATTGGTGTCGTTCACCTCCCCATGAGTAGCCCACCGGGTGTGTCCTATTCCAAAGGAACCTTTGAGTGTGGATGGGATGGTCTTCTGTAAATCCACGATTTTCCCTTTCCGTTTCACTACAGTCAGGGTTCCCGTGTAATCCCCTACTGCGATCCCGGCCGAATCGTATCCGCGATACTCCATCCGCTTCAATGCTTCCACGAGGATGTCCACTGTGTTCCCCGGTCCACAGTATCCAATGATTCCGCACATATCCATTATTCCCCTTTTCTGTGTATTTTTTGTACCTTTAATGCCCGTAAACTTCGTGGGCTGCCGCGATTCGCTGTATGGATAATGTAGCCCAGTTAGCCTTGATTTTCTGCCCCTTCTCCGGAGGGAGCAAGGGAATCTTGCTAACGAAGGCTAAATATAGGCACCTCGCGGGGCTCATGCGCGCTAAGACTGACACCCCCCATCTGCTTGTTCTGCCGCGCGGGCACGTAGAGCTTCGAGATTTAAGACCTTTAAGGCATTCCCTGTTTTTTCCACCACCCCTTCCTTTTCGAGGCGTTGCACAATCCCCTCCGCTTCCTGTAAAGGCATCTCGAGGGAAAGGGAGATCTCTTCCAAAGTCTTGTCGAAAGGGATGCTTTCCTGAGAAGCCCCCTCAAAGGCGTACACCAGATGGAGGGCGATGAGGGCAGGCGCGTTCTTTCGTTTCAACTGCTGGATCTGCATGTTGGCTTGCTGGAGCCGCCGACAAAGCTTGTCGATGATGTTCATGGCGATTTTAGAGTTCTTTTCGATCATGCTCCGGAAACCCTGCCGGTCGAAAGCCAACAGGTGAGTATTGGTAACTGTCTGGGCAGTGGCAGTGCGGCGGATCCGATTCACGATCGCCATTTCGCCGAAAAAGTCACCCTTTCCTAAAATGGCGAGTACGTGATCCTTGTTCCCGATGGATTTGCTGATCTTGACCTTCCCCTCCTGGATGATGAACATCTCGTTCCCCTCATCCCCTTCCTGAAAGATCACTGTTCCCGCAGGAATTATATGTCCATACTTTTCGAATAATACATTGTCGCTCATACTGTAGTCTTTCATTATAGAAGTCGGACTTTTCATTGTCCAGGTGTAGTGAGCTACTAGATCCCGCCTGCCAGGAGAATAATCGCCGGCAGAAGCACCATGTAGGAAACCGTGGTGGTGAGCCAGGCGGAGTTGGCCAGATCGATGTCGAATCCGTAAAGGGCAGGGGGAATGGCGGCCAGAAAGGCGACGGGGGAAAAGGATACAATCACGAGGGTTTTCAACGGAAGACCAGTCTGGATCGTCCCCAATCCCAAAAGGATCCCCACGGGAATCAAGCAGGCGGGGACCAGGAGAAACTTGATTCCGTGCAGAAGGAGGATCTCCCTCCGGTACTGGCGGATAGCACCGATTTTAAGGGTCAACCCGATGGCCATACCGAAGAGAAAGGTGATCAGGGGGACCAGTATGTGGGAAAGCTGGTACATGAAGCCGGGTTTTGGGATCCCCGAAAGCCGCAGGAGGGTTCCGATCAGTACCGCTCCCAGGGGGAAAAAGACGACCTTCTTTTCCAGAAGCATCCGGGGAGTGAACCGGAAGAATCCGAGATTCTGGGTGCCAATGGCATAACTCAACGGAAACCCGATGGTATAGTAGATCGGCTGTTCGAAGATGGCATAAATTTGGATGTAAGCGAATCCCTCTTCTCCGTACAGGACAAAGGCGATGAAGGCGGCAAGGGCGCTGATGTTGTAAAACATGCTGCTGGAAAAGAAGGACCCCGCTCGGTACGGTTCCATGCGAAGCCACCGGATACAGAGGATCGCGAACACTGCTCCTAAAAAGATGGAACCGGCCCCCAGGAGGGACAGGAGGGCGATTCTCCCCGAAGCGGGGGCAAAGCTCCAGAGGGAACTGATAGCCGCTAGGGGTAGGAACACCATAACGGACGCCTGTTTCAGCCGGGTGGACAGAGCGGTAGGATCGGTTATCCGGTTTTTTACCAGGTAGCCGAGAAGCACGGATCCGAAGCTAATTCCAAGAATATAAAGCATCCGCATGGGCTCCACTATACCGAAAACTCTTTTCCCTTGAAAGTCATTATGGTATGATCCGATTCCATGGTGAATCTGTTTGGATTCCTGTTCCTCCGATTCTGGGAACGGGCGGCTTTAAACAATTTCGTGTTAGGTCGGTATGCGAAGGCGGAGGAATATTTTCGCAAGATTCGTTCCGTTCAGCCCAACAAAGTGGGGATAGGTCATAACATCGGTCTCGTGTGTTTAGCCCAGGAACGGTACGAGGAGGCCGAGAAAGAGTTCCTGGGGGAACTGGAACGGTTCGGGGAGACCTACATACGGCTGAAGACTTTGGGTGATCTATACTACCTGTGGGGGAAAAGGGTTGAATGTGCCAGGTACTATCAGCGGGCGTTGCCGGAATGCGAACAGGAGGCGGACCGGAAGCTCATCGAAAAACGGATCCAGTATGCCGCAGACCCCGATTCCTTCGAAAAGGCGATGAAGAGTTACCAAGCCCTGAAGAAAGGCAACGCCTACATGGCGGAGAAACGTTTCGAGGCCGCCTATGAAGAGTTCGAACGGGCCGTACAACTGGATCCCTGCAACTTTCAGGCATGGAACAACATGGGAGCGGTGGAATTGAACTATCGGAAAAACCCTTCCCGCGCGGTGGAATTATTCCAGCGGGCAGTGGAATATACCAGTCTGCCTGCCATTCATAATAACCTCAAACGAGCCAAAGCGATGTTGGAAAAGGAGAAGCAGTGATGCAGGGAACAATGACGCAAGGGGATCGTATTCGATCCCATCTACGGGAAATGTTTCGCTCAGCCCTGGAACGGGTGGATCCCTACCGAATGATCAAGGAGAGGGTCCTTATCCAGGGGGGAGAGCTCGTGGTTCGTTCGGATCGGGAGGAACTGAAGTGGAATCTATCCCACTATAATCGAATCTTAGTGCTGGGGGCTGGGAAGGCTACCGCGAAGATGGCTCTAGCCATCGAGGAAATTCTAGGCTCCCGGATTACCGAGGGAGTCATCGCGGTGAAACCGGGACACACGGAGTCTCTTCGCCGGATCCGCATGATTGAAGCGGGGCATCCGGTTCCCGATGCGGGAAGCGTGGAAGCGGGGAAAACAGTGGCTGAGCTTGCCCGTAAAGCCGACAAGGATACCCTGGTAATCAACCTAATCTCCGGTGGGGGGTCCGCGCTCCTCTCCTACCCCTACGCGTGGGAGGACACCGAAGGGCACCATGCCCTAAGCCTGGAGGACAAGCAGAAGACCACCAAAGCCCTTTTAGCCTGCGGGGCTACCATTCAGGAAATCAACTGCATCCGCAAGCATCTGAGCGGAATCAAGGGCGGGAGGCTCGCCCAGCTTCTTTACCCCGCGGAATCGATCAACCTGATCCTCTCCGATGTGGTGGGGGATAGGCTCGATTCCATCGCGTCCGGGTTGACCGCTCCCGATGGGACCACCTTTGCCGAGGCGATGGCACTGGTGGAAAAGTACGGGATCGCTTCCCAGTTGCCTTACCTCGCGTGGCAAGTGCTTCGGTTAGGAGCGGAGGGGAAATTGCCGGAAACACCCAAGAAGGGGGATCCGGTGTTCGAAAAAGTCCACAACATCCTGATCGGCTCCAACTACGGAGCGCTCCTGGCAGCGGAACGAAAAGCGAAAGAACTGGCGTACCACACGGTGGTGCTTTCCTCTGAAATCATCGGCGAGGCCCGAGAAATCGCCAAGGTGTATATGGGAATCGGACGGGATGTGAGGCGGCGGGAACTTTTGATAAAGCGACCTGCCTGCGTCATTGCGGGGGGGGAAACCACCGTGACCCTCAGAGGGGATGGAAAGGGAGGCCGTAACCAGGAGATGGCTCTGTCCTTTTTGGCGGAAATCGAATCGAACCCCGAAGGCTCCGAGGGGATCTTTTTCCTTGCCGCCTCCACAGATGGGAACGATGGGCCTACCGATGCGGCTGGCGCCTTTGCCGACCCGGAAGTGCTGGCCGCTGGGCGAAAAGCGGGGCTTTCAGTTCAGGACTACCTGAAACGGAACGATTCCTACCATTACTTCGAGCGGATCGGTTTCCTGCTGAAAACAGGCCCTACCAACACGAACGTGTGCGACGTGCAGATCGTCGTGGTGCCCTAGGGGTAGGTGCCTATGTGTGCATCCACCCCCGCTCCTATTCCCGAAAGTTCTAGAAAATCGCCTCATGAGCTTTTCACCATGTTCCTTTCCTTCTTTAAAATCGGGGCTTTCACCATCGGGGGCGGGTACGCCATGCTTCCTTTGATGGAGCAGGAGTTCGTGGAGCGTAAAAAGTGGGTAGACCCTGTGGAAATCGTGGACGTGTTTGCCGTGGCCCAGTCCCTACCGGGAGTCATTGCCATCAATGCTTCGATCTATATTGGGTATAAGGTAGACCGAATCCGGGGAGCCCTCGTGGCTGCCCTGGGAGTGATCCTCCCTTCCTTCCTGGTTATCCTGGGTATTGCGGCAGTCCTACTGAAGTTTCAGGAGAATCTATGGGTACAGAAAGCCTTTGCCGGGGTGAGGGCAGGGGTTACCGCCTTGATTCTCCTGGCAGGAATCAAGCTGGGAAAGGCTATTCTCAAGAATCGTACGGCATGGATCATCGGGGTAGGGGCCTTCTCGCTCCTTTTGGTAGGGAAACTCCAGGCAGTGATGGTGATTCTATTGAGCGGGTTGGTGGGGTTAGTGGTTTACATTGTTCAAAAACTAGGCGGGTCATGATCTACCTGGAGCTCTTCGGGGTATTTTTTAAGATAGGACTCTTTGGGTTTGGGGGAGGCTACGCGATGATCCCTCTCCTAGAGGGGGAGATTTCAGCCCATGGGTGGTTACCGGTGCGGGAGTTTGCCGATATCGTGGCTATTTCTCAGATGACACCCGGCCCCATCATGGTGAACGCGGCTACCTATATTGGCTACCGGGTGGCTGGGATCTTCGGGTCTACCATAGCTACCTTCGGAGTATCCCTTCCCTCCTTCGTTCTGGTGATGCTTGTAGCCCACAGCATCCGGGTGTTCAAGGAAAGTATGGGGGTACAGGGGATCCTCTATGGCATCAGGCCCGGCACAGTGGGACTTATTGCCGCGGCGGTGGTGTTCTTTGCCAGGGTCTCCATCATTCATCAACCGGAACTGCCTCCCTTCCGGGGCACCGTGGAACTCGATTCTATCGGATTGCCTGGGGTTAGCCTGGTTCTACCGGCGCTGGCCATCTTCCTCATCATCCTTTTAGGGAGCAAGAAGTTTGGATTGAAAGCCATCCCGGCGGTGATCCTCTCTGCCCTGCTGGGTATGGTACTGCTGTAAAGGCGTGGCTGGTTTTTCTGTATCGATACCGTTTAAAAATGGAGTTTCTTCAGAGGTTGCCTTCCACCGTGCAATTGACGAAGTCTGTACCGTTTCATACAATGCAGATATATGAATACCCCTAATTTTATCGTTGCAGAACTGAAGGCGGATAACGGGAAGTTATTGTCAGTCCTAACGGTTACACCTAAGGAATTTAAAACAGGCTCACGGGGATACTACGCGAACCAGAAAGTGGAAATGGATGGGAAGCGTTACCAGGTGCAGATCCAACTGGTGGAAATAGGAAGCAAGACCTCCGGGGCGGCGACAGGCAGTTAACCTATTCTTCCACGGAGTCCCCATCCATGGTTTGGAAATCAATTTTTAGTGCCCCGAAGCTTGTGGGAGAACCGTTGGAAGTGCTGCGGATGTTAATTTTACAAGGGGTACTACCTTCGGCTTATCCCTCGCCTTGACAAGTCACCGCGAACTCTCTAATTTCATTCTATTCTTATCGAATCTTATTGGAATCAAGGAAAGGAGAAGGGAATGAAAAAGATTGGATACGTGTTGATCGTTTTGATCATTGCGGGGCTTCTGTTCGGGACCCTTTTGGGTTGCGGCGCGAAGAAAGAAGCTCCTGCCAAAACGACGGAAAAGGCGGAACAGCCGGCAAAGAAGCTGAAGGCTGGGTTCATCTACATCGGGCCTGTGGGGGACTATGGCTGGTCCAATGCCCATGATGTGGGTCGGAAGTACGCGCAGAGCAAGCTTCCGTGGCTTGAAACGGTGATCGTGGAGAGTGTACCCGAGGGGGATGCCATCCGCATCATCGATCGGCTGGTAAACGAAGAGAAATGCGATGTTATCTTCACCACCAGTTTCGGATACATGGATGATACGGTAAAGGCAGCGGAAAAGTACAAGAACACTCTCTTTTTCCACTGCTCGGGGTTCAAGCGGGCAGCCAACCTCGGTACTTACTTCGCCGAACTGTACCAGATGTACTATCTCAATGGTTTGATGGCGGGGGTTTTAACCCAGTCCAACAAGGTGGGGTACGTAGGGGCTTTCCCCATTTCGGAAGTGATCCGTCACATCGATGCGTACGCTCTCGGGGTAAAGGAGGCCAATCCCAAGGCCAAAGTAGAGGTACGCTGGATCTTCTCCTGGTACGATCCGGCCAAAGCGAAGGAAGCGGCCCAGTCTCTCGTGGCCGCGGGCGCGGATGTGCTGGCCTTCACGGAGGATTCCCCAGCGGTGATCGAGGTAGGGCAGGAGCACATGAAAAAGGGGAAGAAGGTGTATACCTTCAGCCACTATAGTCCCATGCAGAAGTTTGGAGAAGATTCCGTGGTGTCGGGCCAGTTGGTGGATTGGGGCCCCATGTACGTGAAGATTCTCACCGATGTGTACAATGGGCAGAAGGATTTCTCCAACTATGATCTCTGGTGGTTGGCCGCGGAGAATGCGGCAATCCTCGGCGGGGAAATTGGGCAACCCATCAACCCGAAGTTCGTAGAGCTATTGAAGAGCAAGAAAATCAAATCTGCCGACCTTGGAGAAATGAACGCCTACGATTACGTGATGAAACGGTACGAGCAGATCAAGGCGAATCAGTTCGAGCCTTTCACCGGCCCCATCAAGGATCAGAAGGGCGCCGAACGGATCCCCGCGGGCAAGAAAGCGGATCCGGCTCACCTCCTGTCCATTGAGTATTTCGTGGACAATGTGGTGGGTGAGATCCCGCGAAAATAGGTAGTTCAAAGCGTTATCTTTTTCATAGGTATTGAAATGCAACATGCCTGGGAGCCCCGCCTGCGGGGCTCTAGGTGTTTAGGGACTGGGATGAGAAGGGTGAGGATGGCAGGCAAGAATTTCCCGAAAAAGATTCAGATCGTGCAGATGGAGAAGATCTCGAAGTATTTTAACGGTGTGCCTGCCAATCATCACATCGATCTCACCATCCGGGGGGGAGAGATCCTTGGCCTTTTGGGGGAAAACGGGGCGGGGAAAACCACTCTCATGAACATCCTCTATGGATTGTATCGTCCCGATGGGGGAAGGATCCTGATCGATGGGAAAGAAGTGACCTTTCGATCCCCACGAGATGCCATCCGTTCCGGGATCGGTATGGTGCATCAGCATTTCATGCTGGTTCAAAACCATACGGTGATCGAAAACATCATCTTAGGAGATGGGGAAGCTCCCTTTTTCTTTCCTCAGAGGGTAGTGGAACGGAAGCTCCTCCAGTTCCAGGAACGGTATGGTCTCAAGGTACCTCCCCGGGCTAAAGTCTGGCAGTTGTCCGCCGGGGAACAGCAGAGGGTGGAGATCGTGAAGGCCCTGATGCAGGGCGCGGATCTCTTGATCCTGGACGAACCTACCTCTGTCCTGACACCCCTGGAGGTCTCAGAGCTGTTTTCCATCCTCCGTAGGATGGCTTCGGAAGGGCATGGAGTGGTGATCATCAGCCACAAGCTGGAAGAAGTCCTCGACCTGTGCCACCGTGTTGTCGTTCTCCGGAAGGGGGAAGTGGTGGGGGAGGCAGACACGAGGAAAGTAACGAAGGAGGAACTCGCCCGCATGATGGTGGGCCGAAGTGTGGTGTTCTCCTTCGATTGGAAACCAGCTCCCAAAGGGGAAGTGGTGCTGCAGGTCGACGGAGTGTCGGTACGAAGCGACCGGGGGATCCTCGCGGTGAAGCAGGTGGATCTAACCGTGCATAGACGGGAGATCGTGGGGATCGCAGGGGTAGCCGGAAACGGGCAACGGGAGCTGGTGGAAGCCATTACCGGGTTACGAAAGGTGGAAAGCGGCAGAATCCTGATTCAAGGGAAGGACATCACCAACCAGTCTGCCCGGATAATTCATGCCGAGGGAGTGGCCCATATTCCCGAGGAACGGATCCGTTTCGGCACCGTTCCCAATCTTCTGATCTATGAAAATGCCGTGTTGAAACGGCATCACTTCGCCCCCTTTTCCGATGTGCTTTTTCTTGATTATGAAAAGATCAAATCCCATACTGAAGACCTAGTGGAACAGTTCACCGTGACAACCCCCTCGATCCGGGTACCCATGAAACACCTTTCGGGGGGAAACATCCAGAAACTGATCGTGGGTAGGGAAGTGTCTGCGGGGCCTGCCCTGCTGGTGGCCTCCCATCCCACGTACGGATTGGACGTGGGAGCCACGGAGTACATCCGAAAACAGCTTCTGAAACGGCGGGAAGAAGGGGAAGCGGTACTCCTCGTTTCGGAAGATCTGGAAGAGATCCTGGAGTTGTGCGATCGGATTGCCGTTATGTTCGAGGGGCAAATCGTGGGGACCCTGGATCGGGAGGAGGCCACCGTCGAACGGATCGGTCTACTGATGGGAGGAGTGCGGGGAAATGTCTGAAGCGGATTTCCGGCTGGGTGGGTGGCAGGTTTCCCTACGATGGGAGCTTCGTCAAAAGCAGACTCCCCTCTTATCGGCTCTCACCCTTCTAGCGGCGCTGGCCATGGGATTCCTCTGTGTAGGGTTGGCTTTCATGCTCTTGGGAGTGGATCCCCTCTTTGCCCTTGGGAAAATCTTTCTTGGCTCCTTCGGAAGTCTGTATGGATGGAAAGAAACCCTCACCAAAGGGATCCCCCTCTTCCTCATTTCCGGAGGCCTCTGTGTGGCATACCAAGCGAAGTTCTGGAACATCGGCGCGGAAAGCCAGCTGTTGATGGGGGCTGTGTGGAGTACTTGGTTCGGGCTTCGATTCGGCGAATCTATTTCCCCCGGACTCGGCATTCCCCTCTTGTTTCTCGTGGGTTTTCTGGGAGGCGCCCTCTGGGGGGTGATTCCTGCCCTCCTGAAGGTTCGCTTTGGTATGAGCGAGGTGATTTCTACCCTCATGCTGAACTATGTGGCGGCAGAGTTCGTAAGTTACCTCATCGTAGGCCCCTGGAAGGGAAAGTCGAAGTACGGATACCCGTACACAGAGGACCTGCCTAAACACCTCTTGCTAGGGACGATACCAGGAACCCGGATCCATTACATCACCCTCGCCCTGGGGATTGTCATTTCCCTTTTACTGTTCCTCCTTCTCTACCGTACCAAGTTTGGATACGAGGTCCGGGTAGTGGGAGAAAGCCCGGAGGCCGCCCGGTATGCGGGAATCGATTATGTTCGCACGGTAGTGTCTGTGATGATCATTTCAGGAGGAGTTGCCGGTATGGCAGGGGTGGGGGAGGTGGCGGGGATTCACCATCACTTGAGTTATCCGGGAAACATTTCGGCAGGCTACGGGTTTACAGCCATCATTACCGCGTGGCTGGGGAACCTGAATCCTCTGGGGGGCCTTCTCTCGGGACTGTTCTTTGCGGGGATCCTTGTGGGTGGGGATGCTATCCAGATTTCCCTTCGCCTGCCTGCCGCTACGGTACACATCTTCAACGGAATCCTTCTGTTCGTGCTGCTGTTGGGCAATTTCTTTTTGAACCATCGGCCCGTGCTTCAGATTCGACGGAGGTAGGAAGATAGAGAATGGTAGGACTGATCGTTTCCACCCTCCATCGTACCGTCATGGCAGGAACCTCGTTACTTCTGGGAACCACAGGGGAAATTATCACCGAACGCTCAGGCGTCTTGAACCTGGGGGTAGAGGGGATGATGAACCTGGGAGCGGCAGCGGGGTTCATCGTTACCTTTCGTACGGGGAATGTACTGTGGGGGCTCCTCGCTTCCCTTGTCGCAGGGGTAGCTGCGGCTGCCCTTCATGGATTCCTTTCCGTGTACGTGAAGGTCAACCAGACGGTATCGGGCTTGGCTCTTACCATGTTAGGGGTCGGGTTAGCAGGAGTGTTGGGTAAACCCTACATCGGCCAGCAGCTTCCCGTCAAACTGCAAGCTGTCGAATTGCCACTTTTGGGGGATATTCCCTTTATTGGAGAGCTGTTGTTTCATCAGGATGTGTTGTTCTACACGGGGGTGCTTCTATCTCTTGCCAGTTGGTTTTTTCTGCGGTATACCCGAGGAGGCATTCGCCTGCGATCCGTAGGGGAGAATCCCAAAGCTTCGGAAAGCCAGGGAGTCCCGGTCCAGAGGATACGGTTCCTCTGTACCTTATGGGGAGGGGCCTTTGCAGGATTGGCGGGAGCCCATGTATCCCTTTCCTACAGCACCTCCTGGACAGAGGGGATCGTGGCTGGCCGCGGGTGGATCGTGGTGGGGTTGACGATCTTTTCCCTCTGGAACCCTCTGCGGGGCATGATGGGAGCCTTCCTCTTCGGGGGGATCTTCGTTACCCAGTACATCCTCCAACCTTTAGGGGTCCCTCCCAACCTCCTGGCGATGCTTCCCTACGGGGCCACGTTGATCGTCCTTCTCCTGGATGGATTAAGGAAGGACAAACGGTCCCTACATGCGCCTGCGGCTTTAGGGGAACCGTATATCCGGTAACCGTATATTCGGAGTTCGGTACCTGCCGAATTTTGCAACAGCGCAGTTCGCCCTGTAGGTACCCTGGTATTCCTGATGTTCCAGTAGACAAACCGTACTTTCTTTGTCATTATATAGTAAAGAAAAATCTCATATCAAAGGAGACGCCTATGAAGAAGAGTCTAGTGGTCCTTCTTGCCTTGGCAGTGGTGCTCGGTCTGGTACTGGGTGGCTGTGAAAAAAAGGCAAAGGAAGTGAAAATCGGAATCATCGCACCCATAAGCGGTGAAGCGGCAACCTTCGGTGAATCTACCGCCAATGGAGCCAAGCTGTACTTCGATCAAGTGAATGCGGCCGGTGGTGTGGAGGGGATGAAGATCGTCTACTTCGTAGAGGACGACAAGGGAGATCCCACTGAAGGCGCCAATGCGTACTCGAAACTGATCGATCAGAACAAGGTATCCGCCATTGTAGGTACTGTTATGAGCAAGGTATCCCTTGCAGGAGCGCCCATTGCCCAGAACAAGGGTGTGCCGATGATCAGCCCCACTTCCACCAACCCGGCGGTTACCCTGGTAGGGAACTACATCTTCCGCGCTTGCTTCATCGATCCTTTCCAAGGGTTTGTGGCAGCCAAGTTTGCCTACAACGATCTGGGAAAGAAAACCGCCGCGGTCATCTACGACTCCGGAAACGACTATACGAAGGGGTTGGCTGAGGTGTTCCGGGACGAGTTCACCAAGATGGGCGGCAAAATAACCTCTTTCGAAAGCTACACTGCTGGCACGAGTGACTTCAATGCCCAGCTAGTGAAAATAAAAGCTACGAATCCCGACGTTCTTTTCATCCCCAACTACTACAACGATGCGGGTCTTATCGCGAAACAGGCTCGGGAAATGGGCATCAAGGCGATCTTCCTAGGCGGAGATGGATGGGATTCTCCTGATCTGTTCAAGATCGGCGGAAAGGCCATCGAGGGTGGTTTCTTCGTGAACCATTTCTCCAAGGATTCCCAGGTGCCTGCGGCCAAGAAGTTCGTGGCGGACTACAAGGCAAAGTACAAAAAGGATCCTGACGCTCTGGCCGCGTTGGCCTATGAGGCAGCCATGATCACTGTGGATGCCATCAAGCGGGCGAAGAGTGCGGATCCCAAGGCGATTCGGGACGCGATGGAAAAGACGAACCTGGAAACCCTTACGGGAGTAGTGAAGTTTGACCAGAACCGCAACCCGGTGAAGGGGGCTGTTATCCTGGAATGCAAGGATGGACAGGCTGTATACAAGGCTTCTGTGAATCCGTAGGTAGAAAAGCGATCTTAGAAAGGCTGGGGAGCGGCGCTCTTCAGCCTTTCTCCATTTTTGATGTTCGAGGTATGTAATGGAAACCTTCCTTTCCCAGCTCATTTTCGGACTGCAACGGGGAACGATTTACGCGCTGATCGCCCTCGGGTACACCATGGTGTATGGAGTGGTGCGTTTGATCAACTTCGCCTACGGGGAAGTGTTCATGATCGGAGCCTTCGTCTCCTTTTTCCTGGTGCATGCGGTCTCCCTTCCCCAACCGATCCTTGTGGTACTGGCCCTTCTCATCCCCATGATCACTTGTTCCCTTCTTGGGTTGGCAATGGATGCTCTGGCCTACCGGCCCCTGCGCCAGAAACCAAGGCTGGCCGCGCTGATCACTGCCATCGGAGTTTCCTTTTTCTTCAGCAACTTCGTTTCCTACTCCAGTGGGGAGACGGTTCGTAGTTCGGCCCTGGCTGCCTTTATTATCGCAGGGTTGCTGCTCCTGTATGTGCTGGGAGTGAGATACCTGAACTTTCCCGTAAAAGCGACTCCAAACTTCAAACCGGTCAAGTTTGTGATTCCCATAGTTTCCCTTTTTCTGGTGGGCGGTATTTTCTGGGTTTCGAGGGACCTGCTGGTAGCGCTTCGCTGGAAAGGTTCCAGCTTTGCCTCCTATCCGGTAGAACGGCTGATCGCGATCGAGAAGATACCCCTCTATAAAACCGTATATATCACCAACATCCAAATCATGAACTTTGCCGTTTCGGTAGTGCTCATGGTAGTGCTTTCTTACCTGGTGAACCGCACGATGACGGGAATGGCGATGCGGGCCAGCAAGAACAATAAGGATGCGGTAGCCCTCATGGGGGTGAACGTGAACCGGGTCATTTCCATAACCTTCATCATTGGTACCGCTCTGGCGGGTGCGGCGGGGGTACTGAGTGCCGTCACCTATCCCCGTCTTACCGCGTTCATGGGTGTCCAGCCCGGATTAAAGGCCTTCATTGCCGCCGTGCTCGGTGGTATCGGATCCATCGAGGGAGCGATGCTGGGTGGTATCATCATGGGGGTGGCGGAGCAGTTTGCCATCGGCCTATTGCCGAGCAGTTACGGACCTAACCGTATCGATTTTACCCCCTTGGCGGATGGAGTGGCCTTTGCCATTCTCATCGTAGTGCTACTCTTGCGACCGCAGGGGATCTTTGGCGAACCTCCCCGGGAAAAACTCTAGGAAGGGCAACATGAAACCTACAACCTATACCATCCTGGGATTGATCGGCTTCTATGCACTGGTGATGATCACCAGCACTCTAGGGATTATGAACGATTATATCCTTAGAGTCATCAACCTGATGATGATCAACATCATCCTCGGCGTTTCCCTCAACCTGATCAATGGGTATACGGGGCTGTTCTCCGTGGGGCACGCGGGCTTCATGATCGTGGGGGGGTATGTGGCAGGATTCATGACCACCCTACTGTTCGGGCTCACCAAGGATACCCCTTATATGGAGGCCCTTCCCCTTTTCCTTGTTTCGATTCTGGCAGCGGCCCTGGTATCTGCCTTGGTGGGATTCCTCATCGGACTTCCGGTGCTTCGGCTTACCGATGACTACCTTGCCATCGTTACCATCGGTTTCGGGGAGATCATTCGGGTAATCTTCAACTTCATTACCTTCAAGAAAAAAGTAGGGAACTGGGAATTGGACGTCGGAGGCCCCCGAGGGTTATTGGGTATTCCACCCCTATCGAACTTTACGGTGATATTTATCTTTACTCTGTTCACGGTGGTATTCATCCGGAATTTTGTCTTTTCCCGACACGGACGGGCTTGCATCGCCATCCGGGAAAACGAGGTAGCCGCTCACATGATGGGCATTCCCATTACCAGGTACAAGGTTCTGGCCTTCGTGCTGGGATCTACCTTCGCGGGCATTGGGGGAGCATTGTTGGCCCATTTCATCCAACTCCTACATCCCACCATGGGGGGATTCATGAAATCGGTGGAGTACCTCATCATTGTGTACCTCGGGGGAATGGGGAGCATTTCTGGAACGATCGTAGCTGCCGTCGCCTTGACGGGGCTTTCGGAATTGCTCCGACCCATCGGGGAGTTGCGGATGGTGTTGTATGGGGTTTTGTTGGTAATTCTTATGCTGAAGAGACCAGGAGGGTTGATGGGGCAGAGAGAGTTCCCCTTCCTCCTGCCGGAACGAGAGAGAAAGATCTATGCTGCTCAAAATCGTTAATTTGTCCCACTACTTCGGTGGGCTAAAAGCGGTGGATGATTTCAACATCGAGATCGGTCCCCGGCAGATCATCGGGTTGATCGGTCCCAACGGTGCGGGGAAAACCACGGTGTTCAACCTGGTAACGGGGTTCTACAAACCCACCATGGGAAAAGTGTTCTTTCAGGATGAGGATATCACCGGTCTACCTCCCCATGTGATCACTTCGAAGGGGATCGTCCGCACCTTTCAGAACATCAGGCTCTTTAACAACATGACAGTACTGGAGAATGTCACCATTGCCCGGCATTATCGTATGCGGTACGGAATTACCGCGGCGGTGGGCAGGTTGCCCTCCTTTCATCGGGAAGAGCACGAGGTAGAAGAAAAGGCTCTGGAGTATCTTTCGATTTTTCATCTGGACTCCAAGGTGCGCCAGCCGGCAGGGAGCCTTCCCTATGGGCAGCAGCGCAGGCTCGAGATCGCCCGGGCCTTGGCCACAGAACCCAAACTTCTTCTGCTGGACGAGCCGGCCGCGGGGATGAACAATGCCGAGGCCCTGGAACTGATGCATCTGATAAAGAAGATTGCGGAGGAGTTCCGCCTTTCCATCCTTCTCATCGAGCACCAGATGCCGGTAGTGATGGGGATTGCAGAACGGATCCATGTGCTTGACTTTGGGAAAACCATTGCTGTGGGTCCCCCCGAGGAAATCAAGAACGACCCGAAGGTAATCGAAGCCTATCTGGGAGAGGGAGCGTTGCAATGAGCATGCTGGAAGTGAAGGATCTGGAGGTGTCGTACGGTGCCATTCGAGCCGTGAAGGGGATCAGTTTCACTGTGGAAAAGGGGGAAATCGTCACCCTCATCGGAGCTAACGGAGCGGGAAAAAGCACCACCCTCAGGACGATCTCCGGGTTATTGAAGCCCCAGAAAGGTAGAATAATCTACCAGGGGAAGGATATCACAGACCTCCCGCCCCATGAGATAGTGGAATTGGGGATCAACCATGTACCGGAGGGACGGGGAATATTTACCAACCTCACCGTGTGGGAAAACCTCATGCTGGCCACCTATACCCGGAAGGATCGTTCGCAATTGGAAAAGGATTTCGAGCAAGTGTTCACCATCTTCCCCCGACTGAAAGAGCGCAGCAAACAGTCTGCCGGTACCCTTTCGGGGGGGGAACAGCAGATGCTTTCCGTTGCCCGTGCCCTCATGACCAAGGGAGAAGTAATGCTTTTGGACGAGCCATCCATGGGATTGGCGCCTGTTCTGGTAGACGAGATATTCAGGATCCTCCGGGAAATCAACCGGCAGGGGAAGACGATTCTACTGGTCGAGCAGAACGCGTACCGAGCCCTCGAGATCGCCCATCGGGGATACGTGTTCGAGACAGGAAACATCGTGTATTCGGGAACCGCTTCGGAACTGAAGAACAACGAAGCTGTGAAAAAGGCCTATCTGGGAGGATGAGGATTTGATTTTTTTCCTCTAAGGGAATACATTTTCTACAGGAGGAGCGTGATGTTCATTAAACATATCATGACTCACAATCCTATCACCGTAAAACCCGATACCACGGTGACGGATGCGCAATCCATCATGCGAAGGGAAAAAATCCATCACCTTCCCGTATTGGATAAATACAACAGGCTGATCGGCATCGTCACCGAGAAGGATCTTCTCTACGCCAGTCCTTCTCCCGCAACTACCTTGAGTGTGTTCGAAATGAGCGCCCTTCTTTCTAAACTTCCTGTAAAGGAAGTGATGACGAAAGACGTAATAGCTATACAGGAAGACACTCTGATAGAGGATGCCGCCCACATCATGACGGACAACGATATCGGGGGGCTCCCCGTGTTGCGGGAAGATGTCCTGGTAGGGATCGTCACGGAATCGGACATCTTTCGGTTGTTCATTGACCTGTTCGGAACACGTAAGAAGGGGGTTCGTATTACCGCCCTGATGCCGGAAGTACCGGGTCAGTTGGCAAAGATCACGGGAACTGTTGCGGAAAGAGGAGGCAACATTATTTCTATCGGTACCTTTCCCGGAGAAGATGTCTCTACCGCGTATCTTCTCCTGAAGGTGGAAGGGGTACCGCCGGAAGAATTGAAGAATTCCATTCTACCCTTTCTTAAGGAATTGGTGGACGTTCGGGAAGTATAGTGACTGCCTAAGCCTCTCTTGAAAAAATACTCACCGAACTATTTATGTTGTTAGAATAGGCTAAACAGATTTTAGAAGGAAAAGGTGGGTGGTATGTCTAGATGGGTCGATCATATCTTGGGCATCAAGGTTAGCGGAGTCCGGGTGGTTCCCCTTACCGTAAAGATCCTCACTCTATTTTCCATTTTCATCCTTCTTTCCAACTTCGTTACCAACTATATCAACCTGATGTTGAACCGGGGTGAACTGGTAAAACTGATGAACGAACTGCTGGTGAAGGACCTGAAGGATAACTATATCTTTGCCACCAATCAGTATGACATTTACTTCTTCAATCAGGATCTGGCTGGGGCGGTCTCGGCCATGGAGCAGAACGCGGAGAAGGAGTTGAAAGGGCAAAAATCCCTCTATCTGGGAGTAAAGGCAAACGGTGAGGTTGCCGTGATGGCATCTCGGCAACCCAAATGGAACACATTCCCTGACAGCGCGGTCCTGCAGAATCTGATTCAACAGAAGGATAAACAGATCGCGGAAGGGACGGTGAGTTTTCACTATGGAGGGGAGGAATACTTCGGGGTATACAAGTACAATCCCAAATGGGATCTGTACCTCATTCGAGCTGAAGAATTGAAGGAATTCTCCGCGGAGTCCCGCAGGATATTCTGGAACATCGCGGGGCTGATCGTAGCCATTACCCTTGTCTGTGTGCTGGTGGGAGTCTTCCTCCTCCGGTTTATCCTACGCTTCGTGGGATACTTTACTAAAGAGATCATGGCGATGCAGAAGGAACAGAGGATCTCCCTCCTGAATCTGGAGGGGGCACCTAACGACGATGTGTCCTTCCTCGGGGTAGCCTTCAACTCCCTCTCCAACACCATCGACAACCTGTTGACGATTTTCAAGAAGTTCGTTGCCCGGGACACGGCGCAGCGAGCCTACCGGGAAAAGGAAATCCGGTTGGAAGGGGCCAAGAAGGAACTGGCCATCCTGTTCACCGACATCAAGGGCTTTACCTTCATGACGGAGACCCTGGGGACGGATATCATCAAGCTTCTCAATCTCCACTATGATCGGGCGATTCGTTACATCCACCAACTGAACGGGGATATCGGCTCCATCATCGGGGATGCGCTTCTTGCGGTATTCGGGTTGCTGGAGCATGAACGAAAGAGTCTTCAGGCCGTTCAGGCAGCGTTCAAGATTCAGGAATTAGCTTCCTCCCTTCGGCAGGAAATGACAAAACGAAGGGAAGAGATCGTGAAAAGGAGG
>Ga0209381_1002234_pt1 | contig 25427 bp, 23 predicted proteins | sample DewCreD2012metaG_FD_184111 | JGI IMG/M metagenome (GOLD analysis project Ga0209381, IMG submission 184111) | Hot spring sediment bacterial and archeal communities from British Columbia, Canada, to study Microbial Dark Matter (Phase II) - Dewar... ...
TTTGTTCTTTCTTAATCCGACCTTGACAGAATTTGTTTTCTTGCATTTTGGGCATCTGAACATACACTCACCTCCGGTTTAATAAAACATAGGTACTATTTATATGTGACGATTTGGAAACAGTGTCATCAATAGTAACTTTTTTTAATGCCAGCAGGCAAAGAGGTCATTCCAAAGACAAAGGACTTGCATGTTGCATCTAGGCCTATATAATTGGCAATGGCACAGGGTGCTCTACATAATGGGAGGAGACTGCGGCGACCATGCGAAAATTCTGGCATCCATGGACAGGTCAATTGGCATTTTACGAAAGTTGTGCTTGCCCCACGACATGAATGTATGGGGCTTTCATAAGGGACTTGCCTAAAAAGCACATGATTGAGCTTGGCTGGATAAGCCTGGCTCAAACTGTTTTTTTTGTCTCAGCCAAGAGGTGAATGCCAGAAATAAGTGCAGAAATATTCAATATAACCCGTTTGGTCCTCTGTGTCGAAACCCTTTAATACTCGCTTCTGTTCCGATATGGCCATGATACGAAAGCCTATTGTCACCATAATGGGCCATGTGGACCATGGCAAGACGCGCATGCTTGACACCATCAGGAATACCACTGTCGTTGACAGGGAAGCGGGCGCCATAACGCAAGCCATTGGCGCTAGTATTGTCCCTGTTGAGACTATCAAGAGGCTCTGCGGACCACTTCTGAAGATGATAAAATTTGACCTCACCCTGCCAGGCCTCCTGTTCATAGATACGCCTGGCCATGCCGCATTCACGAACCTCAGGAGAAGAGGAGGCAATCTGGCAGACATAGCCATTGTGGTAGTTGACATAAATGAGGGCATGAAGCCGCAGACAGTTGAGGCAATAGAAATCCTTAAGAGGTACAAGACGCCATTCGTTATAGCCGCAAATAAGATAGATCTTATCCATGGCTGGAAGAAGACAAGGGAGCTTATAGTGGAAGATATAAATGCCCAATCAGAGCAGACAGTGCAGCAGTTCGAGACCAAGATGTATAGTATAGTAGGAAAGCTCGCAGAGCAGGGTTTCTCATCAGAAAGATTCGACAGGGTAGAGGATTATACCAGGCAGATCGCAATAATTCCCACTAACGCGCGTCAGGGCTGGGGCATACCTGAGCTCCTGATGGTACTCACCGGTCTTGCGCAGCGCTTCCTGAATCAGTGCCTGGGCTGTGATGTAGCTGGCGACGCCCGCGGCACAGTCCTTGAAGTAAAGGAGGAGACTGGCCTCGGAAAGACCCTTGATGTCATCATATATGATGGCAGTCTAAGAGTGAATGACACAATAGTGATAGGAGCCATACCAGAACCTATAGTGACGAGGGTGAAGGCCATGTTCGAGCCAATGCCGTTGTCAGAAATGCGCGACAAAAAAAGCAAGTTCAGGCCAGTAAAGGAGGTCACAGCAGCTACTGGCGTGAAAATCAGCGCCCCTGATGCTGATAATGTGGTGGCGGGCATGCCGCTTCGCTCTGCTTCAACTGACACAGCTGCAGCAAAAGAGGCAGTTAGGCAGGAAATCCAGGAGGTTCTGATAGAAACAGATAAAGTAGGAATAATAATTAAGGCAGACAGCCTGGGAAGCCTTGAAGCTTTGATTACTCTCCTCCGCGAGAAGGGTATAAGCATTAAAAGAGCAAATGTAGGAAACATAACAAAAAAAGATTTGGTGGATGCTCAATGTAACGTAAGTGAGGGACCGACATCTTGCGTAGTCCTTGGCTTTAATGTCACAGCGTCGCAAGATGCCCTTTCTTTTGCGGCAGAGCATGGTATAAAGGTCTTGACTAATCAAGTGATCTACAAGCTGATTGAGGAATACGGACAGTGGATAGATGATTGCAAGAAGGAAATGGAAAGAAGACAGCTAGATGCCCTGACACGGCCTGCAAAATTTGAAGTGCTTAGAGGCTACATTTTCAGGCAGAGTAACCCTGCAGTCTTTGGCGTTGATGTACTTGCAGGGCAGCTCAAGAGCGGAGTAGAGGTCATCAAGAAGGATGGCACTCGCCTGAGCACGATTAGAGGCCTTCAGCTTGAGCAGAAGAGTGTAGAGAGGGCTGAACGTGGCCAACAGGTTGCAGTATCGATGGACCATGTCACAGTGGGAAGGCAGATAAATGAGGGTGACATCCTTTATGTAACCATGGATGAGGATAATTTCAGAAAACTGCGTGAGATGAAAAAGCTTCTTTCAAGAGAAGAGACAGATATTTTAAAAGAGCTTGCTGAGATAATGAGAAAAGACAACCCTGTGTGGGGTATATGATGCAGCTAAAGGTCTTAAACAAAAGGGAAGCGAAGCGGGTGCATTCCATTCTCAGGGAGTCTTATGGGGTAGATAATGAGCTTGAATGCTCTTTCCTGCAAAGCGCAAGAGATAAGCTGTATGCTTTCACAGGTGATCTCTCTTCACCGGTCTTGAGCAGGATAAGGATAGACACGATTGGTTTGTATTTTGCCGCTTACGATAAGAAAGGGCTTCGGCTAACAATAGAGGGAAGCCAGATTATAGGCCCGCTTGCGAAAAAAGGCATTGTTGAGCTTGACCATGAATCCGCACAGAGATGGATGAAAGGAGAGGATGTGCGGATAGTATCTGATAATAAAGGCTTTGTCCTAGTGAGGCATGGCAATGATTACATGGGCTCAGGTAGGATTAAGAATGGATTACTCATTAATTTTGTTCCTAAGTCAAGAAGGGTGGGTGCATCTTTCCAATCATCGCAGGAATGAGCCTATGCGGTACTCGGTTTCAATCTTCCAGTCTAGCGACTTCTCAGGAAGCTTGATGATTTTTGCCCTGCCATTCTCCATCTGAGGAAGGACAATAGCTTCTTTCTGCAGCATACTCCTGGCAAAGTATGCCCGTGGACCAAGATTAGCCCTCAAAAACTCCATGAAATCCATTAAAATTATCTCATACCTCGTGCTGTATGGATGCCTGGCAGCTATGCGTTCCCTCTCTTCCCAGACTACATTGAGGTGAATGCCTGTGTAATGCTGGTAGTTCTTTCTTGAGAGGTCCCTGAAATCGGCGTGCTCAATTATCCGCAGGCCCTTGATTCGCTTAATCCTTGAGCAAAGCCACTGGCTCTCTTCAGAACCGTATGTGACAATCTGCACTCCGTATATGTCTTCTATAAGACCATCACGGAGCATGGCGAGTTTTCTGAATTCATCAAGAGCCGCTATCCCATGGTTACGCACGACGCCGTCAAGCATCTTATAAGGTATCTTGCCTGCAATCCTGCCTGGAACCTTCTTTTTCGCGCATATCAAAAAAGGCTCTGCCAATATGCCGGAGGGGTTCATATAGAAATCAAGATTAACAGGCTCTTTCATCAGCCGTATACTCTCTCTGCTGTCGGACCGCGACAGGATATTTTTTAGTTTACGCTGGTAATCAGCCAATTCATCCGCGAAATCAGAGCTTAATGAATGGTAGCAGTCAGGATCTTTCCTGCATCTTTCAAATTGACACAAGGCAGAATCTATCATTTGCATCTTGCCATAATAAGATTTGACTTCAGTCTCGAGGTTGTCCGTATTCAGCCGTGGATAGATTTTGTGCAGGAGAAATCCTATAAATTGCCTGTGCTTATCCTCAGCTACGCTTCGCTTCTCCGCTATGAACTCCCCGAAGAGCGCCCTTTCTCTTGATTTCCTTTCATGACCAAGGGGGTTTGCAGCTGCAATCAGCTGGCTTGGCAGGTTGAAAGACCTTGCATGTTTACTGAAATAGTCAAAATCCCTTTCTGTCAGTGTTTTGAGTGTGGGTAAGGATGCCATAGGTCATCATTGCAAGTGGAACTTCATAAGCTTTGCGTAATCCCAGTAATCAAAATCGCGTGATTCCCTGCCTTTAAGCGGTTTTATTATGCCAAGACTTAAGTATTCCTGGTATCTCTCAAAGATCCTATTGTATGTTAGCATCTGCTCGTACCATCTATGCCTCAAGAAAGGCTCTCTTAAGCTTTTTGGTTTCTTTGGTCTTTCACCTCTCATTCTAATGCCGATAAATCCCTTGACCTGGTTGTCCAACCAGCGACTGCCCCATATCTTATCTGTGATACCCTCAAACCCGCCAGTGTTCTTTTCATATTCCAATAATTCGCGCTTACGCTTTTCTGCAAAAATTGGACTTACATGAAATAGTTCATAATGAATTATTCCTTGTCTTAATAATTCTCTCGCTGCAAACATGGCGCATTTCATGCTTGAAATAAGCTGCGCATAATTATTTAAATAAGACGGCTCCTTTATGCTCATAATTTCAGTTTTGTATGAATACCCAATTTTGTCAAGATAATATTTCAATAGAAGCCCCAGATAGAACTTCTGCAGATTAGTGGATTCATTTGGTTTGCAGTAGCCGATGATCACGTTAAGAACCTCATCTGTATCCTCGAAATAAATGAACCTCTGCTTGTTTTTTCTATGATAGTAATTATGGCTCTTAATATTTTTAGCTACATTCTCAAAATCCTTTCTTGCCGCGTACATATCAGACTGCATCAAGGCGCTAATTATATGTTCCATAGTCTTGGGCTGTGTACCGCTCAGGTTGCAATACCTAAGGTAGGTGTCTTTTATTTTCTCTGTGCTTTGCAGAAGCTCAAGAGCCCTTGTAATAACAAGCTGCGTCTTTGCAGCTGCGAAGGCTCTTTCCGAATATGAATACCTCACAGAATCAAACAGGAAATGATAGAGCTTATTGTTCATGCTGGCTCCTATCAACTTAATGCGATTAAGTGCCGCTGATAACCCCTGATTATGCCTGTAAGCATCCAATTCAAGCTGATGGTATTTCTGAAGGTTCTCTGTTGGAGCCAAAGGTGCCATACGCTGCAAGGCTTTTTTTATCTTGCCAACAGGCAGCTCCGCACCCATAGTCATGCAGTTATGTGTGCGGTCATTGAGCCGTACAATTAAGGCATTCATCGCAGTCTTGAGGTCCCCTGTCCTAATCATCCTATGGCTCTCATCCTGATAATCAAGATATGTCCGTCGTGTCATGAGGTTATGCACTGAGATGATATCTTCAATATCTGCGTACAGGCGACATCTCTCTTCTGCAGGAGCATTGTTTCTCTTGATAATGTTTTCTGCCAAATTACGAAAATAGCTTGCCTGGTATCCCAATTCAGCTTTAAAAAAGGCTTCAATCTGTTCCCTATTTATTCTTGCCAGTGCCTTGAGCTTCGCAGATTTTGGCCAAATATCTAGTGTATCTATTATCCTCTTGCCAAGCCGGTTTTTTCTGGCTGAAGAGATCACCTTGTAGCTTAAGTGCTTATCACGGATGAATTCCTCAGCTATAGGGTCAACCTTTGCCTCCACAGTGTCATGCACCAACCCGGCAATGAGAGTGACTAGATGAGAATTGCCTTTCATGGCTACAGCAACAGGATGGGTCAGATAAGATTCACCAGAAGCACGTTTTACCCCTGCGTGATATGGAATTAGGAAACGCAAGACAGCTGATATTGTTTCTAACTCAAGCGTTGTCCTCAGATTCTTTTGCCAGGGATTTGCATGAAGCAGCCAAGCCAGTTCACCGCTCCGCTGCTTTGCTATAGCTCCATCAGGATCGCTTAGTTGAGCCTTTTCCAGCTCTCTCAAAGTATTCTCAAGACCATCTTGCATAATAGAGGAGAATCAAGGTATCTTATAAATTTTGTCACTATGTAGTGAGGTTCCTTCCAAAAAATCAACTATCTTATGCAAATCTTCCAAGCAAAGCGATTTCACTGGATAATCGAGAAGATCCCCAAATCCTTTTTCAGTCATGGCTTTCCGCGCGTGGCGTTTCGTGAAATCACCATTCTGTGTGAGAGCGCCTATAATTGCGTTCTTCACAAGCTTATCATCCTGCAATAAGAAAGACTGTGATGCTGAAATCGGCTTTGGCGTCAATCTGACCATGCAGGATATGATGTCTGGCTGTGGCTCATAGCTCGCTGGCATAACCTCCTCCAGGACTTCGATGGTGAAAAACTGCTGACTCAGGAAACCAATCTTGTTTTCATTGTCCAAAATCCTCTTTGTGAAATTCTTTGGAAGCAGAAGCACTGCTTGCCTGAATCTAAGGGTGAAGAGCAGCCTCATGAGCGGCTCTGAGATGGTATAGGGCAGATTGCTTAACAAGACATCGAACTTGATTCTCTTCAGTTCAGCTAGTGCATTGCCTTCGATAACTCTCACATCCCTGAGCTTCTTCAGGTGAGGTATAAGATCCTTGTCAAGCTCAATTGCAGTGATGCTTTTGCATTCAGGTATCTTTTCGGTTATGGTTCCGATTCCGGCTCCAACATCAACAACAGAATCATCCCTTTGTATGCCTGCTGCATCAATCATTCTTCTTATTGCTCCCTCATCTATGAGGAAGTGCTGATCGAGTTTCGTTTTGGGGACAACGCCTGCCGGAAGTTTCATATTTGCATTATCTCAACTGTTAGTGTCTGTCTTGGGTTTTTCAAGAGATTGACAAGCTTTCGGTCCAAGTCTTTTGCAGCCTTGTCAGCATTAATCGCGTAGGTCCTTTCATCCTTAAAGCTAGTTTTCCTTATTACCATCTCATACTTGCTGGAAAAGCCAGGGTTCGCTGTCGCGTGAACTTCCTCAGTTATGCTCCCTGCTGTGAATCGTATAGCAATCCTCCCATCAAGAGCATAAGGCATCCGGTCTGCGCTTACAGCAAGGATACAATCGCCTCTCTTTGTGAGATCCTTGTCACAAGTCACTTCTATAGTATTCCTATGCAATGAAAGAACATTCTCATGCCCGTGTGCCTTGATTATCATTTAAGTACAGAATTTCAAAGAATAATAAAAATATTACCCGACAATCCGCCTGACATCAGTCACCTCAGCGGAGTTCACGCCCGATATCTCGCTTATCTTTTCCTCGAGCTTGTCTGTTCCTCCTTTGCTTTCATCAAGAACGAACTTGATGTCCACGGCTTTCAGGCCGAACGCGACAGGAGTTATCTCAGTCTTGGTTTCCACATCGCCTGCGAAATCCTTTATCAGCGCCATTGCCTGCGTCTCTATGTCATGAAGCGGGCTTTCAGGGCTTTCAGGCATGATCCTCATAGATACTATTATCTTTGCCATCTTAATTGGGACCCGTAAAGCCGCATGAAGGGCATTTGTACCTGGCTGCGATTTCCCTGCAGTGCCTGCACCGGACTATCTCAGACTGGCTGCACTGCGGGCACTTGAACTTAGCTCCGCCCTTCTCATTGGTAATGTCTTTTTTGCATGATGAGCACAAAGTCTTCTCCATTTTATCACCTTCATCTCTGAAAAAGCCCTTCATTTAAAAGGCTTTTCTTTTTAATGAGTCCCCTAACCCACAGAAAGACGGAGGAAATCTCAGAGTGAAAACCAAAGCGCAGCGGAAAATTCTCTCTTTTCAAGTTACAACAAAAGATTATAAAGACTTCCTTAACCATTGAGAGAGGGGGGTAGAAAGATGGCAGACGCGGATGCATTGGCAAGCATTAGGCAGGAGCTGGCAAAGCTGCCGCCCATACCTGAGATGCCGCCAAAACAGGAGAAGAAAGGGTTCTTCCAAAGACTCTTCAAAAAGAAAAATGACAATTCTGAAGACCATTTTAATCCAAAGTTAGAGAGCAATATTGTAGAGAGCAATATGGAGGACTTCCTTTCAAAGCTCAAGCAGGAAGACCTATTGGCATTGAAGGAAGGTGAAGCAAAGAGAAGCGGCACAAGCCTTCCAGCCAAGGGTCCGCTGGATGATGATTTCATTGAGGCAATGCCTGAGCCCTTAATGCAATTGGAAAATGATAAGCTGTCCCAGATTGAAGAGGATCTTCAAAAAAACTTGGGACATGAAGACACCAAAGCCATTCCGCCCGCATTAAATACTGACTTAAGGTATATGGAAGCTTCAATAAGCCGTCCCGTTATGGACACAGGGCTGGAACCTGAGAAGACGCCTGAGCCAAAACAGCCTGAAATAACAGAAAAACCTGTCAAGAACTGGAAACAGCTCAAGATGAGAGAGAAAAGGCTCCTCCAGAAGGAGCGCATGCTAATAAAAAGAGCCACCATCATCGAAGCCCGTTCAAAGAAGATTGACGAGAAGATAAAGAGAATCGAGAAAGACAAGCAGGAAATTGATGCACGCGAACAAGAGATAGTGGAATTGGTAGCATCACTTGAGAAGGACAGGGAAACAATTGACCAGAGGATTGAAGCTCTCCATAATATCGAGCAAAGCATAAAGCAGAAGAAAGATGAAATTGACAAGCTAGACCACCAGGTCTCTGCGCGAGAGCTGGAACTGAAGGATACAGAGAGAAGGTTACGGGATACTGAGAAGGATATTGCAGACCAGAGGGCGGCTCTTGCCAAGGAAGCTATTGAACTAGACCGAAAGAGAGAGATTTGCAAAGCAGAGATGGATAAGCTTGAGGACATAAAGAAAAGATTGGCAGATATCGAACAGCGAGAGAAGAGACTATCAGAAAGAGAACAATCAATTAAGCAAGCAGCACAGGAGTTGGAGAGATTTAAGGCGATGAAAGCTGACATAAAAAGGATGGAAGAGACGCACCAGAGACTAAAGGAGCGCCTTTCAGAGGACTGGAAGAAACTCTCATCCATCCATCAAAAAGCATCTGAGCAGCCAGAGAACAGTCTTTCAGTTGCAGTAGAGCCTGTCAAGCAATCTGAATCAAGGGCAGCAGCTCCTTTGAAGATTGCTGTAAGCGATGTTAATGACACCATTGTTAAGGTTAGGGAGCTCATTAATGCCAGGCAGTTCGATGCTGCATCAGTTGAAGTTAGAAAGCTTATGGACTTCTACACGTCAATTCCGGACAGCTATGCAGAAAAGAGGCAGATATACTACAGCATCCTAGGCTTGAGAAATGAGCTTAAGCTCTCGGAACTCTGAGGTGAATGATGCCTGATTTAAGGGATATCCTGAAAAAACACGGGTTAAGCCCCTCTAAAACTAGAAAAACTGGCATTCTAAAGAGTCCTGCAAAGAAGCCTGAAAAGAGAGTCATTAAAAAACCTGTTCAGCCAAATACAGTACAGAAGCACATAGTGCTTAAAGCTGATGATGCAAGGCAGCTATTCTTTGACCTTCCTAAAGAACACCGGTTCTGGCTTAAGAGCGGCAGGAGGCTTAAAAACTTAATGGAGCTTTTCGAGGAGCTAAAAGTAATGTCTGATACGGTTTTCTCCCATCATGTCTCAGAGAATAGGAATGATTTTGCTGCGTGGATAAGCGATGTATATAAAGATGGTCTTTTAGCCCATCAGCTGAAGTCAGCCGAGACAAAGCAGGAACATATCGAAATCATTGCCAGAAGGATTGAAGAGATGAAGTCCCAAGTTCATAAGGCGAGAAGGCCAAAATCCCACATAAAGCCTGACCTGAACTTCCTTCGCAAGAGCTTTAATAAGAGTGAACTGCACACATCGCTTGAAACCAAGCGAAGGATTATCCCAAGAACAATATCACCTGATTACTCATTCATCAGGCTTGATAAGGCATATATTGACCAGAAAAACAGGATAAAAGAAGAATCAAGCTCGCTCAAGGCCCAGCTTGCTGAATTGGAAAAACAGGTGGAAGCAAAAAAGACAGAGCTTGAAAATATCGCAGATTCTATAAGCCAAAAAGAAAAGAAAGCAAGAGAGCTTGAATTGCTGCAGAGAAGGGAAAAGGGATCTGTCGCGCTCGATGCCCTCCAGCAGAAAAACGAAAATATCAGGATCATCCATGATCTTAAGCAGCAGGAGGCTGCTCTAATGTCACAGCTTTCGGAACTGGAGAGATTTGAAGCGAATTTAGCAAAAAAGGCAGAGCAACTTCATGAGAAGGAGCTCATGCTAGCTCATAAGCAGAGAATAATAGAGAAGAAGCACAATATTTTTGGAAACAGCAATATTTTTCAGGATACCAAAGCACTCATATCGCAGGCTGCCTTGCTCGCTAAGGAAAAGCGATACAAGGAGTCAAAAGAGCTTATCTCAAGAGCCAGGGAATCTCTTGCAGAGAACAGCATGCCTGAGGAGGAGCGCAAGCTTGCATACTATAGACTTTTGGAAATAGCCACTGAAGTGGATCTGGCACTCTTAAAATGAAAGACTCGGTCCAGCCCAAAATCGAAAAAGAGTTCAGGTTACCTGCAAAACCGCTTAAGCCAAACCCATATTTCCTGGACATCATGAAAAAAGACTTGACAAAAAAAAAGGAATCATTGAAAGATGAATCGAATCTGTTCAACCTTTATGACATGCACGTGAAAAGTATAAGTAGTATATTCTCAGACTGTCCCAGGGAGCATCAGTTCTGGCTTCATGGCGGAAAGAGCCTGAAGAACTTAAAAGAGCTTTATGACGAGCTTAGAGTAATGTCTGATAATGTTTTCTACCATCATGTATCAAAGGATAAGAATGACTTTGCGAGCTGGGTGAGACATGTTTTCAAGGATGAAAAGCTGGCCCTCGCTCTTCAGTATGCGCTGACAAGAGACGAGTCTCTAACAGCAATTGAGAAACGGGCGGAGGAGCTTATTAAGGAAAGCGAACATGTTGATGCTGCTGTCTTTGAGGATGCCATAAAGAAGATGAAGGAAAAGAACTCCAAGCTTGAGGAGGAGATAAGAAAGAAGAAAGAATGGCTGATGCAGAGGCACAAGGAGATAGAGGAAAGGGAAAAAAAAGCCATAGAGCGTGAAAAAGAGCTGCATGAGAGATACATAGCTCTCGAAAGGCAGGAGAAGGCAATTAAAGCTCAGATGAGGCATGAGCAGGAAAGAATCTCCGAAATGCGCACAGAGGAACAGAAAGTAAGTATGCAGCAAAGAGATGAAGAAAACCTGGAAGAGATGTACAAGCGCCTTGACAGTTTGATTGAAGAGACCAACATGCATCTGAAAGAGGGCAGCATTTTCATGGCAAAGCAGTTGATACCTGAAATAAGGAAGCTGTATATGCAGCTCGAAAAAGGCAATCCTAAGAAACGAGAGTTCTGGTATAAGATCGCTGAGTTGAAAAGGCTGGGTGATGAGGCTGTGCAGAAGGCACAGAAAACGACTAATTTTGCATAAATGGGTTGCTGATAAAAATAGATTGCTGATAATATTGTCAATTATTGAAGAGATATCCTCTATAACCGAATATTCTTTTTAAGTTTTACTCCAGACGAATGTCGAAGGCGAGTTTCGAACGAAGAACTGGTCAAAGTAAAGAAATATAAAGGTATTGCCAATAGCTCTTATAAAACGGGCCAATAGCATAACCTGGATAGTGCGGCCGGCTTCGGTGGGCAACAGCGATGATATGAGTAAATTGCCTGCAAGGCAACCGGTTGATGGGGGTTCAAATCCTCCTTGGCTCACTTGCTTGTTCACTTATATTTGAGGGCTCATCTATCTATAACGTGCCGAGCTATAATTCACAAGTAGTATACACTTAAATACATTGTTGAAGGTTTGCAACCAATAAATATATATTCATGCTCGCTAAGCTATTCACTGAGGTGAGTGCAATGAAGAAATCAGTACTCGATTGGGTTGCATTGATTCTGGTTATAGTCGGGGGATTGAACTGGGGTCTTGTTGGGCTTTTCAAGTTCGACCTTGTGGCAACACTTTTCGGCGCAATGTCTATGCTATCTAGGATTGTATACTCTCTCGTAGGGATAGCGGCAGTCTACCTAATCTACTTTGCTGTAAAGGAGTAGATGATTTTTTTTCTTTTGCATCAATAGCCTTCAGGGTCGTCTGCCTTCTAATTTTTCCTTCAATATTTTACTAACGTTATTTATTTCAGTATTATTCATTATCTCAATAAGCATTATTGTAAGACCAGTCCCAGCAGCTTAATTTGCAGGCAAAATATCAGTAACCTTTATTTACTCGGCTTGTTTCATGTTTGCCATGAAAGGATACATAGTCGAGCCAACATATAAGATAATCGATGGTAAGCCAGTAATCGAGCTTTATGGCAGACTTGATAATGGCGAGAGTTTCCTATCCAGGCATGATAATGTCCCTTATTTTTTCATAAAAAAATCTGATTTGAGAAAAGCAAAAGAGATAAAGTCAGAGAGTACAGATCTAAAGAATTTTGCTGGCGAAGAGGTCATCAAGGTAATTGCCAGACAACCCGCTGAAATTCCTCCATTGAGGAAAGAACTGGAATCTTTAGGGATTGAAACTTATGAAGCAGACATCAGGTTCGCATACCGCTTCCTCATAGATAATGATATCCTTAATCTGATAGAGATTGAAGGTGATTACTCCAGGGGTGATTATGTTGAACGCATCTATGATAGGCCAACAATCAGACCCGCTGAGAAGGCCAATTTCAATACTTGTCTTAAAGTCCTTAGCATCGACATCGAAACAGACGGAAACGCAAAGAAAGTATTCTCAATTGCTATGTACACGAAAAACCATAAGGAAGTCCTTATAGTCGCTGATGAGAAGCTCCCTTATGCTAGCATCTTCAAGGACGAGAGATCTCTTCTTTTGGCATTCACAGAAAAGATCAAGGCGCTCGACCCTGATGTCATAACTGGCTGGAATCTCATAGACTTCGACCTAAAGGTCCTGCAGGATAGATGCAGGCATCATAAGGTGCCTTTTGTCATGTCCAGAGACGGAAGCGAGACTCGTTTTAGGTTCTCTAGGGATTATTTCAGCGCAAGTGCCGCAGAGTCAACAGGTAGGGCAGTCCTCGACGGCATCAATCTGCTCAAGATGGCCTTTGTGAGCCTGGACGACTACAAGCTTGACACCGCTGCAAAGGAATTGATTGGGAAAAAGAAGACTGAAATTGAAGGCAAGCCCGGAAAGGACAGCATCGAGAGGCTCTACAGGAGGGACAAGAAGAAGTTAGTTGAATACAACCTAAATGATGCAGCCCTGGTATATGATATACTTGACAAAAGGGGCATAATAGACCTTGTTGTTCAAAAAACCCTTATCACAGGTCTTCCTCTTGAGAGGGCTAGGGGCTCTGTTGCCGCCCTGGACATGTTATATATAAGGAAGGCAAGGAAAAGAGGGCTCGTGTGCCCTACATCAAACTTCACGGAAACTGAGGAAAAGGTGAAAGGCGCCTACGTGATGGAGCCGAAGTTCGGCATCTATGAATACATTCTCGTCCTTGATTTCAAGAGCCTTTACCCGAGCATAATCAGGACTTTTAATATTGATCCTGCATCACATTCAAGCAAGGGCACAATAGTAGCGCCAAATGGCGCCAGATTCAAGAAGGAGGAAGGCATTTTGCCAGAAATCATCCAGGGGCTCTATGAGTTAAGGGAGAAAGCAAAAAGGGAAAAGAATGATGCGAGAAGCTATGCGATAAAGATAATCATGAACAGTTTCTATGGTGTGCTTGCTAATCCCACTTGCAGGTTTTATAGCCTTGAAGTCGCAAACGCCATAACTGGTTTCGCAAGGGAGATTGTGCAGGAGACTGCCTCTGAGATACGCAAGATGGGCTATGAGGTAATTTATGGCGATACTGACAGTGTATTTGTAGTTAGCAAAGCGAAGTCTGCAAAGGAAGCTGAGGACATAGGAAAGCTCATACAGGCAAAGATTGATGAATACTATACCGCGAAAGTTGAGAGGCAGTTCGGACGCAAGTCATATCTTAACCTTGAATTCGACAAGCTCTACAAAATATTCCTTTTGCCTAAAGTAAGGGGCCAGGAGCATGGAGCCAAAAAGCGCTATGCAGGCCTATTGATAGAAGACGGGAAGGAGAAAGTAGATATTGTTGGTCTTGAATTTGTGCGCCGCGACTGGACTGATCTTGCCAAAGATTTCCAGATGGGTCTTCTTGACAGGATATTCCACAATAAGGATATAGAGGGATTCATAAAGGATACTGTAAAAAAGCTTAAAGAAGGCAAGCTGGACAAGGATCTAGTGTACAGGAAAGCAATCCGCAAGGATCTTGATGAGTATACAAAGACTACTCCGCCCCATGTCAGGGCTGCGCGTATGCTCGATAGTGTAGATACAAGCATAATTGAATATTATATAACTGAGAATGGACCGGAACCTCTGCAGAAACATAAGAGCAGGATAGACTATGGCCATTATGTGGAGAAGCAGCTTAGGCCGATTGCTGAATCCATTCTTGTCCTTTTCGGCAAGAGTTGGAGCGATGTTGTGCAGGAGAAAGGCCAAAAATGTCTTGGTGAATTCTAGATGGCTCGTTTCGATAGGTATGCGAAAGACTACAAGAGCATAATAAATAATAGCGCTAGCCTCTCAGGTGAGGTATTCGAGTATTTCATCAATGTCCGTGTAGGTCTTATTAAGAGTCACCTGTATTCAGAACCTGTAAAAATCCTTGATTTCGGGTGCGGCATAGGCGAGACTGAAAAGATGCTCCGTGCAGCTTTTCCTGGAAGCTCGATAGTTGGAATAGATGAATCAAAGAAAAGCATAGCTGCTGCAAGGAAGCATAAGCTTAGAGGTGTCAGATTCATTGCGACTGCAGAAGTGCCGCATGATGCATTTGACCTCATATACAGCAACGGCACATTTCATCACATACCGAGAAGCAGGCATAAGGCAGTCCTGAAAAAACTTTTTCTGGGAGCAAGAAAAGGCGCAAGCATATTCATTTTCGAAAACAACCCATATAATCCGCTGATGATGCACGCAATGAGAAAAAACCCATTTGATAAGGGAACAAGGGCACTGACGCCTTTTTACCTGCGCGGTATAATGAAAGAGACAGGATTCAGGATTGAAAAGACATGCTTCTATCTGTTTTTCCCAAAATTCCTAAAAGGCTTGCGGCCATTGGAGAAGCGCTTAGGCTGGCTGCCTCTTGGTGCCCAGTATTTTGTTCTTGGCAGAAAGGATTGAGAGCTCTCTCGCGAGCCAGATCAAGGCATAGGCGCTTGAGACAAATCCGCCGGCAACCATTGCCCATGCTACAGATACGAATCCATAACCTAATATATAAACGAAAGCATAGCCGAGAGGTATTGCAATGACTACTATTCTTATGATGTTAATTATCAGCCCAGGCATGCCCTTGCCAAGCCCCTGTGCGATTCTTGCCACTATGACGCCTATTGCCATAAGTGGGTAGGTCAGTACCTCGACCCGCATATATATAGAACCAATATCTATAAGGCTCTTGTTGTCAGTAAAAATGCCTAAAAAGACTCCTGGCATTGCGAAGAAAAGAACTGCGACCGCTCCTGTCATGTATATGCCAAGCCGCACCCCATACCATGACATGTCCTTTACAAGATCCAGGCGTTTGGCCCCATAGAACATGGCCACAAGTGTGGTCAGTGACAAGGATATGGCAACCAAAGGCATTATGGCAAGACTCTCAAGCCTTGACGCGATTCCGAATGCTGCTACAACCTCAGTTCCATAGTAAGCCATGAGCTTTGTGATAACTGCAAGATACACCGACATGAGCACCATCATAAGGCTTGCAGGTACACCTATAGAGAGTATCTCTCTTATTGTCTGCCATGAGAATTTATAGCAACAGAACCTGACTTTTAGATAACTTTTTTTCTGCAGATAATGCCAGAATAGAAGCACGCTGAAAATAAATGAGATGACTGTTGCAACAGCAGCGCCGGCAACCCCAAGACCAAACGAATAGATGAATATAGGATCCAGAATAGCATTCAAAATAAGTGCGCTGATCTGGACTTTCATAGGTGTCCTGGTATCGCCCTGTGCAGCGAAGATGCTGTTCATCATGAAGCTTGCAAACATGAAGAATACGCCGATGAGGATTATTGACATGTAGCTTACGGACAGGGACAGCACGGCTTCACCGGCTCCAAGCAGGCGGAATATTGGCCTAATTGTGAATATGCCTATGATAAGAACAAGAAGACCCATAACCGCGGATATTATCAATCCGTGGACTGCAGTGTTCTCTGCTTCAGCTTTCTTCTTCTCACCAAGAAGCCTTGAAATTCTCTGGCTCGCCCCTATGCCTGCACCTGAATTAAGGGATAGAAGTATGAAAAAGACTGGAAAAGCGAAAGTTATAGCAGCGATTGATGCAGCGCCAAGCCGTCCGACCCAGAAGGTATCTACTAGATTGTACAATGTCTGCACGAACATGCCTATAAATATGGGTAAGCTTAAAGTTATTAGAGCCTTCTTTGGATTCTTGATGAATTTGCCGACATTGCTCTTCATTTGATTACAGCAGGGCGGTCTATATATAAACATTTGGTTGAATGCATTGAAATCAAAATTTCATAAGTGTTAAATATAGAGAGGCATTTATCCAAAAATAGAGCAGGCGAATAAAAGAAGAGGGATTATGATGTTCTGCTACCAATGCGAGGAGACAGTAGGAGGCAAAGGCTGTGATAGATTGGGTGTCTGCGGCAAGACAGAGGATGTAGCCAACCTTCAGGACCTATTAGTATATGTCTGTAAAGGCATAAGTTATTATCTTGTTGAGCTTAGGGCATCAGGGATTAATGATGAGACATCAGATATCTTCATCATGGAAAGCCTCTTTTCTACCATAACGAACGCCAACTTCGACAGGGAATTTTTCATGCAGAAGATAGCCGAAGGGCTTGACATAAAGCGCAGGCTGAAAGAGAAGGTAAAGAGCCAGAATGCCCCTGATTGCGCAGATTGGGATGGAAGTGATTTTGATGAGAAAGCAAAGTCAGTAGGGTTGCTATCAACAATTGATGAGGACCTGCGCTCTCTGAGATGGACCATCATCTACGCTCTAAAAGGCATGTCAGCATACGCCCATCATTCGTATGTGCTGGGTTACAAGGATGAAGGCATTTTCGCGTTCATGGAATCCGCTCTCAATTCTGCGGCATCAGAGACAGACAAAGGGAAGCTAATGGATATTGTAGATAGGTGCGGGGCTATGGGTCTTTCTGTCATGGAGCTGCTTGATAAAGCAAACACTAGCAAGTATGGCACACCAGAACCGACAAAAGTCAATATCGCTGCTGGCATTAGACCAGGCATCCTCATCAGCGGTCACGACTTAGGTGACCTTGACATACTCTTGAAGCAGGCTGAAGGAAAAGGCATTGATATCTACACGCACGGCGAGATGCTCCCGGCAAACGCATATCCATATTTCAAGAGGCAGAAGCATTTGGTGGGCAATTACGGCGGCTCGTGGTGGCTGCAGGGGACTGATTTCGAGAACTTCAACGGCCCGATAATACTTACCACAAACTGTCTCATTCCTCCAAAAGATAGCTACAAGAACAGGGTCTATGTGACAGGTGTTGTAGGATTCCAGGGATTGAAGAGGATTCCGGAAAAGAAGGGCATTAAGGATTTCACAGAGGTAATTGAGTACGCCGCAAAATGCCAACCGCCAAAGGCAGGAGAGCAAGGCACAATTGATTCAGGCTTCGCATACGGCACATTAGCATCGGCAGCGCCTAAGATACTAGAGCTTGTCCAGGCAGGCAAGATAAAGAGATTTGTGGTTATGGCTGGCTGCGACGGCCGCCACAAGGACAGGAGCTATTACACTGATTACGCGAAAGCCCTTCCAGGCGATACAGTCATTTTGACTGCCGGTTGCGCTAAATACCGCTACAACAAGCTTGAGTTAGGAGAGATTGAGGGAATACCCAGAGTAATTGATGCAGGCCAGTGCAATGACTCCTATTCCCTTATTAAGATTGCACTTGCCTTGAAAAACGCTGTCGGTGCAGAAAGCGTAAACGACCTGCCATTGACCTTCAACATCGCCTGGTACGAGCAGAAGGCAGCGCTCATTCTGCTGACATTGCTGCACCTCGGCATCAAGGACATCACGCTTGGCCCCCGATTACCAGCTTTCCTCTCGCCAAACGTAAGGAAGCAGATAGTGGAGAAGACCGGACTCAGGCTTAACTCGAACGTTTCAGAGGATATGCGGCTGCATCTTGGGCGATAAGTATCTTCTTATTGGTGATTTTTTGGCTACCATTCTTGGCGCTGGAGGGAGTGGGTTGTCCATTATTGAATGGCCGAAAGCCGCCACTGGCCGAGTGCCAAAAATCGTGTATTTATAAAAATCGTGTATTTATGTTAATTACTAAATACCCCCACAGGTCAACCCCACGCAGCCTATTTAAGCAGAGATGTTATCTCAAGTTCCATGCTCGTTGGGGTCAACTCTAGCCGGAAGGCATTAGCTTTCGCCATGCGTAACCAGCCATCGCTATTGATAGACTGCGACAGCATCGCCAACCCCCATGCTTTCTTCCATGAGGTGAGGATGGAGAGGCTTGGCGGCGTATACGTGATAGGGATAGACATAATCTACGGACTAAGGGACACCCTGAAGAGAGCAGACAGGATGGCAGCTGAGATCGGCGCCGGATGCATCTGCATCACGTTATTCCACCACCTCTTCAACTACGGCAATCATCGAGAGAACCACGATGTCTACGAGCACTGCTGGGAGCTCATGAAAAGCCTCTCCTCCAAATATAAGGTTATAGTTGGCATCCACCCAGAGCAGCTGTACCTTGCCAAGCGCTATTGCGATAGGATCATAGGCATTAACAATTGACTCATTCTCTCGGCTGTATTCCAAAATGCATCAAATTATCCAACCTTATCAACTATCTAATATCAACTATCTAATATCTTCTGATTTGCTCAATGCATACTGTATATCGCTCGCTTCAAAGCCTATAACCTTAAGGTTGCTCTTATTTATCGCATCATTCACAACCGAGGCAGATTCAAGAACAGCCTTTCCTATCAAGGCATCTTCTATCGCAGTTATCCCTTCTTCAGGATAGATGAAAAAATCTCCTGTTATCCTGATATAACTGATTTTGCCATTATCCAGAGCCCAGTCTATCCTGAGAAGTTTTCCGTTTGAAACCTTATGGTCAATATGCCTTACTACCATTTAGCGGATACCTGTCCATTTTTCATTAGCGTATTTATCTACGCATAGCTTTTCAGCTTCAAGGAATTCGTCTTCAGTAAGCTCGCCATGTAAAAGCCTCATCCCAAGCGCTTGCTCAAAACCAGAAGCAAGATGTTCTGCAGCATCAGACGCACTTACAAGCCTGTTCAGTTCAGCCCGAACAGAAGTAACTCGCTCTGCAGCGCATCTTATCATTTTGTCCCTGAACTTCTCATCAGGGACTTTCAAAACAGAAAACATCTTATTAAGGTCAGTATCGAGCAGCAGCGTACCATGCTGAAGTATTATGCCGTTTCTTCTTGTCTGGGCACTGCCTGATATTTTCCTTCCTCTTGCAACTATGTCATTAATGGGTTTGAACTCAGACACGATGCCTAATGACCGCAGCCCAAGGACAACCCCCTTGCATATCGCTTTATAAGATTCCGCGATGCTTCCTGGGGCTTCGCTCTCAGGCATCACAAGCGAATATGTGATTTCCATATCATGGAATACGGCACCTCCACCTGTGTATCTCCGGACTATTTCGATACCATGATTCTCTGCATTTAACACATCCACTTCCAACGCAAGTGACTGGAAATAACCAATTGTCACTGCAGCAGGCTTCCAGGTATAGAACCTGAGGGTGTTCGGGACATGGCCTTTATATCTAGCGATAAGGATAGCTTCGTCAATTGCCATCTGCATTGCTCCTCGGTCCTCCTTAATAGCCAGCAACCTCCATTCATTCATGATATGCACCTATAAGTTTTGGCATGATAGGAACTCCTTATCAGCGGACCTGAAAGAACATACGAAAAGCCAATATTGTACGCACTACGCATCATAGACTTAAATTCATAAGGGGAATAGTACTTAACCACAGCAGCATGCCTGGGACTCGGCTGCAGGTATTGCCCAATGGTGAGCATATCGCATCCGGCCTCCCTAAGGTCTTTCATTGTTGCAATAATCTCTGGAATCTCTTCGCCCAGACCTACCATAATCCCTGATTTTGTGATTATTGATTCATCCATCTCCTTGATTTTTTTCAACACCTGGATTGACCTGCCATAATCCGCCAGTGGCCGAAGCTTTCGAAAAAGCCTTTTCACAGTCTCTATATTATGGTTCAGGATATCTGGCTTTGCGGCTACCACTTCTTGCAGAGCATGCCAATTGCCTGAGAAGTCAGATACGAGAAGCTCTATCCTGCATCCAGGTTTTCTTTTCCTTATTTCCCTTACGGTCTTAACAAACTGATTCGCACCGCCATCTTCCAGATCATCTCTTGAGACACAAGTGACTACAGCATGGTTTATCCTCATCTCAGCTACTGCCTCAGCAACCCTTCTTGGCTCATCGGGATCTATCTTGAGCGATCCGTCAGCATCAATCCCTCTTACATTGCAGTAGAGACAATGCCTAGTGCATACATTGCCAAGTATCATGAAAGTCGCATTGCCGTTTGAAAGGCATTCATACCTATTCGGGCAGTTTGCTTCAAAACATACTGTATACAGCCCCTTTGATTTTAATCCATTGGCTGCTTTAAGAAAAGAATCTCTGTTAAAAGATTTTATGTTGATCCAATCGGGAACGCATCCGCCATCCAAAGCGCCCATTTCATCCCTCATATATTCTCTATCACAGGCTAATGCCCTCATTTACTATATGCCGCTATCTTGCTAAGAATGATTTCAGCTGCTGAAACAAGAGGATCATTTATGGAAGCCGAAGCAGGATTATAGCATGTCTCAAGCAAAGATAGCTCTTTTACAGTCATCCTGCTTGTGATGGCAAGCGAAAGCGTACTTATCCAGCCTGAGACATTGCTCCCGCTGACAATCTGACCCCCAAGGATCCTGCCATCTGCGTCTGACAAAAGAAAGCAGGTTATGCATTCATCGGAGGGGTAGTATTCTGACCTCACCTTTCCGGAGTAAATCGCTGAGATTGGCCTCATCCCGAGCAAAAGTACCTTCTCTTCGGTTATTCCGACAGAACCCACATATATGTTTCCGAGTCTGGTTATTGTCGCATTGACATGGCCATTGAAACAGCCGTCATCCCCTGTGATGCCTCTCGCAATCGCCTTTGCCTGCCTCACTGCATTGGAGCCGAGCATGCATGGTTCTGACATGCCGGTGACGATATTTTTAGTCAGGGCACAGTCACCGCAGGCATATATGTCCGGGTCGGATGTTTTGAGAAAATCATCCACGATAATGCCGTTATTTGTTGAAAGCCCAGCATCAACTGCAAGTGCATCATTTGCCTTAAAGCCAGTACAATACAGTAGAGTGTCATATAATATGGTCTTTCCGCATTCAAGTCTGCCTGGGAGTATCTCACTTATGGACACACCCTTATTTATTTCAACCCCTCTTTCAAGCATGTCTTTCTGTACCATCTCAGACATTCGGCTGTCAAGCATACCTGAAAGAACCCTTTCCTTGTTCTCGACGATTACAACCTTTTTGCCAGTCATGGAAAGAGCGTATGCAAGTTCAGTCCCGACAAGACCTGCGCCGATTATAGCAATGCGGCTGCTATGTCCCATCTTTTTGATTAATTCATCCATATCAGCGATACTCCTAAAAGGGATAGCATGCTCAATACCTTTTATCCCCGGTACAATAGGATAGCTTCCTGTTGCGATTATCAACTTATCATACTGTATAGAACAGCCATCAGAAAGCACGACTCTCTTCTGCTGCCGCTCAATTGACAAGGCAGAAGTATTTCTCCTGACTGTGATTCTGTTATCTAAATAATAGCCCTCATCAAAGAGGAATATCTTCTCTCTTGGTGCTATCTCGCCAGACACCACATAGGGCATCGCACAGGGTGAATATTCAAGGTTTTTGGTCTTCTCGATTATGGTTATATTCATTTCCTTATCAAGTTTCCTAAGGAAAAATGCAACGCTCGTGCCTGCAGACCCTCCGCCTAATATTACAGTATTCATCTTGTTTATGCAATGTGACTACATTTAATCATTGGCTGTTTTTTCAGTTCATTAGCAGCAGAAAGCTTGACCTTCATTATCCAGCTTCCATAAGGATCTTTGTTGATTCTGGAAGGCTCATCGAATAAAGCATCATTTACTTCTATTATCTCGCCTGACACCGGGCTTTCTATATGGCCGCTCCATTTCAGCGCTTCAAGCGAACAGTAATCTTCGCCCTGCTTGATCTTGGTGCCCTTTTTCGGCAGCTGGATAAAGACAAACTCTTTGACTTTCTTCGCCGCCTCTTCATTAACACCTACTGTAGCAATTTCTCCTTCCTGAACTACCCAGGAGTTCCCGATATCGAGTCTATCTTTCATTTTTTTCCTCCGCCTTGCCCTTAGTGAGAAGAACGATTATCCCAGCAACAGCTAATGCCGCCGCAATGATTGCTGTCGCAAATACTATATTATTGAGAAGAGCAGGGTTTATAAGAAGAATTGCTCCAAGCGTGAGCATCATCAGCCCCGATATCAGCTTGAGGACCTGGCCTTGCCATTCGTTAAGCTTCTTTGCTCCAAGTGTTATAGTGAAGATTAGCACAATAAACAGCAGAGGGATTACATAGACGAGGTTGTATAAGGCAAGGTACAAGTAGTATTCCCCGGTGCTTATTCCATTTAGAGTCAGTATCCTTGTAAAAACCATAGGAAATCCGGCAGTGCACAACAGCTCATAGCTGTTCGCTGCAATTGCAAGAAATATTGTCCCAACCATCATTGAAGCGAGGGAGGATGCCTTTAGAAGCCCTCTCATCCTGTCAAAGAGCTTAGGTTTGGCCTTCTCAGGTATGGAGAGCGAGACTCCTTTCTTAAAGAAGAAGTAATCCTTGATGTTTATCAGCCCAACAGCAACAGCGATAAGCCCAGCGATTGTGGTTATTACCATAAGCTGACCTATCAGTAGGAATAGGTTTAGCCATGCCGCCATAAAAAAGAAGTATATCAGGCCTGAAAAAAAAACGAAAGTAGTACCTATCAAAAGCATCCTCGCTCTGCTTCTTGCGTATATGAGCATGCTCAAAAGGAAAAAGAGCACAAAGAAAGCGCAAGGGTTGAAGCTGTCAAGCCCTGCTAAGAGGATAGTGAATAGGGGCAATGACATATTGGAAGTGTCTATTTCCCCCACAAAGGGCAGGCTGATTATGGTGCTGTTGTCAGGTGTGATATCCTTAGGCTGAGGCGGATGAGGAGGTATGCCTAATATATTGCTCATTGGGCATAGGCAACCTTTTTCTTTGCAGATGCTAATCTGTTGGTCCAGGTTTTTTTCTATCGCGCTTGCCCCAACAAGGTATTTATCGCCCATGAATACTATAGGATAAACGCTGTCCTGTACACCGTATATTTTCTTGTATTGCAGGAATAATTCCTTGTTGGCATCTTCGGTTACATCATGCACTTCCAGACCTATATTGTGCTTGTCTTTCATGGATTCAAGGAAGGGAAGTATTCCTGTGCACTGGGGGCATCCGCCGATTATGAAGGCATGTATACAGAGCTCATTTGGTAAAGAGGAAGGCTCATCAGAGACATTAGAAGCCTGTATTATGAAATCATTTATGCTCTTGCCGCTTCTTAGCACTTCACCGGGATCTATGCAGACTGAACCCATACAGCTCTTTAGCTTATCCTCAATCTGCTGGTTCATGTAGTCAGCATACCCTATCCAAACCTTATCATGGATAAAGGTAGCAGGGACTCCCTGCGCTGAAACACCATATGCCTTTGCCATGTCAGAGAAAAGTTTGGCATTCTCAGGATTCTTCCAGGTCTCATACGATTTTATGTCAATAAGAGGATATTTATTCTTAAGCTCATCAAGGAACGGCTTCTGGTGTGCACAGTGCGGGCAGCCGTCGCCGTAGAAGAAATAGATCGTGGCAGTTTTTTCTGCTGTAGCATCAGCGCCCGCTACAAGACAAGCCAGAACAGCAGTTATTATCAATATTCCTATCAATATTCCTTTCCTATACTGCAAAAATGATTTTGTCATTTTGTATGATAATCCTGAAATGCTTTATAAATATTTGTTTCATAAAGTGAAATTACCTTGCTAAAAGATTTCACTTATTGAAAATCTCCTTGTAATCATCCTGCAGATGGATTATGTTTGTCATGCCGCTTTTCTCCTTTCTTATTATCCCCCTGGATTCAAGCGACAGGAGTCTCCTGTGCAGCCTCACAGCATCCATTCCACAAATTTTTTTGAGCTCGTTCTGATGTATGCTGCTGCCCTTCCCAATAAGTCCAGTCATTATCCTCCTCTCATCAGAGTCAAGGAAGTTCAGTGTTCTCTCTATGTTGCCATATATCTTTTGTTTCTGCCTGAAAAATGACTTTGACAGGAGATAGTATGTTAACACACCAACAAAGACCCCAAGGGAAGTGAGTATCGCTATCACAAATGGGATAGATGTCCTGCAGCTGCAGGATGTGCTGAAATTCTCTCTTATTATATAGACTGATAAAGAAACTATGAATATAAAACCCATCAATAGGCCGACTGCCAGGATTATGTTAAATATGTCCTCGCTCTGCTCCATATAGGTGCCGGTTAAGCTTAGGGATATTAATTTCTTGCGAATGCATAAGGGAGATAGATTTTTCCGGTTGGCGGATTCTCCCTTAACACCACCATCCCAAGTTTTGATCTCATAAATCAGTATCGGGTCTGCTGTGGCGAATCTTCGGCAATCGCAGGAAGAATGAAGCCCGTTGACTCGGGAGCAAAGACCACCTTTATCAAGCCAGTCAAGGCAGAGAAAGGATATATCTAAACATATATAAGGCATTAATATCCCCTCTTTTAATATTATTTTAATTGTCATATTATGGCACTAAAGAGTTATATGCATAGCACTATTCGCCATAGATGACCAAAGCATAGCTATCTGAGATTGAGTCCTCCAAAACAGCACTACATTGATAATATGAAAAGTCTGGAACAAAGAGTGACTGGTTAATGTCTATCACTACCTAGTTCTTCAGAACAAGAATTCATCATGGCACCTATCGAGAACAGAACTTCCTAAAACCAATTCTGATGTTCGTGCCATTGATGCTTGGGAAGGAGTGGTTGTATTTATGTGTTTGCTTTTGTGGTAAAAAGAGCTTAAATATTTCCTGTCGAACCCTTATCACATGTTATCTGTAATTAATTTGGAATTTGCACTACTTGAATAAAACGAGTTTGTCGCCTAAACTGAAAACAACTAAAACGAACGATGGGGGGATTTCCGAGTCCTTCGGACAGATTGCCTTTTTCTGCCGAAAAAGAGATTTATATTGGGCGAGAAAACCTAACCTAAAATTATCTTCTCAACTTCCTGCTTTGCTTTTTCTAACTCTTCTTTTGCTTCTTTCTGCAATTGTTCTGTTTTTTGCATTCTCTTTTTTATTTCTTCAGCTATTTTATTTTGAACAGCAAGAGGAGGGAGGGGGATTTTAAAATTCTCAATAGTTTCTATCGTTA
>Ga0209381_1002236_pt1 | contig 25392 bp, 11 predicted proteins | sample DewCreD2012metaG_FD_184111 | JGI IMG/M metagenome (GOLD analysis project Ga0209381, IMG submission 184111) | Hot spring sediment bacterial and archeal communities from British Columbia, Canada, to study Microbial Dark Matter (Phase II) - Dewar... ...
TTGAACTCGAAGATTCAGATGATCAAATCCAACGCGCGGGGCTTCCGCAGCTTCGACAACTATCGAATTCGCATCCTGTTCTTCTGCGGCAAGCTCAACCTTTACCCATTATGAAGCCGGAAGAAGGCATTACAGTTGAAGCACCCCGTCTCGACGCTAATGGTTTTTGCCCCAGTGCTGTGGATGGCTTGCGGATGCATTCGGCGATGTGATCAGGCGGTGAATCGGTTTTTTTGATATTTCAATTTCCCAATTTTAAGACCCTTTCCCCAGCAACACGGGCCGCTTGAAGAAACTCCACTGAGTTGGTGTGGCATGTGTAGCCGTCAGGCACCCGCATCAGGTCTACATTCGGAGGCGACAGCGTTGCCGAGACAATCATGATCCTCGTGTGTTCGGTGCCCCGCACGATGTCGATGCGTTTTGGAAAATTACCCCCATTCACATCCAACCACGCTGTCGCAACCACATCAGGTGATTCTCGGTCGATAATCCGAATTCTTTTGCACTGAACTCCGTCGAGGGTTTCATCCCCGAGTATCACCCTTTCGTCTTTTTGCTGCCTCATCAACCTGAGAACCTTCCTCAATGGGGGAGGCGCATCAATGTGGAGATAGCTCCGCAATTGCGGACTAATTACGTCCAGTGTGTTCGAGCTAAGATTGACAAGGGCGGTCAGTTCGTCGAGTCCAAGTTGGCGAAGTGCCTGTTTGGCTTGTTCCGGGGGACCGCCAAATTCAGTGACACGAAAATCACACCGGGCGTTGGTGCCGTTTTGACAGAATGTGAAGTCCGCAGACCATTGGGAGTTGGTGTCGCTATACTCGACGCGGGTCTTGGCTGTGAATCCGTTTGTCGGCGTATACACTTCCCCGATGGACAAGTTGAAAGCTAATGCCCCACTCGCCAGGTAAGGTAGATTCTGGCCCTGTGTCGCCGCGCAAATGAGCACTGATGCGATGATGATGTGTCGCCAACAAATAGGCACTTGGATCGTTCTCATGGGGAAAAGTATTTCGGAATCGCTTGGCCTGGCGTCGCATCGGGCATTGGACCGCGCTTCAGCATGTTGTTCGTCATTTTACTTGGCAGTATGCGTGCCTTGGTTGGCTCGCAGGTTCATCTATTCTGGTTGAAAGTAGTTTTGCCACGATTCAATGGGTTGATCGTCGTGTAGCCACCATTCTTTCTTTTGGCCAGTCGTCTCCTCATCAAAGACGAAGACGGAGGAACTGTCGTAATGGCTATATTGTTGCTTCCTGAACACCAGCATTTCGCCAGCGGTGAAATGAGAAAATGCGCTGGTGAAAGCAACTTTCACTCGGTAACGCTGACCAACAACGAATGGGGTAGTCCGCCAACTCATAATCGAGGGGGTGTTTCAAGAAATGTCGAGGGTGTTGGAGCAAAATACTGGATACCACCGCCGGCACCACGAGCGGCGGCTGGGACAGCCGTGTTGCCCGCTGTGCTCGCAGCCGTCGACTGCAGAACAGTGGTGTTTTGCCCCGCAGTGAAAAGGGTCGAGACGCGACCCGCAGGATCCACACCTATGGCAGTGGCCGGGGTTCCAACCGGAGCGAAGTAATTGCCAACAGGATTTCCGGGCACTTGATATTGTATCACTTGGCTTCCCTGCGGAAGCGTCGTGACCCGAACAGACTGGCTGAAATCAACACCATTAAGATGGCTGGCGATTCTGTCTGGAGCCCATCCGGCAGCTTCATAAAAGCCTTGAGCAACCCCTTGCCGCATCGTTTGAACACCTGCATTGAGTTCAGGGGCAACCGCTGTCATCGTGAAACCACCGGCCAACCCGAGGGTTCCGGCTCCGATGTTCAAGTAGCCCCAATTGTTGCCCTGACTCACCTGGTCAATACCTGTGCCAATCGCGTAGCCAGAACGCCCGGCGTTCATCACCTGCAATCCCTGATAGGTGTAAAGCGCACCTTCGGAACCATACCGCGCCATTTGGAATGAGCCTAGCGTCGCCGCACCAATCAAAGCCTCCCGACCCGTCGTGGCCAGAATGCGGCTGCCCGTGTATTCCCAGCCCTGAAGTTGGGTGGTGTCTGTCCAACCTGAAGCATCTGTTCCGCCGAAGGTGAAGGTATTGGCCACAATTTGCTGGCCACCTTGCCACCCTTCTTGGAATCCGCCGGCCACCCCGCCGCCGTAATAGCCCGCCATAAATGCCGAACTGGCGTTGGCAGGAACGGACGCATCAGTCCATCCAGCGTAAGCTCCTTTTCCCAACCTCCCGTCCGGGTCAAAGAAATTGACAGGGTCGCCATCGGCGAACGCATATAAACTCGGGTCGGCGTCGTGACCATAGGGATCGCACGAGATGAACCGCCCGGCCACCGGGTCGTAATACCGGGCGCCCAGCCAATACAGTCCTGACCGATCAGGCCAGCGCCCACGCCAGGCGCTGGCACTGCCCAAGTCGCCGTTGTCGGACAATGACAGCGGACGATATTCCGGCACGGCGCCGTAACCCGTGGGACGCGAACCGTTCCAGTTCATGGTCAATTCCACGGTATCGAACAAACCATGCACGTTGCCCCGGGCATCGCTGACGACTGGGCGCACCACGCCAACGTCGTCCACAACGCCATCGTAACCGCCCGTGCCGTTCATGCCGCCGTAGCTGCCGTTGAGATCAGGACCGCAAATCTTCCAGCGAGCCTTGCCGCTCACGTTGACGCCGAGTTCCAGAAACTCCACTCCGGGATCGAAGTAGGAGGCAATCACCTTGGGCTGATTGGTAAGGGCGAAGCCATTCGTCACGATGACCGTCGTGGTCTTGAGCCTCCGTCCGAGGGCGTCATACACCGCGCTCCAGTTGTAGCCGTTGTTCTGGTCATCCACCTCCGTCGTGGCAATCAACCGGCTCCGCGCATCCCAAGTGAACGTCTGCACCCGGTTCGTCTGCCCGAGGCTGTTGCGCCAGATGCGATGGCTCAACTGCCCTTCCGCGAAATGGCTGACCGTCGTCTGGTCCACCGCGTTGTTGGTGAATGTCACGCTCGTGTTGGTCGTGAACATACCGCTGCCGTGCCGGGCGGTGGCGGTCAGCGTGCGCGCGCCGGGACGCAATTCCATCTCCGTGCGCCACTCCGTCGGCCAGTTGGGATCGCCCGTGGTGAAGGCTTGGGGTGAAACTTCTTTGGGTGCTGGCGCGTAGGCCAGGGCGGACGCCGCCAGCAGCGCGAAAAGGAATGGGAGCCTGCGCCTCATTTCAATTGACCCGCATGCCTTGGTTGGCTCGTTAGTTTATTTCTTCGCAAAATAATCATGGTAAAGCCGTCTAGCTTCGGCTTCGGAGATTGGATTCGCAAACCGAAGGTCAAAATGCCAGTAAGTGCCACACTGCTCGCATTTGTGCAGAAATGTTGGTCCGGCTTCGTGAACAGCGACACGCTCCGGTGGCGGCCATGCACCGCTATACGCTCCACGCTTGCAGGCTTCGCATCCTTCAATATCTCGTGTGTTATTGCTCATTAGTAATACCTCAATGGCGTCCATGACCCGTTGGGTCCAAATTGGAAAAGGACACTTCCACTTGGCATCGGGTTGCCGCCAGGCGTCACGAATTCACGCGTATTGTTAAGCAAATAGCCACCAGCTTGGCCCTCCAATCTAACGGCAGTGTTGCCCCCTAAAAGAAAGTTCGGATTAACCTGCCCGCCCATCATGGCGTCTGCTACTCCGGGCTGTGTGAAGTTCAAACCCTGGGTTGGAAACACGATCCCATAGCCGTCGCCACCGGTGGCATAGGCCCGCGTTATGGACGGAGCCTGACCTGATAAGCGAGCCGCATCTCCGGTGTTACCAACTGAAGCCATGTCATCCAATGGGGTGAAGAAGTGTGAACTTCCAGATCGACCAAGGGTCGCGTTTGGCCTGTCAATGTAAGGCATAACATCTCCGCCAAAAAAGTAAACTCCGCGTTCTATGTTCGCCGCTTGTCTAACGCCATTTACAACTTCTCCCGCCCGTCCAACTCGCCCTGCCTGCCCAAACTCACCGCCGATCAACAGGCTGCCGATGCCAACGGCAGAGTAGCCCGCCCTATACGCCCACGAATTGTCCGCCCCGCCAGTAAGCGCGGTGCCGGCCATGCCCAGCCGCTCCATGGAACCGCCGTAATTATTGTAGGCAAACTCCCGATCAACCAGACTGCTCAGCCCATACGATGCAAACGCGCCCACATCGTAAGCTGTCTGCCCCAGGCCCATGACTGTGTTGCCAAAGCCCTCCGCATAGCCGCCCAGATTCTGATACGCCCAGTCCGGTGCAAAGGGCGAAGCGATCGCGTAGCCCAGTGCTCCGAGCGTGTTGTTCACCAAGCCCGCCGCGCCATACAACAAGTCCATTCCGCCACCGCCCACGCCTTTGCCCAGCCTCCCATCCGGGTCGAAATAATTGATCGGGTCGCCCCCGCCGAAGGCATACAAACTCGGGTCGGCATCGTGACCATAGGGGTCGCAGGAAATGAATCGCCCGGCCACCGGGTCGTAATAGCGCGCACCCAGCCAGATCAATCCTGAACGATCCGGCCACCGTCCGCGCCACCCCACCGCCGCGCCCACGTCGCCACTGTCCGAGAGCGCCAGCGGACGATGCTCCGGCACCGCCCCGTAGCCTGTCGGTCGCGACGTGTTCCACTGCATCTCCGTTTCCACAGGGTCATACGTGCCCAGCACGTTCCCTCGCGCATCGCTGACCAATGGACGCACCACGCCGATGTCATCCACCACGCCGTCCAAACCGCCCGTGCCGTTCATGCCGCCGTAGCGGCCATCGAGGTCGGGACCGTAAACTTTCCACCGCTGCTTGCCCGCAACCTTCACGCCGAGTTCGAGGAATTCCACGTTCGGGTCGAACAAGGAATTGATGGTCTTTGGTTGAGTGTTGAGGGCGACACCATTGGTCACGAGCACCGTCGTCGTTTGCAACCTTCTCCCGAGTCCATCATACACCGCGCTCCAGTTGTAACCGTTGTTCTGATCGTCCACCTCCGTCGTCGCGATCAACCGGCTCCGCGCATCCCAGGTGAAGGTCTGCACCCGGTTCGTCTGCCCGAGGCTGTTCTTCCACACCCGATGGCTCAACTGCCCTTCCGCGAAGTGACTCACCGTCGTCTGGTCCACCGCGTTGTTCGTGAACGTCACGCTCGTGTTGGTCGTGAACATCCCGCTGCCGTGCCGGGCGGTGGCCGTGAGCGTGCGCGGGCCGGGACGCAGTTCCATTTCGGTGCGCCATTCCGTGGGCCAGTTGGGATCACCGGTGCTGAACGTGTTGACCGGGAGCGCGCGGCCATCCAGCGCCACGCTCACGCTGCCATACTGCGGCGTGGCATTGAGCCGCCCTTGCGCCGGACGGCGCACCACGTTGTTCGTCTCGCGTTCGATGCGGTTGAAACCGTCCAGCGTGGCGGTCCATTCCGCGCCGCCGGTCTGCGGTTCGGCCATGCGGGTCAACACGCCCGGGCCGCCGTCCGCGCCCTCGTCATAGCCGAACACATTCGTCCAGCCCTTGGTGGCATCAAGGTTGAGACGTTCGGTGGCCAGCCGACGGGACAGCGTGGCGTAATCGTAGTTGCGGTAATCCGTGAAGTCCTCGCGCGCCAGCGTGTGCGTTTTGGGTGAAATTTCCTTCGGCGCGGGCACGTGGGCGAAGGCGGACGCCGTAAGCAACAGGAGAATAAATTGAAGCCAGCGGATCATTGCGTTATTTCATCGCGGACATAGCCGGAGCGGTCGCATCCCTGACCGAAAGCGAACCGGGCGTGCTGAGGTGAAACACACTCGCGCAAAAACACGCCTGCGGGTTGACCGGGAAAACAGTCCGAGGCGGGCAAGCTGCTGGGATGTTCAGTGTGAGGTAGATGAGCTTTCCCTCCGCGCGAGGGGTTCGTAATCGAGAAGCTGCTCCGGCGTCCAGTTTTGTTGGCACGATTGTTCCTATGGTTGGCGTGTCGAGTTTATTTAGTGCGAAAAGGAATGGGAGCCAGCGCGTCATCGCGTTTACTTCAGGTCTCAACTGCCTCAAATAGGGTAGACCAGAGTTGGGCCGCGGTTGGCCCGTCATCCATGACATGCCATGCGTTGGTTTCTCCAGTAGGCTCATTGCGTAACCAATAGCGCGTAAGTTCAAATCGCGGGTCGTAAGTCGACTTTTCGAACACAACCACGTCACCTTCGTTCAATACATGATTTAGATACTTGATGGTCTTTTTGACCTTGTATCTACGCCCTTCGATGAAAAGTGTCTGCATACGCAATATTTAACGGGTTCCAGACGCTGGCGGATTTTGAAGCAATGTGCTGCGATCGGGTATGTAAAACTGGCGACCGCCGCCTTGAACGTCAATGGCCCATCCGTTGACCGACCAAGTATCTATCGTTGAAGCCGCAGTGGAGTCCAGAGCACGGACAGGGGATCCCACCGTGAAACCCCTCTCTAGCACATCATTGTGACTGTAGATACCGAGCGTGTTTGCTGGCGTGCCCGGTGTGGTAAACCAGCGCCCAACACTTTGGTCGGGAAGGCGAAACTGGGTTAATGGCATGCCCGCCGGTAAATTCACAATGTTTACTGGCGAGTTGAAATCCACCGCATTCATAAACGAGCGAAGGTTTTCTTGAGGCACGCCAGAACCGGCAAAGAAGTCCAGTGCCACAGTCTGTCGCTCGACAAACGGCACAAAGCTAAATTCACTCTGGGTTGGCATCCACCCTCCCGGAGGCGGCGTGAAACTGCTGGTGGGCACATCATCAAACAGGCGGACTACTCCCTTGCCCAAGCCTTTCAGCGCGTCGCCCACGCCCGGCACCCACGCCACCACCGAGGCCGCCATCCCAAAGCCCGTGCCCCAGCCTAGCCCCTCCGTGCTAATCGCGTTACCGGCGGCGGCGGTATCACGGATGTCAGCCACCTGCCCCCAATACGGCGTCAGCCCCGCGCTCACCTGGCCGATGAACTGCCCCAGCCCTTGCGCGAAATTCACCGGCTGATAAAAGTCTCCCTTGAAGTAACCGCCGCCAGTGCCTTTTCCCAACCGTCCATCCGGGTCAAATCGATTGATCGGGTCGCCATCGGCAAACGCATACAAACTCGGGTCCGCATCATGCCCGTAGGGGTCGCAGGAGATGAACCGTCCCGCCACCGGGTCGTAATACCGTGCTCCCAGCCAATACAACCCCGACCGGTCCGGCCACCGCCCGCGCCACGCACTCGCGCTGCCCAGGTCCCCATTGTCCGCCAGCGACAGCGGACGATACTCCGGCACCGCGCCGTAGCCCGTCGGGCGCGATGTATTCCACTGCATCTCCGTTTCCACCGTGTCGAAAACGCCGTGGACATTACCCCGGGCATCACTGACGACCGGGCGAACCACGCCCACGTCATCCACCACGCCATCCAAACCGCCCGTGCCGTTCATCCCGCCGAAGCGGCCATCGAGGTCAGGGCCATACACCTTCCACCGAGCCTTACCGCTCACGTTGAGGCCCAGTTCGAGGAACTCGACATTCGGATCAAAGTAGGAAGCAATGACCTTGGGCTGGTTCGTCAGCGCCACTCCGTTCGTCACGATAACGGTCGTCGTTTGCAACCTTCTCCCCAGCCCGTCATACACCGCGCTCCAGTTGTAACCGTTGTTGTTCGCGTCCAGTTCGGTCGTGCCGATCATCCGGCTCCGCGCATCCCAAGTGAACGTCTGCACCCGGTTTGTTTCGCCCGCGCTGTTACGCCAGATGCGGTGGCTCAATTGTCCCTCGGCAAAATGGCTCACCGTCGTCTGGTCCACCGCATTGTTCGTGAACGTCACGCTCGCGTTCGTCGTGAACATACCGCTGCCGTGACGCGCGGTGGCCGTGAGCGTGCGCGGGCCGGGACGCAATTCCATCTCCGTGCGCCACTCCGTCGGCCAGCTCGCATCACCCGTGCTGAAGGTGTTGACCGAGAGATTTCGTCCATCCAGCGCCACGCTCACCGTGCCATACTGCGGCACGGCATTGAGGCGGCCCTGCGCCGGGCGCTTTACCACATTGTTCGTCTCGCGCTCGATGCGGTTGAAGCCGTCAAGGGTGGCCGTCCACTCCGCGCCACCCGCCTGCGGCTCGGCCATGCGCGTCAACACCCCCGGCCCGCTGCCCTCGCCCTCGTCGTAGCCGAACACATTCGTCCAGCCCTTGGTGGCATCGAGTTTGAGCCGTTCGGCGGCGAGGCGGCGGGACAGCGTGGCGTAATCGTAGTTGCGGTAATCCGTGAAGTCCTCGCGTGCCAAGGTGTGCGCTGCGAGCAGGCCATCACCCGTCCAGGACAGGGTTTCAGCGAGACGGGTGGTGGAGTTCACCGCGCTGGTGCGGGCCGTAATGCGGCCCACGCCATCGCGACTGGTCACGTTGACCGACAGGCCATTCATCGTGCGCGTGTTCAACAATCCCGCCGTGCTGTAACCATAGCTGCCATTGGCCCAACTGCCGGCCGTCAGGCTGGAAAGCTGTCCATCCGCAAACCAGCCGAAGTTGTAGCTGAAACCGAAGAAGTTCAGCGCCGTGCGGCGGCCCACCGAATTCCACTGCTGCCCGGCGGCGGAATGCTGGACACCGCCGAGCCTCACCGTTTCACCCGCCAACTGCGCGTAAGGATCGTAGGCACGGCCAATCACCGTGGCCGGCCCGGTGCCGCCCGCAGCGAAGCTTTCGCCGATCTCCGTCACCGCGCCCCGCGCGTCATACTTGCGGGTGCTGATCAGGTTGTGTTCCGGCAACGACCCGCTGTAGCTGTTGGTGACCGGGCGGAGGAAGTCGTCATAGGCGTAGGCGCACACCACGCCGCGCCCGTCCGTGTGGGTTTCGGTCAGGCCCGCGAACGGACTGCCGGTGCCGAACCAGGTGTAGGTGTTCGTGCGGGTGCCGGCGTTGTCGGGGGCGAGGTTCCAGGACTTGAGCAACTGCCCGGCACTGTTGTATTCAGCACGCCATTGCAGCCCGCCCGGCATGGTGCGGTGGGTCAGATTCCCCATCGCGTCGCGGGCAAACGTCGTCAGCGCGTCGTCGCGATCCACGGTGGCCGTCACCCGGTTCAACCCGTCGTAAGAATAAACCGCGCCGCGCCAGGCGGTGACGGCGGCCCCGGCGGCGGAATCCCGTTCCTCATAGGTGAGGTTGCCCGCCGCGTCGAATTCGCGCCGGGTGAACTCGCGGTGGCCGCTGGTCGGATAACCGATGTCCAGCACCGGGTTCCCCAGGGTGTCCGTGAAGCGGGTCGAGGCAATGGCACCTGAACCCGAGCCGTTGGTCACGGTGACGCCGTGATGGTTGGCGGTGTAAACCGTCGTGGATTCGCGCACCAGCGCATTGGCGGCGTTCCGGATTTCCGTGCGCGTCGTCCGGCCCAGCGCATCGGATCGGGTGATGGTCTTTTCGCCCGCGGCGTTGAGGTTCGTCACCATGATGCCGGCGGCATCGTAGAAATTCGTGGCGGCCTGTTGCAGGGGCGGCGGGGGACCGCCGGGAGGCGGCGGAGCGCCGGGCGGATTTTCAAAGACGATGACCGGCCCCGCCGAGAACTTGAGACGGTTCAATCCGTCGAACGCATTGGTGAAGCTGTTCCCGTTCGCGTCGGTGCGGACGACGACGTTCCCGCGCCGGTCCATCACGCTGCTGTTCGTGGCCAACGGCGCCCCCGCCGCTGAATAGAAAATCTTGGTGGTCCTCCGCAAGGCGTCATCGTAGGTGGTTTCCCAATACGCGCCGTTGCGCTGGATTTCGCGCCACACCCGGCCATCGGCGAAATAGCGCCAGCCGTTCGTCGAGCCATCGGGATTCTTCTGATACTTGGGTTTGCCGCTGCTGGTATAAAGCGTTTCGGTGATACCTCCGAGCGCGTTGGTGTGCCGCGTCACCAGACCGCCGGGCTCGTAGGCGAAACCCTCGCTGGTGAGGACCGCGCCGTTGGTTTCAATCACTTTGCGGCCCACCAACTGGCCGAGCGCGTCCCACGTGCTGGTGGTCAGGACGCCCTGTGGATTCACGGCCCACACCAGATTGCCGAAGGCGTCAAACTGCTGGAAGGATTGCGCATACAGCAACGGTTCCGGCGGCGCTTCGACACCCGTGCCGTCCGCTTTGGCCTGCGACCGCCAGCGAATCTCGGTGATCTGCCTCCCGGCACCGTCGTAATCGCGCCAGACGTAATCCTCCGGGTTGTAGCGCGGTCCGTCCGTCCAGGTGACCTCGCCATTCTCATTGTAGTAGGTGTAGTCCCAGGCCAGGGGCACGCCTGCTCCAGCATCGAACACCTCACGCGATTGCGGACGGCCAAGCGGATCGAAACTGAACCGCGTCACGCGTCCGGCGGCATCTTGTTGCAGGGCGAGTTCGCCCCGGTAATTGTGGAGATTGGTGACGATCACCGCCGGGTCAGCCGTGCCGGTATGACGAACCTGCCGGGTGGGAAAGCCGCGCGCACTGTAGTCCCATTCGTTCGTAACGGCCTCCGCCGTGCCGGCCGCGCGAACTTCCCGCACGCGCAGGCCGTGGCTCGCCTGGGTCTGGTTCGTGACGCTCGCGTATTCGTAAAGATTCACGATGGCCTGCGCCGGGGTGGCGTTGGCCGGCCAGATTTCCTGACGGGCGAGCAGCCAGGTGTTCGTGTAAAAGAACAGGTTGGTGGTTCCACCCGCATCCACGGTTTGCACGGGCAGGTTGTTCGCGTTGAAAAGTGACACGGTCACGGCGGTGGCGCCCGGGTTGCCGTCGCCCAGCAAATCCCCGCGCACGGTCGTGTTGGTGACGTTGCCGCGCCCGTCGTAAAGGAAGCTGGTCACGAGGCCGCGCTTGTCGGTGAGGGTCTTGAGGCTGCGGGGATGGGCGGGGGCGTTGGTTTCGTCGGCTTCAAACCAGGTCTGCACCACTTCGGCGCCCAGCGGATCGCGGATGCGCCGGATGAGACTGTTGGTGTAGAAGTAGGTCGTCGGGTTGTTGGTGTAATCCAGCACCGTGGTTGTGCCCGTCAGCGTGGCCGTGACGTTGGTAAGCTTGAAATTGTTCGTGTAAAGGAACGTGGCGTTGCGAACCAGACGCAGGTCGGGGCCGGCGGTGGCCCACTGGTTGGTGACCCGGCGTTGATCGTCGTAGGCGTTCCTTAAAACGCGACCGTCCGGCTTGAGCTCGTTCACGAGCAGATGCGTGGAGTAAACATTGGTCAGCCCGTTGGTGGTCCAGCTTCGGAGGTCGTATTCATAACGAATTTCGGACATGTCCGGGCGCGTCACGCCCACCAGGTCGCCGTGCCCGTCGTATTCATACTGGACCCGCCGCCCGTCGAGACTGTAGGCGTCCACCACCCGTCCATAAGGATCGTATTCAAACCGCAGGATGTTGCCGCTGCTGCTGACAATGCGGCGCACCTGGCCGTGGCTGGCCAGCGCGGCGTTGGTGCCATACTCGAACCGGTAGTGGTTGCCACGGTTGTCCTGCCAGGTCGTCAGGTAAGGCCGCTGGCGGTCCCAGCTGGCCGAGTTGGTGAGCGGAAACTTCATCTCCTCGAACACGCGCAAGGAACCATCGCCATTCGTCAGGAAGTAGTTGGTCACGGAACCAGCCACCACTTTCGCCAGCCGGGCATTGAAATGATTGGCCACGGAGCCGATGCCATTGACGCTGTGATTGTTCAGGTCCGGATTCAGCGCGGGGGTGGGGGCCCACAGGTTCGTGCCAATCTGGCCAAAGGCGAGCACCGCGCCGTCCGGCTCCGCCGCATAGATGACGTTGTTGCTGGGGGCCACCGTCAGATACGGCATGTAGTTCAACTTCCAGCCGAAACCGAGCTGATTGGCCACCTGGTTGTGGCTGCTGTAATTGCGCCGCACCTGCAGCGGCATCGGCCCCGGCAGCGCCAAATCCACCTCGTCCACATAGAACTCGCCGGACATGGTGTTCACGGGGTCGGCGATGGCGCCCCAAATACTGTTGCCGGCTGGATAGTCCGACGGCCCCATCGGTCCCCGGTCGTAAGCCACCGAATACAGGCCCGGATATGTGCTGTTGATTCCGTAAAGCAACTGGGCCGAAACGGCTGCTTCCGCCACTTGTTGGGGGGTAAGCAAAAGTGAGTTGTTGTTCAGTTGCGCGAAGACGGAGGTCGCATCGAAGGTCGCGGTTGACTCCGGTGCGGCCTGTTTGGTGCTGGCGGTGGGTTCGGTGGTGGAAAGCACCGGGCCGTGTTCAGCGTTTTCACGCAACTCATGCTGCGACAGGTTGCCCGTCGTGATGGCTCCGGTTTTAAGCGGGTCCGCAAACGCCCCGTTCAGATTGTTGCCAATCAGCGCCGCGCTTTCCCCGACGCCAAGGACCAGCGCCGCCATGCCGGAGAACGACCCGCTGGGGGTGGTTTGACTCCCGGGGGGTATCCACGCCACCGCGTATCCCTGGCCCCGCTGCAGCATGCCCACGACGCTCGCCCACAGGGCCGGGTCATGGTCCTTCAAAGCCTTGCCCGCATACACCCGGTTCCCCTCGGCGGCGTGGTTGTAGTAATTCAACTCGACGACGTTTGATCCGCCGGAGGCGGTCTTGGCCTGTGCCAACTGGAGCAGCTTCACCGTCGAGACGGAATTGCTCCGGCCAAAGAACCAGTTCAACGTGGCGTGTTCCTGCGCCGACAAATCCGCCATTTGAAGGTTTGCACAGTCGCGCGTGGCCAGTCCCCAATCACGGCCCGAATCCAGGCGCACCGAACCGTTTCCGGCCCGCGCGGTTTCCTGGAAAAACATGTCCACCTTGGGCCACATGGGGTCAATGACGCCATTGGTCAGATAGATCAGGCCATTGGTCGTGCGATGCGGACTGAGAAACGTCAGTCCCATCGCCATGTGCGACAGGTCGGACACCTTGTAAAGCCGGTTCGCGAGATCGTTGAACCGGTGCGTGCGCCAGTAGTAGTCCATCCCGGTCAGGTAGATCAGACTGCCCTGGTAAACATCGGGGGAAATCGTGCCCGCCGCCGCCGCGTTGGTGCTCAACTTCTGCTCCATGTCCCACAGTTCCTGCTGGTGAACACGCAACATGGACCGGGTCACGCGGCCCACGTTCAGGCAGATGCCCGCCACGTCACCCTTGCGCCACGGTCGTTCGGTCACCACTTCGCGGGCGACGCCCAAATTGAGGAAGGCCCGGTTCTCGTCAATGCCCACGTCCCAGTTCAACGCCCGCTGGCGGCGGGCACGAAGACGGATTCGCATGTTGTCGTCGGTGTCGTCCAGGGTCAGCGCCAGCATCTGTTTGTTGGTCAGGGTCGCATCGCCCGGACTGAAGCTCCCCATGCTCGTGCTGCCGGGGCGATAGGCGCCAAGAATCAACTGCGACTGGAACTGGCCGCCACCCAGGTTGGTGTGCAGGATGAAAAATTTGCGATTGTGCAGGTCCGCCATCCGCAGGTCGGGGGTGGCCACCTTCTTCTGGGGGTTGTTGACGCTGAAAAGCTCCACCGACACCGTGTCGAACACGTTTGTCAGGGCGGGCGACACATTGGTGATGCCCGTGGAAGCCAGGCTTTCCACGGCGGTGCTGAGGTTGGTGGCCCAGGTGGGACGCGGGAAATCAGACCACTGGGAATACAGATGGCGCCGGTTGACGAAGCGCATGCCAATGTCATCCACCGAAACCCCGGGCGCGTTCTGCTTCAACGCGCCATCCAAAAAGCGCGGGAAGATCGTTCGCGGCGTATCATCCGCCAAGGTGGCAAACGTCATGATATTGGTTTTGCCAAGAACGTAATCCCGCACCCAAAGCTGGCTGTCCTGATAGGGGGTCGGCAGGTAGTCGTAAAGATCCAATCCCTCCACCACCTGCGTGTCCTTGATCCACGGAAACAGATGCACCCAACCGGTTCCAATATGGACCGCCACCCACGGATAGTTGACCGTGATGAGCCGGTTGGTCGTGTAAAGGTGGGACCAAAAGTCCTGCGCACCGTTGATCCGCATGCGCAGGAGCGCACTCAACCGGGTGTCCAACAGCTTGAGTCCGCCATCTGGTGGAAAAACGTAAGTTGCCGGATAACCCGCCTTCCGCAGCAGATAGACCAGCAAGGCACATTGCTCAACCGGTGAACCCTGCCCTTCGAGATAGACGCCCAGCGCACCGCGATTGACGCCGCCGGCGTTGATGGATTCGCTTTCAACCGAACCGTCGTCGCGATAGGCAACCGCATCGGTCAGTTCGATTTCGTTCTGCACATAGTTCGCCAGCGCAATGGGGTCGCTGTTCAGGTCTGCCACGAACTGGTCCAGCGTGGGATGCCGCCTCAGTTCAGGGCTGTGATCGAGATTGGTGCAGGCCGCCGGGGACAGGCCCACCATGTTGGTCATGGTCGCGCCGTAGTTGTGGAGTTCCTCGGGGGTCTTGTTCCATAAATGCGGCGGCAGCGGATCGCTTTGAAAATGTGGCTGGTCAAGAAACACGGATCGCCACGCCGGACGTGGCTCGAAGTTCAGGTCATACATATACCCATAAACACCCTGATCGGAGCCATTCAGGACCGTCGTCAGGCCGTTCATCGTTCCCGTGGCCCGGACCATGTAAAGGTAGTTGGTGGCCTCGTCTGACGCGGTGTGCGTCAGCACGAATCCGCCCACGCCGGTTCCCCAGGTGGTGTAGGGACTTTTGCGCAGAACCGTGGTCAGCCCATAACCCGTGACGCCCCGGGCGAACCCATTCGTGGCAAAATCCGCCCAGTCGTTGGTGTTGGCACTGCTGGGCAATACCACGGTGACATTGGTCAGCAAGACTCCGTCCGAACGCCGATATACCATGACCGCCACCGGGGCGGTCGTCTGCCACCCGCAATAGACCCCAATGGAATAACTTTGACCGAGGTAAAGCGGCGTTCCCCAAGCACTGCCGAACGAAGCAATGGGCGTGTTGAATGAAATTCGATTGCTGGACCAGGATTGGTCGGCGCCGCTTGACCCGTCATAGTGGAAACGCGTCTCCTCCAGGCTCGCCGGGTCAACGTCCGCCCGCTGTGTGCCCTTGAGATCGTCGAGCGGAATCACCATCGAATAAAATGCCAGATTGGTGCCGCCTCCCCGAAGATACCGTTCCCCGGTCGGATAGCTGTCTTGAATCTTCGGCCCCTCCTCCGCCAGCGTCACCACCGCGTTCGTGTAAAGCCCCGCAAAATATGCGGCGTTCGTCTTCAACCCTGCCACCACCGTCTTGACTGCTTGCGGAACCCCGGCGGCAATGGGTGTGATCGCGAGGTTCGACTGCACCACTCCGGCTGCCAGCGTGATGTTTGTCGGAATCACCGCGTAATCCGTGCCCGGCACGGCGGTCCCGCCCACGGAAAGTTGCACCGTAACCGCCTGATTGGTCCTGCCGCTCCGCGTGATCTGAATCATCCCGGGATTGGCCCCGGACCTGTCCGCGTAGCGGTCCGTCGCCTGCAGGTTGATCGTCGGATAATCGTCCTGGATGACCAGGGCCGCCGATTGCTGGCCGGTTACAAAACCAAAACCATCGTCGTTCAATGTTACAATGATTGTCTCCGCTCCCTCCACCAACGTGTCGGTCAGCGTGGTCACCGCCACATCCACAAAATCGTCGTCTTTGGGGATGGTCACGCTTTCCGGGGCCAGCCCGGAGGAGGTGTAATCCGAGCCCAGGGTGGCGTTCCCTGCGACCTGGAAAGTGAGCTTTACCGGCCGATCGTCGCCGTTTGTCGAATGTCCGGTCCGGTAAAAACGAAATGCGCTGCCTTTGCCCTCAAGCACCGAATAGTTCGTAGCCACAACCCCGACCTGAAACGCGCTGTTTTCAAGGATGTAAAAAGTCCGCTCATCGGGAATGCCTTCAACCGGTTTGCATGGATTGGACAAAATGATCCTGCCAATTCGATTCCCCTGGTTCCCCGAACGGACCTGGGTAGGGATGCTGTATGTGTAGTCAAAGGCATAATATGCGTTCATGCTCATTGACCAGGTCCAGACAGAAAAATCACCCGAACCGCCAACCGTAATGGCCGCATAAGGGGCTGGCGAAGAAAGGTTCTGAAGGTTGAGGTATTTGGTGACATTGGAGCCGCACTCATCGTATGTGCCCTCGAAACAGACCTGGCAGTAACTGTCCACGTTGGGCACAAACAACGTCTTGCCTTCGACGACATACAGATCTGAGGTGTCGGCAAATTTCTGGTTGACGTATCTATTCGCCAGACTGACGGACGGAATGGAGCAAAGAACGGCAAGAACCCCCAGGAACAGACGGAGCCGCAGCAGTGTATTCATGAGATCAAGCGGGTTGAGAAATGTGCGGATCAGTTGAGGGTTGCCCCGTTGATGGGACTGTCAATCGTCACACTCAGAACGCCCACGGAAGGGTCGAAGGGATTCGCGTCCATCCATTCGGGAACCGCGTCGCCGTCGCCGTCCCAGCCCACCATCACCCGCAGGAAGCCAATCGGCCATGCCCCCATGTTCATCACCCAATTCGTCGCCCCGGGCGCATTCGTGGCGACCACCAACCAGGGATAATTCGTATCCGCCAGAACCGGCGTCCACTCCAGCAGGTAGTTCGTCGGGCTCGCGGCATTGGTGACCGTGATGGAGAACACGCCCCCGCCCAGGGGCGCGATCGTCAGCACCGGTGGGTCGTCCGCCAGCGCCGAAAAGATCACGGTCGCGAGCAGTGCGCCCAACACGCCGGAGAAGATGAAGCGCGTCATGCGGCGCGAATCGCCCGCCGTGGGGCGCGTTGGGGTGCGGTTGGATTGCATGGGTTCAGTCTCAATGCTCATGGTTGCCCTTCGTTTGGAAACAAGCGTGAAGTTCCGCCGGTTCGGAAGTCTGTGGTGCCCCGGTCACGACCAAGTGGCGGACGTGAAAAATCCCGGCTGCGGAATAGCCCGTCGGTTTGCTCCTTGAATGTTCGTTCATGCCCTATGCTGATTCGCTATTCTACCGGGAACGACAGTGCCTGTTTTACGCCTCGCCCGGAAGGATGCAACTGCAAAAACCCGAACTGGCAGGCAGGCGAAATTCCCGGACAGGCTAAGGTGCGAACCATGACGCCGGGCAACTGATGGCGTCAGGCCGAATGCGCCCTGTCGGGGCGTGGTCAGCCGGGCCGGACTTACGCCGTAATGAGGCGTGACCAAATCGCCGACTGAAAAGCGAACCATCAAGGAATTCGGCAGCAACCTGCGCCGCGAGCGGATGGCGCAGAACCTGACCCAGGAATATCTCGCCGAAGCTGCCGGCCTGCATCCCCGCACGCTGCAAAAGATCGAGCGCGGCGACATTGACATTCTGCTCACCACGATTCGCCGGATACAAGCGGCGCTCGACTGCCCGTGGGATGCGCTGTTCGCGCCGGAGACCAAGTCCGCCGCTGCCAAAGCCCCTCAGAAGACCGGGAAGCCCCAACGGCGGGTCAAACGCTGAACCTCCCTACACTGGCTTCCCAACACCCTTTACCGCAGGGCGTGAGGATTCCTGCCCGGGCAACAATGCCGGCTCCTTCAGCCGGGAGTAAACTTTCTCCCCGAGCCATTGGGCCACGATCCGTTGGAAATCCGCCTCGTTCATGTAGCGGGCGAAGATGTCCTCGTTCTGCTCCATGCGCTCGATGAACAGCGACTCCAGCACTTTGCCGAAAACCAATTGGAACTTGTCCAGCGGGTTCGCATCGGCGGCCTGCTTGAGGGTGTCCTCCCGGGACGCTGCCTCGATGAGTTGGTCGAAGAATAATTGATCGGCCTGGGTGAAGTCCGTTCCGAACCGCTCGTTCACCAGATCAATGAGCCGGGACAACGGAACATCTTCGTCGTGCAACACGCCAGTCCCAGTGGCCTGCGGTCCCTCCACCGGTTTTGCCTCGCCGCCCGTGAGGTCGATTGATCCCTCGCTGATCTTCTGGATGCGGTAGTAGCCCAGTCGCACTTCGTCGTCAAAATGGTAACGGGGGCCGCCATCGCGGGGCGGCAGCTTCGACGACAGGAAGCGCAGGTAGGAATAAAGTTTCTCCAGATCCGAATCCTGGAACGGGATCACCTGGCTCAGGAACGAATACAGATTTCGGAACGCACCCAGATTGCCGCGGAACAACTCCGCCTCATCCTCGTTGGCTTTCTGCAACTCCTTGAATCGTTCCACCGCCGGGTCCAGCGCGGCATTCATTGCCTGGTGATCCGAGGGACTTTGCTTCTCCTTGGGCTTGTAGAACACCTTGCCGAACGCCTCCACCTCGGAGGCATGGTAAATGCCGGCCTCGTCGAGCTTGGCCCGAACCTCGTAAAGCCGCGACGGCTCCACTTCCTCGCCCATCTCCGCGCCGTCGTAATACTGCTTGAACGCCTCGAAGATCTCCGCCCGGTCGTTCACGAAATCCAAAACAAACGTGTCCTCCTTCAACGGGTGCATGCGATTGAGGCGCGACAACGTCTGCACCGCCTGAATCCCGGCGAGCCGCTTGTCCACATACATCGTGTGCAACAGCGGTTGATCGAAGCCGGTCTGATATTTCTCCGCCACCAGCAGCACCTGATACTCCGGCGTGTCGAACACATCGCGCAGTTCCTTTTCCCGGACGCCGTGGTTCATCTGTTCCTCGGTGTAGGTCACGCCGGGAATCTTGTCATCCACGACCATGCCGGAGAACGCCACGAGGGTCTTGATGTGCCCGTAGCCTTTCTCAGCGATGTATTGGTCGAAACTTTGCTTGTAGCGCACCGCTTCGAGCCGCGAGCCGGTGACGACCATGGCCTTCGCCTTGCCGCCGATTTTGTGCCGCGTGGAGGTATTGAAATGCTCGATCATCACCTCCGTCTTCTGCGCGATGTTGTGCGGATGCAACCGGAGGAACCGGGCCAGCGCCTTGGCGGCCTTCTTGCGCTCGACGTTCGGATCGTCTTCGCACGCCTTCAGCAAACGGAAATAGGTCGCGTAGCTGGTGTAGGACTTCAGCACATTCATGATGAAGCCCTCCTCGATCGCCTGGCGCATCGAGTAAAGGTGGAACGGTTTGCCGTTCCGGCCGAACACCGCGTAGGTCTTGTGCTTGGGTGTGGCGGTGAACGCGAAGAAGCTGATGTTCGACTGCTGCCCGCGCTTGGCCATCACGCGCAACACTTCCTCCTCGTAATCATCCAGCCCGTCTTCCTGCGCCTTCTTGCTGGCCGCCTGCTTCAAGGCTTCGCCGCCGAGAACCCCCTTCAATTCCGCCGCGCCCTCGCCGGACTGCGAACTGTGGGCCTCGTCAATGATGACCGCGTAGCGCCGCGTCGGCAGCAATCCCGCCGACTTCTCGCCGCGCTCCTCGGCGATCTTGACCAGTTGCCGGGTCACAAATGGGAATTTCTGAAGCGTGGTGATCACGATCGGCACGCCCGACTCCAATGCCGCCGCGAGTTGCTTGGAATCCTCGTCAATCTTCTGCACGACGCCCTGGCGATGCTCGAACTGGTAAATCGTATCCTGCAACTGCCGGTCGAGCACCTGCCGGTCGGTCACCACCACCACGCAATCGAACACGCGCTCATTGCCGACGTTGTGCAGTGACGACAATTGATGCGCCAGCCAGCCGATGGTGTTGCTTTTGCCGCTGCCGGCGGAATTCTCGACCAGGTAATTGTGTCCGGCGCCCTCGCTCCGCGCCGTCCGCACGAGTTCGCGCACGCATTCGCGCTGGTGGAAGCGCGGAAAAACCATCGTCTCCTTGCGCACCTTGCGCCCGTCGTCGGTCTTCTTCTCCTCGATCTGCAGATGCAGGAACCGGGCGAGCAATTCCATGAGGCTGGCCCGGGTGAGCACGTCTTCCCACAAATATGCCGTGCGATAGCTGCGCCCCTTCGCATCAGGCGGATTGCCCGCGCCGCCTTTGCAGCCCTGGTTGAATGGCAGGAAAGTCGTGGCGTTTCCCGCAAGCCGGGTGGTCATGAACACCTGTTCCGTATCCACCGCGAAATGAACCAACGTCCGTTTCTTGAACTCAAACAGCTTCTCCCGTGGGTCGCGGTCAAACTTGTATTGGCGAATCGCGTTTTCCACCGTCTGCCCGGTCATTGGATTCTTTAGCTCGGACGAAATGACAGGGATGCCGTTCAGGCTCAGGCACAGGTCGAGGGAATTCTCGTTCCGGGTGCTGTAGTGAAGTTGGCGCGTCACACTGAGGCGGTTGGCTTGGTAACGCTCATTCAACTCGGGGTTCAGTTCGTGCGCGGCGGCGAAGAAGGCCACATGCAGTTGCTGCCCGTAACACTTGAACCCGTGCCGCAGCACGGTCAGGCAGCCGAGCGCATCCAGCATCTTGCACAAATCCTGGAGCACAATCGCGCCGGTGGTGTCCTTGTGCAGCGCCTCCAGTTTGGCCCATTCCTTTTTCTGCGTCGCCTGAATGAACTCCAGCACCTGCTTGGGGAATATGGCCCGCTCGCGGTCGTAATCATCCCGGCTCACGGCCACGAAACCATTGGCGAGCAAGTGCGATTCGATGACCGATTCAAATGCTTCTTCGTTGTGGCCCATGGTGAATGAAACGTCAGAACGACCAGTTCTCCGCCTTCATCATCTCAACGAGATCGATGCATCGGATTTTGGCGTTCAGTTCGCGGCACACGTCCGGAATGTAGTGGCTGCGCGGCGGACGCTTCTTCGTTCGTGCTGACGTCTCGTGCGTGACCACGGTCAGTCCCTGACACTGAGCCAGGCCGATGACATACGCATCGGCTTCGTCATGTGTGGCGTTGATGTCGAGGAATCCGGGGAACTGCCGGTGAATCGCTGCCGCCGCCTGCTGAATGGACCTGTCATGGGGAACGAACAGGTTCTTGTTGGTCTTGGCCCATGCCTTGAGCCCAGGCGATCCGATGTGCTGAATCTCCTCAAACACTCCTTGGACGGCCTTGAGCCTGCCGGAGGCAGCCAATTCCTCCATGCGCTTCTGAACGGCCGGGAAGATGGCCGGGGGATAACGTCGCTCCCACCAATCCAGGAAGACATTGGTGTCGAAGGAGTATCCTGCGGCGCTCACCCGGCACCCTCCGTTGTCGGCTCAAACCCACGCGCAAACACCAGGTCCCGCCGCAACGTCTCGATATGCGGGAAATTCAGTTCCAGGAACCGGCTGGCCTCCACCGCCGTAATGCGGTCCAGCGACAGCGCCTCCAGCACCAAACTCGTAAACGTCCGTCCATTCCGGCCCAGCGCCTTCTCCGCCGGGGAGGCAATCCCCCCACCTTTGCGGGCGGGGTGGGCCTCCTGCCACGCCTGCCAATCCCGCTTCCACTGGGCGTAGCTGGCCGGCGTGAGCCGGTTCATATTCAACAGCCGGGTCGCCAGCGCCGTGGGGGTGACCTTGTAGCGCCGCGAAATTCGCCGAACCTCCTCCACACTCCAATGCGCGGATGACCCGTGCTCCACGACAAACGGATCCGCGAGAAGCTCGCGACCCGGCATCAGCACCGCGCTGGACACGCGCTCGGCGAATTGCTCCACCTCGCGCCATGCCGATTCCGGTCGCCGTTCCTCACTGGCCGGTTTCTCCTCGGCGGCATTCGCCAGCATCAGGTGAACCAGTTCATGCAACAGTGTGAAAGGCTTGGACAACGGAATCTCACGGCCGTTGACGCCAATAGCCGGGATGGGGAAGTGAAGCACGCACACGCCCCGCGCTTGGTCCAGGTCCACTTTCGGGAATTGGAACACCAGCACACCCAAACGCTCCACCGCCGCCCGCCACGCCCGCCAGGCGACAAATTCATCGCGCCAGCCCAACTGGTCCGCCACCGGAATGCCAAGGGCTTCGCGAAGGCGAAGGCCAACCGCCTCGGGCTTTTCCCGCAGGTGCGCCCGCAATTCAAACACTCCGGTCTGCTCCCCCAGTTCGCCCACCAGGTTCAAGGCCACGCCCCGGCGGAAAATCATCTGGCGCAAGGCCAGTCGCAGTTCCGGAGATTCCTCACCCGGTTTGACGCCGGGCAGGCGCCGATACTCAGCCGCCAGCGGCGTCGTGACCGGCGGTTGCGGAAGCGAGAATACCCCAAACGGCCGGTGATAGACTTTTGCCAGTTTTTCGGCCTGGCGCAGGGTCGGCGTGGCCTCGCCGGTTTCCCAGGCCCGCAGCTTTTCTGGGGGGAACCCCGTCCGTTCAGCGGCCAGTTCGAGCGTAAAGCCCCCCTCAACCCTGGCCCATTCGAGCAGGGACGGCGTCACCAACGCTGGAATCGAAGCACCCACGTCTCAATTATACCATTTTTGCCGAACCCTCGGCGACTCCCGATTTGGCAGACACCCGGAGCTTGCCGGTGACCGCCGCGCTGATCAAGGCGCCTCGCCGTTCCTTCAGCAGCGCAATGCTGTTCTCGGCGGCAGCCCGGAGCGCGTCCAGTTTGGCCGTCTCCTTCGCAATGTGGGCAACGATGGCGTTTTGCTCGGCGAGTGGAGGCAAAGTCAATCGAAACTCCTTGATGTCACCGATTGCGATGTTTTTTGCCAAGCCAGGTGCCCCGCTAATTACTTGCTGAATCTGAAGCCGTCCAACGGTTGATCCCAAAATCGCGACGAAGAAGTCTGAGTTTATCTGCCGTTGGTCTACGAGTAGTCGGTAAGTTTTGTCCGACAACACGAGGCGGTGACGGCAGTTGCCGGGAACGCGGGCAATAGACCCAATCAAGTCCTCCGAACCACTCGCCCGCGACATCAGGACATCGCCTGGCATGATCTCCAGCGCGTTCAATGAATCGAAACCCAATGGTAGCGCCTTGTTCTGATTGGGGTCGAATACGCCTCCGTTGCAGCATCCGGTTTTGACGATGCCCCATTCCTCGGCTGCTGCCGGATAACTGAAACTTTCCGGCGTTCCACCTTGTTCGAATCCTGTCACCAGAAACTTGAGACGAACGATCTCCCAATGCTTCGGCATCTGCCCCAGCCAGGGGATGCCGGAGTCGCGGAGTGGGGCTTTCGGATTGATGCCCCGGGTAACGGCGTGCGTTATCAATGCCTGCCGTTTCTCCGCCAGAAGCTCAAGCCACCGCTCCTTCGCTGCAACGAGGCTATCCACCTGCGAGATTTCGGCATCGAGGTAATCTGTGAGCGCGATTTGCTGCTCCAAAGTTGGGATCGGGATCTTCAGGTTGCCGATATTTGCCCAGTCGGCACGGGGCATCCTTGAGCCGAAGGTGGATGTATCTACTTCGGTCACGAAGCCACGAGACACACAAATGTAGAAAAGGAATTTGGCAGTCAAATCGGCGGGCTGCATCACCAGAAATTCCGTTGTGCATCGCCCTGCGAAGTCGGCGACGGTGGCTTTTGCCAAATAAGGACGGAGTTTTCCGAAAAGCACATCGCCCGGCTCGAACGAGTTGCACAAACTTTCGCCCGAAGCCGCCTCATCGCTGTCCGGGCCTGTCGAACGCGACAGACGCCTTCCCGTCCACGACTCAATGTTTTCAAGACCGAGGTAGGGACGCTCATCCAGTGCCCCGTCAACGCGAGACTTGCGAAGGCTGACAGCAAATTTGAGACGCTTTTCCGGCCAGAAAACGTCTGCATTCACCCCGGATTCGCGATGCGCTTTCTGGTTCATTCAGTCACCTCCTTGAGCAAACCAAGAATCTTTTCCTCCGCCTGTTTCAGATCGGCATCAATCGCTTGCAGCGGACGCGGCGGTGTGTAGCGGTAGAAATGGCGGTTGAAATTGATCTCGTAGCCCACCTTGTCCTTGCTCCGGTCCATCCACGCATCCGGAACATGCGGCGACACCTCGCGTTTGAAATACGCTTCGACATCCTCCTTGAGCGGCACGTTCTCGCAATCGCGCAAGTCGGCGTCCGGTTCAGGCTTGCCATCTTCATCCACACAGATGTCCGCCTTCGGATGCTTGAACGACATCAGCATCAACACCCACTCGCGCAAAGGCCGTTTGCAGTCGGGGAGCGTCGCCGCCAGGAATTCGCGGAACTTCTCCCTGTTGCTCCAGCATTTGCCGTCATTGGCTTCCGTCAGGGCGGCCACGATTTCAGCGCGAACCTTCGGCGTCAGATCATCCAGCTTGGCGATTTCGGTTTTGCCCGCCTTGAGGGAATCCAATTTCGCGCTCGTGATTTCAAACGCCAGCCGGAGCGGACGCTCGACCGTGACCCGCGTGTAACCGAAATCCGCATTGTCGAATGTCATGCACGTTTCGGAGTCCTTGATTTTCCCGTGCTCGCGCACGATGGCGTCAATGTCGTCGTCACCGAGTTCGCGCCGTTTGTCGCCCAAGCTGCGGCGCATCGGCTTCCACCGTTCCCGGGCGTCAATCAGTTGAATCTTCCCCTTGCGCCGCTTCTCCTTCCGGTTCGTCACGATCCAGACGTAGGTGCCAATGCCGGTGTTGTAGAACATCTGCTCCGGTAGTGCGACGATGGCCTCAAGCCAGTCGTTCTCAATGATCCATTTGCGAATCTCGCTTTCCCCGGAACCCGCGCCGCCAGTGAACAGGGGCGAGCCATTGAGCACGATGGCGATGCGCGTGCCGTATTTCTGCCGGTCGGGAGCCACCTCCTCGAACTTGGCAATCATGTGCTGGAGGAACAACAGGGAGCCGTCATTCACGCGGGGCAGGCCAGCGCCGAAGCGGCCCTTGAATCCAAGGGTTTCGTGTTCCTTGACGAGTTCCTTCTGTTGCGCCTTCCAGTCCACGCCAAAGGGCACGTTCGCAATGCCGTAGTCGAATCGCAGGCCCGGGAATTTATCGTCCACGAGGCTGTCGCCACATTCGACGCGGCTTTGCGCATGCCCTTTGATCAACATGTCCGACGCCGCCACCGCGAACGCCCGCTTGTTGTAGTCCTGCCCGAAGACATGCAGCGTCGCCTGGGGATTCAGCGCCTGCAGCCGGTTCTGCGCCTCGGCCAGCATGCCGCCCGTGCCGCAAGTCGGATCCCACACGGTGCGGATGATGCCGGGCTTGCGGAGCAGATCGTCGTCCGGGGCAAACAGCAGTTCGACCATGAGGTGAATGACCTCGCGGGGCGTGAAGTGATCGCCCGCCGTCTCGTTGGCTGCCTCGTTGAAACGCCGGATCAAATCCTCGAACACGTAACCCATCTGGATGTTCGAGACTCGATCCGGGTGCAAATCCATGTCGCAGAATTTCGCGACGACCTGGAACAGGCGGTTCGACTCGTGGAGCTTCTGAATTTCGTTATCGAACTCGAAGTAGTCGAAAATCGTGCGGACATTGGCCGAGAAGCCGTTGATGTACTGACTTTCGCATAATATAGTGACACAGCCAATTCCTTCTGGTAGTCTTCGGGCATGGGTAATCCAAAAGGCGTCGAGCGCGATTTTGCGGAACTGGAAAAGCGACGGCTCAAAGCCGCCCGGCT